>X363_Desmarests_Spiny_Pocket_Mouse__coassemble_740_pt1 | contig 16210 bp, 15 predicted proteins | sample X363_Desmarests_Spiny_Pocket_Mouse__metabat2_low_PE_031 | metagenome-assembled genome bin X363_Desmarests_Spiny_Pocket_Mouse | reverse complement strand
CCGTCTATCTGGTCACGCACACCTTTGATATTACGATAGCAATATTTGAGCTGGGGCAGCACATTGTCCGGCAGAGCGCGGGCATCATCACCGGAAGCACCAGCATAGATTTCGCCGCCGCTTTGGGGGACGTGCAGGGCCAGTTGGACGCCATGGGTATCGGGGAGCTGATCGGCCTGCTGGTGGAAACCCTGCTTTTGAAAATCACAACGCCCATCCTGTCCCTGTGCGTCATGCTGGTGCTGGTGGGCCGGATGGTGGAAATCTACATCTACTGCTCCGTGGGGGCGATCCCCTTTGCCACCATGACCAACCGGGAGTGGGGGCAGATGGGCCAAAACTATCTGCGCGGCCTTGCGGCTCTTGGGCTGCAAGGCTTTTTCATTATGATCTGTGTGGCAATCTACGCCGTTCTGATCGGCGGCATCGCCAGCGGCGATAACCTTCACATCGCCATCTGGAAGTGCGCGGGGTACACCGTCCTGCTGTGCTTCTCCCTGTTCAAGACGGGGGCGGTATCGAAGTCAATTCTGAACGCACATTAAAAAAGAAATGGAGGAAATTTATGAGCAATGAAGTTGCGAAAACCGAGCGTGACCAGACCATTAAGCTGGATGTGAGCGCCAAGATATTCCCCGCGAAGGACCCCAAGCAGGAGAAAGGGAGCGTCCTGGCCTACGCCAGCGTTGACATTGGCGGCTGTTTCGCCGTGACCGGCATCAAGATCGTGGAGGGCAAGGACGGGCCGTTCGTCGCCATGCCCAGCCAGTTCGGGAAGGACAAGCAGCACCACGACATCTGCTTCCCCACCACATCGGCCATGCGGGAGGCGCTGAACACCGTAGTCATGGACGCCTACCTGGTCGTGTTGGAGCAGCAGGCCGTCCGAGCGGCCCAGGCGGTGGAGCGGCTTTCCGAACGGACGGCGGCGAAGCCCTCCCTGCGGGGTGCGCTTCAGAGCGCCCTGCGAGAAGTCGCGTCCCGCCCTCCCCAGGAGGGCCAGCGGACGGCGGAGCAGGGGGCGCGCTGATATGCTCCGGCTGGTCCCTGTTTCCCTGAGAGAAGCCAACGCCTTTGTCGCCGCCCACCACCGGCACCACAAGCCCGTTGTGGGGCATAAGTTCTCCATTGGCTGTGAATCAGAGGGGCGGCTGGCAGGGGTGGTGATCGCCGGACGGCCTGTGAGCCGCTATCTGGACGACGGGCACACGCTGGAAGTGACCCGCCTCTGCACCACCGGGGAGCGGAACGCTTGCAGTATGCTCTACTCCGCAGCGGCGCGGGCGGCAAAGGCCATGGGGTATCGGAAGATCATCACCTATACCCTGGACACGGAGGACGGGGGCAGCATCCGGGCGGCGGGCTGGACGTGCGCCGGACCCGCTGGCGGCATCCGCTGGACGGGCCAGCGCCGCCCCGCCGCCGATCTCTGCCCGCCACAGATGAAATTGCGGTATGAGAAACGCTTATGATACCGGGAGGCCGATAGGATGGTAGCCCTTTATCACGGAACTACGGAGGAAAACTACCGTTCTATCCTTAAAAATGGTTTTGACCACAACAAAGTAATTTGGGATTGCAGCGATCCCAGCAAGATATATTTTTACCACCAGGATATGGTGGCAAAAGAATTTGATTTGCCGCCAGAAATGGCAAAAGAACGCTGTCTTGAAATGGCGCTGCAATCCGCATTTACATCTGCCGCCCTTATGAACAGCCAATCTAAGAACCTTTTTGTGTTGGAGGTGCAAATCCCGGACAAGCATCTGAACATCATAGAGCCGGATCAATCAACAGGCATTAAAGGGAATGAAAATCGCCGTGGAGCTGGTGGTCATGCCCCGCTGTATCTCGATGGCGTTATCCCCCAGCACCAGGGAGGAGGTAAAGCCCTGCTCCTGCTGCCAGTCCAGCCGCTTCAAGGCGCAGTTGTACTTTTGGGCGATACCGGAAATGGTGAACACATCGTTCTCCAGCTTTTGCCGGGTGGGGGCGATATTTACCACCGTGAACGTCAGGAGGAACATTCGCTCGTTTCTGGACTGGAGGTCGGCCAGGAGTGCCGCCGCGTCCTTGGAGTAGGTGATCAGGTCGGGGGGCAAAATTTCCATGTCGTACCCGGCCCTGACCGCCTTTTTCTGCTCCTCCACTTTCATTTTGTCGATGTCGGAGATTTTGCCCTTGGTCATTTTGATGGCCTTGAGCTGGTCCACCGTCTGGACGTGGAGGGTGACGGTCATTTCCGCGTCCAGCTCCAGCAGCTCCAGCAGCAGCTTGTCGGACAGCTCGGAGGCCATGATCTGCAAATAGGAGGCCGCGCCCCAGGACTGGCCCAGCCGGAATGTCCGGGAGGCTGTGAAGTCGAAGCTGTCCGGGGCGATAAAATCCTTGGTCCCCATGCCGGTCTTTACGATGTCCGGCCAGGAGAAGCGGAACGGCTCCCGGCCTCCGGGGTGCATCTGGCCGTGAAGCACCTCCAGCCGCTCCCGCCCGTTGAGGACGCGGGAGTGGGCCCCCAGCTTCTTGAAATTGCCCATGATGTCACTGGACACGCGCTCCAGCCGGGGGCGGGCCGTCTCCAGGCCGTCGGCGGGGACGCCGAACGTGATATACTTGGAGCGGACGATCCCGTTGTTGCTCCGGGCGATCTGCCGTTTCAGCATATCCACATATTCCCCCCGGATACTGTCAAAGTCGTCGTGGGCCATAGGGATATTGACCTTGTACCGGCTGCCGCCCCTGGAACGGTGGTTGATGAAAGAGAGCTGGAACGGGAGGGCGCTGTCAAAGTAGTTGAGGAAGCCGCACCAGCCGTCGAAGATGGCGGACTGGTCCTCGCTGGAGGCCACGGAGTAGTTGATGTCCTCATAGGCGATGGTCTTGGTGTAGAAGCCCTCCCGCACCCGGCAAATGCCGTCTTTCAGCATTTCCGCATAGGGGATGGTCTGCTGTGCGGAGAGGGAGCGCCTACCGGCCTTTCCGGCCCCGGCGCTTTTGGGTCTTGTGTTCAGAAACGGGCACCTCCTTTCTCGCAAACGGCGCGTAGATATTTTGGGTCCGATAGGGCCTGGGGCCGGGCCGGATGAAGCGGGCGCGGATGATGTTCCGCACCACCTTCTCAAAGGGCAGGCCGTCCTTTTCATACATAGCCATGAGGAACGCCGGGAGCATGATCCCCAGCATGAGGAACATGGCCCCGGTGCCGCCGATGTGCCCACGGGTCAGCAGATAGACGGGGACGCCCACCAGCCCGCCGCCGCCGAAGCAGACAAGCTGCCGCTTGGTGAGATTAAACGCCAGCTTGGTCTTGACCCTGGACAGGTCGTTAGGGACGTTTACATAGGGTATGGTCGATCACTCCTTTCTCACTTCTGGACACGGTGTCCAGAGGCCGGGGGTACAGTCCACCTCGTTTCCCCACACATCCCAGCCGGGAACGGTCTGCCGGGCGAACAGCTCCACACGGGGCACGTTCCCCAGGAGAGCTACGATCTTCTCCCTGGCCTCGTCCGGCTTTTTGCTGTGGGCCTCGATGGGGGAAATGATGAATTGGTGGACATTGGCGGCCTGCCGCCGTGGATGGCCCCGCGTCGCCAGCAGGCACACCTCCGCGTTGGCCCTGGTCCAGAAGCCCAGGCCATAAAACCAGCTATCCGCCTTGCGGTTCTTTTTCAGCCAGACGAACGCCACGGACTTATACTGGAAGCCCCACACCTTGATCAGACGCAGGGCCTCCGGGAGCTGGGGGAACGTGGCCCACAGGAACAGGGCGCAGTCCGGGGCCGCCAGTTCCGCCACGGGCAGGGCGCACAGCTCGTCAATGCTCATGGTGGGGTAGTGCCTCTCCGCCGTCCCCCGCAGGTTCTTTTGAGAATACCGCCAGGGCGGGTCAGCGTAAATCACAGTGTATTTCCCGATAGAAACCCTCCTTCCTCACTTCTGGACACGGTGTCCAGAGGTCAGCGCCTAATGCGCCCCCAGCACGCTCCGGGCGATACTCCCCGTTTTGAACAGGCAGTAGCACAGCAGCACCGTGTAGCCGATGGTGCCCCATATCGCTCCTATGGGATCGCCCCCGGCGGCGATACTCTGAATGAGCACCGCGTATATCCCCACGCATACCAAAATCAGCATACCCTGGAAGCCCACGGCGAACAGGGAGCGGAGATAGTTCTGCCCGGCCCCGCCCAGCTCCCGGTTCGCCAGGGTCGCCACGGGGAGGGGCGCTAAACTGGTGAGCATATATATTTCAATCATCCTGCCATAGACGATCACGAATATCACGATATTCAAGGCTGTCATGGTGAGCTGTACCACAAAGGATTGCAGCCACAGCCCCAGCAGCGGGCCCAGGTCCATCCCCTCCAGGGCGGCCTCCAGCTCCGCCAGCATGGAGGGGGAAATGTCGGTGGAGCCCTGGATGAGCCCCGCCGACTGCGCCACCACCCGCTGGGCCACGTCGAATACCGCCATGACGATATTGAACGTGTTGGACAGAATGAGGATGGCGCAGGCCGTCTTGAATATCCACTTGAAGAAAATCCAGTAGTCCAGGTCGTGGAGATTATTTCGCTCCACCAGCAGTTGAATAAGCTCGTAGGCCGCAACAAAGGTCAGGACCATTCCGGCTATCGGCAATATCACCGTTTCGGAAAGCCGCCGAATGAGGGAGAAAACCCCGGCGTTCCACGCCGCCGGGGTCGTCCCCACTTGTACCGCGATCTCCCCGACACGGGCATTGACTGTATCAAAGAGCCCCGACAGGTTGTCCATGATCCCGCCGATCAGCAGCTCCTTCAGCCAGTTCGTGATCCAGTCGGTGAGAAATCCCATGAAGCGCCGCCCTTAGAACAGGCCGGACAGCAGGGGGATCAGGGTGGTGCCCAGCAGGATAATGCCGCCGCCCGCCATGAGCTGCTTCATGCCCTGGGACTTAGCTTGTGTAAAATAAAGAAGTAATGCGGTCTAAAAAAATAAGTGTCTCTAAAAACGAAGTTCCTTCGCTTTTAAGTCCGGCTTTCTAAAACGGACACGGGGTCCGTTTTAGAGTTTGGCCTAAAACCGACACGGTGTCGCTTTTACACTTGTCCCCTTAAAACGGAAACCGTTTCCGTTTTAGAGGCCATGATCCTAAAGATTGCAATTTGCAATCTTTAGGGTTCCGGGCCATGACGTGAACGCCCCGGAGCGTTCACGTCACGCGCCTTACTCGTCAGGCAAATCCACCTTGCCCACAAAGGAGTAGTAAATCTCAATCTCCTGGGTACGCTGCTTCCCGCGCCGCTTGCCGTCCAGGGCCACCGATTCATGCACCACGATTTTCTCCACAAACTCACGCAGGAGGGTGGGGGTCAGCTCCTCGAAGCTGGTGTGACGATGGATGATACCCATGAACTTCTCCACGTTCGCCGCAGCCTCCCGCGCCCGCCCCTGCTGGGCCTGCAATTCAGCTATACGCTCCTTCAGCGCAGCCTGCTCCTGTTCGTAGTCGGCGGACAACTCGGTAAAACGCTCGTCACTGATGCGCCCGGTTACGCTGTCCTCATAGAGCCGCTTGAAAATAGCGGACAGTTCCCCCATGCGCTTCTCCGCCGCCTCCAACTCCTTACGGCGGGCGGTTGCTTTACGTTTGTCCCCGTCCTCCGTCTGTGCCATCAGCAGCTTCATAAACTTGGCCTCATGCTTGGCGGCATAGCTGGTGATCTGCCGGAGATTGGCGGTCACGCCAGCGGTCAGAAGGTCAGTGCGGATAAAATGGGCGGTGCAATCGGCGGTGCGCTTCTTATAGCTGCCGCAGATGTAGCAGTCTTGTTTCCGCTTCCCGGTATCATATCTCTGCTGGTACATGACGCTCCCGCAGTCGGCGCAGAATACGATGCCGGAGAACAGGCCCACCTCATCATAGCGGTTAGGCCGTTTGCGCTGTTTCCGAAGTTCCTGCACACGTTCCCAGGTTTCCAAATCAATGATCGGTTCATGTGTGTTCTCAAAAACCATCTGCTTGTCCTCCGGGTTGAGGACGCTCACCTTGACCTTGTAGGAAACCTTCTCCGTTTTGAAGTTGACGGTATGGCCCAGGTACTCTCGCCGCTCCAAAATGTGACAGACGGTGTTGGTAGACCAGCGGCACTCATAGCCGGGGTAGTAGCGGCGGGTACTTCCAGTTCTGCGGTACTCTATCGTCCCAGGTGTGGGGATATTCTGCTCCATCAGCATCCGGGCAATCTTGGTCGGGCCATTCCCGGCAAGGCACAGGCCGAAAATCTGCCGGACAACAGGGGCGGTTTCCTCGTCAATGACAAATACGCCATCCTCGCCCTTGATATACCCATAGGGAGGCTGACTGGTCAGCGGCTTTCCGCTCATGCCCTTGGAGTGAAAAACCGCCTTGATTTTCTTGCTCGTATCCTTCACCATCCATTCGTTGAACAAATTTTTTAGCGCGCTCAACTCGCTGTCGCCCTGTGCGCTGTCCACTCCGTCGTTGATGGCGATATACCGAACTCCCTTCCGAGGAAAGACGATTTCCGTATACATGCCCACCTGCAAATAGTTGCGGCCCAGGCGGGAGAGGTCCTTGGTAATGACGGTTTTGATCTCGCCGTTTTCCACTCGCTCAATCATTTCCATGAAGCCGGGACGCTGGAAATTCGCTCCGCTCCATCCGTCATCAACGAAAAACTGATACGGCATCAGGCTATGCTCACGGGCATAGGTTTCGAGGATGCGCTTTTGATTCGATATGGAATTTGATTCCCCGGCGATCTCATCGTCACGACTGAGCCGACAGTACAGGGCGGTGATGGGGGCTGAATTGATTTGCTGTCTTAACATGATTCCTCCAATCCGACAGCCCTGCCCCGCTATTCCGTAAAAACAGTATAGCACAGGGCAGGGCTGTTTGTATAGCCTTTTTGCTTCTTTATCGTTCGTCAAAACGACAAAATTTTCTTTTTAGGATTATCGCGGATAAATTTGCCGCAGCTTGCGGCGAATTTATCCGCATATATGTGATCGCCGCCCTTCCCCGGCTGGGGGGATAAGCGGCGTAAACGATCAGGCGATATTTCCGGGCTTGGTTACGGCCTCGGCCTCCAGGACCCTCAGCATTTTGTCGGCGGCGGTAGCGGTGGTGTCCTGCTTGAAATAGCCGGACACGGTGAGCGTGGTGTTGCCCATGCGGACCTCGGTCACACAGTCGGGGCGGCGGGGAGTGGCGCTGGTGTCAGTGGTTTTGCGGGTGGTGTTGGTCATAGGCTCTCCTTTCAATTTCAAGAAATTTTATTGTGATAAATCAGAAATGCAAAACTGATCTGGTCAACGCCATTTTGACGTCGACCAGAGCGAAAATATTTCAATCTGGATTGGTGGCAGACATTTTGTCTGCCACCAATCGTCATTCATCAAAGTTCATGCGGTGATAACGTGACAGCGCCCCGCGCCGCCATGTTAATAAGGTGCAAACGGACATTTTGTCCACTTGGTTGGTGACACGCATTTTGCGGGTCACCACAATTACCGTTCTGCCTCCCTGTGTGTCTGACGGGTCTGCTCCTGCTGGCGTATAGCGGTGTCGGCGTTCCGCTTGACCTGTTGCAGCTTCCACAAATCGTCCTTGATGGGCTTGTACTGCTCATATTCCGCTTGGTACTCCTGTTCAAGCCTCGCCCGTTCCTGCTCCCAGGCATGGACAGGAATTTTACCAGCAGAGGAACGGTGCTTGTCCAGCTTGCGGCGGGCCATGTGATACGTCCGTAACTCGCCCTCATGCTCCCTCTCGAATTGCTCCCGTTTGCCCTTCCACTTGATACCTTTCCACTGGTCATAGATGGGCTTGGTGTCCCGGTAGAGGTCAACAAGGCGAAGCAATTCCTTCAACTCGGTCACTCGGTCGCGCTTGGCTTTCAGGGATGTGTTGACGGCCTCCGCCCGGTCACTTTGGACGGTGATGTGGGCCTCCAAATCTTCCAGGGTGGCAATGCCTCTCTCGGTCAGAAAATTAACAGCCTCAGAGAAGTTTTTAAGGTTGCCAATCTTGGCATTGCGGCTCCATGCTCCGGCGTTTCGACCGTCATAATAGGCAATTAGCAGGGCGGCAAGATCGGAGGGCTGGGGCTGGCTCAATTCTTCTTTGATGGCCTTTATCCAATTCGTCAGGTCAGTGACTTTTCTCCGAATGCTCCGCAGAATGTCATTGGCCTTTTTTATCCAGCGGTTGAAATCGCCCTTGTCGGTGGAGACGCCCTTTGCCTCCATCTGGCGGACGGCCACACCCTCATGGATGGTGGGCAGCGTGTCCACGCCCTGCCGCTCATAGGAGCGGTGATCGACACGACAGGGCAGGCCCTTTTCCTCAAACTTGGCATTGACCATAGCGGCCCACGCCTCCCGCCAATGTTCCAGAGTTTCCGGTGTTCCCCAGTCGGTGGTGGGAACAGCGTCAAAGAGGGGCTTGCCGTCCTCGCCCATGATGCGGTTCCCGTCCTCGTCCAGACGATAGACCCGCCGTTGCTTATAACCCCATTTGCCGCTTTCCTCAATGGGCCGAATAGGGCAGAGAATGTGAAAATGGGGATTGGGGATGCCGCCGTCCTCCTTGTCCGGCTGGTGGATGGCGAAGTCGGCAATCATACCACGGCCCACAAGCTGTTCGGAAACGAATTGCCTTGCAAGAGCGATGTTCTCATCAAGAGAAAATTCGTTCTGCAAGGCAATGTCGAAGCTATACGCGAGCTGGGCTTTCTTGCCGCGCTCGGCCTTCTCCACAGCGTTCCAGAGGGTGGCGCGGTCCTGGTACTCGGTGGGGGCCTGGGGCGGCAGGAAAATGCCGGTGCAGACCACGCCGCCCTTGTGGGTGAAGTCGCTGGTTTCGCCGTAATACTCGCTGTGAAGTTTCTCCCCGGCGCGGTAGGCGGCGGACGCAACAACCGACTGTCCCGCACTCCGCTTGACTTGGGTGACGTGGAGATGGAACAGGGCCAATTATCCGCCCTCCTGCTGGTCGGTCATGCGCTCCACCAGGGCAGCAACTTCCGGCAGAGAAAAGACTTGCTCCACCAGCAGACGGAAAGCATTTTGGCTCATGCCACGCACCGCCGGGGCCACGCTTTCCACCTCCGCCCCACGAGTAATCAGGCGGTGGTTCCGCTTCTTCCTCTCGCTGTCCTGCTGGTCACGGATGCGATTTTCCAGCCGTTGGATTTGGTGCTGGTACTGCTCCGCTTTGGCCTCGGCCTCGTTTAGCTCTTTTTGCAATTCCTCGCGTGATTTTTTCAGTGTGATCGTCCTCCTTCAATTATGATTTTGAAAACAAAAATGCCGTTCTGCTCACAACAGGAGCAAAACGGCATTTTGCACGATATTGGGTTCCGCCCGTGGCGGAGGGGATAGCCGCGAAGCGGCACAAGGGGCTATGCCCCTTGTTCGGAGCGCAGCGACGCAAACGGCCCGGACTTTCGGAAGTCCGGGCCGAGCCTCGCAGAGCGCACGATACATGGTCGCAGACCATGTATAGAAGTGCGCCGTTCCTCTCTGACGTTCGGAACGGATTGCCAACCTCACCTGGGGCAGTAGATATAACCTCTTTGTTATCTTCTCTTTGCCTAAAGGCTCTAAAATGAAATGAAGTCTATACTGCGCTTTACCGCTGAAGAACTATTCTGTACTCTCTTAAGAGCCGTCGCACCTTTCTCCAGCACATAGTAATCTGCTCCAGAATCGGATGCACTGTTGCTCCATTCATGCTGAAACTGGCTATTGTCCAACAGATAATACCTGCTCCTCTCCGAGCTCTCCACCACCTTTACGACAGTTCCATTATGATAGGTATACAGATCATAAATCAGACCATTTCCCCAATCGCTGATGGGAGATGTTGGTCCGAGTAGCAGTTCCGGCACACCATCTTGATTGATATCCACAAACGCATACCCTGCTTTGGGATAGTAGGACGTATAAATGTTGTAAAACGCCGGATCACCCAGAAGATCATCGGGTTCCCATTCTTTTTCCTTATTCACCACCGCCCGGTATGTTTCCAGCAGGCTGTCATATATGGTGAGAGGATCCACCGCTGTGGAATCAGGCGCAGGAGTATTTACGCCGTTTGTAACAATCTTTTCATCAAATCGGTGCAAGATTGCGGCACCCTGGGCGCGAGTGAGGGAACCCTCCGGCGTCAGGGTAGTGCCGCTGGTGCCACTAATAAGCCCCTTGCCCACCGTCCAGGTCACAGCTTCCCGAGCATAGTCGCTTACTGCCTCATGGTCACTGTATTGGGCAATATTCCCGGAAATAGTGGTGTCGTAGTGCTTATACTGGGCGTACTGATAGAGGAACATAGCGAACTGTTGCCGGGTGCAGATGTCGTTTGGTCTGAACTTGCCGTCTCCACGACTGGAGATAATATTATTTTGCAATGCCCACTGTACCGCCGGACCATACCAGTCCGAAGTTTTTACATCTGAAAAACTGCTACCGGATACAGACGGGGATCCCGCCATGCGGTACAGAATCGTCACCGCCATGCCCCGAGTCATTGTGCTGTTAGGGGAGAAATAATGGTTTCCTGTGCCGCTCATCAGCCCTTTGTTCACCGCATATGTTACATCCTTGGCAAACCAGTCGCCCTCGGTCACATCGTAAAAGCCAGAGACAGTCTGAATAGCATTGAAGGAAAAGCCGTGGGCTTTTGCGTAGGCTTCTGCGGCTGAGCCAGCGTAGCCTGTGATGATAAAGCCGCTTATTTTCGGCGGGGGATCCTGATATTGAGAAAAGGTGAAGCCGATAGCGCACGTTCCAATCTCTTGGACGCTATAGGGAATGGTCACGCGAGTCACTTTTGAGGTTTGCTGAAACGCGTATTCCCCAATAGAGGTTACTGTGTCTGGGATGGTATAAGAAGAAAGATTATAGCACTCCCAAAAAGCGTGGTTCCCGATAGAGCGAAGACCACTGGAAAGCTGGAGGTTCGTCAGTGCTGTACTCAAAGAGAACGCGTTATTTCCTATGGACACCACGCTCCCAGCAATAGAGACAGACTGAAGCTTATCATACAGGCAGGAATCATCCATTACATTGTCATAGCTGGCAAAAGCGTCATTACCAATGTGCGTCACACCGCCTTCTATGACCACCTGGCGTATCTCATGACGATAACTCCACCAAGGAGCAGTGCTATAAGGATTACCGCCGCTATCCTTTCGCTGATAATCACTCATGGCACCAGAACCCTTCACAGTCAGCACACCAGTGTTTTGGTTCAGGCTCCAAGTCACATTTTTCCCGCAACTCCCAGAGGGTGAGGCCGCAAAGGCAGGAAGCGACATACCAACACATAGTGCTAAAACCAGCACAACCGATAAGATTTTTCCAATACTTTTCAAGACAATCTCCTCCTACTATTTATAATATTTGAATTGTGACAAGGCGGCTTAACCACCTTGTCCAAACAACCCGACAAACCATTCCCGCTTTTGCCCAGGTTTCGGCTCAGGGTGCTGCTGTTCGGCCCTGTCCTCACCGGAAAGAAGCTGCTGATATATTGTCCCCAGCATGGAGGGTCTGGGTCTGCATAGTTTTCACTTTGCCACATCTGGTTGGGCAGCCGGAAATGTGTACCTTTCCGCAACTCGATTTTTCATCAAAAAAGCATCTGCCAAGGTATTGAAATTAGGTGAATTTTGTGCTATTGTATCGGTGTACTGGAAAAGGGCGGATTTGCGGAAAGGTACACCTTCCTGTAAAATCACCCTGCTTACAATAACTTAGCCTTTTCGTAAATCTCCGCACGGTAACGGAAGGTGGACAGCGGCATCCCGCACTCCCTCGCCGCCGCAGTACCGGTGATCGCCCCGGCCTTCCACCGCTGGTATGCGCTGTGGTAGTTCTCCGGCAGCGGCCTGGGCGGTCTGCCGAACCTTACGCCCCTGGCCTTTGCCGCCGCGATACCCTCCGCCTGACGCTGGCGGATGTTTGTGCGCTCGTTCTCCGCCACGAAGGACAGCACTTGCAGGACAATATCACTGAGGAAGGTCCCCATCAAATCCTTACCCCGCCGAGTATCCAACAGCGGCATATCCAGCACCACGATGTCAATGCCCTTCTCCTTGGTCAGCAGCCGCCATTGGTTTTGGATTTCCTCATAGTTGCGCCCCAGCCGGTCGATGCTTTTGATGTAGAGCAAATCGTCCGGCTTGAGTTTTCGGACCAGTTTCTTGTACTGGGGCCGGTTGAAGTCCTTGCCGGACTGCTTGTCCATGAAAATGTTCTGCTCCGGGATGGACATTTCCCGGAGCGCAATCATCTGTCGGTCCTCGTTCTGCTCTTTGGTGCTGACGCGGATATAGCCGTATGTAGCTGAAATGGTTATCGTACCTCCTTCCTGCGCTGCCAGATAATATCATATCCCAGCGCGTCAGCCAGTTCCACGGCCTCCCGATAGCGCAGGGAATCCCGGCGCAGCTTGCCGGAGAGATTAGGAACACTGGCGCTCCATCCGTACTGGTCGGCCAGCTTTTCCACAAGGTCAGCCATTGTGAAGCCCTCCCGGACGATGTATGATTTGATCTCGCTTCTGGTATCCATATTGAACCTCCTTGACGTGGCGGACATTTTGTCCCACACGTTGATTTTTGATGTTCGCCTGTTGGCGTACCCTGTTTCCCGAGTAGCGGATAGGGTACGCTGGTCGGCGTGATTTGACGGTTTCGCTCCATCAAACAGAATTGCCGCTCGTGATGCCCTGTCCACAGGAGCGTACTTTGCATTTCACAGTTTGGCGTGACTTCACGCTGAACTATGAAAATACACATGGAATAGCGTACTGGGTTCGCTGATGGGCGCGGTGTTGTTTGATGTAGATTGCGGTATAATTTCTGCGCTTTGTTCGCTGTTTTCACATGGATTGGATATAGCCTCTGGAAATCAAGATTGCAAAATGCAATTTTGATCGCCGTTCTCTCCGAAAGCCGTTCCTGCCCCTGCCTGTCAGCGGCGTATGGTTCTCCTTGGTGCGCTTCATGCGGCACTTCGCCGGAGAACATATCCCTCCCGGACGGTCATTCACTTATCGAGGTGCTTGTCCGTATCGGACGATTAAGATTTTAGCAGTTTTATACACCCTTTCCCGTATATCCAAAAGGTTGGAAATCGGGCTGAAAACGGGCAAATTTCCACGTTCTTGGAAATGCCTCCATTTTTCGACATAACATCATCGAAAACCGTTGTATACTGGTAAAATCGGTGATATTATGGAAGCGGGAGGGTATAAAATGGATGTAAATTTGCTCATATCTGAGCGCATTTGGGAGTTGAGGAAGGACAGCGGCCTGACATTGGAACAGCTTGCGGAACGCACAGGCTTGTCCAGGGCCGCGCTGTGGAACTATGAAAACAATGATTTGAAGGACATCAATCACAATGCTGTCATCACGTTGGCACAGTTTTATGGCGTGACCTCCGACTATCTGCTGGGGCTGAGCCAACAAAAAAATCACCCAGGTGCAGAAATTCTTGATCTGCATCTGAGTGATGAAATGCTTGATATATTGCGGAGCGGAAATATCAATAACCGTTTGCTCTGCGAGATTGTTACTCATAGTGAGTTCCGCCGCTTGCTGTTGGATATAGAGGTCTATGTTGACCGCCTCGCTGGTATGCAAATTGACAATTTGAATGCCGTGGTAGCAACAACCAGGGCGGAAATTCTGTCGAGAGAGAATCCAGATGAAAAGGAGCAAATTCTCCGTGCCTTAGAACTTGCTTACGTCCAAGAGAACGATTTCTTTACCCATATCGTTCATGAGGATATTGACGCCATTATTGCCGATATACGGGAAGCACACAAAAAGGATCAGACTACTGCTGAAAGCCAAACGACCGCCGCAAAATTGAAACAAGCGATTGAGAAAGCCGCGAAGTATGAGGGAACCGACCAGGAGAAGCAAATGCGCATCTACTGCAATCTGCTGGACATTCCCTATGAGGATATGATGCCGGAAGAATTTGACGCAGTATTAAGCTGGTTGAGAAGGTCGAAGGTCTTGCAGAGCGTGGCAGCACGAAATATGCGAGGCAAAGGGAATATGACACACGGTAAGGGCAAACGAAAGAAGCGGTGACCGTTCGGAATAGCGGGTTGGCTGTCTATCGTGTTGTTACTTTATGTGTCATGAGCATTGGAGCCAGGGTTGTCCGAGCCGTAGCCCTCCAGCAGATTGACGACGCCCCACACGCCCAGGCCAGCGCCCAGGGCCACAACGAGGGTCTGCAAGGTAGTGATAGCGGAAGCGAAAAACTGCATATAAACCTCCATATTCTCCGGGGACGAAGCCCCGGCCATGAAAAAAGCCGCCCTGTTCAGGCGGCGCTGCCACTTCTGGACACGGTGTCCAGAAGCTATACAAAAGCGTCCGGGTCGTCCAGGTCGTCATAATTGAGGATGTCCTCGTCCCCGCCTATGCCCGCCTCGTCCGGCACGTCCGCCTCGTATACAGTGTATTGCTCGCTGGGGTCCAGCTTGTCCATGCGGCGGGTAATCAGGCGGGAGAGGTCGAAAGCGTTCCTCTTGTCCGCCTCCGCCGTATAGCGGTAGTTGGGGTGCTGCTTCAAATCGTACTTGGGGGAGAAAAAGGGCCGCAGCCCCCGGAGCTGTAAAATACATTTATCGCCGGGCATGGTGGTGAGCTCGTCCATCGTCATAAGCTCCCGGCCCAGGCGCTGGGTGTTCTGGCTGTAACTCTCGGACTGCCCACGGGAGCGGCTGTCCGTCTGCATGGAGATGGTCTGCTTGCCCAGCCACGCCTCGGAAATCTCCTTGACGGTGGAGTGCTCCCGCCCGCCCAGGAAAACCACGCTGTCCATGTTGCCCATGATCGTCTCCGCATTGTCCTTGTAAATGGCCTTACATTGGGATTGGGCCTGATAGAACAGGGTCAAACTGACCTCGCGGGAACGAATGACGGCCACCAGCTTTTCCAGGTTGGGCACCTGTCCCGTGTTGGCGGCCTCGTCCCACAGCACCCGGACGTGGTGGGGCAGGCGGCCCCCGTGTACGTTGTCCGCCCTCTCGCACAGGAGGTTGAACATTTGGGAGAACGCCAGGGCCACAATAAAATTGTAGGTCACGTCCGTATCGCTGATGATGAAGAAAGCCGCCGTCCGCTTATCGCCCAGGCGGTCCAGCTCCATCTCGTCATAGCTCATAATCTCCCGGAGCTGGGGAATATCAAAGGGGGCCAGCCGGGCCCCGCAGCTAATCAGTATGGAACGGGCCGTTTTGCCACTGGCTAATTTGTACTTTTTGTACTGCTTCACGGCGAAGCAATCCGGCTTCCGCTTCTCCAGGCCCTTAAACATATAGTCGATGGCGTTCATAAAATCCGGGTCGTCCTCCTTGACCTCCATGCCGGAGATCATGTCCACCAGGGTATTCATGTTCCGGTCCTCCTCCGGGCCCTCGAAGATGATATAGGCGATCAGGGCGCAGTATAAAAGCGTTTCTGATTTGACCCAGAACGGGTCCCCCTCCTTGCCCTCGCCCTTGGTGTTGGCAATCAGGGTGTTCACGAATTTCAAAATATCCGCCTCATTTTTGATGTAGGCCAGTGGGTTGTAGTGCATAGATTTTGAGAAATCAATGCTGTTGAAAACCTTGATTTTATAGCCTTTTTTCTTCTGGAGGAAGTACCCCACCTGGGAGAGAACGCCGCCCTTGGGGTCCACCACCACATAGGAGCTGTGGGCCTGGAGGAGCTGGGGGGTGAGCCAGAAGCGGGTTTTGCCGCTGCCGGAGGAGCCAATCACACAGGCGTTGAGGTTCCGGGCGTTGGCGGGGTTCTTGGGCCGGGTGTTGGTGGTGAGAAGTTCCGTCCCGGAGAGAATGACGTTTTTCTCAAACTTGGGATCGACGAAAGGGGCGATGTCTTTGGGTCCGCCCCAACGGGCGCTGCCGTATTCCTCGTCCCGGCGAAACTTTTTCGCGTTCTTGGCCTTGACGTAGACGAACAGCCGGATGGCCGCCGCCCCCGCGATCCCCACCAGCCAGTCCGCCGGGTCCAGCCCAGGGGCGGGGGAGGCAAAGGCCGTGTTGATGGTCGCCATCATGCCCACCAGCTTTTGGCCGACGCCGGGGCCTGCCGCCAGACGGTAGGCCGTCCCCAGCTTCAAGCAGGCCCAGGCCATGAACACATAGGGCAGATTGGGGAGGAGA
>X363_Desmarests_Spiny_Pocket_Mouse__coassemble_735_pt1 | contig 16266 bp, 16 predicted proteins | sample X363_Desmarests_Spiny_Pocket_Mouse__metabat2_low_PE_031 | metagenome-assembled genome bin X363_Desmarests_Spiny_Pocket_Mouse | reverse complement strand
GAGGCCATGGCCTCTTCCCATGTGGTGTAGGTGTAGTATGCGGTTTTCATCTCTCAAAACCTCCTCAACAGATCGGACAGGCCAAGGATACCGCCAAATGTGCCCCATAAACCGGCATCAATTCCGGCTCCCCGGAAATGTGCTTCGACGCTTTGTTTTACTTTTCATTATAATAATATATCTGTTCGCTCTTGTCAAGAGGGTTTCATAAATTTGTTCGTAAATTTTTTGTTCGAGCTCAGGAAAAAAGCCCGCCTCCGGCAAGCCGGGGGCGGGCTTTGTGATTTTGGTTCAGGGCAAATAGTTCCGGGGGTTGACGCTGGTGTTGTTGATGCGCACCTCGAAGTGGCAGTGGGGGCCGCTGGCGTTGCCGGTCATGCCCGCCCGGGCGATGGCCTGACCCTGGTACACCTTTTCGCCCACGCTCACCAGCAGGGAGGAGTTATGGGCATAATAGGTGATATAGCCGTTGTCGTGGCGGATGGCCACCAGGTTGCCATAGCTGCCGTTCCACCCGGCCTTGATGACGGTCCCGCCATCGGCGGCCTTGATGGTGGTGCCGGTGCGGCAGGCGATGTCCAGCCCCAGGTGGAAATCGTACCGGCCCCAGAGGCTGCGCCCGCCGAAGTTGGAGGTGATGGTGCCCCGCACCGGCCAGATGAAGTAGCCGTTGGAGGCGGTGACGGGCCTGGGGGTGGTGCCGGTGTAGGTGGTGGTGGTGGTGGCCTCCTTCAGCGTCTGGGAGGCGAGGATCTCCCGCTCCACCTCCACGCCGTTGACGTAGGTGACGTGGGCGTTGACCAGGGCCAGACCGTCCTCGCCCTGCTCCTTGACCTTGGTGTCCCCCACATACAGGTCGGGGGTCTCGATATACTCCACGGGGCTGGGGATCACGTCCTCATAGGTCTCGTCGGCCACCATTTCCACGGACAGGTAGGGCACCGCCTCCTGGATGATCAGCTCCTGGTCCACCCAGATTTTATCCACCATCACGTCCGGGTTGAGGACGGACAGCTCATAGGGCTTCATGCCCAGGGAGTAGGCGATGGCGTTAAAGGTGTCCCCCTTCTGGACCACGTAGGTGGACTGCTCCACCCGCATCTGGGCCAGAGTGGCCCGGATGGGCTCCAGGTCGAACTGGGTGTTGGCAGGCAGCTCGATGGGATAGATCTCCACGTCCTCCACGAACTGATAGCGGACGGTATCGCGGCTGAGGTAGGGCTGGGCCGCCTCGTCCAGCAGGTTGTTCAGGTCGGCCTCGGTGCGGGCGCAGCCCAGCTCCGTGCCGTCCACCCGCAGGCCGTAGGCCTGGATCACCGCGCCCACATTCTCAAACAGCACATCCTCCATCTGGGCAGCGTCGCTGAGGTCCTCCGGGGTGGCGTACACCTCGGTGGTGGAGATGGCGGCATCGTAGTCGTACCGCTCGCCCAGGATGTCGGTGGCCCGGGACTCCACATTGCTGACGATGGCGTCCACCTCGTCCAAGCTGGAAACCACGCCGATCTCCTGGCCGTCCACCTCCAGCACATAGGCCCGGGCGTAGGTGCCCTGGAAAGCGCTCACGCCGATGAACACGGCGATCAGGGTGACATACAGCAGCGGGGAGATGGGGTGGCGGGCCACCACGCCCCGCGCCCGGCTCCAAACGGCGTCCGCCCGCTCCCGGGTCCCGGCGGTGAGGGAACGCAGGCGCTCCCACCCCTCCGCGCCCAGCGCGGCGGCGGCATGAGCGGCGCGGACGGCCTTCTCCTTGGCCGGCGCCCCCCTCCGCCGACTCTCTCCGACCCGGCGGAGCACGGCCGAGGCCTTTTCCATCAGCGCGGAGGCGCCGTGCTTTTCCTTCTTGATTTGGGCGGCCCGCTCCCTGGCGGCCTCCCGCTCCGCCCGCTTCTCGGCGGCCTCGGTTTCCTCAATATATTTGCGCCAGGAGACGGGTTTCCCGTTCCCGCCCGCTCCCGCGGCGTCATGCGCCGGCGTCAGCTTCTCCCCGGTTTTTTGGTCTTTCTCGGTCCGCTTCACGAAATGTCCCTCCTGTTGTGCTGATTTTCGAGCAAACAAAACCGTAACAAAAAATCTGAAAAGAGTTACAAAATAGTTACAGGCTTATGGTACACCATTTCTCCCCGTCCGTCAACCCCCGAATTTCCCGCAGCTGCCGCAGATTCCGGTTTTCCGGGCCATATCTTGTTGCTTTCTGCCGTGGTTTCGAGAGGAATGGCACATTTTGTAGGGCCGTCGGCAAAACTGACAAAAATCCCCCCGCTTTTTCGTCCTTTTGCCCAGCCCACTTGACAGCCCGGCCCCGGTGGGATAAAATATCCTCAACCGCAGCGTAAATGGAATATCACAGGGGCGCTGGGAGCTTTCCCGGCTGTGATGTGGAGGATGAATGCCCTCCCGGTCCCTCGTACCTGATCCGGGTAATGCCGGCGTAGGAAGTGAATTCGACGATATGGGCCGTTGTCGTTTCTCCCGCTACCGCATTGCACCGTTTGCATTGCGGTATACTTATTTTAGGAGGAACGGCAAATGAAAAACGTAAACCAAACCACCCGTATGCTCTGCGAGGGCGCGGTCAGCATCGCGCTGGCCTACGCCCTCACCTTTGTGGAGCTGGACCTGTGGTTCCAGGGCGGCTCCATCAGCACCTGCATGATTCCGCTCATCATTTTCGCGGTGCGCTGGGGCGCGGGCTGGGGCATCGCCGCCGGCGCGGTATTCGGCACGCTGAAGTATTTCCTGGGCCTGGACAGCTTTGTCCTCAACTGGATCTCCATCATCTTTGACTATTCCGGGGCATACGCCATGGTGGGGCTGGCGGGCCTGTTCAAGCGCAGGGCCAATCTGATCCCCCTGGCGGCGCTGGCGGCGGGCGCGGCCAGGTTCATCGTGCACTATATCAGCGGCGTCACTGTTTACGCCGAGTATATGCCGGAGACGTTTATGGGCCTGACCATGACCTCCCCCTTCTTCTATTCCGCGCTTTATAACGGCGGCTATATGCTGCCCAGCACGATTTTGGCTGTCGTGGTCTGCGCGGTGCTGATGAAGCCCCTGCGCAAATTCCTGAACGGGGAAGATTTAAAATAAGGACTGATTTCTGTGGGCAAATTCGACGGCGTGCTGTTCTACAGCGACTATGACGACACCTTGTATAACAGCGCCCACACCGTTTCCCCCGAAAACCGCGCCGCCATCCGCTATTTTCAGGAAAACGGCGGACGCTTCTCCGTGGCAACCGGCCGGGCCCACCGCACCTTCACCCCCCAGATCGCGGCGGAGGGGCTCATCCTCAACGCCCCGGTGGTGCTCAGCAACGGCGCGGCCCTGTACGACTACGGCGCGGACCGCTGCCTGGTGGAGACCTTTCTGGACGCCGACGCCCCCGCCCGGCTCGGGTCGTTGTTCCGGGACTTCCCCGATTTGGCGCTGGAAGCGTACCACGGCGACAGCATCTACGTCTATAGCCCCAACCTGGGGACCACGGAACACCTGAAGCGGGTGGGCGGGCGGCAGACGCCCTGCGCCGTCCCGGATATGCCCACCCCATGGACCAAAGTGATCCTGGAGCAGGACGAGCCCTATCTGAAGGAGGTACAGGCCCACCTCCTCCGCCGCTGGGGGGACTGCTACGAGGCCATTTTTTCCAGCCGCTGTCTGCTGGAGATCACCCACAAGGGCTGCCACAAGGGGAGCATGGTGGCAAGGGCGGTGGCGCTGCTGGGCATTTCCCGGGAAAACCTCTACTGCATCGGGGACAACCAGAACGACATCCCCATGCTGGAGCTGTCCGCCATCCCCTTCGCCCCCTCCAGCTGCTCCCAGGCGGTCAAGGACTGGGGGGCGCGGCTGCTGGGCAGCTGCGACGAGCACGCCGTGGCCCAGGCCATTGAGGTTCTGGACTCCATATATTGAAGGAAGCGCCCCCGGCATAGCCGGGGGCGCGTATTTGTCATTTCTTCTTGGGAAAACAGGGCGCCTCCATGTCCGCTGAAGCTAGCGCAGACGCCCTCCCCCGCTTTGCGGGGGAGGGCGTCTGTCAATTCTTCTCCAGAAAATAGGACGCCTCCATGTCGGCGGTGGCCAGGGCGAAGGCCAGGGGGTACTGCTGTAGGGCCTGGCCCACCATCCGGTCGTCCTCCGGGCCGGAAAAGCCCATGTGCCAGCGGATGGCCATGGCCTCCTCCCGGGTCAGGCGCAGAAAGCCGGAGATGATGTACACGCTCTTCTCCCCGTGGCCGTAGGGGAGCTTATCCTCGTAATTATAGGTGGGCACCTTGGTCCATTTGCCGGTGGCATCGTCCTTCACGTTCCGGGTACCCGCTTTGTAGCACCCGATTTTGCACAGGTCGTGGAGCAGCCCCGCGATGGCCGCCGATTCCATGGGGTAGTCCAGGCCGTAGACCTCGCGCACCCGGTCCCGGGCCAGATACGCCTCCAGGCAGCGGAACACGTTGACGCTGTGGTCGCACAGCCCCCCGGCGTAGGACCCGTGGTAGCGGGCGGAGGCGGGGGCGGTGAAAAAGTCGCTCTTGTTCTCCAGGTAGTCCAGCAGCTCGGCGGACCCCTCCCGGTGGATGTGCTCCTGATAGATCTCGATAAATTCCTCTTTCCCCGGCATGGTATGACCTCCTTGAAATGATTCCCGGTTCCCCGTCCCGCGGGGGACGGCTGATTGCGTCCATTATAACAAAAAAAGGCGCCGGGGGCAACCCCGGCGCCTGGTCAGTCCTCCAACGTCTTTTGCAGGTTCTCCATGATCTCCGCCAGCTTGGCCGCTTTCTTTTCCGGGTCAGCCTCCCTGTCCATGCTTTTGAGGGCACTGAGCAGGAAGCGCACCCAGCTCTGGAACTGCTTATCCGTCATGCCCGTGAAAAGCACCCCCTTTCCGCTGCTAATATATCACAGCAAAAGCGGAAAAACAAGACGGCTTCACGGCCCCTCCGCGAAAAGAGCCCGCGGAGGGGCCGCGCCGTTACTTCAGCCAGCTCTCATAGGCGTCCCGGAGGGGCTCGCCGTCCAGGTTGGCTTCCAGCCGTTTCATCTCCGCCAGGGTGCTGGCGGCGGTGTCCTGGAGGGCGATCTCCACCCGGTATACGCCCCCGGCCGGACTGTTGGCAGAAAAGACCAGGGTATCCTTCTCCCCGTACTCGAACAGCGCCTCGTCGGTAATGGCGCGCACGCCGATGCGCCCGACACGGAAGTCCTGCTCCACCGCGTCCAGCAGGGCCCGGGCGTCGTCCCCGTAGCCCGCCACGGCGGTAAGCTGCCCCTGCTCGTCGTCATAGTGCCAGAACTCCGCCCGGTCCAGCCGATGCCCCCTGGCAACGGCCGACTCCAGCTGGTCAAACTCATACACCCGCCAGTAGAACTCCCTGTTCTGGTGCAGCTGCTCCATGGCCCAGGCCACGGCGCCCTCCTGGTCCGCCTCGCCGGGGCAGAGGTCCACCCAGTACTCCCGGGACAGGGTGGCGCCGCCCTTCAGGGTATAGGTCAGCCCCACCCGCATACTGCGGCCGGTGCCGCCATTGGCCTGCCGGTCCCGCTGGCCCACCGCCGCCCGGTGGAGGTCCACCAGCTGCCCGATCTGGGTCTGGTCGGTCACGTCCAGCCAGATGCTGTCGCCGGTGTCGCCCAGGCGGACGCCGTCGGTGGTGTCCACCTGCACCGATTCCACATTGGCCGGGTTGGGGATGCGGGTTTCGTAGCCGGTGAGGTCGAAGCCCACTACCAGAAACAGCGCCACGAACACCCCGGCCACCGCCACCGCGCCCCTCCACTTTTTGAACACCCGGAAGGATTTGTCCAGCAGCATCTGGGCGGCGAAGCAGCCCGCCACCCCCCAGATCAGGATGGAGGCCATCAGGGCGACCTCCCCGCCGCCCAGCATGAACGAGGTGGCCACGCCGAGGCCATACCCGCGCAGAAGGCCACGCCGTATTTGAACACCGGGCGCATACACCGCACGGACACCACGTCCCCGGCGCTCTCCAGCCGCCGGGCCCGGTAGAGGAGGAAGGAGGCCGCGGCCAGCAGAACCGCCACCCCGGCATAGGCCGCCACGATGTTCAGGCCGAACATCTGATAGCCATCCTCCGTCACCCAGAAATCAACCGTATCATAGCCGCCCAGCTTGTTGATGGGGGTGAGCCAGTTTACCACCCGGCTCACCCCGCCGCCGAAGCCAGAGAAGCCGTAATAGAAGTTCTGGAACACCGTATAGACCAGCCCCGTCACCCCGTAGGCCAAGATATTGAGAATGCCGTAAAAGGCGGGCAGGGCCAGGATATGCCCGGTGAACATCCCGCAGAACACCGCCAGGGAGTAGAAGAACAGGCACTCCCCGCAGGCCGCCGCCAGCCAGAAGCCCAGCCCCGGCAGGGACACCGCCCCGCCGATGGCCTCAATAAGCAGCACCAGCAGAAAGATTGCCAGATTGGGCACGATGAGGAAGGCCAGCCCCGCCAGGTAGTGGGTGACAAACAGCCCCTCCCGCCGGATGGGCAGGGAGCCATACAGGTTGGCGGACCGGGCGTTGTACAGGTGACTGAACACCGCCATGGCCGCCAGCACCCCGAAAATCACCGAGAGGCCCAGGGCCGGACCGGCCATGTCGGGCACGGTATGATAGGCAAATGTTCCCATATACCCGTCGTTGAGCCCCGGACGGGCGCCGGCCTGGAGCCGCAGGTACATCACCCCCTGGAGGGGCAGCGCGATGAGCCAGATCACGAAATAGCCCGCCCACAGGGGCCAGAAGCGGGCAACGGTCTTTTTGAAAACCGTGAAATCAAAGTACGATGTCCCGGACCGCATAGTCCTCACCTCCCATTTCATAGATAAAGATCTCCTCCAGGGTCAGGGGGAGCGCGTCGGCAAACAGGGGCTTGAGCGGCTTGAACTTTGCTGTGACCTCCTCCGCCGTCCCCCGGACGATGTAGGTATACACCCGCCCCACGTGGCTGGTGTGGACGATGTGCAGATCGTCGGGCAGCTGCGGCGGGGCGTCGGTGGCAAACGCGATCTGGAGCTTGACGGTGCCCCCCTGGAGGTCGGACAGGGAGCGCTCCAGAGCCACCTTGCCGTGGCTTAAAAGTCCCACGTGGTCGCACACGTCCTCCAGCTCCCGCAGGTTGTGGGAGGATACCAGCACCGTAGTGCCCCGCTCGGCCACGTCCCCCATGAGCAGCGACCACACCTGCCGGCGCATCACCGGGTCCAGGCCGTCCACCGGCTCGTCCAGCAGCAGGTAGTCGGGCCTGCAGCTCAGCGCCAGCCAGAAAGCGGACTGCTTCTGCATCCCCTTGGACAGGCGGCGGATGGGCCGGCGCTCGTCCACCTCGGGGAAGGCCTCCTTCAGCTTGGCGTACCGTTCCTGGTCGAAGGAGGGGTAGACGCCCCGGTAAAACTTCATCATGTCCCGGGTGGAGGCGGAGCCGAAGTAGTACAGCTCGTCGGGGATGACGGCCATGCGCTTTTTCGCCGCCGGGTTCTCATAGATGGGTGCGCCCTCCAATAAAATGTCCCCGGAGTCCTGGCGGTAGGCCCCGCACAGGTGGCGCAGGATGGTGGATTTGCCCGCGCCGTTGGGCCCCACCAGCCCGTAGATGGCCCCGCGGGGCACCGTCATGGTCAGCCCGTCCAGGGCGTGGAAGCCGTCGAAGCTCTTGACCACGTTTTTCACTTCAATCATTCCGATTCCTCCTCCCCATGCCGCGCACACCGGGCGGCAACCTCTTCCCGGCCCATGCCCAGGTACACCAGCTCCTGGACGATGGCGTCCAGCTGCCCAAGCAGCTCCTGGCGGCGCTTGTCGGTGACGTCCTGGGGAAGGGCGGCGAAGCTCCCCTTCCCCGGCACCGAGTAGGCGTACCCCTCCTGCTCCAGCGCCTCGTAGGAGCGCTGGATGGTGTTGGGGTTGATGGCAAGCTGTGCCGCCATAGCCCGGACGGAGGGCAGCTTATCCCCCGGGGGGATGGCCCCGGTGATGATCAAACGGCGCAGCCCGTCCCGCACCTGCTCGTAGATGGGGCGGCTGTCCCGGTAATTCAGGCTGAGCATGGCCCCGCCTCCTTTCAAATTGTGCCAACTGTACTATGTGTATTAGTGCAGTTATCATAACACGGGCCGGCGGTCCTGTCAAGGGGGAAAAACTCCCGAATTTTACAAACTTGAATTTGAAAAAGACTGCTGACAAACCGGATGCGGGCTGATATAATGGGAGTGCGCGGCCTGACAGACTGGGCGCCGTGTCAAGAAGAACTTCCCTCAGCCTCCCCCTGGAAAGGGGAAGGCTTGACGCGAGATCAAAAAGGAGTTTTTCCCGATGTCCAAACATGATTTGAATACCGCCGCTTTTCTCCAGTGTGTCGGCTCCCTTCTGGAAACCAGGGAGGTGGGCTCCATGAAGCAGTGGCGGCACCACTTTTCCATCACCTGCTATCAACACTCCTTGTTTGTGTCCTACGTGGCCTTCCGGCTGGCCCGGAAGCTCGGCTGGGACTATCGGGCCGCCGCCCGGGCGGGGCTGCTCCACGACCTGTACCTCTACGATCCCGCCGACGCCGGGGCCCACCCCGGCAACCAGTGCCTGGACCACCCGGAGTTCGCCCTGCGCAACGCCTCCGCCCTGTGCCCCGACCTGAGCGAGCGGGAAAAGAACGCCATTGTGTCCCATATGTTCCCCCTGGCGGTCCATCTGCCCCGCTGCCGGGAGGCGCTGGTGGTCAACCTGGCGGACAAGATCTGCGCCACCCTGGAGGTGGTTCACCTCTATCAGACCCGGCGGGTGCAGAGCTGGCTGCCCCGGTCCGCCGCGTGACCGGCCCGGTCGACATTTTCACCTCTTTTTCCCCTTCGATCCCCTCGCCTTTTGTAAGAGTGTTACAAATTTTCGGAATCTCAAAAAATCCTTTCAAAAAATCCCGGTTTCTGATATAATGCCTTTTACAGCGATACGCTTCCCGCCGCGGGCCGGAAGCCGCAACAGGGACGAGTCAAGAACGATATGATCATTATAGAGAGGAAGATGGGACGCATGATCTCACATGGCAAGGATTTGAAGGTCTTCTCCGGCAGTTCCAGCAAGGCCCTGGCCCGCGACATCTGCAAGGAACTGAGCATCCCCCTGGGGGACGCCGAGACGGGTGCGTTTTCCGACGGGGAAAATTTTGTCTCCATTTTTGAGACGGTCCGGGGCTCCGACGTATTTGTGATCCAATCCACCAGCACCCCGGTGAACGATAACCTGATGGAGCTGCTCATCATGATCGACGCGCTGAAGCGGGCCTCCGCCGGGCGGATCACCGCCGTGATCCCCTACTTCGGCTATGCCCGGCAGGATCGCAAGACCAAGCCCAGGGATCCCATCTCCGCCAAGCTGGTGGCCAACCTGATCACCCGGGCGGGGGCCGACCGGGTGCTGACCATGGATCTCCACGCCAACCAGATCCAGGGCTTTTTTGACATCCCGGTGGACAACCTGCTGGGCTCCCCCGTGTTTGTAGAGCACTTCTTCCGCCGCTTTGCCTCCGTGCACGAGCAGACCATGGTGGTCTCCCCCGATGTGGGCAGCGTGGCCCGGGCCCGGGCCTTTGCCCAGAAGCTGGACGTGCCCATGGCCATCGTGGACAAGCGGCGACAGAAGGCCAACTCCTCCGAGGTTATGAACATCATCGGCGACGTCACCGGCAAGCACGTCATCCTGCTGGACGACATGGTGGACACCGGCGGCTCCCTGTGCCACGCGGCCCAGGCCCTGGTGGAGCTGGGCCACGCCAAGTCGGTCACCGCCTGCGCCAGCCACGGCGTGCTGTCCGGCTCCGCCATCCAGCGCATCAACGACTCCGCCCTGGACGAGGTGGTGTTCCTGGACACCATCCAGCCCCGGGAGGATATCGCCGAGCTCTGCCCTAAGATCAAGTATCTGTCCGTGGCCCATCTGTTCGCCGAGGCCATCGAGCGGATCTACCAGGAGATTTCCGTGTCGAAGCTGTGGCAGTAACGGCTACGGTGTCGAACCGCCAGACTCGCGCGGGAGCCCCATTTTTACCACATAGAGAGAAAATCCGCTCCGGGGCCGAGAACGCCTCGGAGCGGTTGCGCCCTTAAGCCCTCCCCCTGTGGGGGGAAGGCTTTTTGCGAGGTGTTTTTTATGCTGTTTCAAAAAAAGCTCCCGGTGTCCTGGCTCATCGTGGGCCTGGGCAACCCCGGCGACAAGTACGAGAACACCCGCCACAACGTGGGCTTCCTGGTGGCGGACGAGTTGGGCGAGCGGGGGCGCTTTCCCATCCAGCGGCTGAAGCACCATGCCCTCACCGCCGCCGCCAGCATCGGCGGCCAGGGGGCGCTGGTGATGAAGCCCACAACCTTTATGAACCTGTCCGGCGAGGCGGTGGGGGAGGCGGCCCGGTTCTATAAGCTGACGCCCGACCACGTGTTGGTCATCTCCGACGATGTGGACCTGCCCCTGGGCAAGCTGCGCATCCGCACGGGGGGCTCCGCCGGGGGACATAACGGCCTGAAAAGCATTATCCAGCACCTGGGCAGCGACCAGTTCCCCCGGCTCAAGGTGGGGGTGGGGGGCAAGCCCCACCCGGACTACGACATGGCGGACTGGGTGCTGAGCAAGCTCCAGGGCGAGGACAAAAAGGTGATGAACCAGGCGGTGGCGCGGGCCGCCGACGCGGTGGAGTGCTTCCTGCGGGACGGCCCCCAGAAGGCCATGAACCGGTTTAACTGACGGCGGGCCCGCGCAGCTCCGCGCCAAAACGCACCGCCGCCCGAAAGAGCGCCTGGTCATGGATTGTCTCCAGCTGCAGATCCAGGCCCATGATCCCCTCCTGATTGTAGTGGTTTTCACCACAATCAGGATAGCATAGTTTTCGCTACAAGTCAAGAGGAAGGTGTGTTCTTAATGACAAAATTTCCAGAACGGCTGAGGCAGCTTCGGGAGGAGCGCGGCGTTTCTCAGGCAAGTGTCAGCAAAGAACTGGGCGTTTCCCGCTATGCTGTTTATTCGTATGAAAAAGGGAAAACATCCCCCACCCTGGACGGTCTCGTTGCCCTTGCCGACTATTTCGATGTGACCGTGGACTACCTGCTGGGCCGGACAGACACGCCGAGGTAAAGGGGAAGCATCGGCCCGCCGCGGGTGGAAGAAACCCGAATGGAGGCGCGGTTCGTGGGCGGCTGGCGGCGCCGGTGACTGCCGGCCGGCGGCAGCACCAATAGGGGCAAATGCGTCCAGACCCCACGCGCCGGAAGGGTATCCGCCGTCTGAATATGTGCACCCCCGTAAAAACGGGGATTCTTAAGGGGGAAATCCTGTGAGCGAGGGCGCACAGCGCCCGAAGCCGAACCGGATTTCCGCCCTTAAGCGCGCTCTTTGGTTACTTTCTCTCGCGCGAGAGAAAGTAACCCCCCGGAGGGCGCATCCCTGACAAGGGCAGGGCATACCCTGCGCCCAAAATTTCCAAATTTTTCTAATTCGAGGTCATCCCATGAAACTGCTGCTGAATATTCTGGAAAAGGTGCCGGAGTATCTCCGGCTGGAGGCCGCCCTGGACGGCGGGCGCTCGCCGGTGGAGGTGTCCGGGCTGTCCCCCGTCCACCGGGCCCACTTCGCGGCGGGCCTGCTGGTGCGGCTGGGCTGCCCCGTGGTGCTGGTGTGCGCCGACGAGGGGGAGTGCCGGCGCCTTGCCGCCGACGTGACGGCGCTGACAGGGGAACCCGCCACCCTCATCGGGGCCCGGGAGTTCCTGTTCCACGAAGGGGCGGTGGCCTCCCGCCAGTGGGAGCACCAGCGCATCGCCGCCTTCCGCGCCATGGCCCAGGGCAAAGCGAGGCTCATCGCCGCCACGGCGGAGGGGCTTTTGCAGCGCACCCTCCCCCCGGACGAGCTGGCCGCCCACGTGGTCGCCGTGGAGTCCGGCGGGCAGTATGACCTGGAGCAGCTGGCCGACCGGCTGGCCGCCCTGGGCTACACCCGGTGTGAGCAGGTGGAGGGGGTGGGCCAGTTCGCCCTGCGGGGCGGCATCCTGGACGTGTTCTCCCCCGGCTGGGATAACCCGGTGCGGGTGGAGTTCTGGGACCGGGATGTGGACTCCATGGGCCTGTTCGACGTGTCCTCCCAGCGGCGCACCGGCCACCTGAACCGGGCGGAGTTCCTCCCGGTGAGCGAGCTGCTCCCCCTCCGGGACGAGAATGGGGGCTGGCAACGGCTCAGCGACCGGCAGCTCCCCGCCCGGTACAAGACCCTGGCCACCGCCGCCCACCACCTGCCCCCGGACGCCATTGTGTGCTTTTCCGAGTCCAGCCGGGTGGCGGAGCGAGGCAAAAACTGGCTGTGGCAGCTGGGGGAGGACGTGAAAACCATGCTGGAGGCCGGCAGGCTGGACGGCAAACACGCGGTTTTCGCCGCCGGCATGGGCGACCTGATGGCCGTCCTGGACCGGCACGCCCTGTGCTTTCTGGACTCCTTTACCACCTCCGCCACCCCCCTGCCCCCCAGGGAAATCCTCACCGCCCAGGGACGCCAGCTGCCCTCCTTCGGGGCCAGCCTGGACGCGGCGGCGGCGGACCTGGCCCAGCTCCAGGGCGCCGGAACGGGCACGGTGGTGCTGGTGGGAAGCGAGAAGCGGGCCCTGAACCTCCAGGCCATGCTCCGGGAGCGCCAGGTGCGCTCGGCGGTAGACTTCCAGCTCCACGACCTGCCCCAGCCGGGGGGGATTACCATCGCCGTGGGCGGGCTGTCCGCGGGCTTTGACTACATCGGCTGCCCCTGGGCCGTGCTCACCGAGGGGGGCGGCGAGCTCCGTAAACGGGGCAAGCGCCTTAAGCACGCGGCGGACCGGCGCAAGGTGGATTCCTTTACAGACCTCTCCCCCGGAGATTTGATTGTCCACGAGCACCACGGCATCGGCCGCTTTGTGGGCATGGTGAAGATGCAGGTGGACGGGGTGGACAAGGACTACGTCAAGCTGGCCTATGCCGGGGCGGACGTGCTCTACCTCCCCGCCACCCAGCTGGACGCCATCGCCAAATACATCGGAAGCGGGGACGACCCGGAGACCAAAAAGCTGTCCAAGCTGGGGGGGACGGACTGGGAGAGGGCCAAGACCCGCACTCGCAAGGCCGTCAAGGACCTGGCCAAGGGGCTCATCCAGCTCTATGCCCAGCGCCAGCGCCAGCCGGGGTACGCCTTCGCCCCCGACTCCCCCTGGCAGAAGGAATTTGAGGAAGAGTTTCCCTACGACGAGACGGAGGATCAGCTGCGCTCCATCCGGGAGATCAAGCGGGATATGGAGGCCCCCCGGCCCATGGATCGGCTGCTGTGCGGCGACGTGGGCTATGGCAAGACGGAGGTGGCCCTCCGGGCGGTGATGAAGTGCGTGCTGGACGGCAAGCAGGCCGCCATCCTGGTGCCCACCACCGTGCTGGCCCGGCAGCACTATCTGACCGCCCGCTCCCGGTTCGCCAAGTACCCGGTGGAGATTGAGGTGGTCAGCCGCTTCCGCACCCCCGCCCAGATGAAAAAGGCGCTGGCCGGGGTGGAGAACGGCTCGGTGGATTTGCTCATCGGCACCCACCGGCTGCTGCAAAAGGACGTGCATTTCAAGGACTTGGGGCTGCTGGTGGTGGACGAGGAGCAGCGCTTCGGCGTCACCCATAAGGAGCGGCTGAAGGAGCTTGCCAAACAGGTGGACGTGCTCACCCTGTCCGCCACCCCCATCCCCCGCACCCTGAATATGGCGTTGTCCGGAATCCGGGATATGTCCGCCATCGAGGAGCCCCCCGCCAACCGCCAGCCGGTGCAGACCTATGTGCTGGAGCACGACTGGTCGGTGCTGGCGGACGCCATGCGCCGGGAGCTGGAGCGGGGGGGCCAGGTGTACTACCTCCACAACCGGGTGGAGACCATCGGGCGCACCGCGGCCCGCATCAAGGAGATGCTGGGGGAGGACGCGGAGGTGGCGGTGGGCCACGGTAAGATGAGCCAGGAGGAGCTGAACGACGTGATGACCCGGGTATCCGACGGGGAGGTGGATGTGCTGGTGTGCACCACCATCATTGAGACGGGCATCGACATCGCCAACGTGAACACCCTCATCATCGAGGACGCGGACAAGATGGGCCTGAGCCAGCTCCACCAAATTCGCGGCCGGGTGGGCCGCTCCCCCCGGCGGGCCTACGCCTATATGACCTACCGCCAGGGCAAGGTGCTTACGGAAATTGCCGCCAAGCGCCTGTCCGCCATCCGGGAGTACGCCGAGTTCGGCTCCGGCTTCAAAATCGCCATGCGGGATCTGGAGATCCGGGGCGCGGGCAACCTGCTGGGCCCGGAGCAGTCCGGCTTTTTGATGAGCGTGGGCTACGACCTTTACCTGAAGCTGCTGGAGGAGGCCGTGCTGGAGGAAAAGGGGGAGAAGCCCGAGCGGCTCCCCGAGTGCGCGGTGGACCTGACCATTTCCGCATCCATCCCGGACCAGTACGTCCCCTCCCCGGAGCAGCGGATGGACCTGTACCGCCGCATCGCCCGCATCCGCACCGGCGAGGACGCGGACGACATGACCGACGAGCTCATCGACCGCTTCGGCGACCCGCCCCGCCAGGTGAACAACCTGATCTCCGCCGCCCTGCTCCGGGGCCGGGCCTCCCTCTGCGCCATCACGGAGATCACCCAGAAGGGGAACCGCCTGATCTTCTATCTGGCCCGGTTCGAGTTCGAGCACATCGCCGCCCTGGCGGGGCAGTATCCCGGCCGGGTCCTGTTCTCCCCCGACGACCGCACTGCCCTCACCCTCAAGCTGAAGCAGGGGGAGGACCCCCTGCGCATGGCCGCCCAGGCGGTGGAGCGGTACGCCGCCCTGCTGTCCCCGGGGGAAGGCCCCTGAGGGCGGCTCTGGCGGGCTGGAGCCGTGCTGCGAAGCCTCCGTAACCTGGATTTGCATTTCCCGGCCCGCCGGTGTATAATAGGCGGACAGACCCGTGCCCGCAAAAATTTTCCCTGGATTGGAGAATACCATGAAAAACCGAAAACCGCTGCTGGCCCTGCTCCTGTCCGGGGCCATGGCCCTGTCCCTCTTTGCCTGTGCCCCCGTTGGCGGGGAGGAGTCCGTGCCCCCCTCCGCCGACCCCGTCCAGAGCCCCGACCCCGGCCCCTCCCCCTCTGTGGAGGTGGACCTGAGCCAGGGCCCCCTGGAGTTCTCCGCCGGGGTCTCCCCCTCCGACGTGCTGCTCACCGTCAACGGCACGGACATACCCGCCGACCTGTTTTTGTATATGCTGGACATGAACTGCCTGAACGTGCAGTCCTATCTGGCCTATTTCGGCAATACGCTGGCGGATGTGGCCGACACCATGCTGGAGGAGAGCGTGTCCATGGCCGTCTATCACACGCTGATCCGCCAGAAGGCGGCGGAGCTGGGCTGCCTGCTCACCGACGCCCAGAACAGCGAGATCCGCGCCGCCATGGACGAGGCCGACCTGCCCTCCCTCGTCCCCTACTGGGGACTCACCGACGAGAGTGCCGAGTTCATCTTCGCCATGAACGCCTACTACGGCAATGTGCTGGAGGCCGCCACCCAGGAGCCCGACGCGGAGGAGCTGGACAAATACCTGGAGGACCAGGGCGTGTTCGCCGTGAAGCACATCCTGCTCAAAACGGTGGACGACAGCAGCCAGCCCCTGCCGGAGGATCAGATCGCCGGGAAAAAGGCCCAGGCGGAGGATCTGCTGGTCCAGCTCCAGGGGGCGGAGGACCTGCCTGCCAAATTTGACGAGCTGATGATGGCCCACAGTGAGGACAACCCCCAGAACAACCCGGACGGCTATGTGTTCAGCAGCTCCGACTCCCTGGTGGGCGGCTTCCGCGAGGCGTCCCTGGCCCTGGAGTCCGGCGGTCTGTCCGGCATTGTGGAGACGGACTACGGCTATCACATCATCCTGCGCCTGCCCCTGGCCGACGAGACCAGGGCCGGCTATGGGCAGTCCCTCCGGGCCGACAGGCTGGACGCCCTGGTGGACCAGTGGCGGGCGGAGGCGGACATCACCCGCTCGGACGCCCTGTCCGGCCTGGACGTGGCCGACTTCTGCCAGCGGCTCAGCGCCTATCAGCAGGCCCTGGAGGCGGAAAACGCCCCCTGACCGGGCCTTCCCCTGGGCAAAAGGAGCAATACGCAAAATCGTGGATCAAAGAATTTTTTGGTTTACATCCGCAGAGCAGCGGCCCCGCCTGGCGGTTTTTCCGCCGCGGGGCCGCTG
>X363_Desmarests_Spiny_Pocket_Mouse__coassemble_724_pt1 | contig 16474 bp, 10 predicted proteins | sample X363_Desmarests_Spiny_Pocket_Mouse__metabat2_low_PE_031 | metagenome-assembled genome bin X363_Desmarests_Spiny_Pocket_Mouse | reverse complement strand
CTCCCCAGCCCGACCCCTTCCTTCCCTGGTGATCGTCTGACGGAAAACAAAAAGGATACCGGCGGCAGAGATAAAACTCTCTGCCGCCGGTATCCTTTTGCCTCAGGGCCTGTGCCAATACATAACGGTGGTATTTTATGCTTCCGGATAAAAATAATAATGCCTGCCGCGCAAAACCCTTGCATCGCCCCGGCGCGTATGCTATACTTACTATGACTCAGGACGCACTCTAAGCATATCCTAGCGAGAGGGGGGTGATTTATGCAAGAGGTGGTTCTGCTATAGCGCCTTCCGCTGCCGCGCGCGCCTGCGGCGGCGGGGGGAAACAGTCCCCGCAAAGGCGCATCGGCAAACCATGGGAAACTGTGGGACGCAAAGCCAGAGGCTGAGAGGCAGGCCCCGCGCCAAGCGCGCCGCCGCCTGATGCTCGTTCGGTTGCACCGGCAAACCGCGGGAAACCGCGGGACGCAAAACCAGAGGCTAAAGAGCGGTCTCTGCTCTATGCTCGTTCGGCTGCACCGGCAAACCATGGGAAACCGTGGGACGCAAAACCAGAGGCTAAGGAGTGGCTTCTGCTCTATGCTCGTTCGGTTACCGGATCTCTTTGCGTCCGAATATTGCAAAGAAAGGAAAGAAGTATGAAGATGAAAAGCTTGAAGAAAAGTCTGGCCCTGTTCCTGGCGTTCGTCATGTGCCTGAGTCTGTTCCCGGTCAACGTTTTTGCCGCCGATATCCAGCCCGAGCATGAGCACGGCGAGAACTGCGTCTGGGTCGAGGACGATCCCACGCCAATCTGCGGGGCCGAGGAGCACCAGCACACAGACGCCTGCTACACCGTGGAAGGCCCTGTGCTGGAATGTGTCCTTGCCGAGCACCGGCACACCGCCGCCTGCGAAAGCGCCCCCGCCGTGGAGCCCTGCGCCCTTGTGGAGCACGCCCACGGGGACGAGTGCCGGGACGCGGAAGGCGGTCTGGTGTGCTCCCAGGAGGAGCACACCCACACCGACGCCTGTGCCGGCACGGGCGGGGCCGAGCCCTGCGCCCTTCCCGAGCACGACCATGAGGACGGCTGCTATCACCTGTTCTGCACCGTCCCCGAGCACACCCACGACGGCGCAACCTGCGCTCCGGACGAGGCGGGCGTGTGCACCCTGGCCGAACACACCCACAGCATGGCCCTGGGCTGCTACGTCCAGCGCACCCTGACCTGCGCCCTTAACGAACACACCCATACCGCGGCGTGCTACGGCCCCGCCACCGGCACTTGGAAGTGCCCCGAGGAGGAGGACCAGGTCCAGGCCGACGCCAACTCCGAGGACGGGGACAATGCCCCGCCGGCAGAGCTTCCCACCGAGGTGCAATCCTTTGTCAGCGCTATGGCCGCCATGCCCCAGGTGACCCAGGACAACGCCCTGGAGCTGTTCCAGCGGCTGGGCAGCCTGAGCGACGGCTACGCCCTGGCCCTCGAGGTCGCGGACGAGGCCGTCCAGGCGGCCTGCCGCCAGTGGGAGGGCGCCTACACCTTGGCCGAAGAGCTGGCCGGGTATGGGGGGAGCACGTACAGCATCACCGGCGGACTCAACAGCGGCTGGGCTTTTAATGATCTGCAAACGTGGATTAACGACCGCCCCGAGAACGAGATCATCCTCCAGCCCAGCAACGGAGCCACGGATTACTGGTTTGCCGGTGCGCTGACCATTCCCGTCGGTAAGACCGTCACAGTTAAGGACATCGCCATCCGGCGCGGCGCTGGCTCTGGTTACGAGGGCCCCCTGTTCCGGGTGGAAGCCGGCGCGACGCTGAACCTGGAATCCATGTCTTTGCACGGCACCGAGAGTGACGATAAGTGCAGCGAACGCTATAACGCCGGAAACAAGCTGTGGGCCCAGGGCCCCCTGGTAGAGGTCTCCGGCACCCTGAACCTGAATAGCGGCGCGTATCTGCACAGCAACGGCCACAACGGCAATGGCGGTGGCGTGTATGTCCGCAACGGCGGCACGCTCAACTTTAACCAAGGCGCCACGATTGCCGACTGCGACGCGATCAAGGGCGGAGCTGTGTACGTCGAAGAGGGCGGTCACTTTAACGAGAACGGCGGCGCCACCAGCGGCTGTCGGGAATTCAACGTGACCGGCGATGATCGGCTTGATGGCCAAAAAATTGTCGTCACCGTGCTGACGTCGAATAACATCCCTGGCGAACCCGCCGTATCAGAGTATGGGCCCGATCACTACCACTGGGTAACCGGCAATTATGTGGTGGGAGGTACGGATGCCCCATTCTCCAGCAATGCAGCCGACTATATCAGCGAAGGGATTTTCAGCGACCCCAATTTCGCCGTCAACGGCGGAGCGCAGGGGGTAGGCAGCTCGGCGCACAAGTATTTGACCGGCATTGATTGGGATCGGGTTTGTGAGGCTGTCGCTGAGAAAGCCGTAACCGCCACAGACGGGAACACCCTCACCGTCAGCAACCAAAGCAGCTATACAGCCTACCCGTATGTGGCCAAGCTTCAGGACGACGGCTGGCACATCGACTGCGTCATCGTCCCGAAGAATCATGTCAAGCTGACCTATGAGCTGAACCTGCAGGGCTATATCGACAGCCTTGACGGCTTTGAGGCCCCCAACGGCAAGACGTATGTCAGCGGCGCCACAGTCACGGTTGACAGCGCGAACTACAGCAACCAGCCTGTCAAAGTCGGCGAGGGCATCAGCGTGGTAAAGGACGGACAGCCCGCTACATTGTATTTCCTGGGCTGGAGCACCGAGCCCGTGGCGATCACCTCCCAGGAGGCGGCCAGCTACAAGAAGCCCGGCGACACGTTTGCCATCCAGCAAGACACCACCCTCTACGGCGTGTGGTCGGCTACGTATGATTTCGTCAAGATTACGTACCATGTCATATTCTATCGGGGTGAGCCCGATGGGTATCAAACCTTTGATTCCAAGCGGGATATCCAGGTGGATGTTCCCACTAACAACCCCACTGTGACGTTGTCTACGGTTCCTGTGCCGGGGGCGGGCTACGACGTAAGCCTTGCGTACAGCTGCTATTATGTGGTTACCACCGGCAGCACCGAGCTCGTCAAGAATCCACCCGCAGACTCGCCCACAGATCCGCCCATTACCGTGAGAGACAACAACACCATCCACGTGTACTACAACGCGCCGAGCGGGCAGTTGCGCTACAACGTGGAGTATTGGAAGGTGGACGACGCGGCGGCGAGTAAGACCGACATTATTAAAGTGCCGGACGCTCCCCTCACCGCCACCCAGCTGGACGTGGACAAGACCCGGGTCAACACCACCGACGCGTTTGGCGCTGGCTATGTGTTCGCCTATGTCGGCACCGAGGGCAGCACCATTGTGCCCGATACGGTAGCGCCCGACGGCACCATCAAGGTGTATTACCGGCCCACCACCGCGACCAAGAGCTACACGGTCAACTACTACAAGGGCAGTACCGAAACGCCGACCGAAAGCGCGACGGTTGACGTGCCCAATGTGCTGGTTGACGCCACCCAGCTGCCGGTGCAGCCCAACAGTGTTAACACCAGCAAATACGCCGACGACGGCTATGTGCTGGACTACATCGACACCATGGGCAACACCATCGTGCCCAGCGAGGTTGAAGTTGGCGGCACCATCAACGTGTACTTCAAGCTCAAGACCACGGAGCTGACCTACACCGTGGAGTACTACAAGGACGGCGTGAAGGCCGATTCCGAGTCCAAGACCGCCACCGCCACGGGCAACGACACCACCGCCAGCGTGGCCCTGGCCGACACCGGCATCACCGCCGACAAGTACGGCGATGAGTTTACGTTCGAGAAGCTGGTGGTTGGCGACGACGAGGCGCAAACCTCTCTGCCCGCCAGCGTCACGGTGAGCAACGGCATTACGATCAAGGTGTACTATGTCACCAAGACCCACGAGGTGAGCTACACCGTGGAGTACTACAAGGACGGCACTATTGACAACAGCAAAACCCAAACCGTTAGTGTGACCGCCCCTGCCACTGCCACCGAGCTGACCGTGGACACGAGCAAGGTCAACACCACCAACGCATTTGGCGCTGGCTATGCGTTCGCCTATGTCAACACCGAGGACGACACCACTGTGCCCGACAAGGTTGCAGTTGACGGAACCATCAAGGTGTACTACACCGCGATTGTGTACCGCATCGACTACGAGCTGGACGGCGGCACCTCCCCCAATCCTGACAACCCCGCGAGCTACACGGTGAATGACACGGTCACCATCGACAGAGTCCCCACCAAGGCGAACCACACCTTCCAGGGCTGGGTTCTCAAGAACGCGGGCGGCACTTACGGCGACCAGCCCAGCAAGACCGTGACCTTTGGCCCGAATGAGACCGGCGACCGCACCTACAAGGCCGTGTGGCAGGAGGAGGGCACCTACACCCTGACCGTCAGGATGGTTACGGATGACGCAACGCCTCTTGAGCTGAAGACCCCTGCGACCATCTCCGGCATCTATCTCAGCGTGCCGTACACCTGCACGGCCAGCGATGCGAGTTTCGTGTTCGCGGCCGCAGCCCAGAGCAAGTCGGTTGACAAGGTCATTACCACGGGAGCTGGCGACCGCTACGTCTACGTCATCGGCGCGCCGGAGGCTAGCAACACTGGCAACGCTGACGGCGTGACCGTCACCCTGGTCTACTCCCTGGACAACTGGCACGACGGCACGGATCCCAAGACCGACCCCGACAGCCCCACCGGCGGCGACGGCATCCCCGACAAGTACCAGGCCCTGGTCAACTACCGGTCTGAGGGCAATGGCACGGTAAGCCCCGACTGCGAGGTCTTTACCCACAGGAATGAGAAGGGCGAGCTCGTCGAGAGCAGCTGGGATGTCACCCTCAGTGGCAAGGCCACCGCTAACAACGGTTACGCTTTCGCCTACTGGACTGACGAAGCCGACACCAAGACCTATAACAAGGCCCTGGGCGAGCTGACCGTCACCGGCGGCGAAGAGTACACCTACACCGCCACCTTCCTGGAGGACAAGAAGGGCGGCACCACCGATCCTGGCAAGACCCCCGACGGCATCCCCGACGCGTGGCAGGCGTTCGTCCAGTACGTTGCCAACGGCAGCGGCGCCGTTGTCGTTACGGGCTATTCCGCCGGCAATGTTACGCTGGTCTACGACCTGCGCCAGTACGACGGGAACGGTCTGAAAACCGACGCGGAGGGCAAACCGGCGCTCAGCACCAGTATCATTACCAAGGCGGCGCAGGCTCGTCCCTACGCCAACGGCAGCGGCTGGACCTACAGCTACAACCGCTGGGCGCTGGACGGCGTGAATCAGAGGAGCCCCGCCAACCTGGCAAGCCGGACGCTGAACGGCGTCGTGGGTGGCCGGACCTATACCTACACCGCTTACTTCAACAGCAACTACAGCGGCGGCGGTGGCGGCGGCGGTACGACCCCCACGCCTCCCACTCCCCCCACGCCTCCCTCGCCTCCCAGCGGCGGCGAGACGGAGATCAATGATCCCGCCATCCCTCTGGCCACGGCCCCGGGTCTGAACAGCACGGACCACTTTGCCTATGTCATCGGTTACGAGGACGGCACTGTGCGCCCCAATGCCAACATCACCCGCGCCGAGGTGGCCACCATCTTCTTCCGGCTCATGACCGATGAGTTCCGCAGCCAGAACTGGGCTACGGGCAATTCGTTCAGTGATGTCAACACCGGCAACTGGTACAACAACGCGGTGTCTACGGCGGCCAAAGCCGGTCTTGTGAACGGCTATCCCGATGGCAGCTTCAGGCCCAGCAACCGGATCACCCGCGCGGAGTTCGCCGCCATCGCGGCCCGCTTCCTCAGCGATGATGCGGTTACCGCCGCTCCCTTCGCGGACACGGTGGGCCACTGGGCTGAGAAGGACATCACCCGCGCCGTTCAGGCGGGCTGGATTGCGGGCTACCCCGACGGCACGTTCCGTCCCGGCGCCTATATCACCCGCGCTGAGGTTATGACCGTTGTCAACCGTATGCTGGACCGCGTCCCCGACAAGGACCATCTGCTGCCGGATATGGTGGTTTGGCCTGACAACCCTGAGACTGCCTGGTATTACGAGGACGTCCAGGAGGCCACCAACGGCCACGACTACGAGCGCGATGAGCTGGGCATCATGGAGATCTGGACCGCTCTTGAGCCCGTCCGTGACTGGGCGGCTCTGGAAACCGCCTGGGCCAACGCCAACAGCTGACGCCCCCGCGGAAGCGGCAAACTGACCTGACCCCCGGAAGGGGAAGCGCTTTGGGCCCCCGGCCTGTGTCCATCCAAGGGCACGGGCCGGGGGCCCTCCCTTGCGTCCTGACCGCAAAGGGCTTGTCTTTTCCCCCGGAACGCGATATAATGTAGGGCACCCCGGGCTTTCAGGGGGGGTGTTCCCCGAAAGCGCCTTGACCACAGAAGGAGTATTCCGCCATGACCCGAGACGAAGCCTTTGAGTTTTTAGACCGCACCGCCCGCGGAATCGCCGAGATGTTCGGCGCCTCCTGCGAGACCCTGGTGCACGACATGGGCGTGCCCACCCACCCCATCCTGTCCATCTACAACGGCCACGTATCCGGCCGGGAAGTGGGCTCCACCATGGACATCATGGGCATCGGCCTGGAGCTGGACGAGCAGGCCGCCACCAGCGACCAGGTGAATCTGGCCGCCACCACCCCCGACGGGCGCCAGATCAAGTCCTCCACCTTCCACATGATAGGGGAGGGTTATAACCTGGCCTTGGGCATCAACTTTGACTATACCTCCCTGGTCTACGCCAACCGCATCCTGGTGGACCTGATGAGCGCCCAGTCCGATCTGCGCTCCGCCCTGTGGCAGCCCGGCGACTCCAAGCAGCTTGGGGATCTGTTCGACCAGTGTGTGGCCGCCCTGGGCAAGCCCCTGGACGCGCTGACCAAAGCCGACCGTCTGAAGGTGGTGTCCCTGCTCCGGGAACGCAGCGCCTTTTCCTACCGCAAGTCGGTGCCCTACGTGGCGGGGCGGCTGGGGGTGTCCCGGTACACGATCTACAAGTACCTGGAGGAGGTCGGGGCGGACGAGCCGGGCTGATCCGGCGCGTTTCCCTTGCAACCGACAAAAAAAAGGGGTAAAATGGGAACCATCCAAAACTGACGGCGGGACCTGCCGGGGCCCGCCGCGAAGGAGTCATACATATGATGAGAGAGCAAATCGAAGCCTATTTCGCAGACAAGGAAAAGCTGCTGGTGGAGGCGGTGAGCCGCCTGGTGTCCATTGACAGCACGGAGGGCGCGCCCGCTCCCGGCGCGCCCTTTGGCCCCGGCCCCGCCGCCGCCCTTAGGGAGGCGCTGCGCATCGCGGAGGAGTGGGGGCTGGCGGCGAAAAACCACCAGGGCTACGTGGGCACCGCCGATCTCAACGGGGAGGAGGACGCCCTGCACATTCTGGGCCACCTGGATGTGGTGTCCCCCGGCGAGGGCTGGACGGTGACCCAGCCCTTCACCCCCAAGCTGGTGGACGGCCTGCTGTACGGCCGGGGCACCGACGACGACAAGGGGCCGGTGATCGCCTCCCTGCTGGCCATGAAGGCGGTGAAGGACCTGGGCGTGCCCCTTAAACGCAACTGCAAGGTGATCATGGGCACCAACGAGGAGAGCGGCTCCGGGGACATCGCCTGGTACTTTGCCCGTCACCCCTACGCCCCCGCCACCTTCTCCCCCGACGCGGGCTTCCCCGTCATCAACACGGAAAAGGGCGGTTTCCGCCCCACCTTCACCAGGAGCTGGCCCGCCCAGGAGGCGCTGCCCCGGGTGAGGTGGCTCCACGGCGGCATCCGGGGGAACATCCTCCCCGGGGACGCCTCCGCCGGGGTGGAGGGTCTGTCCATGCACGATATCCAGCCCGTGGCCCGGGATATCACCGCCCGCACCGGGGTCAAATTCTCCTTCGCCCACGAGGAGGGCGTCACCGTGATCCGCGCCAAGGGCGAGGCCTCCCACGCCGCCTATCCGGAGGGGGGCAACAACGCCATCACGGGGCTGGTGGCCCTGCTGTGCGCCCTGCCCCTGGGGTCGGGCGGGTGCAAGGACGCGCTTCATGAGCTGAACGCCCTGTTCCCCCACGGGGACTGCAGGGGTCGGGCCTTGGGCATTGCCCAGGAGGAGCCGGTGGCCGGGCCGCTGACGGTGGCCTTCTCCCTGCTGGAGATCACCGAGACGGGCTTGAAGGGCTATTTCGACAGCCGGGTGCCCCTGTGCGCCACCGAGGAAAACTGCCTGAACGTGGCAAAAGCCGCCTTTGAGGGCCGGGGCTTCACCTTCCAGGGAGAGCAGGGCGCGCCCCACCACGTCCCCGCGGACAGCCCCTTTATCAAAACCCTGCTCCGGCGTTACGAGGAGTATACCGGGCTCAGGGGGGAGTGCCTGTCCACCGGCGGCGGCACCTACGTCCACGACATCCCCGGCGGGGTGGCCTTCGGCTGCTCCCTGCCCGGATTTGACTCCCACCTCCACGGCCCGGACGAACGGGCGCGGGTCAGCGACCTGCTGCTGAGCGCCAAGCTGTTCGCCCACATCATGATTGATATGTGCCAGTGAGCTAACGCAGAAAGGCCCGCCCCGCTGACGCGGGGCGGGCCTTTTGATTTTGATCGGCGGCTTGCCATACCGGGGCCCCCCCAAAGCCGCCTTTCAGGCTTTGCGATACCTCAGGCGTGAATCCCCCGGTTCTGGTCGCCGGAGTCGTTGACGCCGAACTCATAGTCCTTGCCGGGGAGGACGGCGTTGAGCACGATGCCCGCGATGGCGGCAATGGCCAGGGCGGTGAGGGTGACGGAGGCGCCGCCCACCTGGAAGGTGAGCCCGCCGGTGAAGCCCAGGCCGCACACCAGGATCACCGCGGCGATGATGAGGTTGCGGGAATTGGTGAAGTCCACCCGGTTCTCCACCACATTGCGCACGCCGATGGCGGAGATCATGCCGTAGAGGATGAAACTCACCCCGCCCACGATGGCCGCGGGCATGGAGTTGACCAGGGCGGCGAACATGGGGCTGAAGGACAGCACCAGGGCATACACGGCGGCCAGCCGGATCACCTTGGGGTCATACACCCGGGACAGCACCAGCACGCCGGTGTTCTCGCCATAGGTGGTGTTGGCGGGGCCGCCGAACAGGGCGGACAGGGAGGTGGCGATGCCGTCGCCGATGAGGGTGCGGTGCAGGCCGGGGTCCTGGATAAAGTTCTCCCCCACCGTGGCGGAGATGGCGGACATATCGCCGATGTGCTCCATCATGGCGGCGATGGCGATGGGGGCCATCACCAGGATGGAGGTCAGGTCAAACTTGGCGATAGAGCCGGTGAAGTTGGTGAAGAAGGGCTGGAGGCCGATGGGGCTGGCGGCAGCCACGGCGCTGAAGTCGATCAGCGGCACAGCCACGCCCTCGGCGTTCAGAGTGGTGGCGCCGCAGGCGTTGGCGATGACCGCCACCACATAGGAGCCCACCACCCCCAGCAGGATGGGGATGATCTTGATCATGCCCTTGCCCCAGATGTTGGCCGCCACGATAATGGCCATGGCCACCAGGGCCAGCCACCAGCAGGTCTTGGCGTTGTTGACGGCGGAGGGGGCCAGGTTCAGGCCGATGAGGATGATGATGGGCCCGGTGACCACCGGGGGCAGGAAGCGCATGACCTTCTTCACGCCCACCAGCTTGATGATCCCGGCCAGAAGAACATACAGCAGGCCGGCCACCACCATGCCGCCGCAGGCGTATTGCAGCTTTTCCGAGGCCTCCATGGCGGCGTATTTGCCGGCGTCCAGCTTGGACACCGCCTCAAACCCCCCCAGGAAGGCGAAGGAGGAGCCCAGGAAGGCGGGCACCTTCAGCCGGGTGCACACATGGAAAAACAGGGTGCCGATGCCGGCGAAGAACAGGGTGGTCTGGATGGACAGGGGCAGGCCGTAGTTGTTCACCAGGATGGGCACCAGCACGGTGGCCCCGAACATGGCAAACATATGCTGCAGGCCCAGGACGAGCATCTTGGGCAGGCCCAGGGTGCGGGCGTCGCGGATGGGTTCTTGGTTGTTCATACGCGCTCTCTCCTTTGTACTCTCAATTTGCGCAAAAAAAGAGGCAACCGCCCAACGGCGACTGCCCAATCAGGAAAAACGGAAATGATACGCCCGCTGCGTCAGCGTCCCGGCAAACAGCGGCTTGCGCATATCAGTTCCCCCCTTTTGCGTTCATGCTATCATACCAGATGCGGCGGCGGATTGCAAGTCGGAATATTGTACGAAAACCGCCCGGGGGCGGGCCGCGCTTTTGACAAAGCCAGCCGCCCGGAGAAAGCATCCCCACCCCGCAGGGGTGGGGATGCTTTGTTACAACACTTTAGACAGGAAGTCGATGGTGCGGGGCTGCCTGGGATTGGCAAAAAAGGCGTGAGGCTCGTTCTGCTCCAAAATTTTGCCCTCGTCCATGAACAGCACCCGGGTGCCCACTTCCCGGGCGAAGCCCATCTCGTGGGTAACCACCACCATGGTCATGCCCTCCTCCGCCAGCTCCTTCATGACGGCCAGCACCTCGCCCACCATTTCCGGGTCCAGGGCGGAGGTGGGCTCGTCGAACAGCATGACCTTGGGCTTCATGGCCAGCGAGCGGACAATGGCGATGCGCTGCTTCTGTCCGCCGGACAGCTGGGCGGGGTAGGCGTCCGCTTTCTCCTCCAACCCCACCCGGCGGAGCAGGGCCAAGGCGGTGTCGTCCGCCTCGGCCTGGCCCATCAGCTTGGCGCGCACCGGGGCCAGGGTGATGTTCTTCCGGATGGTCATATTGGGAAACAGGTTGAAATGCTGGAACACCATGCCCATCTGGCGGCGGATGGCGTTGATGTCCGCCTTGGGGTCGGTGATCTCCCGGCCCTCAAAGGTGATGGAGCCGGAGGTGGGGGTCTCCAGCAGGTTGAGGCAGCGCAGGAAGGTGGACTTGCCGGAGCCGGACGGGCCGATGACCACCACCTTCTCGCCGGGGTGGATGTGCTCAGAGACCTTGTCCAGCACCAGGTGATCCCCGAAAGACTTGGTCAAATTCTTAACGTCGATCACTTTGACGCAGCCTCCTTTCCAGCTTGCCCTGGAGCCAGGTGAGCACAATGCAGAACACCAGGTACATTGCGGCGGTGCCGATATAGGGGAACATATACTCATAGGTCTTGCCGCCCACCGCCTCGGCGTAGTAGAGCACCTCCGCCGCCCCGATGGCGGACACCAGGGAGGTGTCCTTGAACAGGGTGATGAACTCGTTGCCCAGGGCTGGCAGGATGTTCTTGAAGGCCTGGGGGATGATGATAAACCGCATGGTGTCGATGTAGTTCAGGCCCAGGGAGCGCCCCGCCTCGCCCTGGCCCACATCCACGCTCATCAGCCCGCCCCGGACAATTTCCGCCACATAGGCCCCGGAGTTGATGCCCAGTCCGAACATACCCACCATGAAGCGGTTGCGGCTGGTCTTGAAAATGACAAAGCCCCAGATCAGCAGCTGCACCAGCATGGGGGTGCCCCGGATGACGGTGGTGTACACCTTGCAAAGGGCGCTGAGCAGGCCCAGGACCGGGTTGTGCTGGCCGGGGCGCCGCTGGTCGTGGGCGGTTCGCACCACCGCCACCAGCACCCCCAGCACCACGCCGATGATCAGGGCGCAGGCGGTCAGCTCCAGGGTGGTGCCCATCCCCTTGAGATAAAGCTTCCACCGGTCCCCGGTGACAAAAGCCATATTAAATTTTTTCACAAACTCGGCCCAGAACTCCTCCATATGATCCCCTCTTTTCAAAATGGCGGGGCGGCGCCCCAGCGGAAAAGCGGCCCCCGAACCCCAGGGGCCGCTTCCGGGTGTGTCTGTGGCGCGTGTCAGCCGGCGGTGATGTACTGATCCACGATCTTCTGCACGGTACCGTCGGCGATGAGCTCCTTCAGCGCGCCGTTGACGGCGTCCATCAGCTCCGTATTTCCCTTCTTGATGCCGATGGCGTAGTCCTCGGTGACCCAGGTGCCCTCCAGCAGGGACAGGCCCTCGTTGGCCTTCACATAGGCCTTGGCGGGCTCGTTATCAATGATGACGCAGTCGATCTGGCCGCCCTTCAGGGCCTCCACGGCCATGGCCCCGTTGTCGTAGCCAATCACGTGGTCCTCGCCGTAGCCCCCGTTCTCCGGGGTGTCGGAGGCGTAGAAGTAGCCGGTGGTGCCCTTCTGGGTGCCGATCATCTTCTCGCCCAGGTTATCCATAGTCACGTCGGAACCCTCCTTCACGATGACCACCTGCACGCCGGTGGCGTAGGAGTCGGTGAAGTCCAGGGTCTCCTTGCGCTCCTCGTTGACGGTGAGTCCCGCCATGACGATGTCGCTCTGGCCGTTGCCGGCGGCGGTGATGGCGGCGGTAAAGTCCTGGTCGTCCACCACCAGCTCCAGGCCCAGCTTCTTGGCGATCTCGGTGGCAATCTCCACGTCGATGCCCTCGAAGCCGCCGTCGTCGGTGACCATCTCATAGGGAGGGAAGGCGGCGTTGGTGGCCATGTGGAGCTTGCCCGCCTCCACGGTCTTGACACCGGAAGCCGCGTTGTTCCCGGCGCAGGCGCACAGGGCCAGCGCCAGGGCCAGCGCCAGCAGCAGGGCGGAAAATTTCTTCATTGCTTTCATTTTCATTCATCTCCATAACAGTTTACGGTACACGCGGGGATGTCCCCCTTGTGTGAAGCCGATTATAAACGTTATACAAACAAAATGCAAGGGGAATTGGCTGGAATCCCCTTGCATTTCCCGTTTTTCATCGTTTTGACGGACGCAGACCGCATTAATATACATTTTTATGCAACATTATCTGCATATATTCAGCCTGAAACCGCCCGCGCGGTGTACTTGGCCAGCAGGATATCCGGGTAATAGGACAGCTTGGCCTTCCGCAGGCCCTCCAGCCCCATGTCGTCCTCCCGGTTGAGCCATCTCACCTGGGGGTGGCGGGTGCGGATGAGGCGGGCCAGCTCCCGGTTGATGGCGGGGTAGGCCCCCTGGATGTCGCCAAAGGACTTCTCGAAGTTCACGTCAAAGCACTCGGGGGTGATCAGCCCCCCCAGGGAGAAGGCCACCGGCGAGCCGTCCGCCCGGATCAGCGCCCCCTCCAGCCCCAGCTTGTCCATGTGGTACAACGCCTCGATGACGGCCACCGTCTCCTCGGACACGGTGTTCACGTCCTCCCCCGCCTCCTCCTGGCGGATGGCGGCCCACTGGCGCTCCAGCTCCACGCACTCCGGGACGTTTGCGGGGGTGATGTCCTCCAGAAGCCAGTCGGGGAACCGCTCGTCGAAGCGGCGGATGTGGTTGCGTTTGGCGTGGAGCTTCTTCCCCGGCAGGTCGGCCAGCCGGTTGATATCATAGAGGTAGTCAAAGCCGTCCCGGTCCTCCTCGAACGTAAACCGGCCCGGGCAGGCCTTCTCCAGCGCCTCCTTCTGTTCCCCGGTGACGCACACCAGCACCAGGGGCTTGCCCTGGGCGGCGGCGTCGGCGGCCAAGGCGTCCACGGCGGGGACCAGAGGGCCGCTCCCGGCGGGATAGAGGTAGCTGAGCCCCAGCCTCCCCTCAATACGCGCCAGCAGCCGCCCGCCCAGCCGGGCGATTCTCTGGGGCCAGGCCCGGCTCCACAGGTAGATGTTGGCAAAATTGTATTCGCAGCCCAGGCTGCCCTCCGCTTCCAGCAGGGGCTGGACCCACGCGCGATCCTCAAACTGGGGAGACGTAAAGGTGAGCATACAATCCATTCCTTTTCTTGGTGTCTGGCTATCATATCACAGTCGACGGGAAAGCGCAACGGAAAAACGCAGAACTTTGATGGGGGCGGCCCCCTTGATTTCAGCGGCTGGCCATGCTAAGATAAATCCGCGGCGGCAAAGACGCTTTCGACGGAGAGGAGATATGATATGTTTTATTTTGTAAGACATGGCCAAACGGACTACTCGGAGCGGAATACGAAAATATACCAGGGCTTTGGCGTAAACCTGTCAAAGCTGTCGGAGACGGGCGTCCGTCAAATCAAAGAAACTGCAAAAGACAGCAGGCTGCAAGGCGCGGATATTATCATATGCTCCCCATATACAAGGGCGCTGCAGACGGCGGCCATTCTGTCAAAAGAACTGGGCATCGACATCGTGATCGAAACGGATTTGCACGAGTGGCTGGCCAACAAAAATTATATTTACGAGGACGATGAAACGGCGGAAGCCGCCTATGCGGCCTATGAGCGCGGCGGCGGAGCATATCCCGATGGGGAGGAACCGGCGTGGGAGAGCGCATCGCTGATAAAGCAGCGGGTTCACCGGGTCCTACGCAGATATTCTTCCTGTCAAAAAGTAATTGTCGCCTGTCATGGTATGATGATACAGGCTACGACAGGGGGTACCCACCCGTCCTGTGGGGAAATCGTCGCATATGATATTGCGTAACAAACGCGCCGCCGGGAAATCCCGGCGGCGCATATCATTTATTTTGCATATTCGATGGCCTTGGTCTCCCGAATGAGATTTACCTTGATCTGGCCGGGGTACTCCAGCTCGTCCTCGATCTTCTTGGCGATCTCCCGGGCCAGCAGGATCATCTTGTCCTCGGGGATGGCCTCCGGGTTGACCATGATGCGCACCTCGCGGCCCGCCTGGATGGCGAAGGCCTTGTCCACCCCGGGGAAGGAGGAGGTGAGCTCCTCCAGCTTCTCCAGCCGCTTGATGTAGTACTCCACATTCTCCTTCCGGGCGCCGGGGCGGGCGGCGGAGATGGCGTCGGCGGCCTGGACCAGGCAGGCCACAATGGTCTTGGCCTCCACGTCGCCGTGGTGGGCCTCGATGGCGTGGATGACGTTCTCGCTCTCCCGGTACTTCCTTGCCAGCTCCACGCCGATCTGCACGTGGGAGCCCTCCACCTCGTGGTCAATGGACTTGCCCAGGTCGTGGAGCAGCCCCGCCCGCTTGGCCTCGGCCACGTTGACCCCCAGCTCGGCGGCCAGCAGCCCCGCCAGCTGGGACACCTCAATGGAGTGGTTGAGCACGTTCTGGCCGTAGCTGGTGCGGTAGTGCTGGCGGCCCAACAGCTTCACCAGCTCCGGGTTCAGGCCGTGGACATTGGTCTCGAACACGGCCCGCTCGCCCTCGGCGCGGATGGTGGCATCCACCTCCCGCTTGGCCTTTTCCACCATCTCCTCGATGCGGGTGGGGTGGATGCGGCCGTCCAGGATGAGCTTTTCCAGGGCCAGCCGGGCGATCTCCCGGCGCACCGGGTCGAAGCAGGACACGGTGATGGCCTCGGGGGTATCGTCGATGATCAGGTCCACCCCGGTCATGGTCTCCAGGGTGCGGATGTTGCGGCCCTCCCGGCCGATGATCCGCCCCTTCATCTCGTCGTTGGGCAGGGGCACCACGGACACGGTGGCCTCCGCCACATGGTCGGCGGCGCAACGCTGGATGGCCAGGGCGATCTGCTCCCGGGCATAGGTCTCCGTCTCCTCCTTGAAGCGGGCCTGGATCTCCTTGAGCCTCAGGGCCTGCTCGTGGGTCACGTCGTCGGCCAGCTGGTCGATGAGATAGCGCTTGGCCTCCTCCACCGTCAGGCCGGAGATACGCTCCAGCAGCTCCAGCTGACTGTCCTTCATCTTATCCAGCTCCTGCTTTTCCGCCTCCAGCTGGGCGATGCGGACGTTGACGTTCTCCTCCTTGCGCTCCAGGTTCTCCAGCTTCCGGTCCAGGTTCTCCTCCTTGGAGTTGAGCCGGTTCTCCTGGCGCTGGATCTCATTGCGGCGGTCCTTGACCTCCTTGTCAAACTCGCTGCGGGCCTTGAGAATCTCCTCCTTGGCCTCCACCGTGGCCTCCCGCTTCTTGTTCTCGGCGGACTTGATGGCATCGTTGATAACCCGGCGGGCCTCCTCCTCGGCGGAGCCGATCTCTCGCTCGGCAAAGGATTTGCGGCGCTGGTAGCCCACAACGGCGCCGATGATGACGCCCACCAGGGCGGCCACTACCACGAGGATCACGGTTACAAAGACTGGCACTTGCATTTGGGTTCCACACCTCCTGTTTCTTTCATTTTGTTTTGATTCAGACTGAGAAAATAGGCAAAATAAGACGCGATGCGTGAATAGACGCACCGCGATAACCGAAAAACCGCCCCCTCGTTGGGGCGCACTATTTGAGTGTAAACAAAATCTATGGAAAACTCGATAGATATATAAATGCGCCCAGGGGACGCTGTAAACGCTCAAAACGGCGAAAAAACGCGGCGGCCTTTCAAAATTATCCTTACTTATTGTAAAGGCCGCGGGCTTTCCTGTCAAGTGGAAATGTGAAAGTTATATGAATTTTCCAGCCAAAAAGCGCGGGGCGACGGGGCGCGGTCGGCCGGGGCGCGGAACCGGCGGCTTACAAAAACATCCGATCCGCTCT
>X363_Desmarests_Spiny_Pocket_Mouse__coassemble_706_pt1 | contig 16897 bp, 20 predicted proteins | sample X363_Desmarests_Spiny_Pocket_Mouse__metabat2_low_PE_031 | metagenome-assembled genome bin X363_Desmarests_Spiny_Pocket_Mouse | reverse complement strand
ACGTTTGGTATCCTTTCGCTGGCGGTTTTTGGCTTACTTTATCTTACCATTTACAGTATATCAAAGATACCGTGAATTTCGGGTGTTTTTACTCAAATTGCCGTTTTCTTTACTTCTTTTGTGTGTCTCCCAACATTTTTTCAGCAACAGAAAGCACCACGCAAATAGAAAACCAGTTGTTCGCAGCTTTCAGCTTCATACTTCCGCCGTACTTCTCCGCCACATATCGGATGCTCTTCAGTCCATATCCATGAAGAGCCGGATCTGTTTTTGTGGTCGAAGGCAACATATCTCCAGCAAGAGGCGGCCCCTCATAATAATTTTCAAACACAAAAACCAAAAAGCCATTTCTCATTTTAATATCGCCCCGAATTACCCGCTTATCTGGCTCTTTGAAGTCCAATACCGCCTCAATGGCATTGTCGAGAATGTTCCCTAAAAGGGAGCTGATATCACGCGCTGGAAGGCTGTCTATTTGCACCTCATCAGTGAGGCATACAAATTCAATGTCACGCTCCACACAATATAGCTTTTTTTGTGTCAGGATGCTGTCCAGCACGCTGTTCCCTGTCATGTGCCACGCATCATTCAATTCGAGCATCCGCTCCATTTCCTGAACGTAGGACGCCTGTTCCTCCTGTGAGGTACTGTATTTCAGCGCATCCAATTGATGCTTCAGGTCGTGGGATTGTCTGGCAATATATTGGCTGGTGTCTCGGAATGTTAAATACTGCTGGTACTGGAGGTCAAGTGTGTTCTTGACTGCCGCAAGTTCAAGCGCTATTTCGCTTTCATTGCGGCTTTTTATCATCAACCACAACAGGGTATAGCCGCAGGCATCTCCTAACAGCCGAAGTATGAGCCGGTTAAACTGCATTCCCTGCAAATGAAATTCCATTGTGACCATTCCTGCATTGCTGATAAAAAAGGCAATAATTGCAGTCAAAATCGCCATTAGACACTGCCACCGCGAGACAGATATTGAGGCCAAATATTTATGCTCCGTCCGCTCAATCCTGATTGTCATGATGGTAATTGCAACATACATACTGCCATATCCAGTGAAGCAAGCGGCAGATCCAACCGTGTAACCCATGACATTCCACAGCTCACACATAACACACCCAGCAGACGCCATGAACTCCGCAATTACCAGCACCTTCGCTGCAATATAGGCCGCATTTCTAAGGCTGTATCTGGTCACAAGGATTGTTCCACAAAGCATAAAAAACGTATTGATTAGAATCACCACTGCTGTAGAAAACAGCAGGCCAGCTCCCGATGTATCGCCGGGCTTTACAAACAGCGGTATACGCTTTCTCGGTATATGTAGCAGAAGCTGCCCAAGCAAGGCCATCGCCATGAGAACGGCGGTTGGAATTTCTCGAAAACGTTTTGGCGCAGAGCGCCAAAAAATCATACATGATATCCACTCTGCGACTGCGGCCAATACGGAAACCACATATGGGAAATTATTCATATACACCTTATATTTCTCCCAGATATTCTGCCAGCTTTTCAGAAAATACTTTCCGTCGAGATCGGCTCACAGTCAGAGTATCTCCGTTTACAACTATATCGCCCCCACATTGCGTCCAAACAAATTTTAAATTGACGATGCATCCGCTGTTGCATTTCGCAAAATTCTTGTCAGAGATGCTGGCCTCCAAATCTCTCATAGAAAGATATACCCGCTCAATCCTGTCGACCATATGCAAATAAACATAGTGGTTTTCATAAGTAAAATAGCATATATCGCCAAGCACAAATTTCCGTATCCCCTTTTTTCTTTAACAATCAGACACGTTGGCTCTTTTTGACTGATGATATTAAGAGCCTTATCCAGATATCTGGAAAACAGATTATAGTTGATTGGCTTTAACAGGTACCCAATCGCCGATACGTCGTAACCACGGATAGCATATTCCGCCAGATTCGTGATAAAAATGATGATTACTTGGCTGTCCCGTTCTCTGATATATTCCGCTGTAGCCATGCCGTCCATATGGTTCATCATAATATCACAGAAAACGATGTCATATTGGTTCTTAAAATCTTCCGCCAGATCTATCCCGTCCTCATAGCAGGTTAGGGATACGGAGATCTGATGCTCTTCCTCATATCGTATTAGGAATGAACAGATCTGTGCCTGGTTTTCCCGTTCATCTTCAACAATTGCTACACGCAACAACGCCATTCCTCCTTACTCTCTGAAACAGATTGTATATTTTCATGTTCACCGTCGCAATTATATATCTTTCTTCAGAAAATATCCAGTAAAACTTAGGTGCTTTTGACGCATCGCAGACCGCTTACAAATGCCTATTGTCACCAAAACGGAATATCATTTTGTTCCTGACCCTTATTGTATCCCATATTTTTCCTGCAAGCTCTGATCTCCCTCCTGATTCCGCCGCCGCAGATCATCCGTTGTAAGCAGTTCCCAGTCAGGCTTTTCCGCACCAAGGTCAAGCACCTGGATTGTCTCCGGGTAGTACATCTCCGGGTCAAAAGCAAAATCTCCCGCCACTTTCTTCTGCCATGTCGTTTTCTCCACCAGCTCCGCTCTGCCCGCCTCATAGCTCGTCAGCTCATGGGTCGTGTCAATCCGCCGCAGGAATTGTTCTGCGGTGAGTTTTCCGTCCAGGTGCTCCATCCGGGCCAGACGCGCGTTCTCGCTCCACGCGGTGTACTGGTCGTCCTCCACGGGGATCAAGCGGCCACGGTCATTGTGCGGCGCGTCCTGCCAGCGCAGCAGGCGGGCGTACATACGGTCGCGGAGCTGTTTGCAGATTTTGAGGGCACCATCTTCTTCCCCTATCAGCTTCCGCTTGAACCGCGACCCCCGCTTCTTGCAGTCAAACCCATCCGTCACCCGGTCACAGTACCGGGTGACTTTTTTCGTCTTCGGGATAAACCAGCCCCAGCAGTAATCACACCGCGCGATGCGCTGTTTGTCCTGCTGGAAGTACAGCGCCAGCTCCATCCCATCGAAAGCCATCTCAAAAATGTTCCGCAGGCAGGTCTGTACCCGGATCGGGTCTTCCAAAGTATAGAGCAGTTCCGCTCCGGCGTTCAACAGGAACGAGGCTGTGCCATCATCCTCCTGCTGTAAGCTCTGATGTAAAAGCTCTCCCACAACGAAGAAACTCACCGGGTCAGTCTTCTGGAGCATGGACGGCAGCAGCAGTGCCTCCGCCGCGAGGTCCTCCAGATCAGCCATCGGGATGTCCAGCCGCTCCTCAAACAGCGGATGCTCCTCCCGTAGCCGTCTAATCTCTCTGCGACAGCTGCGGTAGTCGATCTCAGTGGCGGCGATCAAGTCCTTCGCGGGCGTGGTGGCGGGGAGCTGTTTCTCCGTTCCATCCCCATAGCGGAGCACCGTGGAAAGCAGCCCCACGCCTTTCTCCACCAGCAACAGCTGCGGGCCGCTGTCTCGCACACGCAAATTATTTTTCAAAAAAGATCACTTCCTGATGTAAAGTCCTCTTGATTTATTCTACCATGAGAACAGCCCAAGGGGAAGGGGCGACAGCACCAAATCGGGATCCCCGCAAAGCCGTCCTTTGGCTTTGTGGGGATATCCGGAGCGGCGAAACGAGCGAGCTCTGCCGCCTGCGGCGGAGCGAGGGATATGGAGCTTGCGATGGCGGGGTGTACGGTGTGTGGCCAAGTGAAGAATCCAACAAAAGCGCAGGAAGATTTTTCTCTCCGCGCTCCAACTCCGAAGAAAGGAAATCAAAAACATACGTAAAAATTTCTGAGTACAAAAGTTACGATGGCCTGCCGCTGTTTCTCAACGCGGCAATGGTGGCAAAGGTGCTGGGCATCGCTCCATCCAGCAGCTATGAACTGATGCACGTCGTCGTCACAAGCTCCATATCGTTCACCCCGCCGCAAGCGGCAGGGTTCACTCATTCCGCTGTTCCTCCTCTCCCCACACAAATGCTTCGCATTTGCGCGGGACCCCCTTTGGACTTTCCCGTCCTCAAAGTCGGCAGCCGGATCGTGGTGCCCAAGGAAAAGTTCATCCAGTGGGTGGAGCAGCACACGAAAGGCAGTGAGAGCAGTTGAGCAGGCGGCAAAAATACGACTACTTGAAAAACACTTTCCCTTTGCCTAATGAAATTTTTCTGCTCGGCCTCTGTCCCGGTGAGCTGGCGGTCTACGCTTTCCTGCCGCGCTGCGCAAACCGAAAGACAGGCCAGTGCTGGCCCGGCTACAAAACGATTGGCGATGCGGTCGGTCTGAGCGAAAACGCCGTGCAAAAACACGTCTGCTCTCTGGTGGATAAAGGTCTGGTTCATACTGAGAACACCTCGATCATGACCAGAACTGGGATGAAGCGCAACGGCAGTCTGCTCTATACGCTCAAGCCACTCACTCAAGTGCTGGAAGAGCGGGAAAACCATACTGTCTGAGATGAAGCTGGCCGCCGCACAGCGTAGATGGGACGAGAAGGCCGCAAGGCCATGATTGGCCCCGATCCCCGCCATGTCCCTGTTTGGGTGTCTAGTGATGTGGTGTGTGTAGGTAGAAGGGGGAGAGCAGGTGGAAAATGCGTTTATGCCGGGGGATAACGGCAGCAATAAGGAACTGATCGAAATGACTCTGCAAAATTCCGGCTGGTCCACGGTCACCAATGAGTTTGGCAGCATCGACAGCATTCTCATCGACGGGCTCACTGTGCTGAATACCCTGGACGGAAAGGTGCCCGAGTCCCACTATGCGGGGCAGAGCAGCGAAAATCAAATTACCAACGTGACCCTGCGGAACATTCAGATTCTGAACCAGCCAATTCAGGATCTGAAGGCTCTGCACGTCATTGCCAACGAGTTCTGCGACATCACGGTTGAATAGGAGGAATGGGTTATGGGCAAGAAATTGATTCCAGCTTTTTGCGCTGTCATTGTCCTGGCACTGGCCGTTTCCGCCCTGCCGTTTTTCGGCGTTTTTGGCGGCAGCGCCAGCGGTGTTACCGTGGTGAAAGCCCCGGATCAGAGCGAGGCCGAGCGCCCCGACTGTTTTACCGACCCACAGGCCAATTGGGTTAAACCGCCCGAGGGAGCCAACTTGGCTGAGGGCCGCCCAGTGTCCCGCCGGCGAGGTCACCGAGGTCTACACCGCAAATAACGCGAATGACGGTGATGTGAATACATACTGGGAAAGCAAGGGTTTGAAATTTTTCTGCGATCCCCGGTAAACGGTTTTGCGGAACCCGAAGATATTCTTCACGATCCGGTAGAGATGCTCCACCTTGCAGCGCACAGCGGATTTGCGGTTTTCGATGTAACGCTCCCAGTCGATGGCGCTGTCCGAAACCCTGGGCAGCCGGCCCGGTCTTATGCGGCGGGGATGGGTAATATGACTTCAACTTGTTGCAATTTCCCTTTTGTTGTGCTATTATATATAAAAAATCGAGATCATTGGCGTTTGCTGCATCCGCCAATGAGCCCGAAAGGAAGTTTGATTTGCCGTGACGATTTATGATATTGCCCGCGAAGCCGGCGTATCGGCCAGTTCCGTTTCCCGCGTGGTCAATAACAAGCCGGGCGTGAACCGCAAGACAAGGGAACAGATCCAGGCATTGTTGCAAAAGTATCACTACGAGCCAAACGTGACTGCGCGCGGCCTGGTCACCCACAACAGCCGGCTGGTTGGCATCCTGGTGGCTGACATCCGCACCCAGCATCATATTGAAGGTGCCTACCACATTGCGAAGGAATTGGCCAACCACGGTTACTATGGCATTATCCTCAATACCGGCGACAGTGACGAGGAGCGCGCGGCCAGCATTCGCGCGCTGAAACAGCACCAGGTGGAGGCGGCGGTTCTGATGGGCTCCATCTTTCAGACCGAAACGGTGCGCACGGCAATCATGCAGCATTTGCCTCAAACGCCCGTGTTTATGCTCAACGGATTTCTAGATCTGCCAAATGTATATGGCGTACTTTCGGATGAGTGTGCCGGCGTGGAGCAGTGCGTACAATTGCTGGCCGCTAAAGGCAGGCGGCACATCGCTTTTTTTGTGGATCAGCCAACGCCCAGCAGTGTGCTGAAAACGCAGGGATTCAAAAACGGCATGGCGCGTCTTGGCGTACCGGAACGCGGCCTGTGGCTGTACGAAGGGGTGGAGGGCACACTGGGCGGCGGCGCCGCCGCTGTGCGGCGCGCCCTGGCGGAACACCCCAACCTGGACGGCATTGTATGCAGCCTGGATCTACTGGCCTGCGGCGCTTTGCTGGCCTTGCGCGAGGCCGGCATATCTGTGCCGAAGGACGTGGGGGTAATCGGCATTGACAATTCGGTCTATGCCGAGATCAGCACCCCGCGCCTGACCAGCCTGGACAACATGATTCTGGAATCCGGCGTGACCATCGCCCACAAACTGATCGACCGGCTTGAGGGCCACTCCACCAACCAGCGCACACTGCTGTATACTGCGGTGGTGGAGCGCGAAAGCACCTGAGCGGGTCAAGGCTTTTTATACCACCATCGATCCGCCCGCGTTTCTGCGGGCGGTTTTTTTGTGCCGAAACGTCCTGGCCGCCGCGTGAAAAAACAAGGGCAGGACGCCGGGGGCAAACCGTATAGCGCAGTAAGCGTCAATTTTCCTTCCTTTAGGGATGGCCCCAGAATATTCCACTAACGGACTTTTTTCGACTAATTCAACTCGATTCGACACCCCTTTCCCATTTTCCCTCTTTGTGCAGTTTTTCTCCCTGCGTGTGCCGTCTTTCTTTTCATGCCGTTTTATCCCTCTTTTTCTTCCTTCTTCATCTTGCTGCGCAACAGTCAAACGATCAGGTTCTCTTTTAGTACGCGGTCTATGCGGCGTTTCTGCTCCGCGTCCAGCGGCCGAAACGGCTTGCGCGGAAGGCCGGCGTCCACACCCATCGTAGTCAGCACATACTTGATGCCGGCGATCAGGGCCACATCGCACAGCACGTTCATAATGTTGTTCGCCTTGACTTGCAGTTCCCGGGCGGCCTCGATCTGTTTGCTGTTGAACGCATCGTAGATCTTGCGGTAATGCGGATACATAAAGTTGAAGGTGCTGCCGATGGAGCCGTCCGCGCCAAGGGCCAGCCCTGCGACCATCGTCTCATCGTACCCGTTCATCAGGATCAGGCTGGGGTTCAGCTGTTTGAATCGCTCCAGCTGGTATATGACCTGGTTGGTGTGCTTGACGCCTAAAATGGTACCGCTGCACAGCAGACAGCGGTAGTTGGCGTCCGCCAGGTCAAAGTTTTTGCCGGTGTTGCCGGGAAAGTTATAGATTATGACCGGTTTTCCCGCTGCCTGCGCAATGTCATAATAATAGGCGCAGATCTCCTCGCTGCCAAATCCGTAGTAAAACGGAGGTGTGGCGGCGATGGCATCGTACCCCAGCCCATTGGCGTACCGCGCATAATCAACCGCTTCACGGGTGGAAACGGCGCCCACATGGGCGATCAGATAAGCGTCCCCGCGCAGCTGCGCGGCGATCTCAAAGGTCTCCTTTCGCTCCTGGGGCGAGAGGAGAAAGCATTCTGCGGAGCTGCCCCCAATAAAAAAGCCGTCCACCCCCTGCTTTTGGTTCCAGCGCATCAGCTCCAGCATGGCCGGCGCATTGATGTCCCCCCGGTCTGTGAACGGGGTAATCGTGGCCGGGATCACCCCGCCAGGCTGTGTTATTTTTTTGCTCATGGTTTCCTCCTTTTATCTGCCGGACCGTTCAATTGTTGTTAAGCCGTCCCCATGTGTGTCCGCCGGCACCCCGTTCCGGAGCGGAGGCGTAAACCAATAGTATAAATATACGCCCGCCGAACAGATAAACCACCCCAACGGAAAGGTCTTGACGATGGGGATCCACGTCTGCCCTATGCCGCACAAGGTGCCGCCGTAGCTCCGGGACACACAGTTCACTACATAGAAAGGCGTCAGCAGCCGAATGAGCAGTGTGCCGTATTCCAACCACCTCCGCCCCCGTCATTGGAAAACGACATGACCATCATATGGAACGCGTTGGACAGTCCGGTAAAGCCGCCAATCAGGGTATTGACGGCAGAGGCCATGCTGCCCACGGCGGAAAACGCCTCGTTTCTGGCAAAGCTCCCCACTACCCAGGTATCAACGACATTCTATAGCTGTTGGAACAAGTTGCCCAGTAGCAGCGGCAGAGCAAACCCCATCGAGGAGCAACGAATAGGCACCGCCCTTGGAACTGACCGCGCCCACACGCCTGTCAGGCCGGGCTGCACACAGCCCGACCTGACAGAGGGTACTCAGTTGTTTTTTCCGTCAAAGCCCCAGGTATTGACAGGGTGATAGGGCACATAGACAGCCGTACCCGGGATGCCGAGCTTTGCCGCCAGGATATCGCAAACCTTTCCGGTCATGGCGCTGTAGCTTTCCACCGATGCCCAAGCAGGACGATCCCTACATAGGCGCCCCTGTCCAGCTTTTTGCTGTCCAGCCATAGGTCCTGCCCGCCAGCGATGGATACCATCAGCTGGCTTTCATTCTTGCCGGGGATGACGGATATCGCTTCACCAAAAGCAGCTTTCAAGGTCTCTTTTTGCGTGTCCGATAGGGGCACGGTCACTTGTGCTGTGAGGAAAGGCATGGGAAATACCCCTTGATTTTCGACCTGCCGCAAACAATTCCTCTGAAAAAGTTTACTTGATGCGTTTGAGTTGAATGATCTGGTGATCCTCAGTGGCGGTGGTTGGGAACAGGAAAATGTCGCCTTTGGAGTTGACCGCCAGGTCATGCGCGCGCAGCTCACTGTTAAAGTAGCCAATTTGGGCCACGATCTCAAACTCCGGGGTGAAGATGGTCAAGTACCCGCCGCGGCCGACAACATAGATATACTTGCCGTCTGTGTCAATGCCGGACGGCTGGCCCAGGTTCCCCTTACAGTACGCCAGGACATTGCCGTCTGCGTCGAACACGTGCACGGCGTTCAGATCGCGGTCACAGACCCAGACCTGATCCTTGCTGTCCACGGTCAGGGTGTGCACCATCAGGAACTTGCCCGGCTCATCGCCCACGCCGCCCCAGGTCTTTTCCAGCTTGCCATCCCGGCTGAAACGGTGTACGGCGCAGTTGCCGTAGCCATCGGAGACGAAGATCTGGCCCTTGGAGTTGAAGGCCACGTCAGTGGGGCGGTTGAAGGGCTCCGCGCAGCGCTTGATGGTATTGCGCTCAGCTTCGGTCAGGGCGGTCAGCATGGGGATGCGCATATAGGGCTCCGGCGGATAGAGGTAGCCCATGCGGCGCTGTTCGTTGTAATAGTTGCCATTGAAACCGCTGTCACTGGCTTTGCCGTAATTGCCCAGATCGCGGATGACCTCGCCGGTGGCGGGATCGAATTCCCGCACCGCGTGCACGGGGATATCGCTGATTAAGATGGTGCCTTCGGGGGAGACGGCGCCGAAATGGCAGGCCTTGACCAGGCCGGCACCAAACGCATCGATATAATTCCCATCAGGGGCCAGCTTGACAAAGGGGTTGGGGACGCCGCGGAAACAGACAATCACGTTGTCGTCCTGATCCACCATGCCGCCGGCCACACTGGCGCTGTCAGACCAGCGCAGATGAGGGGGTAGGTTTTGGGCGAAATCGGCAATAAACTCATACTTGAAACCGCTGCCCTCGTAGGTGATTGTTTGATGCTTTTCACGGTCGTAATCGCACTTCATCATTTTCATGGGAATACCTCCTTAAATAAATAGCCTACTTCAGCGGGATCCGCTTGCAGCAGAAGAAGTTGTTGGGTTCGATGCTGGCCTCATCGTAATAAAACACACCCAACTCGTCAAAGCGCAGGGTCTTGCCAACATAGGCCTCCGGATCCACGCCCTCCACATAGGCCCTGTAAGTATCAAAGGGTGCCTTGCCAAAGCCCAGGGTAATGTTTCGGGAACCGGTCACGCCGTCCTTCTCCGGCACTTCCAGGCCCAGCTCTTCACGCAGGGCATACACGGTGGACAGACGCAGCGCATCGATGTCCTCCGCCGTTTCAAAGGTAAGGCAATAGTTTCCGGTCACATTCCCGATGGGGTTGGCGTTCATGCCGTTCAAGCGCGCCTCAATAGGGTGCAGCCGGGCAGCCAGCTTTTCCGCAAATTGCTGGTAAGCATCAAAATCCGGCACATCGTAGGGAAGCCCCAGCGAGATGTGGCGGGGCAGGCTGGCTGCGGCCACACCCAGACCGCCGTTTAAGGCACCGTCCAGCATGATGGCACGGCAGAAATTTTCGCCGTTGCGGTCAGTCATAAAAACAAGCGTACCTTTTTTCATAAGCCAATACTCCTTTATTTTTGCAAGACCAGGTTGGGGTAGAAGGTAACAATTTGCGGGAAATAGACCAGCAGACCGCACAACAGCAGCAGGCCAATGATAAAGGGAAGAGATTCCTTAAAGACCTTGAGCGGATCGGTCTGGCCAATGCGGGCGGTCAGGTAAAGCAGACCGCCAACGGGCGGGGTGTTCAGGCCAATGGCGGTCACAATGGACGCGACGATGGCAAACACGTAGAGGTCGATGCCAGCCGCGCGCATCACGGGTGCCAGCACCGGCATGAACACCAGCGTGATGACGGTGGTCTCGAGCACCATGCCGAGCACAAAGATGAGCAGCAGCACCACCAGGAACAACTGGGTGGCGCTCAGGCCGCTGGCGGCAATGGCGGCGGCGATGGGACGGGAGATGTTCATGGTACCGATGATCCAGACAAACACGGTAGCGCCGGCCAGCATAGTCAAGGTGGTGCAGATCTGGCGGGCGGTGTCATACAGCGCCTTTTTGAACTTGGCAAAGTCCATCTCCTTGTAAACCACGATGGCGATGAACAGCGCGAAGATGCAGGAGATGGCCCCGATCTCGGTCACGGTGCCCACACCCATGGTCAGGCAGACGATGATGGCGACCGGCAGAACCAGCGCCCAGAAATTCTCCTTGAATTCCACCCACACGTTGTGCCAGCCCGCGAAGGGAATAGAGGGGTAGTTGCGCTTTTTGGAGATATAGAAGGAGTACGCCAGCTCCACAACGCCCATAAAGATACCGGGGATCATGCCGCACAGGAACAGCTTGCGGACCGACAGATCCATCATGGAAGCCAGCATGACGAAGGTAGTGGAGGGCGGGATGATGGGGCCTATGATGGAGCTCATCTGGGTCACGGCGGCGGAATATTCTGCGTCGTAGCCCTGCTTTTTCATCATGGGGATCATCAGATTGCCGATGGAGGCGGTGTCCGCCACGGCGGAGCCGGAGACGCCGGCGAAGATGACGGAACATACAATGTTAATGTGGCTCAGGCCACCCTTGATGTGCCCGATGCAGGCGTTGCCGAACCTGACCATTCGATCCCCCAGGCCGCCGCTGTTGAGGATGGCCCCGAGGAAGAAATAGAAGATAATGGCCGAAAAGGTGGAATTGCTCATGCCGTTGACAAAGGTCTGCGCAAAGACGAAGGCCGGCATGGCACCAGGGAAAATAATGGCATAGGCAGCGGCAGCGGTAAAGCAGGCCAGGAAGAAGGGGAAACGCAGCGCCATAGCCACGAACAGCACACTGAAAATGACCACCAACTTGATTACGATCTCACCAGTCATGACTTGTCACCTCCTTGTTTCCATTTCAAAATCTGCTCGATGATACAGCAGACGGCAGCGACAGTCAGCAGTGCGCCGCCCACAATGACAGGCCAATACCGAAGCGATTCATCAAAGCCAATGAGCGAGGTTTTCAGGCCCTTGTTGATGGACGCGGTCATGCGGCCAAAGTGGAACAGCAGTATGCCGGCGGCAACGCCGACAAAGTCCAGGGCAAACATCAGGACCTCAAGCGCTTTGGGCGACAGAAAGCTGTCGATGATGTTGATGAGCAGATGCTCACGGTTCCACCAGCCGACGCTAACGCCAACGCCCATAATCCACAGCATACCCATCACGGTAACATCCTCCGTATAGATAAAGCTAATGTCCGTCAGATAGCGGAGGATGACGTTCACCACATTGATCCACAGGATTACCATACACACCGCTGCGCACAGCCATACGATGATGTCCGTATAGATCTTTTTGAATTTTTCCAGTGCGGTCAGCATAGGGCCTCCCCCCTTGTCTTAATACAGTGTACCCCGCGCTTTGTCGGGGACGTGCGCGGAGTATACGCGCCGTTTACGTCACAGGATCTGCCGCAGCGGACAGGGGCTTACGACATGGCCTGGATCTGGTCATACAGGCCGGCGGGGTACAGGACGCCGTCGAACTCATTTTTGACGATGTCGGTGAAGAAGGTCTTCCACTCGTCATAGTCAAACTCGACGATGGTGCCGCCGTTCTCCTCAATCTCGGCGATGGCCTCATCATACATGGTCTCATAGCGCTCAGCGGCGGCAGCCTGACCGGCGGCGGCGGCCTCCAGGAACCAGCCCTTTTCCTGGTCATTCATCTTCTGCCAAGTGATCTCGGAAGTATACAGAAACTGCGCCTGGCGGATATAGTCGATCTCGGTGAAGTAGGGGGCCACTTCATAGAACTTCAGGCTGATAGCAGTGGGGATGTCGTTCTCCTGGCCATCGGCGATGCCGGTGTCAATGGCGGAGTACATCTCGCTGCCGGGGATCTGCACGGGGGAAGCGCCGGCGGCTGTCCAAACCTTGACCTGCACATCGGATTCCGGCACACGGAGCTTAACGCCGGCCATTTCGGAAGGATGCGCAACGGGCGTTGTGGTGTTCAGGGAGCGCGGAGGCTGGTGGAAGAACAGGCTGGCGATGCGCACACCGCTGCTTTCCGCTAGGTCATCGACCATCTCGGCCCAGAGGTCAGAGTCCAGGAACTTGTCGATGTGCTCATCGCTGTCGAACACGAACGGCATACAGACAGCGTAGAAACGTTCGGAATTCTCCAGGTTGGTGGCGATGTCGAAACCGGTAACCATGCCGTCCAGTGTGCCGGCCTTGATCTGGGCCAGATGCTGCGCGGTGGAGCCGTACACGCCGCCGTACACGATGTCAAAGCCCAGGGTGCCGCCGGACAGCTCCATCAGCTTGTCGTTCATGGCGTTCATGGCCATCATATAGGGGTGGTCGGGGTTGCTGATGTTGGCGGTGTTGCCGAACGTGATGACGTAGGGGTTTTCAACGGTGCCGGCCAGACCGGGTTCTACAGCGGAAGTGTTTTCGCTATTGGCAGACTGGGATGCAGGAGGGGTGCTGGCGGAAGGGTTGCTGCTGCCAGTGGGTACGCTGCTCTCTCCGCAGGCAGCCAGAGTGAATGCCAGCGCCAAGACAGTTGCAAGAGCTACGATCCGTTTTTTCATGAGTTCCATTCCTTTCTGTTTGTTTGGGTTGCGGTTATTATGTGATTCACGGGATCGATAAATAACCTGGATCTCTGTTCCTCTGGGGCAGGGCATTTCGATGGTTCCTCAGCAGAAGCCGGGCAGACCCTCGATGGCGTAGACGCGCACCGGGCAGGAATCCAGCCCGATGATGGGCAGCGGCGCAAAGCTGATAAAGAAGGTATCACTTTGCAGCTGGTTCAGGTTTTTGAGGACTTCCAGGAAGGTGACGTTCTGCGCCATCAACACATCGTGGAAGGGCTTGACGTTTTCCACGCAGTCCTCAATGGAAACGCCGTCACCGAACCCCACGCACTTGACCTGCTTTTCCGCCAGCCACCTGGCGCAGCTTTCGCCCACCACCAGGCGGTGGTCATCGGGGCCGTTGGTGGCCGGGGTGAAAGGCGGCAGTTTGTGGGGGCTGTCAAGGAGCACGGTATCGCCGGAGCGCACACGGGCGCCGATGGCGGCTTCCAGATCTCCGGCGGTAATCTGGTGGTTGGCGGGCAGATCCAAAACGGCGTAGATGCCGCGGCCCACAAAATTGGTCAGCGAAAGCTCCGCAACGCTGGGCCACTGCTCATCGTGGTGGTAGGGACATTCACAGTGGGTTCCAAGATGGCTGGTCAGATCCATTAGGGTGTGGAAATCGGGGATGGGGCCGCCGGTATTGAAACGCCACAGCCGGCAGCGGCGGCTTTCGGTGTTGGGATCCAGCACCTTGGTCAGGTCTACCACGCGCAGCCCGTCCAGCTGGCAGGCGGCAGGGGGCAGATGTTCCGGCACCCGCTTGGGCGCGGACGCGGTCCAGTCATAGGTAATCTCGGGCATGGGGGGGTTCCTCCTAACTGTTATTTTCCACGGCCTGCCTCAGCGGGGCCGGTTCTCCAGCGCGTGGATCAGCTGCACCAAAACCTCGTGGGCGGGGGCAGGGACGCCGCTGCGCCGGCTGGCCCGCACCACGCTGCCGCTGATGGTGTCCACCTCGGTGCGGCGACCGGCGGCAATGTCCGCGCAGATGCTGGTCACGCCAGCGGGGCTGTTTTCGCATACGGCGCGAACCTCGGCCACCTTTTGTTCGGCGTCAAAGCCCATGCCGTCGGCATTGGCCACAGCCACCGCTTCCCGGGTCAGCCGTTCGCACAGCGCCCAGGCCGAAGGGTCGCTGGCAATAAAGCCAAGCGGCACCTGCAAAGCGGCGGTCAGCGCGCTGGCCGAAACATTGGTGAACAGCTTTTCCCAAATCAGCTTTTGTACGCTTTCGTTGCAATCGGCGGCCAGGCCGCAGGCGGTGAAGGCATCGGCAATGGGCTGGAGGCGCGCGGCGGAACCTTCCAGGCAGCCGATGTGGGTCTGCCCGCTGCCGCCATGGCGCACAACGCCCAGCCCCACCATCGCGCTGTTGTGCTGGGTGGCGCCGATGATCACATGGGCGCGGTCCACAAATTGCAGTAGCGTGTTCTCGTGGCCGCTGCCGTTTTGCAGCGTCATCAGGTAGGTGCCGGATCCGATGAGCGCGCGGTTGGTTTCCAGTGCGGCGCGGCTGTACATCGCTTTGACGAAAACAATGATCAGATCCACCGGCCCCGCGCCCGCAGGCGCGGCGGTGGCCGCTACGGGATGGTACACGGCATAGCTTCCGTCCGATTCCCGGATCTCAACTCCGTCAGTATTGATCTTATCCACCAGCGCAGCGTTTACATCCAGCAGCAGCACCTGATGATTGCGGCTCAAGTACCCGCCGAACAGCGCGCCCATGGCGCCGGCGCCCAAAACTGTAATCTTCAACGCAATACACGCCCCTCTCCCTTGCCTGTTTGTTTACAGCAGGTCAACGCTGACCTTGACCACTACTTTACGGTAGGTAATGGATCCTTTTTCGGTACACACGCCGGGGCGGTGCATATCATTGGGGAAGAAAACGGCGTAGCAGCCCTTGGCGGCTCGCAGAAAGCTTTCGCCGGGAGAGTCTTGATAAAAATACAGATCCTCATCTTCGCGGGCCTCCACAACGGTACCGTCGCCCGCATAGGGGGCCGCGCCGCACAGTTCCTCGCCTTCCAGCCAAAACTGCACATCGATATATTTTTTGTGCAGCTCGGGGTGGATTTCGGCCTGGGGTTTCGTGGTCAGGTGGAATAGATTTGCGAACATATTCTCGCCATCGATGGGCTGGCGGCCATCCTCTAATTTGCTGAAATCGGTGGTCATGGCATAGTGGAGCGCCTTTTGGATGGCCGCAGGATAGCAGCTGAAATCCTGCCCGGCCTTAATGCTGGAAAAAATCATGGTGGTGGTCTCCTTCCTGATTGGGATGGGGCAAAACCGGATCGTTTGTGGGTACGCCCGCTTTCGGATGTGATGATTGCGGCGAAAACGGCAATCGATTGCTACTCCACTATACCATATCTTTAGTGGATATTGCAACGTTTTCTTCTGTGTCCACCAATTATTCTACGTTTTCATCAAAAATATCATGTCACTTTTGGAGTTTTTAACGGATATAGCTGCAACAATACCTGCAACCACTTATTGCAATTCGGGCTGCGTCCACTTAGCGCAACCTCATCAAGGCATATGGGAAACCCTGACTGCGCGCACAAGGTAAGCCGGACGCACTGGGCAGCCGGATCGGGCGGCTGCTGTTCAAGCTGGCGGTGGAGCAGAATCTGGATGCCATGGAGCGCACCCATGGGCAGTGCGTTCAGCGGGTGAAACAAGCCAACGGCGTAATCAGGTTCGAAGATATGCTCCGCAGCCAGCAGAGGACGGCGTTCAAGCCGTCCCCGCCGGATTACGGAAACAATATCCCCGCGGCACCGTCTGCCCCGCGCCATACCGCCCCAATGACCCCCTGCACAGGCCGTTCGATAACTGTGACCGCTGTGCGGGCTGGGCCATGTTGTGCTCAGATGCCGTCTTCGGCAGTCTGCCGTGGCGGAGGGTCTATGATCTGCAGTGGGAGGACATCCGGGTGGGCGATGTGCTGGACTACCGCAACGCCCAGTCCGGCCACGCCGTTGTGGTCATTGAAAAGACGGATGAGTACGTCAAAGTGACGGAGAGCGGCGCCAACAACCCGTATATGTTTTCCTCACCTGTCACTGGTGAAATGTACTACCCCAGCTCGGTGGCAAAGCACCACGAAAAGATCCCGAAGAACATCGGACTAGAGCACATCCGAATCCACGACTCCAGACATATGTTCGCCACCCTGGCGTTGCAGAACGGGGTGGATACACCATCCCACCTTTCCAGCCAATTTTGGAGGATCACTACCACCAGCAGCTCGAAAAGGCAAAGTGGGATACTGCCCGCACCCGCTGGGCGGCCCAAGGCAAAAAACAAGAAAGCCCCGGCGCTTTTCTGCGCCGGGACACCCACTTCTGCCCGCAGTGCGGGCAGTTTCCAATGTCAGCCGCTGGCGCTTTTTTGACCAGCCAAAAATGCGGTTGACGCTGTTTCAATGCAGAAGGGCAAAAAGGCCGCAGTTTGCGGCCTTCAGCCTGTCGAAAAAGTCTGCCCTGGGGGCAGACTTTTTCACATAAATGGTGTA
>X363_Desmarests_Spiny_Pocket_Mouse__coassemble_702_pt1 | contig 16944 bp, 10 predicted proteins | sample X363_Desmarests_Spiny_Pocket_Mouse__metabat2_low_PE_031 | metagenome-assembled genome bin X363_Desmarests_Spiny_Pocket_Mouse | reverse complement strand
GCGATATCCGCGCGCTCCTGGACGGAAATATCCAACACCCTGCGCAGCAGGGCGTTGACCGCTGCCGTGCCCGCCTCCAGATATTCGATTTCGAAGGAACTGTTTTCCGGATGGCAACGCAGGAGGAACGGGGCCTGCGAGCTGAGCGGAGAGGCAACCAGCTTGAGGCGCGAATCGGAGGCGAGGTGAAAATCGGAATAGAGATTGACAACCTGATAGCCGGCGCCGGGCCGGACCCAGAGGTAGTTTTTCATTACGGACAGGGGACAAAAGCCCACGGAATCCATGCTCCGCTCGCTTGCACGCCGCCACTGGCAGGGCTCCCGGGGGAGCAGGAGGCCGTATTCCCTTGTGGCGGGGTTCAGCGCGTCGAACCGGTAGTAGTGCTGCGACACCTGGTCGTTCGCCCGCTGGCCCGGGCTCAGCGGGATGACCGGACAGCGCTTGCCCCACAGGAATCGTTCCAGGTTTTCCTTCAAGTCGAAAAGCTGGTCAATCGCCTCGATTACGCCGAGGATCATGACCCAATCCGAATCGCTTTGGGCGGAATGGAGGGCGTCGAGAATCTGCCCGGCGTGGGTGGGCGTCAGGCCGAGGTAGTGGGCGGCGGCCTGGTCACCACCGGCGATGAGGAAGGGGAAACGCCGCCGGACGCCCCCACGATGGTTTTCATAGCCGGTGGTGAAAGTCCGATAGATGGTCTCCCGCCGGTCCTGGGGCAGATGCTGTATTGTGTGGCAGAGGATCGCCAACAGGTCAAAAAATGTATACTGCCGCGGGATATTCTGGGGAAGCGACTGGGAGCTGCCGACCATGAGCGCACCTCCTTCCGTCCGATTACAGCTTGATCTATGGAGAGTATAACGCATCCCGACGGATATTTCAAGATTCTGTTGTATTTTTGTGGTACAATTTCTGGCGGGAATGCCGCCGCGTCTCAAATTCGCTTTTTTGACGGGAATGCCGCGGTGCCTCAAGCTCGCTGGAAAAATCTTAAAACAAATTAAATATTTTGATGCAGAATTGTTACAGGATTGTTGTTGTTTTTCCGGAGCCGGTGGGCTATACTGGAAGCTATGGGTCAGCGCCCCGCGTGGGCGCTTGTCACCAGCCCCAAAGACAGGAGGAACGATACCATGCCCGACCTTAAGATATCCGAAGCCCCAGAGGAACAGAAGACAGAACAGGTTTCGGAGCAGACTCCGGAGCAGACTCCGGAGCAGACTTCGGAGCAGACTTCGGAGCAGCCCCCGAAGCAGGACCCGTGGGAGGCCCCCAGCCCCAAAAAGAAGGTGCGCACCGCCGCAGAAAAGAAAAAGCTGGTCAAACGGATCATCGCCGCGGTGGTGGCGGTGGCCGTCTTGGGGGGAATCATATTTGGAATGTGGGCCCTGGTGTTCCGGGAGGACGACTCCCTGGGGGACATCTACGCAGAGCCCGCCTACATAGGTTCTATCCAGAGCACGGTGCAGGGCAGCGGCAACGCCACCGCCAAGGAGACCTCCACCGTCACCATCCCGGCCAACGGCACCGTGGAGCAGGTGCTGGTGTCCGAGGGGGAGATGGTGTTCGCCGGACAGCCTCTGTTTGCCGTGTACAGCCAGACCGCCGAGGAGGCCCTGGCCACAGCCCAGCAGCAGATGGGTTCCCTGAACGACAAGCTGGCCAACCTCACGCTCACCGCCCCCTTCTCGGGAAAGCTGCTGGAGGTCGCCGAATTCAGCCCCGGGGACAACGTGGGAGAGGGCACGGAGGTGGCCACCCTGGTGAACGATACCCGGCTGAAGCTGTCTCTTTACTTCAGCTACGCCTACGAGGACCAGATCCGGGTGGGGCAGACCGTTCAGGTGTCCGTCCCTGCGGTGATGTACACCGGGGAGGGCAGGGTGGAGCAGATCAACAAGGTCAGCTTTATCACCCCCGAAGGGGGGATCTATTTTGAGGTGATCATCGCCTTTGACAATCCCGGCACCCTCACCGCCGAGATGGAGGCCACCGCCGTCCTCACCGACGGGGACGGCCAGCCCGTCTATCCCTATGAGCAGAGCAAGACGGAGTATTATGAGAGCCGGAAGCTGACCACCAGGGCGGGGGGCCCGCTGTTGAGCAGCAATCTGCTCAACCACGCCCGGGTATCTGCCGGGCAGGCCCTGCTCACCATGAGCTCGGAGAGCCTGGACGAGCAGCTCATCGCCGCCCAGGAGCGGCTGAACGAGGCCCAGGCCGCGGTGGACGCGCTGAACGCCGTCGCCCCCATCGACGGCACCGTCATCTCCTGCACCCTGGCCGAGGGCGGCGAGGTGAAGGCGGGGGACGCGGTGGTCACCATCCAGAACACCACCGTGATGACGGTCACCATCCAGGTGGACGACCGGAACATCGGCTTCATCAAGCTGGGGGACACCATTGAGCTGTCTGATTACAACGGTGGCTCCTATATGGGCGTCGTCACCAACGTGGCCATGCAGGGCGAGGTGGGGCAGGGTATGTCCACCTACCCCGTCGTTCTGGAGGTGGACAACTTCGACGGCAGCCTGTACGCCGGGGCGTGGCTGGACTACTCCATGGTCACCAGCCAGTCGGACGGCTGCATTCTGGTGCAGACCATCGCGGTGAAGTCGGTGCTGGACGCGGAGGGGAACAAGCAGACCGTGGTATTTGTCCAGCGGCCCGACCGGCCGGATAACGCCATCGACCTGGACGCCTCCGTTGTGGGCGTGCCCACCCCGGAGGAGGGCTACTGGCCTGTGCTGGTGGAGACCGGGCTGAGCGACGCCAAGCAGGTGGAGATCAAATCCGGCATTGAGGATGGCGACATGGTGTTTATCAGCTACACCGACCCGAACCAGCAGGGCGGCATGGGCGGCATCATGATCGGATGAGGTGGCGCCATGCTCATCGACATCAAGGATCTCTATAAGATTTATAACGAGGGGCAGGAGAGCGAGGTGCGCGCCCTGGACGGGGTGTCCCTCCAGATTGACCAGGGGGAGTTCGTTGCCATCGTGGGGGCTTCCGGCTCAGGCAAGTCCACCATGATGAACGTGCTGGGATGTCTGGACGTGCCCACCCGGGGAGAGTATGTGCTTAACGGCACCGACGTCACCTCCCTGAAGGACAGGGAGCTGGCCCGTATCCGCAACCGGGAGATCGGCTTCATCTTTCAGGGCTATAACCTGCTCCAGGACCTGGACGCGCTGGACAACGTGATCCTGCCCCTGATCTATCGGGGCACCTCCGTTTTCGAGCGGGAAGAAATCGCCATGTCCGCCCTGGCCCGGGTGGGGATGGACGACCGGGCTCATCACCGGCCCAGCCAGATGTCCGGCGGCCAGCAGCAGCGGGTGGCCATCGCCCGGGCTATCGCCACCCATCCCCCGATCATCATGGCGGACGAGCCCACCGGCGCCCTGGACTCCAAGACCGGACGGCACGTGCTGAGCATCCTTCAGCAGCTCTACCGGGAGGGCACCACCGTCCTGCTCATCACCCACGACGACGGTATCGCCGCCACCGCCCCCCGGGTGGTGCGGCTGTCCGACGGCAGGATCATATCCGACAGGCAGCAGGAGGTGGACTGGCTGTGAACCTGATGCAGGCGTTCAAGATGGCCTTTAAGTCCATCGCGTCCAAGAAAATGCGCTCCTTCCTCACCATGCTGGGCATTATCATCGGCGTGGCGTCGGTGGTCATCATGGTGTCGGTGGTCCAGGGGCAGAACAAGAAGAACATGGAGTACTGGGAGGCCATGGGCGACAACAAGATTGAGGTCCAGGCCTATATGTGGTACGAGACCTCCGGCAGCGTGGCCGATCTGCTGTACGAGTACTGTATGTCCATGCCCGACCTGGTGCTGGGGGTCACGCCCCAGATGCAGGTGTGGAATTCCATCAAGATCAAATACGACGCCAAGATATTCGACACCCAGGACTATGAGATCGACTACAACAAGCGCCTCCAGGTGGTGCTGGGTTCCGACCAGTACGGCATCTGCAACAACTACACCATCGGCGGCGGGCGGGACCTGTCCTTTCTGGACATTGAAAAGGCCAACCAGGTGTGCGTGCTGGGGGCCGGGGCAAAAAAGCAGCTCTTCGATTTCGTGGACCCGGTGGGGGAGACCATCTTCATCAACGACACCCCTTTCCTGGTGGTGGGCTGGTACGAATCCTTCGGGCTGGACGGCTACAGCGGCAGCAGCATGGATAACATTGTCCTGCTGCCCTACACCTTCAACCGCACTCTGAACAATAACCAGCAGATGGACCAGTACATCGTCAAGGGCAAGGACGCCAAGTCCACCCAGCTCGCCATGGTCAAGCTGCGCACCTTTCTTCAGGGTTTCATCATCGACGGGGAGAACGGCTGGTCCAACGTGTACAGCAGCGACGACTGGACCAGCGAGATGGAGCAGGCCAACCTGATGCAGTCCCTGGTGCTGGGGGCCATCGCTGGCATCTCCCTGCTGGTGGGCGGCATTGGCATTATGAACATCATGCTGGTCACCGTCACCGAGCGCACCCGGGAGATCGGCATACGCAAGGCCATCGGCGCGGAGCGCCGGAGCATCATCGTCCAATTCCTCATCGAGGCGGCGGTGATCTGCGGAATCGGCGGGCTTATCGGTATTGCACTGGGCTGCATGGGCTCGCTCATCGCGGGCAAGTTCCTGCTTCAGGGCACGATTCTGTGGCCCAGCTCCGTCATCACCATCGGGGCGTTTACCTTCTCGGTGGTGCTGGGGGTGCTGTTCGGACTGTACCCCGCCATCAAGGCGTCCAGCCTCCAGCCGGTGGAGGCTCTGCGGGCGGAATAAGGAGGAAAACAAATGAGATTGACCAGACAAAAACGAGCGCTGTCCCTACTGCTGAGCCTGGGGCTGGCGTTGTCGCTGACGGTGCTGCCCGCCCACGCCGTCCGCTTTCAGGATGTGGCGGACCAGCAGGTGTCCGTGGCGGCGGACGCCCTGTCCGCCCTGGGCGTGGTGGGCGGCACCGGGGGAGGAAAGTTCTCCCCCGACGGCCACCTGACCCGGGCGCAGCTGTGCAAGATGGCGGTGGAGGTCATGGGTATGGGCGAGCAGGCCGAGGCCCAGGCGTACCGCACCATTTTCACCGACATGGGCAAAAACCACTGGGCCAGGGGCTATGTGAACCTGGCCGCCATCACCGAGGTGCCAAAGGATTCCGGCACCCGGCTGATGCTGGGCCTGGGCAACGGGACCTTCGGCCCCGACCGTGAGGTCACCTATCAGGAGGCCGCCACCCTGGCCCTGCGGATCCTGGGCTACGGCGCGGAGGCCAACCGGGCGTGGCCCTACAGCGCCATTGAGACCGCCACCGAGCTGGGGCTGGACCGGGATCTGGGGATTGAAACCCCCTCCGCCCCCATCACCCGGGGGCAGACCGCCCTTCTGTTCTACCATCTGCTGTCCGCCCCCTGCAAGGAGGACGGCAAGCCCTATGCCTCCAAGCTGGGCAACCCGGTGGAGAACGCCATTCTGCTGGCTGGCGACACCACCCTCAACGGGCAGTCGGGCCGGGTGCTGGTGGCGTCGGAGGAGGGAGCCGTCACCTATGTGGCCGCCGGGCCGGTGGACCAGTCCCTGTTGGGCAAGCGGGGATGGGCCGTGCTGGACGGGGAGGGGCGCTTTGTCACCCTGCTGCCCGACGAGTCCTCCTCTATCACCGCTGCGGTGGAGCGCAGGGAGGCATACTACCTCTACCTCAAGGGCCACGGGCGGTATACTATGTCGGAGGACACCCCGGTGTACATCGGCTCGGTTCAGCACGGGAGCGTGACTACCTACAAGGAGTACATGGCCAACCTTCGCCCCGGGAATTCGGTGACCCTCTACCTGGACGAACAGGGAAAGGCGGCGGGGCTGTACCAGGCGGAGGCCAGCGGCGAGGACCGCTTCGTGATCGTGGGGAACCGCAAGGCCGGGTATGACACCTTCCGCGTCCTCACCGGGGCCGAGGAGGACTATACCATCCGAAGGAACGGTGTCGTTGCCACCCTGTACGCCATTGAGCCGTACGACGTGGCCACCTATGACCCGGTGGCCAAGGTGCTGGACGTTTGCAGTGTGCGCCTGTCCTGCATCTACGAGAACGCCTCCCCGTCCCCCAGCTCCCCCAACCGGATTACCGCCGCAGGGGGCAACCAGTTCGAGGTGATGGCGGACGGCATTGGGGACTTTGCCGGGAGGAAGCTGAACGAGCCCATCACGTTGCTGTTCACCGCCGGAGGCAAGGTGGCGGGCCTGCTGCCAAACAAGGGGCCGGAGCGGGACCCCTCGGCGGTTCTGGGGGTCGTTGTCGAGGACAAGGAATTCCAGGCGCTGGGCTGCAATCTGACCCTGGATCTGTCCAAAGCGGAGTGGAAGGGGCGGCCCAATGTGCTGGATGACGCCGTGGAACACGCGGCCCGGGCGGAAATCCTCAGCGCTTATTCCAACCGGCGGGATACGATCACCCTGGAGCGGGCGGGGACAGACACCACCGCCCAGTTCAATACCGGGAAGATGACGCTGGACGGGAAGCGGGTGAGCGCCAGCGTGCATATTTACGAGCGGAGCACCCAGGGGCTCCAGGCCAGGGGCGTGTCCGAGCTGCCCGCCTCCATCGCCGCCGTCCAGTACCACGCGGACGAGGATGGCGTGGTGGATCTGATCATCGTGGGCAGCTACTCCGGGAAGGGGCTGGACTACGGGCGGATCAGCGTGGTCGCGGGCTATGATCTGATAAAAGAGGGGGCGGTTTGGAAGCTCAAGGTCATACAGGGCGCGGTGCTGACCAGGAAAGACGGCACGACAGAATCCCTGACAGGCCATTATGACAACGGCTTTGGCTATTTGACGAAGACGTCCTCCGGCTACAGGGCCACATACTTTGAGGCGATTAAGAATGTGCCCTCCTCCGCGTTCTACATCCAGGACGGCGTCACCTATGTGCGCACCAGCAAGGGCACTTTCCCGGTGGACGAGGATGTAGCGTGCTTCGGCACGGAGCTGTCCGGGAGCGTGGCAAAGGACCCGCCCGCCTGGCTCACCTGGATCCTGGGGCAGGGTGGCGCCTCGAAGGAAGAACCCCCAGGGTATGACGGGCCGTTCTACTACGAGGCCCCCGATGTAACGAGATTCTCCAGCCTGGGCGAGTGCCGCAGCTTCGCCGACACCGTGACGGTGTATGTTGACCGGGATGGCCAGCGGGTCCGGTGCGTCGAGGCGGGGAACTGACCGTATCCGGGACGAGAAAAACAAGGCCGGACCGGGCTGCTATGCAGTCCGGTCCGGCCTTGTCCGCGCCTCGAGGCGGCGGGCCTTTCCTCAGTCTGTTTTCCGGGTAAAGCAGATGCCCGCCACCTTGGGCCCGGCGTTGGCGGCGACGGCGGCCCCGATCTGATAAGCCCCGGCGGGCCCATAGCCCAGGGCCTCCGTCATGGTCCGCTCCAGCTCCTCCCTGCAGGCGGAGTCGCATCCATAGATGACCTCATAGGGGGTTTGGGGGGCCATATCGGCAAGGCTCATCTCCACGATTTTGGCGATCAGCTTCTTTTCCCCCCGGCACTTGGCCGCCGTGGTGATTTCATTGGAGAAAATCTTCATCACGGGCTTCAGATTCAGCTTGTCCCCCAGGAACGCCGCAGCGGTGGGAATGCGGCCGGATTTGCTGGCGTATTTCAGCTCATAGACGCCGAAGTAGATTTGACGCCTGGGGAGTATCCCGGTCAGATAGTCCACAATCTCCTCCGCCGTCGCCCCCTCCTCCCGCATCTGGGCCGCGCGGACTACGGGGGCGCCATACAGGGCGTTGTACCCCAGCCCGTCGATGTTGTATATGCGCAGCTTCCCGCTGTATTCGGGATGCTCTTCAAAAAACAGCTCTTTTGCCATGAGGGAGTTGTCAAATGTAGCCGACCCCTTGGAGTTGATGAGCACGAGGATCAGGTCCGTCACCCCGCTTTCCGCCTCTTTCTGATAGAGCTTCTGGAACTCGAAGGGGGTGATCTGGGAGGTCTTGGGGATCTCATCATATTGGGTCATCAGCGCATAAAACTGTTCATTGTCAAGATCCACTCGGCTGATATAGGATTTTTCGCCCAATGATACTTGAAAAGGGAGAATGGAAATGTTATATTTTGTTTCGTCCGCGGTGGAGATGTCGCTGGCCGAGTCGGTCATGATCTGGATTTTACTCATGGTAGAATCTCCTTTGAATGTTGTGATGGCGTAGGATCAGGCCCTTGCTATTATAATGTGGCCCGGGGCAATTTGCAAGAAGGAGGGGCGGACATTTTTTGGCTTTACAATTTTCGCGCTTTCGCCGTGTCCGCTTCTTTTGAGTAGACGCGGGCGGCGATCTGTGATATAATCTCAAAAAGAATATTTATCATAGTTCCGTTCCATCGATTTTTGGGAATTTTCGGAAAAATATCTGCCGAATTAAGGGAGGGGTTCGCATGGAGGGTCGGTTCGTCTGGCGGGAGGAATTCAGCATCGGTGTAGATGCCATTGACAGGGAGCACCGGCGGCTTTTTCAGATCATCAACAAGCTGTTCAGCTTTCAGGAGGAGGAAAAGGACAAGCAGTGGATCTGCCAGGAGGGGATCAAATACTTCAAAGGCCACGCGGTGCAGCATTTCTTGGACGAGGAGGAGTACATGGCCTCCATCGGGTACGAGGGGCTTGAGCGCCATCGGAACATACACAGGGGGTTCCGGGAGAACACCCTCCCGGTCCTGGAGGAGGAGCTGCGGCAAACAGACTACTCCACAGAGGCGATGGAGCACTTTTTGGGCGTCTGCGCCGGCTGGCTGATCGGGCACACCCTGACAGAGGACCAGGCCATCCGGGAGAAGAGCACCAGCATCTGGGAGAACCTCCTGCCGGACGAGGAGCTGGCGGCCATGAAGAAGGTGATCACCCATCTGGTGTTCGATATGTTCCATCTGGAGGCGCAGGCCATCAGCGACGCATACGGCGGGGAGAAGTTCGGAAACGGTGTCTATTACCGCCTGGTTTACGGCGCGCCGCAGGAGGCGAAAAGGCAGGAGATCCTGATGGTCTTTGAGGAGAAGCTGCTGATCAACACGGTGGGAAAGGTCCTGGGTCTCCAGACCAGCAAGCTGGATGCCATGCTGACCAACGCTGCCCGGTATACGGCCCGACAGTTCGTGGGACGGGTTATGGAGCACTTCCCGGCGGTAAGCGGCTTTGAGCTGAAGGAGGAGAACCTTTTGTCCTACGAGCAGTTCCAGGCGGTGTTCCGGCGGAAAAAGCCCCAGGTCAGCTTGCTGTTCAACACCGGCGGCGCGGGATATTTTTCCTATTGTGTGATCGCGCCCCACCTGCTGGAGGACGGCGTGGGTACGCCCCTGGCCCCGGAGAACGCCATGACCGAGGTGGAAAACTATCTGACGCGGCGCGAACAGCAGAGCGCGGCCGGGTCCAAACGGAAGATTCTGGTGGTGGATGATTCCCCCACGATCCGCCAGGCCATGAAGGCCCTGCTGGAGGAGGATTACGAGATCCTGCTGGCGGAGTCCGGGGTGGCTGCCATCCGGGCCATCACCCTGAACCAGCCCGATCTGATCCTGCTGGACTATGAGATGCCGGTGTGCGACGGCAGCCAGACCTTGATGATGTTGCGCTCGGAAAAGGCATTTGCGGATATCCCGGTCTTTTTCCTGACCGGCAGGGACGATCCGGAGAGCGTGAGAAAGCTGTTGTCTCTGAAGCCTGCGGGATATCTGCTGAAGTACTTAAAGTCCGAGGACATCAAGAAAAAGATCGACGGTTTTTTAGGGCCGGAGCACGACGGAAGCTGAGAGGCCCCGGCGTGTCCGGCACAGGGTGGCCGGGCCGTCAAAATAGGCGGTCCGGCCATTTGCGGGCAAAGCCTGCCCGCTGCAGGTGAAAAGCCCTCTGATTTCCTGGGAAATCAGAGGGCTTTGCGCTGTTGAGAAAGGGCGGGTGCCTGGGGCCGCGCCCCCTTATTCCTCGGGTTCCTCCCCGCCGGGGCCGGCGGAGGTGCTCCCGGCCTGGTCCGCGGGGGGAGGGCTCTGGACGATGATTGTTTTTTCCTCCGCGCCCGCCAGCTTGCCGCCCAGCATTCCGGCCACCAGGGACTTCACGTCGATGCCCATGCCCTGGGTGATACCCTCGGTGACCTGGGTGGTGCCGGTGATGATGTCCCCCAGCAGCTTGGCGCTGTTGCCCTCGCCGTACATGGTGATCTTGTCCACCTTGGACAGGGGCTCGGCCACGTGTCTGGCGATCTCGGGCAGGGCCTTCATGACCATCTCGATGACGGCGGCATCGCCGTACTTTTTCATGGCCTCCGCCTTTTTGTCGATGCCCTCGGCCTCCGCCAGGGCTTTTGCCCGGATGGCCTCGGCCTCCGCCTTGCCCACAGCGGCAATGCCCTCCGCCTCCAGCTCCCTGGCGTACTTCTGGGCCTGGGCGATCTTCATTTCGGCCTCTGCCTTCTGCTCCTGCTCATAGCGGGCGGCCTCCGCGTCCTTCTGGCGCTTGAACAGGTCGGCCTCGGCCTCCTGCTGCTGGCGGTAGCGCTCCGCGTCCGCCTTGGCGCGGATGTCCGCTTCCAGCTTCTGCTTCTGAACCACTACCTCCGCCTGCCGCAGCTCGGCCTCCCGCTGGGCCTTGGCGATTTCCGCGTTGACGGTGGCGGTCTCGATGCTCTTGCGCTGCTCCTGGCTCTGGATCTGGTAGGCGGCGTCCGCCTCGGCTTTCTTGCCGTCGGCCAGGATTTTCAGCTCAGAGCAGCGAATGTCCAGTTCCGTCTGCTTCTGGGCGATCTGGGTGTCCGCCTGGACCCGGGCCTCGTTGGATTCCCGCTCCGCCTCCGCCTGGGCGATGGCGATGTCCCGGTCGGCCTGGGCCTTGGCGATGGCGGCGTTTTTCTTGATGAGGCTGGTGTTGTCCGCGCCCAGATCCTTGATGAGCCCGTTCTCGTCGGTGACGTTCTGGATGTTGCAGGAGAGAATCTCAATGCCCAGCTTATCCATGTCCTTGCTGGCCTTGGACATCACCTGGTCGGAGAAGGAATCTCGGTCGGTGTTGATCTCCTTGAGGGACAGGGTGCCGATGATCTCGCGCATATTGCCCTGAAGGGAGTCCTGAAGGTCGCGGGTAATGTCGTCGGGGCGCTTGTTCAGGAAGTTCTTGGCCGCCAGCTTGATCCCTTCCGGCTGGGGGGAGATGCGGACCTTGGCCACGGCGTCCACGTTGACGTTGATGAAATCGCTGGTGGGGACGGACTGCTCGGTCTTGATGTCCACCGTCATCTGGCCCAGGTACAGCCGATCCATCCGCTCCAGGAACGGGACGCGGATACCGGCCCGGCCGATGAGTACCTTGCTCTCCTTCTTGAGGCCGGAGATGATGTATGCCTGGTCAGGCGGTGCTTTGACGTAGCCCAGCATGATGATGATGAGAATTACCAAAACGGGAATGGCAATGGGAAGCGCTTTCAAAATGAAATCAAGCACGGGGATTCCTCCTTTCAAAATTCACGATTGACGTTCTGTGTATTTCAACAAGCTATAGGAGCGGCAAGCCCCCGATAGCTTGGGGTTTCTTATGGTTTTGGTGCCATACCGCCCGCCGTGTCCCCGCGCATGGCGGCGAGGCGCTCTAAGGCGGCCACTTCCGCCTCCAGGCTCCGCTCCCGCCACTCCTGCCGGGCCCGGCCCCCCTGCTCCAGAGCCTGGGACAGAACGTTGACCACCCGCAGGCACAGCGCCGCTTTTCCACCTGCGTCCCCGCCGTCCCGCTCCGTCTGGCCCAGCTCCCCCAGGGTGAGCTCCAGGGTCTGGAGGTAATCAGACTCCAGACGCTCCTGCGTCGGACCGTCCAGGGAGTCGTAATGCCGGAGGAGCAGCCCCTCCAAACGCTCCAGGGCCGTCAGGACATAGGCCGTTTCCACCGGCGCTGCGGCCCGCCGAAGCCTTGCCTGGACGGCCCGGGCGCCGCCGCAGGCGGTGGAGCCCAGGAAGCGCTGCATCACGGGCCCGAGGGCGTCAAGCTTCTGGGATACCGCTTCAAGCCGCGGTTCATACGGCTCGAAGCTGCGGGCATCCCCGCCAGACCACGCTTTCATAGCCGGGACCAGGGTGCGCTCAATCTCCCGGAGCTCCTCGGCGGTGGACGACAGGCCGTCCGCATACTCGTCCAAGATGCCAAAATCCTTTTCCCGCAGCGTCTCAATACCCCTGCCGGAGAACAGCGCTTTGATGCCATTGGAAATCCCCGCGGCCTTATCCTTGAGCTCGTCGGAGCACAGCAGCCGGACCCGCTCCATGGAAAGCCCTGTGATGGAGGAGGGGATGGCGGTGTGGATGGCCGTCAGCGACCGGCGTATGTCCGCGCACAGCCGTTCCAACTGCTCCTGCTTTCCCGCGAGCGCAAGCTGTTCCTCCTCATGACCCTCGGTACGGCGCTGCCGCTGGTAGGGTCCCGGACGATGGGGCCCGGCGGTAATCTCGAAGGGAATGCGCTTCTCCTTGCCGACTTTTTTCGCAAAAATGGTAAAGGCGGCGGTCATGCTCAGCCCCATCTCCCGGCAGGCCTGCTCCATATTTTTTTTCACATCCTCGTCCATGCGAAAGTTTACCATAACCTGTGCCACAAACACCGCCCCCTTTGCACCTTTTATTATATCATATGTAAAGCAAAATACAATATATTTCTTTACAAACGATGTACAGATTTTTGGCAACATCGCTGCTGTGCGCAGTATTTTCCGTTGGGCTGGGGCAAAAAATTTTCGCGCCGCGGGGCAAAGGGCTTGCGCAAATCGGGAAAATGCGATATAAATGGGGAGTGACCAATTGCAGTGGAAAGGAGAACCCAATGAAGCCATACGCGGAAATGACGCAGGAGGAGCTGAAAAGCCTGAAGGCTCAGCTGAAAGCCGAATATAAGGAATACCAGGGGAGGGGCCTGAGCCTGAACATGGCCCGGGGGAAGCCCTGCACCGAGCAGCTGGATCTGTCCATGGGGATGATGGACGTGCTGAGCAGCGACGTGGATCTGACCTGCGAGGACGGCACGGACTGCCGGAACTACGGGGTTCTGGACGGGATCAGGGAGGCCAGGGAGCTGATCGGGGACATGATGGAAAACCCCATTGACAGCATCATCATCTATGGGAATTCCAGCTTGAACGTTATGTACGATACCATTTCCCGCTCCATGACCCACGGGGTTATGGGGAGCACCCCCTGGTGCAAGCTGGACAAGGTCAAATTCCTGTGCCCTGTGCCGGGATACGACCGCCATTTTGCCATTACGCAATATTTTGGCATTGAGATGATCAATGTGCCCATGACGCCCACCGGCCCGGATATGGACATGGTGGAGGAGCTGGTGGCCTCCGACGAGGCCATCAAGGGCATCTGGTGCGTGCCCAAGTACTCCAATCCCCAGGGAATCTCCTACTCGGACGACACCGTCCGCCGCTTCGCCCGGCTGAAGCCGGCAGCAAAGGACTTCCGCATTTACTGGGATAACGCCTATGGCGTCCACCACCTGTACGACCATGACCAGGACCACCTGATCGAGATCCTGGCGGAGTGCAAACGGGCTGGGAACCCGGATCTGGTATATAAATTCGCCTCCACCTCCAAGATCAGCTTCCCCGGCTCCGGGCTGGCCGCCATCGCCACCTCTCCCAACAATATGGAGGACATCAAAAAGCAGCTGGCCATCCAGACCATCGGCCACGACAAGGTGAACCAGCTCCGCCATGTGAGGTTCTTCGGCGATATCCACGGCATGGTGGAACATATGCGCCTGCACGCGGATATTCTCCGCCCCAAGTTTGAGATCGTGATCAACAGCCTGGAAAGTGAGCTGGGCGGCCTGGGGATCGGAACGTGGACGACGCCTAAAGGGGGATACTTTATCTCCTTCGACTCCCTGGACGGCTGCGCCAAGGCCATTGTGGCCAAGGCGAAAAAGGCGGGCGTGGTGATGACTGGGGCGGGGGCCACCTATCCCTATGGCAAGGATCCCCATGACAGCAACATCCGCATCGCCCCCACCTACCCCGCCCAGGAGGACCTGCGCACGGCTATGGAGATCTTTACCCTCTGTGTCAAGCTGGTCTCCATTGACAAGCTGCTGGAGGAGCCTGCCCGCTGACCTTGCGGGAGCGCGTTTACAACGAGGCCCCCTGTCCCAGGCTGTCTGCCTGGGACAGGGGGCCTATGCCGTTTCCGGCGGCGGGATGGGGTTACAGGACGTGGACGTCCTCCCTGTGGAAGCCCACAAAGGCGTCGTCCCCGATCTGATAGATCTTCTTGCTCTTGGGGTTGAAATCGGTGATCTTCACCAGGGTATCGCCTACCATCACGTGGTAGTTCTGATAGGAGCCCATGAAGCAGGACAGCACCACCTTGCAGGGTAGCTGCCCCTCGTCGCCCAGCACGGCGGATTCGGGCCGCAGCACCAGGGTGCAGTCCTGCCCGACGCTCTGGCGGGAGGTCTCCGCCGCCACCATGTGGCCGCCGATGTCCACCGTGTCCGGAGCTGTCACCTTGCCCCGGAGGAAGTTGGCCTCGCCGATGAAGTCGGCCACAAACTCGCTGCTGGGATGGTAATAGATCTCCTGGGGCGTGCCGATCTGGGCCACGATCCCCTTCTCCATGATGATGATCTGGTCGGACAGGGCCATGGCCTCGCTCTGGTCGTGGGTGACGTAGACGGCGGTGATGCCCGCCTCCTGCTGGATGCGGCGGATCTCGGTGCGCATGGATACGCGCAGCTTAGCGTCCAGGTTGGACAGGGGCTCGTCAAACAGCAGCACCCCCGGCTCCAGCACCAGCGCCCGGGCCAGGGCCACCCGCTGCTGCTGTCCGCCGGACAGCTGGTTGGTCATGCGGCCCTCCATACCCTCCAGGCCAACCAGAGCCAGGATGTCCATAACCTTTTTCCGGATGGCCTCTTTGTCCAGCTTGCGCAGCTTCAGGCCGTAGGCCACGTTGTCAAAGATGTTGTAGTGGGGCAGCAGGGCGTAGCTCTGGAACACCATGGCGGTGTCCCGCTTGTTGGGGGTGAGGGCGTTGATGGGCTCGTCCCCCAGGTAGATCTCCCCCTCGTCGGGGCTCTCGAACCCGGCGATCATCCGCAGGGTGGTAGTCTTGCCGCAGCCGGAGGGGCCCAGCAGGGTCACAAAAGAGCCGGGGGCGATTTCCAGGGAAGTGTCGTGGACGGCATAGAAGTCCTTTTTTGTCTTGGGATCCTGATAGATTTTGGAGATATGCTCCAGGCGCACGCCCTTTTTCTCTTTCGCCATATCATTCGTCCTCCTTCAGCTTCCGGCTGGTGCCGAAAAATTTCATAACCAGATTCATCAGCAGCACCGAGCCGTAGGTGATGATGATGAGGATGGTGGCAAAGGCGCAGGCAAGGCTGTACGAGCCCTTTTCCGCGAACTCGTTGATCTGCACGGTGATGAGCAGGAACTGGGGCGTCACCAGCAGGATGATGGCGGAGATGGCGGTGATGGAGCGCACAAAGGCGGTGACCAGTCCGCTGAGGAAGGAATCCTTGATCAGGGGCAGGGTGACGGTCATGAACACCTTGAAGCTGTCCGCGCCCATGTCGTAGGCGGATTCCTCGATGGATTTGTCGATCTGCCGCAGGGCGGAGATGCCGCTGCGCGTCCCCGTGGGCAGGGAGCGCACCACAAACACGATGATCAAAATCGCCGCGCTGCCGTAGATGCCGCCCAGAAGGCCGTTGGGGAACAGGCCGTGGAGCGCCCCCGCCTCCCGCACCACTGTTTCGCCCTCCTTCACCGCGTCGGCAAAGACGGGCCAGTTGGCGCTGTGGAACAGGCCGCCGGAGAAGCCCCGGATATAGCCCACGCCCAGCACCGTGCCGGGCACCGCCATGGCCAGCATGGACACCGCCTCGATAAAGCCTTTGGCCTTGAAGTTCCGTTTCACAACCAGATAGGAGATGATCATGGACAGCAGGGCGGTGATGGGGGCGGAGATGAGGGAGAGCACAAAGGAGTCCCGGAAGGCCTGGAAGCCCTTGTACCGGGTGAACACCTGAGAGAACCACTTGAAGGTGAGGGGGGTGAACTTGTAGCCCCAGGTGGGGAACAGCGCCCCGATGGGCACGCACAGGTACATCATAATCACGAAGATGGTGGCCAGGACGCACAGGATGGTGAGGGGCAGGGTGACGCTGCGCTCGCTGATGAGCATACGCCCCCGGGACGCCTTGCCCGTGAGGGTGGCGGCGGTTTTGGCCTCCAGATAGTACTTCTGCACCGCGAACATCAGCAGGGTGATGGCCAGCAGCACCACCGCCATGGCCGCGGCCCCCACCTTGTCGTAGGCGCCGGTGATTTGCAGGTAGATGGTGGTGGCCAGGGTATCGTAGGAGCCGCCGATGATCATGGGATTGGCGAAGTCGGCGATGGACTCAATGAAGGTCACCAGAAAGGCGTTGCCCAGGCCGGGCAGCAGCAGGGGCAGGGTGACGGTCATGAACACCTTGCCCCGGGAGGCGCCCATGTCCCGGGCGGCCTCCTCCAGGGAGGGGTCAATGTTCTTCAGCAGGCCCTTGAGCATCATATAGCACACGGGGAAGAAGGTGAGGGCCTGCACCACCACGATGCCCCAGAAGCCGTACACGCTGTTGTCCTTGATGCCAAGCAGGAACTTGGTGATGATACCCGACTTGCCGAACAGCATAATCATGGACAGGGACAGCACGAAGGGGGGCGACACCACGGGGAGCATGGACACCACCTTGAACAGGCCGCCCACCACCCGGCCCACCTTGACGTACACCTCCACATAGGCGAACAGCAGCCCCACCACCGTGGACAGGATGCCCACCAGGAAGCCCACCTTCAGGGTGTTGGTGATGGCCTTGGTGAAGGTGGGCATGGCGAAGAT
>X363_Desmarests_Spiny_Pocket_Mouse__coassemble_696_pt1 | contig 17227 bp, 13 predicted proteins | sample X363_Desmarests_Spiny_Pocket_Mouse__metabat2_low_PE_031 | metagenome-assembled genome bin X363_Desmarests_Spiny_Pocket_Mouse | reverse complement strand
ACGTTTGGTACCCTTTCGCTGGCGGTTTTTGGCTTACTTTATCTTACCATTTACAGGTGCTTTACCGGTACGGTGTTCCACCGTACCGGCCTTCTCCACTTGGCCGGTGTTGTTCCCTCCTGACATAATTATAATAGCATATCTACAATTAGATATCAATAGGCACAATAACTAAATCTACAATTAGATATTTGTGCGTTATGTATCTATAATTAGATTGCCTTTTGTGGTATACTATAACCATACTGGGGAAGGAGCCTCCAATTTTGAAGGATCCAGACCGAAAGGAGGAAATTCCGTGCCTGAAAAAACGGAAGCTCAAAAGAAGGCCCAAAGGAAGTATATGGAGAAGTTCATGGTCGCTCAAGTGCGGATGGAGCGGGAGAAGTACGGACGCATCCAGATACACGCCACCGCCCACAACGAAAGCGTCAACGGTTTTATCAACCGCGCCATAGACAACCAAATATCCCAGGACGGCCACAAAGGCCCCTGCGAGGCCTAACAAGGCCCGTCTGGGGGTTTGGTGGTATCTCTACCCTCCGAAGCCCTCAGAACGGCTCAGGAGGCCGCTCAGAGCGCCGGGGAGACGGTTCCTCAGTTTGTGGGCCGTGCGGTGGAGACACAGGCCAAGCGGGATGAACTGGGCCGGAAGATGAAAAACCCCCCAGACAAAAGCCTGGGGGGTTGACAGCGGGGCCGGGGTGGCCTATAATAAGCATAGAAAGGGCGCTGCGACAAGCGGTTAGCCCGGAATCAAAGTAGCGGCATCAAAAAGAACCGTCACCGTGCCGGGTGGCGGTTCTTGCTTTTCACGATGATCGTAACGGTAAACCGCCCGATATGTAGCGTGATACGCATGGCGTCACCCCCCTTTCGGGGCTATGTGACCAACCGCCTGCCGTTGTGCAGCGCTGAAAGATATTTCTTTCCTGTTGCCATAATAACACAGGATTTAACATAATGCAAGGGGGGCGATTAACCCCCAGCCCTCTAAACATCAATGATAATCACGGTTTCACACCGAAGCCTTTTTGCCCCCTCTATGGCCTCATCCATCGTTTCATATGTACCGCTTTTACATTTTCCGTTTGCCATCTGGCAGGTCAGCTCCCACCGCCCGTCCTCGAGCTGATCTACAACCGCTACAGCGTCACCAGAAAGCCCGATACTCTCCAGGTGTTTGAGCCGCCGCAAAATTTCCGCACTCATCGTATCGCGCCTCCTTCATCCTCGATCATTGCCGCCTCAAGCGCCGTCAGCCTCTCTGCAATATCTACCTGTTCGTCAAGCTTCAGCGCAAGTTCCACAGTGGCCCGCGCCGCTGATACCCGCGCTGCCGGGGGCGCTTGTCCATCCTCCGCAATATCGGCAAGGGCTGTCAATGCGCCGGTCAGGTTCTGCCGGGACTGATTTACGGCCCCTTCCAGAATGTCAGCTTGTGCCGCTTTATATGCGGCCCGGAAAGTCGGGCCTGCCCGGTATTTCTTCATCGTCCGTTCATTGACACCGGCCCTCTTTGCCGCCTCTTTGGCCGTAGGGGCCTCCAGGAGCGCCGCAAGCGCCCGCCGCTGTCTCTCGGTCAGGCTGTCAATATCGGGGCTGTTTGGGGCCTTATAGGGCATCTGCGCCGCCTCCTTTTGCGTACAATTTCAAAAAGCTGTCAAGGCTCATTGTCGCCATCCAGCCTTGACGGTTTCCCCTGTGTACCACCACTGGTACGCCATTATGGAACCGTTGCGCGTCTGCTTCGGCCTGCTTCAGCCATTCAGTCAGGGCCATCCGTTCCCTGCGCTTGATCTCAAGGTGAATGCCATCAAGCCCTATCACGTCCGGCTCCGCGCCGAAACTCTCCGCCCTTCCGGGTCGAGCGGAAAAGCCCGCCGTCTGGAGAATACCGGCAATCTCCCGCTCTGCGCGTCGGCCTTTTGCCTGACTACTCTTACCACTCATACCCTCCCTCAAAATTTGCGCCGCTGTAAACAAAAAGCAGATTTCCAGCATAGCCGAGCATCCTCTTCCAGATATAGCGGCCACCCGGTCCCGCTCTCTGAGCAAAACCGGGCGGCCAGTGAATGAGGATGTATCGTAGCCCTTACCATACAAGGGAGATACTGCTATCATCGATGGCTATAGCACCATCTTATTAATAACCGCCACCTATGCGGCTGGAATCAAAACAGCGTCACACTTTTTCTTTGGCCTTCCCCTCAAGGGGAAGACATTCCTGGTTTGCTGGCTATGCTTCAAAAAGCGTTATCGCATTTTATTCCTGCTCAGTGGTCTTTTCACCGTTCACCAGCTTGATAGAAGCTGTTTTACGCTTTTTCAGCCAACGGATTACCACCAAAGCCTCGATCCCAACACACAGCAGGATGGCCAGCCCGTCCACCATCAGGAACAGCTTGGTCATGCCGCCCATACCGCCCTGGGCCGCGGCTTCGTCAGCGTAGTACCCGCTGTTGGCCACAGTATACAGGATGTTCTTACACGCCTGACGCATGGCCAATACGCAGGTAGCAGCGTCTGTGTCCTCCAGCTTGTTGCTCTCCGCCATGCCGTAGCCCAGCATCAGGTCATTACCAGCCCGGATGGCGGCGTCAGTGAGCTCGAAGCCGTAGGATCCGTTGTAGTCGGAGATAACCACGCCCCGGAAACCCCACTCGCCCCGCAGCACGGTGGTGAGCAGCTCATAGCTGCTGATGGCGGGCACCGTCCCCAGCCAGTTGTAGGCGGTCATCATACCCATCACGTAGTGGTCAAAATCAAAGTTCTTCACCACCAACTCGAAAGGCTTCAGACAGTTCTCCCGGAAGGTCTGCTCGGTCATGTAGGTCAGCAGGAAGGCGGTGCGGTTGGTCTCCTGGTCGTTGGCGGCAAAATGCTTGATGTAGGAGTACACGCCGTATTTTGCCGCACCGTTTACCTCCTCAGAGGCGAACAGGCCGGACAGCACCGCATCCTCGGAATAATATTCAAAGTTGCGCCCCGAGAAAGCCGAACGGTGCAGGTTCATGGCCGGGCCATACCAGCCGTAGTTGTTGGCATTGGCAAACTCCTGGCCCATGGCATCGCCAATCTTCTCTGCCATTTCCTTGCTCCAGGTCTGGGCCATGAGCACCTCGGTGGGGAACTGGGTGCCGTTGGAGCCGGTGACATAGTTGCTCAGGCCGGAGGGGCCGTCGCAGTCGGAGGTGGCGATCTTGCCCACGGATTCAATCGCCGCCGTCTGCCAACCGCCGGTGTTGATGAGGGTGGTCATGTCTTCGATGGACATCTGGTCCAGCAGCTTATCCCAGTTGGCATCATCATAACCTTTCCCCGCCAGGTCGGACAGAGTCAAACTGCCCTTCGCGCCTGTGGTGGGCATGACATCATCGGGGTTATCGTAGTCAGCGGGGTCGTATTTCACCACCGAGATCTCCCGGATGGCGTTCTGCTGCTCCTTGCTTAGCTCATATTCCTTGGACTCCGGGGCGGCGGTGGCCGCGGCATAGTTGGCAAAGCCGTCCTTCCGGGACAGGATGGGGTGGCTGCTCTCCATGTAATCGAACTGATTCACCGGAGCGGTCTGGTCGCTGGAACGGCCGGAGGTGCTGTAGTCTTTGTCCGCGCTGAGGGTAAAGGTGCGCTCATCCAGCACAGTGTGGGAATCGGAGCGAATGGACATGGTGTAGTCCCCAGCCTCCAGCACATAGCCGCCATTGGCGGTCTTGAAGCAGGAGGAGTCATAGGAGGCCATATCTTCAAGAGGGATGTTGAACGACACCACCTCGGACGCGCCCGGTTCCAGCAACTGGGTCTTGCCGAAGTCAATGAGATTCACGGATGCCTTTTCGATGCCTCCGTTGGTGTAGGGCGGGGTGTAGTACAGTTCCACCACATCTTTGCCGGCCACGCTGCCCCTGTTGGTGACCGTGACATCCACCGCCACATAATCCCCGGACTGGTTGAAGCTGGTGATCTCCTGGGCAAACGAGGTGTAGCTCAGGCCGTACCCAAAGGGATATTGCACTGTGTCCTCAAAGTCGATCAATCCCTCCTCGGCGGCGGTCTCGTAGAACTTATAGCCCATGTAGATTCCCTCCACGTAATCGGTGAAAGAGACCACGCCGTTGAAGGTGTTGTCCAGGCGGGCCAGCTGCTTGGTCAGATCGCCCACGTTGGTATAGAGGTGGTTGCCGGAGTTGCCGGAATGGTTCCAGGTGGGGGCGGACTTCAAATCGTACAGGTAGGTGTCCGCCGTCTTGCCAGAGGGGTTCACCGTGCCGTTCAGGATCTCACCCAGGGCCTTCATGCCGGACGCGCCGGTGCCCGGGGCCAGGATCACCGCACCGATGGAGTCGTAGTCCTCCACCCAGCCCAGCTCCATAACATTGTTGGCGTTGATGACCACGATGACGCTGTCAAAGCTGGAGCAAACGGTCTCCACCAGGTTCTTTTCACTCTGGGACAGTTGGAGGTAATGGTCACCCTCGCCGAACTCGTCGTAGTCACGGCTGTTGTTGTAGAAGGTGGCGCGGGTGGAATTGTAATTGTGCGCCACGGACTGCTGCACCGCGTCAGTGCCCGCCACGTCAAAGGTGCCGTCGATGACCGCCTTCATGTCAGAGGGCAGGTCGGCGTTCTCACCGCCGCTGCGGCCGATGACGATGACCGCCGTGTCGGAAAACGCCGCGGCGGAGCTCATGACGCTGGAGATATAGTACTCTGTGGTGGGCTCCGGCAGAGACCAGTCCTGGGTGGTCATGCTGATGACCGGGCGGTTTCCGCCCCAGTAGTCCTTGCCGTAGTCGGCGTACATCTTGGTCAGTTCCTCGTTGGTGGCAAAGCCCGCCTCATTCAGCGAAGTGATGATGTCGGTCTGCGGAATGCTGGCATCACCGCTGGCGGCGGAGCCGGTGCCGCTGAACACCGGGTGGGCGGAGGCCCAGCCGAACACATTCAGCGCGGATACATCGGAACCCAGGGGCAGCAGACCGTCGTTTTTCAGCAGCACCATGCCCTCTTCGCCGGTCTCCTGGATCACAGACAGGGAGTTGGACACCACATCGTCGGAGATCTCCGCCTTGGAAGCGTTGAGCACACCGGACACCGTGGCGTACATGGGGCCGTAGCAGATCAGGTTGACGATGAGCACCACAGCCAGCACACCGGCCAGCCCCGCGGACCAGCGCACCACATGGCGGGTACCTTTTTTGACCACAAAGTGGGCGGCAATCATCACGATGATAACGGCCAGCAAGACGCCCAGGATGGCGTAGATATAGCCGCCGATGGTGCGGACGTAGTTGCCCACGTCCGCTGCGCTGGCGCCCATTGACTGGAACACCGGCGTCAGTAGGTTGATTAAGAAGTCGAGCATAACAGTCCCTCCGAATCATCAGGTTAAAAGTGCCGCGGGGAGCGGAGACGTTCTCCGCCCCCCGCGATATGCTGGGCTGCCTTTCGGTTAATTCGCGTAGTAGAAGTCGAGGTTTTCGCACTCGGTCAGTGCAGGAACATTATAGGTTTTGACCCGCTCGTCATCGATTTTGCCCGACCAGTTCAGGCCAAACGTGAAATCGTAGGCGTTGCCATCAGCATCCACGTAGCACTCCATATCCCGGGGCACATCCTCATACTGGGCCTCCACAGTCTCCATATTGGCGGGCATCTGCATATTCAGCAGGCCGCTGGGTTCGGTTTCGCCTGCCACGATGCTCATCAGCACATCAGTCTTGAACCAGCCGCTGCTCATACCCTGGCCCCAGTAAAGGATGATGGCGTCGGACAGGGGCTCCACCTCAGAGAACACCATGGGATTTTTGCCCTCCACCAGCAGCACAACCTTGCAGCTGCCGGGCACGGCGTCTGCCACAAATTGCAGCAGCTCATACTCGCTGTAATTCTTGGCCCGGCCCACGCTCTGGTTATAGTAAGAGCGGTTTTCCTTCACATCCTGGCTCACTGTGCCATAGCCGTCGTTCATCGTCTCCGTGGTGACAAACCCGCCGATGGATTCCTGCCGGGCAGTCTTAGCGGTGTAGGCTTCAAACTGGAGGGAGGCAGGCAGCCAGGTGCCGTCTTCCGACTGAGAGGTCTCAGTAAGGGGACTGCTGATGCCTACCAGCGCCATATCGCAGGAGGCGAGCTCTGCCGCAGAGGCGCGAATGATATCGTCCTTTGTATAAATGGCATTTCCGTCTTCGTCCGTGCCGGAGGGTTCGCCCACGGTATCTGTAACGACGTTGAAGTATTCGCCCACTGCAATCAGGTCAAAGACAGGTTCCCAGCTGGGCGGGGTCGCATCGCCGGAAGAGCTGGCCGCCGAGCCCTCGTTAAAAGCATAGGGTACATAGACGGTCTTCTTCGTGCCGTCGGACTGCGCGATGGTGCCGTCACTGTTTTTCAGCATGATGGCGCTCTTTTTCTGAAGCTCGGCGGCGTAGGCGTCAGTCTGGGTATTCCAGACAGTTTCCTGCGCATGAGCCAGTGTGACATAGGCGTTCTCGTACAGGCCGACCTGCATCTGAGCCAGGACAAAGTGGTAGACCGCATTGCGCAGTGTGGCCAGTGCCTCCTCCTCGCCCAGCTCATCGATCAGGATGTCGTAGCCGTCGGCCGCGCCGTCAACATCGGTGGTGCCGCCCACCTGGTGAATCCCGTTCTTCATGAGCTTGGCAAAGCGCTCGCCCACGGTCAGGTCTTCCACAAAGTAGCTGCCTGCACCGCCATCAGACGTAATCTGCCAGTCGGTGAGGATAAAACCCTGATAGCCGGTATTCAGCAGCATCTGAATCTTATACTCACTATAAGCGCCACCGTTGATTTCGCCCAGGGAGCCGTCTGTGGAATAGGAGGCAGCGTAGTTCGGCATGACGCCGGAGGCCTTGGTCACGCTGCGGGTCAGGTTAAACGCCGCGTCATAGTAACCAATCAAATGGGCCTCATAGTTGTTGCCAGGGAATACGTCAAACGCGCCGCCGGAGAAGTGGTCATTTCCGCCGCCCTCAGCCGCACCGGCGCCGGCATAGTGCTTTACGATGGAGTAGACGGAATCATCGCCCCAGCCCAGATCGGAGCCGTCTTCCCCCCAGGTAGACTGGAGACCAGAGATGTACGCATCCACCAAATCCCGGTTCAAGGCCGGATCTTCCGTATAGTCACCACTGGCGCGGGCCAGGATGGGGGTAGTGGCCAAATCGGTCTGGGGGCCCAGCAGCATGGTCACGCCCACGGCGCGCCACATTTTGGAGACCTCCTGGCCCAGCTCAAAGGCCAGGTCAGGGTCGAATGTGGAACCCAGGGACATCTGGTCAATGGTGCCAGACATATTATTGGGGTCGATGGAAATGGTGGCGGGGATGCCCCAGCTGCCGGTGCCCTCACAAAGGGTTTGGAGGGCGTTCACCCAGCTGATCGCCATGGACGTGTTCCCCTGGCTGCCCGCGCTGCGGGTCACGCCGCCGCGGCCACCGGCCTGCACATAGCTGTAATCATCGCCGCTGGGATCAATAGAGCTTCCGAAGGAGGACCAGCCGCCGTGGGTGAACAGCGGGGTCATCTCGTCCACTTCCATTTGGGCCGCCAAGTCCTTAGCGCGGTCCTCATTGCTGTTACGCCAGTCCTCATAGCCGTCCAGCACGCCGTCCCGGTCCAGGTCTTTGAAAGCGTAGCCGTCCACCTGGATCAGGGCCACGCCGGAGTCCTTGGAGTAGCCCAGGGTCTCGCCGCCCTCGTTGGTCACCTTGTACCAGCCGTCGGCGGCCTTTTCTTCTTTCCATTTCACGGTACCGCTGCCCAGCTCCTCCGGGGTGATGGGGGCGATCACGCCGTCCTCAGAGGACACTACTTGGGTGGTCTGCTCGGGCTCACCAGAGCCGGACGGATCGCCGCTGGCATCAGGGTTCTTCTCCCCGGTGTCGCAGGCGGCCAGGCTCAGCACCATGACCAGTGCCAGCAGTGATGCAAGCATACGCTTCATCTTTTTCATGTCTGTTGCTCCTTTCATCTTTCTCCATGATTGGGTACCAAAGGCTTGCTGAGCCCCTTGGTTTTGCTGGCGTTATATTAAACCTGCCCAATTTTCTTTTCAAGTACCCCTGGATATTCGTCATTTTGTTTGGACGAACAGCACTCTGCACGGGACAAAACGCACCCAGCTATCATAAAAAGCGCCGTTCGTCCATGACGAACGGCGCCCTTCTTTTGGCGCGGCCTTATTTCCCGCCCAAAATGGACAGGTATTTGTTCTTGACCTCCGCCGCCTTGCTGCGTCCGATGGGGAGCTGGGTTCCGTCCAGCAGCGTAACGGCAGTGGCGTTGATCCGCTGGATGGAGCGGTAGTTCACCAGATAGCCCTTATGGATCCGGATAAAATCGTGGGCCTGGGTAACGGCCTCCAGCCGCTCCATGGTCATCTTTACTTCGACGGGCTCTTTCTGCCCCTCCAGGTACAGCAGCTGATAATTGCGGCTGCCCTCAATGTAGCGGATCTGCCGGCTTTTCAGGGTGAGGATGCCGGAGCGGGTATGGAACTCAATGTAGTCCCCCCGCTCGTCCTGGGCGCAGGTTTTGACATACAGCTCCACCACGGCGGCAATGTCGTTGAGGAAGTTGCTTTTGCGCACGAAACCCAGGGGCTGCACCAGGAAAGACTCAAAGACCCGGCTTTCGGCCTCGGAGACGTAGACGATCTGTGTGCCGTCACCCTTTTCCCGGATCTTTCTGCCCACGGCAATGCCGTCCATCCCCGGCATTTCGATATCCAGCAGGATGATCTGGAAATGGGTCTGCTCCATGGCTTGCAGCAGCGCCTTCCCTGTGGTAAACCGGTATATGTCCGCCGTGATCCCTTTTTCCGTAAAAGCGGATTCCGCCGCCCCGGCGATCACAGGCAGGGCCTTTACATCATCATCGCACAGCGCAATTTTGATTTTCATTGTCTCTCCTCCACTGTCATATCCAGCAGCACTTTGGCCACAAACATCCCGTTTGACAGGCTGAACTCAGAGCAGCCGTTGTATTTTTCAGCGATCCTGGTTATGATCCGCGTACCGTGCCCGTGGAGCCGGTCGTCGCCCTTGGTCGTGCGCAGCCCCAGCCCTGAACGCACCAGCTCCGTGCGGTCGGTGGAGTTGCGGCACAGCAGAAACAGGTAGCTTCTTTGGGGGTATATCTCCAGCCGCAGGGATACATCCGTCTGCCCCGCCCGGTGCAGGCGAGCACATTCCTCAATAGCGTTATCCAACAGGTTAAACAGCACCGAGCACAAATCGTCCTCTCCAAAGGGGAGGACGGGCGGCACCACCAGCTGGTGGTCAATGTCCACCCCGGCCTTGCGCGCTTTTGCCAATTCCATATTCAAAATGGTGTTTACCGCCCGGTTTCCGCAATCAATGAGGTGGCCGAGCTGGGGCAGCAGGTCTTCTGAGGTCTGGCGGAAATATTGGTCCAGCTCATCATATCTGCGCTGGGTCAAGAGGATTTGCATATAGGAATATTGATTTTTCAAATCGTGGCGGATGCTGCGCAGATCCTCCAGATTGTCCTGGGTCATTTGGGCCAGCTCCCGTTCGCTGTGCAGCCGCTGCCGCTCCGCCTGGAGCTCTACGATCTCGGTCTGTTCCACCCGTATATCGTGCATCCCCCGCATCGCCATTAAAATCATCAGCAGGAGGAAAATGTACGCCACCAGGAAAATCACCGTAATGCGGTAATCCTGATTGGCCCAGAATACCTCCAGCACATTCATTGCGATGATGCTGGCATCCCCGATGAGGATCGCGGCCAGCCCGCTGGCCGGCACCCGCTCATATTCCTCAAAGCTGAACGAGTGGAGGTACAATGCCAGCGGAACCGTCAGCAGGGAAATGGCACATCGAACCGCGCCCTCGGCGAAGCCCTTGCTGAAAAACTGGCCGATGAGAAAGCTGCACTGGCCGCTGATGGAGTGGATGGCGAACCCGCCGGCCAGCATGGAGCACCACATGACCAGCCGGGCCTTTCGGTGGGAGTTGGAACGGAAATGTAGCAGCAAGGCCCCTATCATCCCCTGGAGGGCAATTTGAATGAGAAGGTACAGGGAAGTACCGCCCAGCAGCAATATCGCGGTCTGGCCCAGCGCGATGGCCCCCGCGATCAGCAGCAGCTCCACGGCCCTCATGCCCAGATGCTGCGGCTTCCATTCCCAGCCGTGGCAAAGGATGCCCCAGGCAAGCGCCCAAATCGCCACTTCTATGAACCATGCCGCATCCATGACCTTCAAAACAAATTCCAGATTGCCCTGCACAATGCCCCACCTCCCTCCTTTTGTGACGATATTTTAACAAACCCGCCGAATAAATGCAATATTACCCCATTTCACTGTTCGTCATATTGCAAAGATAAAGAACCCGCTGTTCGTCCTCAAAATCACGCTGTTCGTCCAGGAGCCTCTGCGGTTCGTCCAGAATAGGCGCTGTTTGTTGTGGATATCTTGCCATCAGGGCTATTGTTTGCTAAAGTTTTTTGTGAAAAACACACAAGGAGAGATCGTCATGAACTCCATCCATACACTTTGTTGGTATCTGTACGGACTGGCGCAGGAGCGGCCCTGTCTGCCCTTGTTCGGCGATAAAGGGGGCTGGATCACGGCGGAGCAGTCGCGGCATTATGTAGAAGCCGGTGCCGGATTGCTGTATGCCTGCGGGGTGCGCCCTGGCAGTCTGGTGGCGCTGCGCGCTGAACGGAGCGTGAACGCCGTGCTGGCCCTGCTGTGCCTTCAGCGCATTGGGGCCGCCGCGGTGCTGCTGGATCCCCGGGAGAACCCTGACCAGACGCTGCGCGGCTGTACCCCGCCTCTGCCCATCTCCTTTTACCTGGAGGGCGGACAAGACACCCAACGTCCCATCATGCGGCTCACCCGGTCTGGGGAGGATAGCTCCCAGTGTCTTCCGCTGTTTTCCTCGGGCTGCACCCCCGCCCCTGTCTGGGATGATCCTGACAGCCCCGCCTTCTACATCTTTACCTCCGGCTCCTTCGGCGAAAAAAAGGCGGTGATCCTCAGCCAAGGTAATCTGGTGAGCAATTTGCTGGACTCCGCGCCCCTGGGGGGATACAGCCTTGATGACATCGCCCTGGGCGCCCTGCCCATGGATCATGTGTTTGGTCTGGCTCTGCTCACCGGTGCCGTCGTTCTGGGCCACCAGCTGTACCTGACATCTGCCTCCGCGCCGGAGGAGTTGCTCCAAGTGGTAGCCCAGCAGAAAATCACCCGGATGAACGGGGTACCCTCCCTTTATCTGGCCATGGCCCAAAAGGCCAAGCCAGGCGATGTGCGTACCCTGCGGGTCGGGTACATCGGCGGGGCCCCTTGGACGATGGCGCAGTTCCAGTACATTGAATTTGCCTTGGGAATGACGCTGGTGCCTGTCTACGGCATGAGCGAGTGCGTGGGCATCGCCTGCGCCTCCTGTCAGGCCCCGCAGGCTGCCCGTATGGCGGGGGTCGGCGCCTTTTATTCTATGAACCGGGGAAAACTTCTCCGGGAGGACGGCTCCGAGGCACAGCCCGGGGAGGAGGGCGAAGTGTGCGTCAGCGGCCCCATGCGGATGCTGGGCTATCACGACCCGCTCCAGACTGCCGCCGCCATTGACGGGGACGGCTTTCTCCACACCGGCGACCTGGGCTGCCTGGACGAAAACAATATCCTGCATCTGACCGGGCGGAAGAAGGATATCATCATCCGCAACGGGGTCAACCTGTCCCCCCTACGCATTGAGGAAGCGCTGCTGTCCCTGCCCGGGGTGCAGGGTGCTGCGGTGGTGGGCGTGCCTGACGAAGCCTGCGGCGAACTGCCCTGGGCGGCGGTGGTGTGCGCGGAGGGTGTCCTGCCCCATATGCCGGACGGCCTGCGATCCCTTCTTGCCAAAAACGAGCTGCCCGCTGGTATTATGCGCGTGGAAGCTCTGCCCGTAACTGCCTCCGGCAAGCCGGACAAACGGGCGGTACAGGAGTTGATCCAGCGATGGCGGAAAGCGTGATCCTCCAGCTGCCGCTGGCGGTGGTTTTGTACGGGGCGGCGCTGTTCCTCTGCCTGTTTGAGCGGAAGTACCGGGCTACTCGCGGCGTGTTCTTCCTGCTCTCTGCGGTGTTGGCCTTGGGGAGCAGTGCCTATGCCTTGGTGTTGGGGGCCGGGCTGTGGGAAACGGCGGCAGTCCTGCTGGTATTCCTGCTGCTGGACATGGGGGTGGGCGTATGAATTTCAACTCCGCCGCGTTTTTGGTGTTCCTGCCTGCGGTGGTGGCAGTATACTGGCTGCTCCCCCACCGGGGCCGGAAATACTGGCTGCTGGTGGCGTCCTACTTTTTCTATATGTACGCCAATCCCGCCCTTGTCCTCCTGCTGCTGGCCTCCACGGCGGTGGACTACTGCTGCGGGCGGGGCATCGAGCGCTTCCGGGGGCGCAGGGGCGCGATGCGGGCGCTGCTGCTGGTGAGCGTCTGCGTCAACCTGGGACTGCTGTTCACCTTCAAGTATTTCGACTTCTTCGCCAGGACAGTGAACGCCCTGTGCACCGCAGTCGGCCTACCCTACCGGGTGCCAGAGCTGGGGCTGATTTTGCCTGTCGGCATCTCTTTCTACACCTTCCAGACCATGAGCTACACCATCGACGTGTACCGGGGAGACTTCCATGGGGAAAAAGATCTGGTCACCTTTGCCCTCTATATCACCTACTTTCCCCAGCTGGTGGCCGGGCCCATCGAAAACCCGCAAAACCTGCTGCCCCAGCTGAAGGCGGAGCACCGACTGAACTGGGATGACTTCACGGCTGGGATACGTTTGCTGCTGTGCGGCTTTTTCCGTAAGTGCGTGGTAGCGGACTTCTGCGGCCTGTATGTCAACGCCGCCTTCTCTGCCATGGAAGAGGCCAATTCCCTGGCGATTTTTTTGGCCGGGGCGCTGTTCTGCATCCAGATGTACTGCGACTTTGCGGGCTACTCCGAGATCGCCGCCGGGGCGGCCCGGCTGATGGGCGTGCGGCTCATGCGCAACTTTGACCGGCCCTACCTGGCCCAGAGCTACGCCGAGTTTTTCCGCCGCTGGCACATCAGCCTGAACCGTTGGTTTACCAGCTACGTCTATATTCCTTTGGGCGGTGGGCGAAAAGGATTAGGCCACAAGCTGCTGAACACGCTCATCGTGTTCACCCTGTGCGGGCTGTGGCACGGAGCACGGTGGACCTATGTGCTGTGGGGACTGTATGCCGCTTTCTGGGTTTGCCTGGAGAGCATCGTCCTCAAGCCTGCGGAAACCGCTGCCCGCGCCCGGGGTATCGGCTTAGATGCGCCGCTGGTGAAGCTTGTCCGCCGCAGCTATATGTTTCTCATCTTTGTCCCAGCGGCGCTGCTGTTCCGGGCGCAGTCGGCGGAGCAGCTGGGGGTCATCTTCACCCGGCTGTTTACCCAGTGGGGTTTTAGCGGCACCTATCTCCAGGCCGCTTTCGACAGCCTGGGACTGGGCATGATGTCTGTTATCCAGTTGGTTTTATGCATCGCGGCCATGGCAAAGCTCTACCGTTGGGGCCAATACGACCTGCCCCCTGCCAAAACGGCCGGCCAATCCACGGCGCATATGTGCATCTGCGTGTATCTGACGGTGCTGGTGGCGCTTTGCTGGCTGGCCCTGCTCCAGACCCAGGACGCGGCGGGGTTTGCCTATTTTCAGTTTTAGGGGGAAACAGCGTGAAAAAGATGCTTTTGGCCGCGCTGTGCCTCGCCGGCCTTCTTACCCTGTGCGGCTGTGGGGCGGAGGCATCCTCAGATACGGTGCTGGTCTTTTTGCAGGAGACCAACGGCTGCACCGTGGAAAACAACGGCCAGCAGGTGGCTATCGGAGAGGATGCCGTGTTCACCATCAAGCTGGACCGGGGCTGCTCCCTCACCGGCACGGACTACGCCGGGGAGTTTGACGTCAGCGTGTCCGACCGCACCGCCATCCTCACCCTTCGGGCAGTGGAGTACCCCGCCCGGGTCTGCCTGCATATTGCCAGCCGGTATTGCTCCATCACCTATGTGGCCAACGGCGGTCAGGCGGCAGACGGTGCGCTTCGGCAGACCAAAACCTATGACCTGGCCTATCATGCCCGCCCCAACACCTCCATCGGCACCGACCTGTTTACCCGGGAGGGCTATACCCTCACCGCTTGGAATACGGAAAGTGATGGGTCTGGCACCGCCATTGGCCTGGGTAGCCGGGTGAGCGTACCCGATGGCCGCCTCAATTTGTACGCCCAATGGGCCCAGTGGAGTGACAGTGGGGACTTTACCTTTCGGTTGGAAGGGGACACGGCCACCATTACCGGCTACCAGGGGAATGATGATGTGGTTGTCATCCCCGCAGAGCTGGGCGGCGCGGTTGTGACCGCTGTGGCGGAGGGCGCTTTCGATCACTGCGCGGCGGCGGAGGTGATATTCCCCTCCACGATACAGGATATCGCTCCCGGGGCTTTCCAAAGCTGTGCAGTCCGCTCTATTACCTTGTTCGACAACATCCGCACTGTCAGCGATGCCAGCTTTCAGGACTGCGGTGAACTGCAAACTTTGCACGTCAACACCATTGAGGCCCCCTTCGGCTACACCTGGCGCAAGGAGAGCTGCTACGCCGACAAGCTCGACCGCATGATCCTCACTCAGGGCCAAAAACGGTTGGTGTTCTACGGCGGCTGTTCCATGTGGTACAACCTGGATGGACTCCAGGCCCAGCAGGCGCTGGGGGACGGCTATGCCGTGGTCAACCTGGGGCTGAACGGCACGGTGAACTCCGCCGCCCAGATGCAGATATTGGGGGCGTTTTTGCAGGAGGGGGATATCCTGTTCCACGCCCCGGAGCTGTCCAGCCGCCAGCAGCTGCTCATCCACACCGATATGGGCGAGCAGGATGACCGGCTGTGGTGCGGCATTGAGAATAACTACGACCTGTTCTCCCTGGTGGACCTTACTACCATTGACGGCGTGTTTGACAGCCTGTGCCACTACCTGTCCGCAAAAAATTCCCGGACCTCCTATGCCCAGTATTATCGGGACGAAAATGACCGGCCCTATCTGGATCCGTTCGGCGGGATCCCCTTCTTCCGTTCGGGGACAGAGGCTGATCTGCCTGACCGGGTCTACCTGAACCCTGAATTGATCGACCAGGGTGCGATGGATCGGCTGGCCGAGTATTATGCCTGGTTCCAGTCCAAGGGTGCGCGGGTATACCTGTCCTATGCCTGCGTCAATCTGGACGCGGTGCCGGAGGAGCAGCGGGGCAACGCTGCGCTGATGGATGACCTGTTCCGGGAAGCTGCGGCGCAGATGGAGGGCGTAACGCTGATTTCCCGGCTGGAGGACTATCTCTACCACACGGAGGACTTTTTTGACACCAACTATCACTTAGTTACCCAAGCGGCAAAGGAAAACACCGCCCTGTGGCTCCGGGATCTGCAAGGCCAGATGGAGCGGGACGGTGTGTGGGAGGGCATATGAAACGGCGCATTTTGAAGCTTTTAGCGGGTCTGCTCCTGCTGGCGATACTGCCGGCGTCCCTATTGGGCGTCGGAGCGGCATTGCCCGCCTGCTATCAGGACACCTACTATGCCCAGCTCCCTGCGCTATACCACCGGCTGGCGGACAGCCAGGGCAAGCGGCTGATTTTAGTCGGAGGCAGCAGCGTGGCCTTTGGGATAGATGTGGCTCTTTTAGAGCATATGCTGGCCCAATACGGCTATGAGTATACCGTCTGCCCCCTTGGACTTTACGCCGCCGTGGGCACCAGCGCCATGGTGGAGCTTGCCCAGGGCCAGCTGCGGGCGGGGGACATCATGGTGCTGGCTCCAGAGCCCACAGACGAGACGCTGTCCACCTATTTCGGCGCATCCGCCTACTGGAAATGCGCCGAGGAGTCCCCGGATCTGCTGGCCGCCAACTCTGCCCAGCGCTCGGCGCTGGCGGGCAATTACATCAGCTTCCTCCAAGAGCGTGTGTCCATCTGCCTCAGCGGCCAGTTTCCACAAGGGGAGGGGGCATATACCAAATCTGCTTTTGAGGAAAACGGAAACATGAATTTTTATCGGGCTGGAAATGCCATGATCTTGGGCTGGGACACCGGCGCGCCGGTGGATTTGGCCGCGGTGTCCATCTCGTCGGATTTTGCCCAGCAGGTCAATGATTGCTGCGAAATTGCCCGGAAACGGGGCGCGGCGGTTTACTTCAGCTTCAGCCCGGTGAACCAGTCCGCCATCGAAGGGGATGCGGAAGCCGGGGCTGCGGCCTATTTCCGCGTCTGCCTGGATGCCTTTGACTGCCCCATCATCTCCGACCCAAACCGCTATATTTTGGACAGCGGGTGGTTCTATGATTCCAACTTTCATCTCAATTCCGCCGGGGCTGTGCTGCGAACCTGTCTGCTGGCTGAAGATCTGCTGCCACAGCTCGGCTGCTATGAGGAGTTAAGCTTTCCTCGGCCTACTATGCCGGAGCCCACATCCCAAGCCCCCGGGGAAACCGCAGACAGCGGCCTGTTCCTTTTCGCCCCAGTGGGGGAGGATGATGCGGGCTGGCTGGTGTCTGGCCTGACCGGGGAGGGAGCGAAACAGGCCACTCTCACGATCCCTGCAACCTATGAGGGCAAACCAGTGGTGGGCCTTGTAGACCATGCTCTGGATGGGGCAGACGCATTGGAAGAGCTGCGTTTACCAAGTTCCATTGAAAGCCTGCCGGACGGAGTATTCCAGGGATGTCCAAACTTGACCCGACTGGTGCTGGCGCATACACAGCGGCTGTGCCGCACCACGGAGCACACCTTTGACGGTGCGCCCCAGATAAAGATTTACGTCCCAACCGATGCGTATCACCTTTATCGGGACGGCGACGGATGCGAGACCAATCCATGGGTCGGGCTGCTGGATCGAATCGTAACATACTAACAATTCAGCGCCTGTTGGCATACTTATGCGGGCGACTACAATATGGTCGCTGCGGCAAAGGTAGAGAGATTGCCGAAGGCAACGGTTCCAGACCGATCCCGCGATAACCCATAACTGAACATAAGAATTGTCACCTGTCGATTCTGTTGGGCATGATTGTAACGGGATCAACTGATTGCCCTTTCCTTCACGCAAAATTTGCGCCACAGTAAACAATAAGGGCCGCAGCAGGGCTGGTTTCACCGTCCGGCTGGGGCGGCTTCCTTACGGGAGCTGCCCCAGCCGGAGGGAGTATAAATG
>X363_Desmarests_Spiny_Pocket_Mouse__coassemble_690_pt1 | contig 17335 bp, 12 predicted proteins | sample X363_Desmarests_Spiny_Pocket_Mouse__metabat2_low_PE_031 | metagenome-assembled genome bin X363_Desmarests_Spiny_Pocket_Mouse | reverse complement strand
ATGCACTCCTTGGTGGCGATGGCAATCTCCTTGCGGATGACGGTGTCCCTGCCCTTGTTGGCCCCGTGCTTGGTGCCATAGCTGATGGCCAGGGCGTCCACCCCGGTCTGGCGGAAGAACTTCACCGCGTCCATGGGGTTGGTATAGGTGGAATTAGCGGCGAACACATGGTCCTCCACCCCAGCCAGCACCCCCAGCTCGCCCTCCACGGTGACGCCCCGCTCATGGGCGTACTTCACCACCTCACGGGTGAGCTCCACATTCTCCTCGAAGGGCAGAGAAGACCCGTCGATCATCACGGAGGTGTACCCCCCGGCGATGGCGGCCACGCAGGACTCCAGGTTCTTGCCGTGGTCCAGGTGGAGGGCCACGGGGATGGGGCTGTGTTCGGCGTACTTCTTCACCGCGTTGGCGATGTTCAGTGCGCCCTTCTTCTTGTCCTCCAGGGTGCCCTGGGCGAAATCGGTGCGGCCGCCCATAAAGGCGTTGGCCAGGTCTGCCCCCTGCAAAATGGCGGCGGAGCGGAACATCTCGTGAACCTCAATCACCGCCTTGGCCTGACAGACCGCGTTGACGTTGAAGGCGCCCTGGGCATAGTTGTACTTCTCAGTGGCGTCCAGGATGGCTCTCATTGGGACCAGTGGCATATAAACCCTCCCTTTCTTCGTTGAGCCGGCCGGGCCGGCTATGAATTTTCAAGCTGTGTGTACGGTCCGCCCGCCCACAATGGTGCGGTATACCTGCCCTTGGTCGTCCAGAACGGCGAAATCCGCGTCGTACCCCACCTCAATCGTGCCCTTGCGCCCGTCGATCTCGATCAACCGGGCCGGATTTTCGGTGAGCAGGGGCAGCACCTTCTCCATAGGCTCGCCGGTAAAGGCCATCAGGTTTCGCAGGGCCGTGTCCTGGGTGAGGGTGCTGCCCGCACGCACGCCGGTGTCGGCCAGCTTGGCGTCCCCGTCCTCCACAACCACGTCATTGACGCCCAGCTTGTACCTGCCGTCGGGCAGGCCGGCGGCTTGAATGCTGTCCGTAATGGCCACAACCCTGTCCCAGCCCTTGCATTTCAGCAGCAGACGGACCGCCCCGGGATGCAGATGCCGTCCGTCGCAGATCGCCTCGCAGTAGACGCCGCTCTCCAAGACCGCCCCCATGATGGCCGGGCGGTGCTGATGGAACAGCCCCATGGCGTTGAAGGTATGGGTGGCCGCGGCGGCTCCCCGCCGGATGCAGTCCATGGTTGTCTCGTAATCCGCCCCGGAATGGCCCACCGCAACGACCACCTGGCCGGAAACCGCCTCAATGAGCTCGGGTACGCCGGGCACCTCCGGGGACACGGTAAGATAGCGAATCCAACCCCCGGCGGCCTGCTGGTACTCCTCAAAAAGGGCCTTGTCCCCCTCCCGCAGCAGATACTCAGGCATGGCCCCCTTGTACTCCTTCGCCAGGAAGGGCCCTTCCAGATGGATGCCCAGCAGCTCGGCCCCCTTGGGCTGCCGGTCCCGGAGGGCGCACAGCTGCCTGATGCTGTGGAGCGTCTGCTCCCTGGTGTCCGTGAGCACGCTGGCCAGCCATCCTGTGGTGCCGTGGGAGGCAAAAAATGCCGACACGGCGCCCAGCTGCTCCGGCGTCGCCGCGTTCACGTCCACGCCCGCGCCGCCATGGGTGTGTATGTCCAGAAAGCCCGGAACCAACTTGAAGCCCGCCAGATCCAGTGTGACATCCGCCGGCGAATGTTCAAGTCCCGGCCCCAGCGCCGATATCCTCCCCTCTTCCACCAGCACACTGCCCGACTCAAATTTGTGATTTCGATAGATCTGGGCATTTTTGATCAGTACCCGGTCTTGCATCGTGTCATTCTCCTTACTCGTTGGAATTTAAAAGGGCTGCTGAGCGGCGTTGCTGTTGGTGAGTATGACGGCGTCCGGATGGAGCTGCAGCAGGGTGGCGGGGAAATGCCCGCCGGGCTCGCCATAGGCGGCCTGCCGCACCACGCTGCGGTGCCAGTCCCGGAACACGCCGATCCGAATCTTCCGGGCGCCCAGAATCTCTTTCATGCCGATGGTCACGCACCGCCGGGGCATGGCGTCGATCGCGCCGTTCAAATCCCCGATGGCGTTGGCAACCCGGGTCTCCCGGCTGATGGACAGCACCCGCGTAGGCAGCTGCCCGAACTCCTGGGCGGAAAGCTCATCCTGCGCCTCGTTAAAGGCCAGATGGCCGTTGATGCCGATGCCGCCAAAAGCGATATCCACGCCTCCCAGCTCCTCAATGACCCGGCCCACCTGCTCCGGGGCCGCGGGGTCGGGGAAAATCCGCTGCTCGGGGGGCATGACCAGCGCGGGGTCGATCCGGCCGTAGACCTCCCGCTGCATAAAGCCCCGGAACGAGAGCGGGCTTTCTGCGCTGATGTAGGTGTCGTCGTCGTTGAGATACTCGTCCATATTGATGAACCAGCAGTTGGCCAGGCTCACCCGCCGGGTGTTGACCAGACGGACAAAAATCGGGTACTGGCCCACGGGCCCCACCGGGCAGATAAAAACGGTCCGCCGCCCCGCGGCGTTGTTCTTCTCAATTTCCGCCACCATCTGGGCCGCCAGCTCATAAAACACCTCGCCGGAATCCCCCAGCTTCAGGATGGGGATTTTGGCATCCTTACCCAGCTCCTGGGCGGAACGCTGATAATATTCGTACATAGTCCTTTTCTCCTTGCCTCTTCATATTCAGCGTGATTACGCGCTCTGGCGCAAATCAGGCCACGCCGTGCATCGGCGCGGCCTGATCGCGGCAGCCTGTGGTATAGTCAGCGCGGTTGAAAATCGACAATTGCCGATTTTCAGACAGCGGCGCGTCAGTCGGCCGTTGCGTTGCGGATAAAGTCCACCAGAATCACGTCCCGGGCGGCGGGGGCGGTGGCGTCCTCCAGGCCGTTGCTCCCCATGTGGGAGGCCCGGATTTGCTCCATATAGGTAAAGCCCATCCCGTCGTCGGTGGCGTAATAGCTCTTCAGGTCTTCCTTGCTGGGCCAATAGGCGGCGTCGGGGTTGTAGTCCTCCCGGGAGAGCTGGTCGAAGGCCATGGCCATCTGGAGCCGCTCCTCATAGGTGGAGTCGTCGTGACGGTATTCCATGCCTTCCACCAATGCGTTCACGAAGGCCTGCACCAGCTCTGGATTTTTCTCCGCGAACTCCTTGTTCACCGCCCAGGTGCTGGGGGTAATGGTGTCGGACAGGTGCTTGAAGGTGGAGGAGGCCATCACATAGTTGTCGGTATCCCGCTCCAGGGCGACCCGGACGTTGCCGAAGGTGACGCAGCCGTCCACGGACTTGTCCTGCATGGCGGAGTTGATGTTGGCGTTGGTGGTGTTGAGGATGGTGATCTGCTTATCGGCCGAGCCCTTCAGTGGATAGGCGCCCTCCACGTCCTCATACCAGAGCTTCTGGTCGTCGGTCTTGTCCCTGTTTATGGCGTTGACCAGGCTCTTCAGGAAGGTGCCGGGAGTGGTGGTCAGATCGCAGGCAATGGTTTTGCCGCCCAGCTTTTCCGCCAGGCTCTCCAGAGTCTCGTCCTCGCCGAAGCCGCTGCCGGTGCGCATGATGAGGCGGTCGTCGTTGGTCAGGTTATCCAGCGTGAGCACGGCGATTTTGCTGTTTGGCTCAAAATAGTGCCAGGCCATGCCGTTGCCCAAAAAGCCGATGTCCAGCTCGCCGGCGGCCAGGGAGGAATAGACGTTCGGGCCGGTGGTGACCACCATCTCATATTCGAAATTGTACTTTTCATTCAGATGCATCTGGTCGATCAAGAACGCCGCATTATTGACCGAGCCGCCCGGGTGGAAGGCAAAGCGCACCTTCCCCAGGGAGACGGGGGGTTCGCTGACGGGGGGCTGGGACGTCTCCGTGCCGGAGGAGGCAGGAGGCTCGCTGACGGGAGGCTTGCTGGAGGCGGCGGGTCCGCCGCAGCCGGCCAGCAGGCTCAGGCAGACGGCCATGGCAAGAACAAGAGAATACATTTTTTTCATTTTTACGACTCCTTTTCCTTATATTTTGTTATTTTTTGACTTCAAGATACTCTTTGTACACCTGGTCCCAGATCTGGTTCTTGAACGCGATAAATTTAGCGTCCATCTTGGTGGCCTGGTTGCGGGGATAGGGCAGGTCGATGTCAATCATGGTTTTGATGCGGCCGGGCCGGGCGCTCATAATCACCACTCTCGAGGCCAGCAGCACCGCCTCCTCCACGTCGTGGGTGATGAACAGGCAGGTCTTCCGCTCCTGGGCCCAGGTATTCAGCAGATCCTCCTGGAGCTGCGCCCGGGTCTGCGCGTCCAGGGCGCCGAAGGGCTCGTCCATCAGCAGCACATCCGAACGGGTGGCGTAGCTGCGGGCAATGGCCACACGCTGTTTCATCCCGCCGGACAGGCCGGAGGGATAGGCTTCCTCAAACCCCTCCAGGCTCACCATTTTGATATACTTCTGGATCATCTCCGCTTTTTCCGCCTTGGTAAAGTGGACCTGCTTCATGATGGGGGCCCCTGTCTGGGGGTCGGTCTTGCCCGTGGGCACCTCGTGGGTTTGAAACTTGAGGGCAAACTCAATGTTTTTCCGCACCGTCATCCAGGGGTAGAGGGCGTACTGCTGGAACACCACCGCCCGGTCCGGGCCCGGCCCGATGACCGGCTGGCCGTGAATGGTAACGCTACCCGAATCGTAGGGCTCCAGCCCCGCCACGATGTTCAGCAGGGTGGTCTTACCGCAGCCGGAAGGTCCCACCACACAGATGAACTCGTTCTCCCCCACCGTGAGGCTCACGTTGTTCAGGGCGTGGACATCCTTCCCGCCGGGAACCTTATAAACCTTTTGCAGGTCCTTGACTTCAAATATCGTTCTGGCCATAACCTTTCCCCCTTATTTCCAGCGCGTCAGCCGCTTCTCCACCTTGAGCAGTATCTGGTCAAACAGAAAGCCCAGAATACCAATGGTAATAATGCCCATCATCACCATATCAATGCGGGCCGCGCCGCTGGCAATCTGAATCCGGGCGCCCAGGCCGATGGTGGCCCCCGTCATCTCAGCCGCGATCAGGGTGGTGAAGGAGCCGGCCAGAGCGCCCCGCGCCGCCACCAGGATATACGGAAAGGCCGACGGAAGCGTAACGTTCAAAAACAGGTCGCTGTCCTTTGCCCCGAAGGTGTAGGCCGCCTTGATGAGCACCTTGTCCGTCTCCTTGATGCCCTGGTAGATCACGATGGAGCTACCCAGGAAGGCCGCCACAAAGATGATAGCCACCTTAGACTTCTCCCCGATGCCGAAGGCCACCACCATAATGGGGATCGTGGCAATCGGCGGAATGGTGCGGAAGAACTGGATCCACGGCTCCACCATAGTCCGCAGGGATTTATACCAGCCCAGAAGGAACCCCATGGGGATGGCGCAGCCCATGCCGAGGGCATAGCCGATGAGTACCCGTTTGAGGGAGGCCCAGATGTCGTTGAAAAAGTATCCGTCCCGGATCCGCTGCACCGTGACCGCCCACACCGCCTCCGGGGTGGACAGGAACAGGGAGGGTTTTTCAAACCGTGTCACCAGGAACCAGATGAGCGGGCCCAGTATAATGCCGCACGCCAGCAGCACCTTATACCTTTTCCCGGAGGTGTCGCTGAAATCCTTCAGCTTTCGCATTTTGATGATCGGACGGCTATCGGCGGCCTGCTCCTGTGGCTCTACCGCCAGATTTTCCTTTTTGTCTTGCATTTCTGCTCACCTTTCTCATGCGTCCGCATTCCTGCACGCTTATGCGAAGGGGATGATTTTCTGATACTTCTCCACAATGGGCCTGTTGTGCTCGTCACCGCCGGGGACGTTGGCGCTCAGGAGCACCTCCGGCTGAATGCCCTCCGCCAGCATCAGCTCAATGGCCCGACAGGTGACGGCCTGGACGATGGCCGCCCCCGCGATGGTGGAGATGGGTCCGGCGGTGAACTCGCCAAAGCTGATGGCGGCATCGCCCACGGGGCCATGGGTGTCGATGGAGATGTCGCAGGCCTGATGGACCAGCAGTCCGGAGGAGTGGTGGGGGCCCACCGCGGTGGCGTGCTCCACGCTGGAGATGCCGATGCCGGTCACACCCATCTCCTTACACAGCAGGCAGGCATCCACCGACGTGGCGTTCTTTCCGCCGTAGCAGAAAATAAACATGGTATCGCCCTTTTTGATGGGATAGTCCTTGAAGATCTCGGCCGTGACCCCCTCAGACCGCTCCAGATGGCGGTCCTCCGGCTTCTTCACCACATGGGGGAGCACGCGCTCATACATAATGGGGTAACACCCGCCCAGTCCGCCGGCCCGGAAATAGGGCTCCATGCACAGCATGGTGGAGTGGCCGGTGCCGAAGGTATAGAGCATTCCGCCGTTGGCCATGGTCTCTTTCAAGGCCACGGCCGCCTTCTCAATGTTCTCCCCCTCCTCCCGCATGATGGTCTCGATGAGCTTGCTGGAATAGCGCATGAATTCCTCCGCCTTGTTCATTATGATTACCTCCCCGATTCTGTTATATTGTGGTAAAAAATCACTTTATTTCTCAGATGAAAGGTACAATCTTGCGATACTTGTCCATGATGGGCTTGTTGTGCTCGTCGCCGCCGGGCACGTTCATGCTCAGCAGCACCTCGGGGTCGACGCCCTCCGCCAGCATCAGCTCGATGGCCCGGGCGGTGACGGCCTGGACGATGGCCGCCCCTGTGATGGTGGAAATGGGGCAGGCCGTAAAGCCGTCGAAGTCCAGAGATGCGTCGCCGGTCCGGCCATGGGTGTCGATGGAGATGTCGCAGGCCTGATGGACCAGCAGCCCGGAGGAGTGGTGGGGACCCACCGCGGTGGCGTGCTCCACGCTGGATATGCCGATGCTGGTCACGCCCATCTCCTTGCACAGCAGGCAGGCGTCCACCGACGTGGCGTTCTTTCCGCCGTAGCAGAAAATAAACATGGTGTCGCCCTTTTTGATGGGATAGCGCTTAAAGATCCCGGCGGTAATCCCCTCCTCCCGCTCCAGCAGCTCCTCCCCGGGCTTTTTCACCACATGGGGCATCAGCCGGTCGTCCAGGATGGGATAGCAGGCGCCGATGCCCCCGGCCCGCATGAAGGGCTCCATGCACAGCATGGTGGAGTGGCCGGTGCCATAGGTGTAGAGCATCCCGCCGTTGGCGATGGTGTTTTTCAGCGCCAGCGCCGCTTTCTCGATGTTCTCCTCCTCTTCCCGCATAATGGTCTGGATAATGTCGCTGGAGTAGTCCATAAATTCCCTTGCCTTGCTCATTTTTTACCCTCCGTTTTTATTGTTTTTCATAGCAGAGTATGTATCGCAACGGTTCAAGCCTCTTCCCCGGCCTGCTCGGCCCTTCCGCTCCGGGCGGAACGCAGGGCCGCCGACAGAAGCCCATCCACATACCGCCCGTCTGAAAAAGACGCGCCCAGGGAGGTTTTCCCCTCTATGCCGTCCAAAAAGTCGGCGGCCTGCGCCCGGAACCAGTCCTCCACCGTCTCCCGGGGCAGCTCCAACTGCCGCTCGGACCCGGAGTATCCCTCTCCGACGGGCTTCTCCCAGACCGCAAGTCCGGCCTCAGGCCCCATGGACAGCCGGACCATGCCGCCCTCGCCCACGATCCGAATCGTCATGGGCCCCAGGCCCACCCGGCTCACCAGAAGGTTTCCCAGGCCGCACCCGCCCCGCAGGCACAGGCTGGCGCTGTCGTCGGTTTCCACCGGCTCGAGCCCCGCCGCCCCGTTCCTCCCGGTGATAAAGGTCTCCTTCTGGCAAAACACCTGGGTGTACGGCGCCCCGGTGATAAAGTGCGCCGTGTCCAGCAGGTGGCCGGCGAAATCGTGCAGGGCCCCGGAGCCCGCCGGTCCGGCGTACATCCGCCATTCCATCCCCACCCGGGGGTCGGCCAGGCGCCCGCCCCCCATACTGGCGTCCACCGTATAGACGCGCCCCAGCCTGTCTCTCACCTGCTTCCGCGCTGTCTGAATCAAGCTGGAAAAGCGGTATACATACCCCACCCGGCACAGAACGCCGGCCTCGGCGGCGGCCTGTGCCAGTTCCCGGGCCTGTCCGGCGGACAACGTCATGGGCTTTTCCAGCAAAATATGCTTTCCGGCGGCCAGCGCCGCCATTGCGTACTCCAAATGGCTGTCATTCGGCGTGCAGATCACCACCGCGTCGCAGCAGTCCAGAAGCTCGTCCACCGCGCCGCACAGCCGGACCTCCAGGCCAAACCGCTCCGCCCAGCGCAGGCCGCTGTCCCTGGTGCGATTATAGACTCCGCAGATCCGCGCCCGCCCATCCTTCAGAAAGCCTTGCGTATGCCAGTCCGCCACCGACGTGGTGGACCCTGTCCCCAGCAATCCCAGACGGATCATGGCCTTTTCCCCTCTTTTCTGCTCACATAATCTCGCAGCTGTAAGTGTGGCTCCGCTCCTCCGCGCCGGCGATGTACATCTCTTCCTTTTCCGCCAGCTCGCGTGAGGTTTCCGGGCTTTCGCAGATGCCCCACCAGGGCTCCACGCACATGAACTCACCGCCTTTGGAGTAGCCAAACAGGTTGACGTAGGGCGCGTCCTTCCACTGGTAGCGGAGCTTGATCCCGTCGCCGCGAATGACGGTGCAGCTCTCGCAGGGGTGGTCCAGAATGAACGCCATCTTCTCCTGGCACAGCTCGGAGGTGAGTTCCAGCACCCCGTCCGGGGAGAGGGGCTGAGAGGGCCGGTGCATCGTGCCGTCGAAAGGGAAATTCCGCAGGGGATCGGGCCGGTCAAACTCAATCCGGATGGCCTTGCCCGCCGTCTGGAAGCCCGCGTGCGCGCCGACCTGGTAGGGCATCCGTTCCCCCGCCGTATTGGACACCGCATAGGTCAGAGAGAATTTTTTCCCCTTCAGCCGGTAAATCAGCCGCAGGCGGAAATGGTAAGGATAGCGGCTCAGGGTCTCCTCATTGCTTTCCAGCCGGAGGACCAGCCCCTCCGGCGTGTGTTCCTCCACCTCGTAGGTCTCCCACCGGGCCACGCCGTGGGGCAGGCGGAAATCATAGGTTTTCCCGTCCACATCATAGCCGTTCGCAGGCTTGCCGATCAGCGGAAAGATCACTACATCCTGAAAACGCCAGGAATCGGGGTCGCCGGGCCACATCAGCTCTTTTTCCCGCTCCTTATCGTACACTGACATCAGACATCCGCCTGTCTGGTTGACGTCAATTTTCAAAAGCTCGTTCTCAATTGTCAGTTTGCACATTTTTTCACCCTCCACCGTTCATTTTTTGTCGCTCTTGCCTGTGTCTGCTTGTATTATAGGTGCAGCCCAAGGGGTTAGCAAGGCAAACCACCGCAAACGTTGCCGTTTATTGCTTGCCAATTCTTAGCGTTGTTTCCGGCTGAACCCGTTGCGGCCCAATGAGTTGGGGCAATCAAGGAAGGAAAAAATCTTTTTGCAAACGTTTGCGTAAATAAAATTTTCTTGCTATTTTTGCAAATTTTTGTTATAATTTACATATGCAAATTTCCTAATGTCTCAATTTTTGCTTTTACTATTTTGGAAGTATTGTCAGAAATGCGAAAAAAATTATGAAAATCGAAAGGCAAACGTTTGTATTTCCGCAAAAGAGGAGGATTTTACATGGGGCTGAAGGAAATCGCACAGCTTACCGGCTACTCTATTTCCACAGTCAGCCGGGTTCTGAACAACAAGACCAAATGTGCTTCCACGAAAACTGAGACCGAAATCTGGGCCGCGGCCCAAAAGCTCCACTACAACCGCAACGACGAGGCCGCCAATTTGAGGAAGGGGCGTTCCTGCCGTTCCAAGGTCGTCTACCGCATCGGTGTCGTCATGGCGCGAGGGCTGGAATCCCTGGACGACGAGTTCTATTTTCAAATCGAAAAGGGTATCAAATCCACCGTTCTCCGGGCAGGCCACCAGCTGGGGGAAACCTTTATGCTCCAAAGCATATTGGACGACCCCAAATGCCTGTCCGACATCGACGGCCTGATCCTGCTGGGAAAGTGCAAGGTCCATTACCTGGAAATTTTGCAGTCCGCCTGTAAAAACCTGATCTGCACCGGCCTGAACCCCTATTATATGGAGATCGACCAGCTCTACTGTAACGGCGAGCGGATCGCACGGTCCGCCGTGCAGCATTTCATCTCCCGCGGACACAGGAAGATCGGCTATGTGGGCGAGTGCAGCGGCGACGTCCGCTATCTGGGGTATCAGCAGTCTCTCAAAGACGTAGGGCTGGACGTGGACGCCCCCCATGTATTCGAGGTTCCCCAGACCACGGAGGGCGGGCGGGAGGCAGCCCGCCAGTTTCTGGTTTCCGAGGACTCTCCCACCGCCATATTCTGCGTCAACGACGTCAGTGCAATTGGATTTATAGAGGCCCTCCGGCAGCTCCGCCCCGGCGCCGCCATTCCCGAGATCATGGGGATCGGGGACATCAGCCTCGCCCTGTCCGCCGAACTGACCACCGCCCAGGTCCCCCTCCAGGAGATGGGCAGTATGTCCGCCCGCATTCTGCTGGATCGGATGCGCCGGGGCCATTCCCTGCCCGTCAAGGTGGAGGTGCCCTACAAAATTATCCGACGGCAGACCGCGTAAACAACAAAGAGCTGTGGAGACCCGCCTCTTCGGCACGATCTCCACAGCTCTTCGCCGCTTTCCTTCAGCTCCGCCCTTTTTGTGCGCCCGTTTTCACAGCCCCGCCAACGTAAGCAACGCATAATAGGCGAAGGAGAAAAAGAGCATGATTACCACCATTGGCAGCGTCCTCCAAATCAGAGACCCCAATGAGATCCGGTAATCCTCCGAGCACATCGTCAGGCATATGTGGGTCGGGGAAACCTGCATCGCGATGTAGTTCATGCACATCATCAGAATAAACAGGGCCAGTACGGGGCCGTCCCCCGCGGCGGCCACCACCATGGGCATACACAGGGCAATGATTGCCTGACTCCCCGCCACCACGGTGCCGAAGAAAAAAATCAGGGCAAAAACCAAATAGGCAGGGATGGGAAGTCCGCCGAAAAACGACGGCAGCTCCGTGATCACGCCGGTGGCCGCCAGTACCTCCTTGAATATCATGACCAGCCATGTGTTCAACATGAGCCGGAGATCCAGGGCCGATTGGAAAAAAGGGATCAATTCCGCCACGCTGAAACGGTTGACAAAAGCATTGAGGAGGATGCACAGCCACACGGCGCCCTCCACGGGAATCGGAAACAGCAGAATCAAAGCAATGGCGAGAAGAATGGTCCAAATGCTCTGGAACAGCAGCTTCCAGTAATACCCGCGCGGCCGGTCGGAAACCATGCCGGTATCCTTTGGTATTTTACGCAGATATATCGCCCATCCCACCAGAAACAGCGCCAGCACCACAGGGCTCATAAACCCCAAAAATTCCCCGGCCGTCACCCTTCCTCCCGTGATCTCTATGGCCAGAAAAATTGTGGCATATGTCGGCAGAAAGCTCTCCGAGATGTGGCGGAAATAGGAGGTTACGGCCGCCTTTTCCGAAGCGCCCAGCCAGTCTCCTACGCTCTCCCGCACAATGGGCCCGCAGATGAGCACCGCGCTGGCCGCGGGAAGGCAGCCCAGCAGAAAAGGGACCACCGACGCGTTGATCCGCCTGTTGTTGAACAGGCCGTTCAGCGCCGTCTGGCAGCTGCTCAGATTCCGGCGCTTTTCCAGCATCCGCTGCAGATAGGTGATGGAATAAAACACCAGCAGCAGTTCAATCGTGTCCCACCCGGTGGCCCCGCGCACAATCGCGCCTCCGGCTTCCTTTACCGGCAGACCATACAGCAGTATTGTGGCGGCTGTAGCCAGAGTTACCGCCAGCCACAGGGGCCGCCGCAGCAGCATCACCACAATAATAACTGCAAAAATAAGCAGCAGGTTGACCAACCCCATGTTCCCTCACTCCATTCTGTGCCAATCGCGCGCTTTGCCCTTTACCGCTCTGATTATATTTTTATTTTTCCTCTTTAGCAAGCTAAACTCGCGCAAACGTTTCTGGCGGAAATTAGAAAGCGGCTCGTTTCAGGCCGGGATCAGTATTTTCAAAGAACCATTACACGAGAAAGGATTTGGGCGTCATGTTGTCTGACGAGGGGACGCGGACGACGGATCAGACCATTCTGTCCATCATGACCCAAGGGAAAAACTCAGCCTCATCGTATGTGTATGCTTGTTCGCCATCTCCAGGCAAATTCCTTGCACTTATTATATCTCTTTTGCCTTGAAATGCACTCCCCTCAGTCTGTTCGGGGTTGCGGAGTGCGCCCTATTTACATATCTGCCCAACCGGGGCCACCGCAAAGCCGTCCTTTGGCTTTGTGGGGAAAGGAGCCGCCGCAAGCGATATGACGCTTGCGGCGACGTGGTCCAATGTAACAAAATGCTTTTTCGGGAAGCACTATGGTCTAATTGTTATGATAAAAGCTATATTTTAACCTTACATAGCAAGGTCAAAATGCAGCTTTCAACTTGGCGTTGCACTACGAAATCCCTATTTGGGCAAGCGCGCAAGCGCGGCTCTCAAAAAGCCGCCCGAAGGGCGGCCCCAACCGCGAGCCCAGCGAAGCGGGTCGCGTGGGGAAAGGAGGGGCAGCGGCGTGAGCGCGCCCTGACATTTAAAAAAGTCGGGGCAAGTAATACATAGCTTGCCCCGACGTGCAATAAGCGGTCAAAATCGATTTTTATATAATGTCTCCGCGTTGAGTGCCGCCGCGCGGCGGCTGCGCTCCGAAAGGCCCGGCCGCGGATGGGGGCTTGCGCCGGGCTTGTTGCTTCTTCTGTACAATTGTTAAAAAGCGGATTGAAATCGTGAGAAAGATATGCTAAAATCCAGAGGGAAATTTAACACGCGCGGCGCGCAAGTCAGGTCCACGCAGTAGCATCACATATGGTACGAAAAAATGAAGGGATCGATTTGACATGGCGAAGGTGATTCAGAACCTGAAAATCCGCTTCAAATTTTATGTTCTGGTAGGGGTCGCCCTGTTGGGAATGATTCTGATCGGCGGGATGTCGTTTGCCCTGATGGGCCGCATGAACGAAAAGACCAGCGATATTTCCACAAGCTGGCTCCCCAGCGTAGACGCGGGAAGGGACATGACCGCCACATTATCCAACGTCCGGCTCAACGAGTTGGGATACCTCACCGCCCTTACGGAGGACGTCGCGGACGCGAGCCTTCAATATCTCGAAAAGGAAAAGGGCGAGATGAACGCCCTCCTGGCCAAATATGAGGAAATGATCGATGAGGAGGAGCGCGCGTTCTATGAGACCGCGATGGGGCTCTGGACCAGGTACAGCCAGGCCGACGCCCGTCTGATGGAGCTGGCCCGGGCGGGCAGGATCCAAGAGGCCCGGGCCATCCTGGAGGGGGAGTGCGTGGAGCTCTATAATGAGCTGAACAGCGCGCTGAATGAGATCGTTTCCTATAATCTGGATGGAAGCGAGGAGGAGACGGCCTCCAGCGAGAGGCTGTATCGAAACGCCACGCTCCTGCAGGCGGGGATCATGCTGGTCACGATCGTCATCGGCGTCTATTTCTCCTTTGTGATCATTCGCGGGATCAGGCTCCCTGTTTTGGAAATCGAACAGGCCGCCTCCAGGATGGCCCAGGGCGATCTGGATGTGGAGATCGCGTACGCCTCCAAAGATGAGCTTGGCGTCCTCTCCGGCCAGATGCGGGAGCTGATCCGCAAGCTCCGGACCATCATTGAGGACGAGAAGCAGTTTTTGGCCCAGATGGCCTCCGGTGATTTCACAGTGGACACCACCTGCGAAGAGGAGTATATCGGCGGGTTCCGCACGCTTCTGGTCTCCTTCCGGGGCATCAGCGACAAGCTGAACGACACCATGGCCCAGATCAGTCAGAGCGCCGTCCAGGTAGCCGGCGGGTCGGACCAGGTGTCCAACGGGGCGCAGGCCCTGGCCCAGGGGGCCACGGAGCAAGCCAGCTCCGTGGAGGAGCTGTCCGCCACCATCAGCGAGATCAGCGGGAACGCGCAGCGGACCGCCCAGGCCACCCGGGAGGCCGGGCAGTTTGTGGAGCAGGCCGGCGGACAGCTGGGCGTCAGTATGGAATACGTCCAGCAGCTGAACACCGCCATGAAGCGCATCTCCGGCTCCTCGGAGCAGATCGGCAAGATCATCGAAACCATTGAGAACATCGCCTTCCAGACCAACATTCTGGCACTGAACGCCGCGGTAGAGGCCGCCCGGGCGGGCAGCGCCGGCAAGGGCTTTGCCGTGGTGGCCGACGAGGTGCGCAATCTGGCCACCAGATCTGACGAAGCGGCCAAGGCCACCAAGGAGCTGATCGAAGGCTCCATCGCCGCCGTTACCGAAGGCGGCGCCGTGGTGGAGCAGGTGACCCGGTCGCTGGAGCGCACCAGTCAGAGCGCTGGCGGCGTGACTGAAAAAATGGCCGTCGTGGTGGAGGCGGTGGAGAAGCAGACCATCGCCATCACCCAGGTCATGGAGGGGATCGAGCAAATTTCCGCTGTGGTCCAGACCAACTCCGCCACCAGCGAGGAGAGCGCCGCCGCCAGCGAGGAGCTGTCAAGCCAATCCCAGCTGATGAAAGAGCTGGTGGGCAGGTTCCGCCTGAAGAAGCCGCTGTATCATACTTAGAGCCTGTATTCACAATCTCAAACAACCGCCTGGCCGGGTCTTTTCCCGGCGGGCCGCGTTAAATTGTTTTGAAACATATCCAGTATTCCTGCAAAAATTTGCCTTGCCCGGCGGAAGATCCCTCGGCCGTCCGGTATTTTCGGCTATGAATACAGGTTTTTAAAACAGGCGACGGGAGCCCCACCCATTAGATGACATCCGGGTACCGCGGCATAGATGCCGCGGTACCTGAATCTTTCTCGGCTTCACAGCCTGTTTTTTCCCGTTTCATCGCCGGCGGACCGGTATCTCCCCGGGTTTTATTTCTTGAAATCATTGACAGGTTCAAAGGCCCATGATATGGTATGATGTCAAATATTTTCTGCTTTTATACAGCGGAGCGGAGGGACTGTTTATGCGGACGGAGGAAAGCCGTGAGCAGCACAGCGGGATCAGGAGCGTTCAAAATCTGGAGTCCATCATCAACGAGGGGCTCCGGGCCGCCCTGATGGAGGAGACGCCGGACCAGTCGCTGGAGGTGCTGCTGGGCTATCTGGGGAAGGCCCTGGACGGAGAGCGGACCTATATCTTTGAACAGAACGGGTCCGGCGGCGACGACAACACCTACGAGTGGACGGCCCCCGGCGTGGCGCCGGAGAAGGAGAGCCTTCAAAATGTCCCGCCGGAGGTGTGCGCCAGCTGGTATCGGAGATTTGGCAGCGGCAAGCACATCGTCATCAAGCGCCTGGAGGATATCCGGGAGACGGATCCCCTCCAGTACGAGACCCTGAAGCGGCAGGGCATCCACTCCCTGGTGGTGGTCCCCCTCTATGACGGCGAGCGGGTCATCGGCTTTTACGGCGTGGACAATCCCCCGGTCAGATCGCTGGAATACGCCTCCAATATGCTCCAGACCGCGGCCTATTTTATTGTGTCCTCCCTGAAGCGGCGCAACCTGTTCCGTGAGCTGCAAAACCGGAGCTATAACGTGCTCCACGCCCTGAGCGTGGACTACCTGGGCATTTACGAGGTGTGCTTCGATACGGGGGAGTACGAGGTCTACCGCCACAGCCGGCGGATGGCGATGGACTGGCCGGCCCATTTCAAGGACGGCTATTCCACCGCCATGGAGCGCTATATCGCCGAACACGTGGTGCCCTGGGATCAGGAGCGGCTCCGGACCGTGACCCAAAAGGACTATATCCTGGCCCAGCTCCGGGCCAAGCAGAAGTTTTCCGTCCGCTACCAGGTGAACCCCACCGCCTCCGGGCTGAAGCACCTGGAGATCCACTTCTCCACCACGGAAAGGACCGGGGAGGAAAACTGCGCGATCTTCGCCCTCCGAGATATCAACGCCCTGGTGGAGCAGGAGGAGAAATACCGGCTGGAGGCCCGCAGGAGCCTGGAGGACATCCTGGAGGGGGCCAGGACCGGCATCTGGACCATTGAGCTGGAGGAGGGCTGTCCGCCCAGGATGTACACAGACCGGACCATGCGCATCCTCCTGGGCGTTCCCGAGCAGATCGAGCCTGAGGACTGCTACCGCCACTGGTTCCAGAACATTGAGCCGGACTATGTGGACATGGTCCAGGAGGCGGTGCGGGAGATGCTGAAAACCGGCCGCTCCGAGGTGATCTACCCCTGGAACCACCCGACCCTGGGGAAGATCTATGTCCGCTGCGGCGGCGTGCCCAACAGGGACTTTGAAAAGCCGGGGGCCTGCCTCAACGGCTACCACCAGGACATCACAGAGACCATGGTGACCCGAAAAAAGCAGGAGCAGTCCATCATGGAGCTGCTGGAGAAGGTCCGGCGGGCCAACTCGGCCAAGAGCGAATTCCTCTCCCATATGTCCCACGACCTGCGCACCCCCATCAACGGGATTTTGGGGATGCTGTCCATCCTGGAAAAGACCCAGGACGATCCGGAGCGCCAGCGGGAGTGCCGGAGGAAGATCCGCGTGTCCACAGAGCACCTGCTCTCCCTGGTGAACGACGTGCTCCTGGTGAGCAAGCTGGAGAGCGGGCGTCCGGCGGCGGTGGAGAAGCCCTTTGACCTGCATACGGTCCTGGAGGACTGCGTCACTATCCTCTCCTCCCAGGCGGAGGAGAGGGGGGTTCGCCTGGAGCTGCGGCGGCCCGATCTGCGGCACGAACATTTGATGGGGAACTCCCTGCAGCTGCGGCAGATTTTGATGAACGTGATCGACAACGCCCTCAAATACAACCGGCCCCACGGCTTTGTCTTTGTCCGGGTGGAGGAGACCGGCTTTGAGAGCGGGACCGCGATCTTCCGCTTCGTGGTGGAGGACACGGGGATCGGCATCGGGGAGGCGTTTAAGGAGCACATTTTTGAGCCCTTTACCCAGGAGCACCAGGGCGCCCGGACCAACTATAACGGCGTGGGCCTGGGAATGGCCATCGTGAAAAAGCTGGTGGACCAGATGAAGGGGACCGTGGAGATAGACAGCCGGCTGGGCCAGGGGAGCGTAGTCCGCGTCACCCTGCCCCTCCGGGTCAACGAGGGGTTGAGCGGCTCCTCCGGGGAGGAGGACCGGAGCGTCCAGGAGAACATCGCCGGGATGCGGGGCCTCCTGGTGGAGGACAACGAGATCAACTGCGAGACTGTGGAATACATTCTCCAGGAGGCGGGAGCGGAGGGGGAG
>X363_Desmarests_Spiny_Pocket_Mouse__coassemble_689_pt1 | contig 17358 bp, 18 predicted proteins | sample X363_Desmarests_Spiny_Pocket_Mouse__metabat2_low_PE_031 | metagenome-assembled genome bin X363_Desmarests_Spiny_Pocket_Mouse | reverse complement strand
GCTTGGGAGAATTCTTTCACAATGATACGGACGAGCTGATAGAGGCGTTTACATCAGCGCAGAGGGAAATCGCCCCCTATATCGAGCTGCGGCTGCAAATCGGTATGTCAAGGCACTGCCCCATCGGATATCTGGAGGACTGCCTGTCACATTTCTGGGGAAACAAGGCGTTTTATTCGATCGATTTGTACGGAGACGAACTGGCACAGCCGATTGAGAATTTCAAATCCATTTACCGCAGGGCAAAAGCGGACGGGCTGCGCCTGAAAGCGCACGTCGGCGAGTGGGGAACCGCCGGAGATGTGAGGAAGGCCGTGGAGGAATTAGAGCTGGATGAGGTCCAGCACGGGATCGCCGCCGTTCACGATGAAAGCGTGGTCCATTTTTTGGCAGATAACCATATCCGGCTCAATATTACGCCCAGCAGCAATGTGCTGCTGGGAAGGGTCCCCTCCCTGTCGGACCATCCCATCGGGCGGCTTTACCGCAACGGCGTGGATGTCACTATCAATTCCGACGATATTCTGATTTTTGATTCGGACGTATCCAAGGAATACCTGCGGCTGTACGAAGCGGGGTGCCTGTCGGCGGAGGAATTAGACCATATCCGGCAAAACGGACTGAAACCTGGACAATAATTTGATTGCCGGAAGGTTCTGAAAAGAAAATTGGAGACATTGACAGGAATTTCAGAGGAACTGTAATAAATCGTTAAAACTCTTGAGAAAGAAGGAAGAACAATGAACAAGATCGAGCAGCTCTACGAGGGCAAGGCCAAGAAGGTATTTTCCACCGAGGACCCCAACGTGGTCATCGTGTCCTACAAGGACGACGCCACCGCCTTCGACGGGCTGAAAAAGGGCACCATCACCGGCAAGGGAGCCATCAACAACCAGATGACCAATTTCCTCATGCGGCAGCTGGAGAAAACCGGCGTGCCCACCCACTTCGTGGAGGAGCTGAGCGAGCGGGAAACCGCCGTGAAGAAAGTCACCATCGTCCCCCTGGAGGTGATCGTCCGCAACATCTCCGCGGGCTCCTTCGCCAAGCGGTACGGCGTGGAGGAGGGCATCGTGTTTGACGCGCCCACGGTGGAGTTCTCTTACAAAAACGACGACCTCCACGACCCCCTCATCAACGACCACCATGCCGTGGCCCTGAAGCTGGCCACCTGGGAGGAGATCGAGCTCATCAAAAAGTACGCCTTTCAGGTGAACGACTTTTTGAAGTCGGAGCTTGCCGCCTGCGGCGTCACGCTGGTGGACTTTAAGCTGGAATTTGGCAAGACCGCGGACGGGACCATTGTGCTTGCCGACGAGATCAGCCCGGACACCTGCCGGTTCTGGGACTCCAAGACGGGCGAAAAGCTGGACAAGGACCGCTTCCGCCGGGACTTGGGCAACGTGGAGGGGGCCTATCAGGAGATGAGCCGCCGCCTGATGGGGAGATAGGCGATGGGCGGATTTTTTGGCGCGATTTCCAAACGCGACGTGACCCTTGACATTTTCTTCGGCGTGGACTACCACTCCCACCTGGGCACCCGCCGGGGCGGCATGATTATTTATGACCAGGAAGACGGTTTCCAGCGGCAGATTCACTCCATTGAGAACACCCCCTTCCGCACCAAGTTCGAGAAGGATCTCAACGACTTCCACGGCACCTCCGGCATCGGCTGCATCAGCGACACCGACCCCCAGCCTCTGCTGGTGCGCTCCCACCTGGGGGTGTATGCCATCTCCACCGTAGGCATTATCAACAACGCAGAGGCGCTGGTGGCGGACTACTTCGACGGCCACGCCCGCCAGTTCATGGCCATGAGCTCGGGCAAGGTGAACGCCAGCGAGCTCACCGCCGCCCTCATCAACCAGAAGGACTCGCTGGTGGAGGGCATCCGATACGCCCAGCAGGTCATCGACGGCTCATCCACCATCCTCATCCTCACACCGGAAGGCATCCTCGCCGCCCGGGACAGGCTGGGCCGCCTGCCGGTGCTCATCGGGAAAAACGAGGAGGGCTGTTGCGTGTCCTTCGAGTCCTTCGCCTGCACCAAGCTGGGGTACGACAACGCCTACGAGCTGGGCCCCGGGGAGATCATCCGGGTCACGGCGGAGGGCTGGGAGACCCTGGCCCCCGCCGGGGACAAAATGCGCATCTGCGCCTTTTTGTGGACCTACTACGGCTATCCCAACTCCAACTACGAGGGAATGAACGTGGAGGTCATGCGCTGCCGCAACGGCGAGCTCATGGCCCAGGCCGAAAAGGATAAAGGCACCCTGCCCGACGTGGACTGGGTAGCGGGGGTTCCCGACTCCGGCGTGCCCCACGCCATCGGTTACGCCAACCGCAGCGGCAAGCCCTTCGCCCGGCCCTTTGTGAAGTATACCCCCACCTGGCCCCGCTCCTTCATGCCCGCCAGCCAGGAGGTGCGCAACCAGGTGGCGAAAATGAAGCAGATCCCTGTCCCCGAGCTGATCCAGGGCAAAAAGCTTTTATTTGTGGACGACTCCATCGTCCGGGGCACCCAGCTGCGGGAGACGGTGGACTTCCTCTACGGTGCGGGGGCAAAAGAGGTCCATATGCGCTCCGCCTGCCCCCCCATCATGTACGGTTGCAAGTACCTGAACTTCTCCCGGAGCAATTCCAACATGGAGCTCATCGCCCGCCGAACCGTCCAGGAGCTGGAGGGTGACGAGGGCCAAAAGCATTTGGAGGAATATGCCGACGGCACCACCCGGCGGGGCCAGTGCCTGCTCCACGCCATCTGCGAGAAACTGGGCTTCGACTCCTTGGGCTACCAGTCCCTGGACGGGCTGCTGGAGGCCATCGGCATCGACCGGGACAAGGTCTGCACCTACTGCTGGACGGGGAAGGAATAATTCCCGCAGGGGCGCGACGACCCGGCGCGCCGTTTGAACAAACACGCGATAGGCGGCGGGCCGGAGTCGTCCCGCCCTACAGGCTAAATATAACAACTTTGGAGGGTTCGACATGGAAAATTCCCATTCCGCGTCCTATGCCGCCGCCGGGGTGGACATCCAGGCGGGGTACAAGGGCGTACAGCTGATGAAACGGCACGTGGAGCGCACCATGATCCCCGGCGTGGTCAGCGGCATCGGCGGCTTTGGCGGGCTGTTTGCCCCCGATCTGGCCGGTATGCGCGAGCCCATCCTGGTGTCCGGCACCGACGGGGTGGGCACCAAGATCCGGGTGGCCCAGCTGATGAACCGGCACGACACCATCGGCGTCGACTGCGTGGCCATGTGCGTCAACGACATCGTGTGCTGCGGCGCCAGACCCCTGTTTTTCCTGGACTATATCGCCACCGGCAAAAACGAGCCGGAGAAGATGGCTGCCATCGTATCCGGCGTGGCGGAGGGCTGCGTCCAGGCGGGCTGCGCCCTCATCGGCGGCGAAACCGCCGAGCACCCCGGCGTGATGAACCCCGACGACTACGACCTGGCGGGCTTCTCCGTGGGCATCGTGGACAAGGGGGAGATGGTTGACAGCACCAGAATGAAGGCCGGGGACGTGATCCTGGGTCTGGCCTCCAGCGGTCTGCACTCCAACGGCTTCTCCCTGGTGCGCAAGGTATTTGACATCGAACACGCCGACCTGTCCAAGCCCCTGGACGAGCTGGGCGGCAGATCCCTGGGGGAGGAGCTGCTCACCCCCACCAGAATCTACGTCAAGCCCGTGCTGGCCGCCATGAAAGCCGCCCGGGTGTACGGCGTCAGCCACATCACCGGCGGCGGCTTTTTCGAGAATATCCCCCGCTGCCTCCCCCAGGGGCTCACCGCCCGGATCGGCAAGAGCTCCCTCCAACCCCCCCCCATCTTCTCCCTGCTCCGGCAGAAGGGGAACATCCCCGAGCGGGATATGTTCAACACCTTCAACATGGGCGTCGGCATGGTGCTGGTGGTGGACAAGCAGGATGTGGTGAAGGCGGTCTCCTCCCTGGACGGCGCGGGCTGCCCCGCCCGGGTCATCGGCGAGGTGGCCTCCGGCGACGGGGGCGTGGAGCTGCTATGAGCAAGATAAAGCGCATCGCCGTGCTGGTATCCGGCGGCGGCACCAACCTGCAGGCCCTTATCGACGCCCAGCAGCGGGGGGAGCTCATCAATGGGGAAATCGCCGCTGTCATCGCCTCCAAGCCCGGGGTGTTCGCCCTGGAGCGGGCCCGTCGGGCCGGCATCCCCGGCTATGTGGTGGCCCGGAAGGACTACCCGGACAGCCGGGCCATGACCGTGGCCCTGGTGGATAAGCTGAAAAGCCTGAACATCGACCTGGTGGTGCTGGCGGGCTTCATGACCATATTCACGGAGGAAATGGTCAACGCCTATCCAAACGCCATCCTGAATGTCCACCCCGCTCTCATCCCCTCCTTCTGCGGAAAGGGATACTACGGCCTCCACGTCCACGAAAAAGTGCTGGAGTACGGCGTCAAGCTGTCCGGCGCCACCGTCCACTTTGTCAGCGAGGAGTGTGACGACGGGCCCATCGTCCTGCAAAAGGCGGTGGAGGTGCTGGAAACCGACACCCCGGAAACCCTCCAGCGCCGCATCATGGAGCAGGCGGAGTGGGTGCTCCTGCCCCGGGCGGTGTCCCTGTTCTGTCAGGGGCGCCTGAAGGTGGAGGGCCGCACCGTCCGAATTTTAAAGCCATTCAATCTTTCAAAGGAGTGTCTGCAATGATCGATTTGATTGAGTATTTACAGAGCAACCCCTACCCCGGCCGGGGCATCCTGCTGGGCCGCTCGGCGGACAACAAATGCGCCGTCGTCGCCTACTTTATCATGGGCCGCAGCGAAAACAGCCGCAACCGGGTCTTTGAGGAGACAGAGGACGGCATCCGCACCCGCGCCTTTGACGAGAGCAAAATGACCGATCCCTCCCTCATCATCTACCACCCGGTGCGACGGATGGACAACGGCATCACCATCGTCACCAACGGCGACCAGACCGACACCGTCCGGGACAATATCCTGGCGGGCCACTGCTACCGCCACGCCCTGAACACCCGCACCTTCGAGCCGGACGGCCCCAACTATACCCCCCGCATCTCCGGGGTGGTGAAGCCCAACGGGGCCTACAACCTGTCCATCCTCAAGAGCCTGGACGGCGACCCCTCCTGCGCCTGTCGGTACTTCTACGAGTACGACGCCCCCAAGGCCGGGGTGGGCCACTTCATCCACACCTATGAGGGCGACGGCAGCCCCCTGCCCTCCTTCCAGGGCGAGCCCCGGATGGTGGCCGTCACCGCCCCCGACGCGGAGACCCTGGCCGAGGAGCTGTGGCTGGCGCTGGACGATGAAAACAAGGTGTCCCTGTTCGTGCGGTATATCGACCTGGAGACGGGGGACGACGAAACCTCCATCATCAACAAGCACTGGTAACGCCCTGGTTTTGGAGGTGTCAGAATGGATCCGTTCCTATTTGCAGTTACTTTGTTTTTCCTGTTCCTCGCCTTGATGCTGTTTGTGATTTGGAATGTTAAAAGCAATCGGCTGTCTGTATATTTAACCGCCGCCACCGCAACCATATCCGCGTGGTTTTGGGGGTTGGTGCTGGACGCGAACATTGACTTTGGAGAACCTGGATTCCTGTCTTTCCGAATACTCCTGCCCATACTGGCCATGGGGCTGTGCATTTTGAAGGAAATCACGAAGAGCAGACCTGACTAATCAATTTGGGAGGCTTGAATATGACAGAACTGGAACTGAAATACGGCTGCAACCCCAACCAAAAGCCCGCCCGCATCTTCATGGAGGGCGGGGAGCTGCCCCTGGAGGTGCTCAACGGCAAACCGGGGTACATCAACTTCATGGACGCGCTGAACTCCTGGCAGCTGGTAAAGGCACTGAAGGCGTCCACCGGCCTGCCCGCCGCCGCGTCCTTCAAGCACGTCTCCCCCGCCGGGGCGGCCCTGGGCCTGCCCCTGTCCGAGGTGGAGCGGCACATCTACTTCGCCCCCCAGGGCGACCTCTCCCCCATCGCCTGCGCCTACATCCGGGCCCGGGGGGCGGACCGACTGTGCTCCTTCGGCGACTGGGCGGCGCTGTCCGACGTGTGCGACGCCGACACCGCCAGGTTCCTGGCCCTGGAGGTGTCCGACGGCGTCATCGCCCCGGGCTATACCGACGAGGCGCTGGAGATCCTGAAAACCAAGCGCAAGGGCGGCTACAACGTGGTGAAGATCGACCCGGACTACGCCCCCGGCCCCGTGGAGCGGCGGAGCATTTTCGGCATCACCTTCGAGCAGGGTTATAACGACCTGGCCATCGACGAAAAGATGCTGGAGAATATCGTCACCAAAAACAAGGAGCTGCCCCAGCAGGCGAAGCATGATATGCTGCTGTCCCTGATCACCCTGAAATATACCCAGTCCAACTCGGTGTGCTACGTGAAGGACGGACAGACCCTTGGCGTGGGCGCGGGCCAGCAGAGCCGCATCCACTGCACCCGTCTGGCGGGCAACAAGGCGGACATCTGGCAGTTGCGGCAGCACCCCAAGGTGCTGGCCCTCCCCTTCGTGGACGGCATCCGCCGCCCCGACCGGGACAACGCCATCGACATCTATATCTCCGACGAGCACGACGACGTGCTGGCCGAGGGTGTGTGGCAGAACACCTTCAAGGTGAGGCCGGACGTGCTCACCCAGGCGGAGAAGCAGGAGTGGATCGCCCGGATGTCCGGGGTGACGGTGGGCTCCGACGCCTTCTTCCCCTTCGGGGACAATGTGGAGCGGGCTTTCAAATCCGGCGCGAAGTATATTGTCCAGCCCGGCGGCTCCATTCGGGACGACCAGGTCATCGCCACCGCCGACAAGCACGACATGGTGATGGCGTTCACCGGGATGCGGCTGTTCCACCATTAATCATGAGCGATCAGGAAAGGCTGGCCGCCTTTGAGAAAATGCTGTCGGACGTACAGGCAAGCTATACCGAGCTTACCGCCCGGATGGACAAGCTCAAGGCGGAAAAAAAGGAGAAAACCGCCACCTTCCGGCAGTATTGGAGCAATAAAATGACCTGCCAGTATATGCTGTCCATGTATCAACAATACGGGCTGATGGAACAACCGGCCCCGGAAAGCAGGGATGAAACCGTATGAAAGTGTTAGTTGTGGGCTCCGGCGGCCGGGAGCACGCCATCTGCTGGAAGCTGGCCCAGTCGTCCAAGGTGACGGAGCTGTACTGCGCCCCCGGCAACGGGGGCATCGCCCAAATCGCAAAATGCGTAGGCGTAAAAGCCACCGACGTGGACGGCATGGTGGCCTGGGCCAAGGATAACGCCATGGACTTCGTGGTGGTGGCCCCGGACGACCCCCTGGCCTTGGGCATGGTGGACGCCCTGGACGGGGCGGGCATCCCCGCCTTCGGCCCCCGGGCCAACGCCGCCGTCATCGAGGCCAGCAAGGCGTTCTCCAAGGAGCTGATGAAGAAGTACCGCATACCCACCGCCAGATATGAGACCTTCACCGACCTGGACGCGGCCCTCCGCTACATTGAGGAACAGGGCGCGCCCATCGTGGTGAAGGCGGACGGGCTGGCCCTGGGCAAGGGGGTGGTGGTGGCCGCTACGGTGGACGAGGCCAAGACCGCCGCCCGGGAGATGATGGCGGACAAGAAATTTGGCGAGAGCGGCTCCACCGTGGTCATCGAGGCGTGCATGACCGGGCCAGAGGTCACCGTGCTGGCCTTTTCCGATGGGGAGCACGTGCGCCCCATGCCCGCCAGCCAGGACCACAAGCGGGCCTATGACGGCAACCAGGGCCCCAACACCGGCGGCATGGGGGCCATCTCTCCTCCGCCCCAGTACACATCGGACATCGCCCAGCGGTGTATGGACGAGATTTTCCTGCCCACCATCGCAGCTTTAAAAGCGGAGGGCCGGCCCTTCCACGGCGTGATTTATTTCGGGCTGATGCTCACCCCCGACGGCCCCAAAGTCGTGGAGTACAACGCCCGGTTCGGCGATCCGGAGTGTCAGGCGGTGTTGTCCCTGTTGGACAGCGACCTGATGGACATTTTCACCGCCTGCCGGGAGGGAACGCTGGACAAGGCGGACATCCGCTGGAAGGACCGGGCCGCCTGTTGCCTGGTGCTGGCCTCCGGGGGTTACCCCCTGGACTACCAGAAAGGCTATCCCATCTCCGGGCTGGAGGAGGCGGGCAAGTCCGCGGTGGTGTTCCACGCGGGCACCAAGCTGGGGGAAAACGGCGAATACCTCACCAACGGCGGGCGGGTGCTGGGCGTCACCGCCCTGGGGGACACCCTGGACAGGGCCATCGACGCCGCCTACGAAGCAGCCAAGCCAATCGCGTTCACCGATATGCACTTCCGCCGCGATATCGGGCGGGCATTCTGAGAAAAGAGCTTCCCCTGGCAAAGCCAGAGGAAGCTCTTTTAAAGTTCACGGATTTTGTCCGCCGTGATATAGCCGCCCCGCACCGGGAAGGGCTTCCCCTCCGGGCCGCCGGAGATGACGCGGCCCCCGATGAGTTCTGTTTTCCGCCCCCTGTCCCGGTAGACGCACTCGTAGCCGTAAAAGGCCCGGAGGATCAAATCGGCCCGCGCCGCGTCCATATCCGGGGTCACCGTCCAGTCCGCCTCCGTGGGCAGAGGCCAGTACGCCCCCTCCCCTTGGGGCCGGGCCCCGGCCAGCACCTGGGGCAGGTCGCTTACCAGCCTGTGAACCATGGCGGGTACCCGCTCACACACCTTTTCCATATAGGTCCGGTGATCCTCCCGGGGGCCCAGGGGGAAGCGCTCCTGCAGCAGGATGTCTCCGGTGTCGAAGTCCGCCGCCATTTTGTGGGCGGTGACGCCGCCGTACGCCGCCCCCTCCAGAATGAGCCGCGGCATGGGCCAGGACCCCCGACCCACCGGCAGCGGGGTGGGGTGGAAGTTCACCATGGGGAATGCGTCTGTGATCGGGGCACGGTAGTAGTACCCCGCGCACACCAGCAGCTCGCAGCCCAGAGCCGCCAGCTCGTCCAGATCCGCGGCGGTGATGCGGTTCAACGTATAAGGAACGCCCCGCTCCCGCGCCGTCTGGATAACGGTCGTGTTGGTCTCCGTCACGTTGTCCACCGGGCAGGTGAACAGCTTGAGCACCCGGCACCCCTCGTCCAGCAGCGCGTCCAGCACGGGCCTTAACAGGTCGATGCCCAGATAGGCAATCTTCATAAAATCCACCGTCATCCTCTCTCAGTTGATACCTTTTGATTTTACCACAGCATCCGCCTGTGCGCTACCAAAAAATAGCGGTTCCATTTTTTGATAAATTTCTCCCAAATGATTGACAAATGAGGGCCAACCCGCTATAGTGTATCTCGCTATCCATCCGTGAAGCCCTGAGAGAAGCGCGGAGGAACGGACAGTGAGGAAGCTTGGAGCGGGGCGAAAGCAAAAGCCCAAGGCCCGCACAGCGGGACTGGGTTTTGCTTGAGTCGGAGCGAAAGCGACCGAACGTCCTGGCCGTTTCGCAGCGTGACAGCGAGAGCGCATTTCAGGGACTACAAAGAGGGAGCTGACAAAACACGCATCATTAGAAATGGGGGAGGATAAATGTCCAAGGAGCTGATCCGCCTGCGGGACTGCGTCATGTCCTACGGCGACGAGGTCGTGCTCGACCACATCAATCTGTATATCAACGATAAGGAATTCCTCACGCTGCTGGGCCCCAGCGGGTGCGGCAAGACAACCACGCTTCGGATCATAGGCGGGTTTCTGTCGCCCACCGCCGGGGACGTTTTGTTTGGCGGCGTGAGGATCAATGATGTCCCGCCCCACCAGCGGGCAGTGAACACCGTGTTCCAGCGCTACGCCCTGTTCCCCCACCTCAACGTGTTTGAGAACGTGGCCTTCGGCCTGCGCATTCCCAAGGCGGACGGGTCGGGCCGGAAGGTGAGGCTCCCGGAGGGGGAGATTCACCAGCGGGTGATGGAGATGCTGGAGGTGGTCAACCTCAAGGGCTTTGAGAAGCGCCCGGTGTCCGCCCTGTCCGGCGGGCAGCAGCAGCGGGTGGCCATCGCCCGGGCCCTGGTGAACCGGCCCCGGGTGCTGCTGCTGGACGAGCCGCTGGGGGCGCTGGATATGCGCCTGCGCAAGGATATGCAGAATGAGCTGAAGCGGATTCAGCAGGAGATGGAGATCACCTTCATCTATGTGACCCACGACCAGGAGGAGGCGCTGGCCATGTCCGACACCGTGGTGGTGATGGACGGCGGGCGCATCCAGCAGATCGGCACCCCCGAGGACATTTACAACGAGCCCAAAAACGCCTTTGTGGCGGATTTCATCGGCGAGTCCAACATCATCGACGGCATCATGCGCGCCGACGGGGTGGTGGAGATCTTCAACCGGCGCTTCCAGTGCCTGGACAAGGGCTTTGACCAGGACGAGCCGGTGGACGTGGTCATCCGCCCCGAGGACGTGGACATTGTGGATGAGGCGGCGGGGCAGCTCCGGGGCACCGTCACCTCCGTCACCTTCAAGGGAGTGCACTACGACACCATTGTGGACTTCTACGGCTTCAAGTGGCTCATCCAGACCACCGATTTCTGCCCCGTGGAAAGCCGCATCGGCATCAAGATCGATCCCGACGGCATCCACGTGATGAAAAAGAGCCAGTATTCCGGGATGTTTGGAGACTACTCCTCCTACTCCGAGGAATATGAGGAGCTGGACGTGGTGGAGGACGGAGAGGGGGATGAGCCCCCGGAGGGCGGCTATGAGGAATAAGCGCAGCTGGTTTGCCTTCCCCTATGTGATCTGGATGGCCCTGTTCGTGGTCATTCCCATCCTCATCATGGCGGTGTACGCCGTCACCGCCGCCGACCCGGTCACCGGCGCCACCTATCCCACCCTGGACAACTTCACCGGCATGGGCCTCTATCTGTCTGTGTTCCTGCGCTCCTTCTGGCTGGCGGTGATCGCCACCCTGGTGTGCCTGCTCATCGGCTACCCGGTGTCCTACTGGATGGCCAAGGAGGGTCCCCGGTTCCAGCGCGTTGCCATGGCCCTCATCATGCTGCCCATGTGGATGAATTTCCTGCTGCGCACCTACTCCTGGATGTCCATCCTGGAGAACAACGGCCTGCTCAATCAGCTGTTCCGGGCCATCGGCCTGCTGGAGCTGCTGGGGGTGGACCACCTCCAGATGATCGGCACCCCCGGCGCGGTGGTGCTGGGCATGGTGTACAACTATCTGCCCTTCATGATCCTGCCCATCTATTCCGTCATTGTCAAGCTGGACACATCGCTGGTCGAGGCCGCCCGGGACCTGGGGGCGGACTCCGCCCGGGTGTTCTCCAAGGTGATCTTCCCCCTGTCCCTGCCGGGGATTCTGTCCGGGGTTACCATGGTGTTCGTCCCCTCGGTGTCCACCTTCGCCATCTCCAACCTGCTGGGCGGCGGCAATCAGATGATGCTGGGCGACCTGATCGAGCTGCAATTCCTGGGCGGGGCCTACAACCCCCACTTGGGCGCCGCCATCTCCATGGTGATGATGGTCATCGTGGTGGTGTGCATGGTGGTCATGAACCACTTCGGCGAGGGCGAGGAACAGGCGGTGATGCTATGAGCAACGTATGTGTAGGGGCGCATAGTATGCGCCCCTACGGAAGGGTGCGTCCGTATCACGGAAAGGGGGCGGTACTGTGAGGCGCTCTAACCGCATCGGGAGCCGTATTTTTATCGGCCTGACCTTCCTGTTCCTGTATCTGCCCATCTTTTTGCTGATCGTCTTTTCCTTTAACGCCGGGGACTCCAGCGCCGTGTGGAAGGGCTTCTCCCTGGGCTGGTACAAGGCCCTGTTCCAGAATCGGCTCATCATGGAGAGCCTGTACACTACTCTGCTGGTCTCCCTGCTGGCCACCGCCATCGCCACCGCCGCGGGCACCTTCGCCGCCATCGGCCTTTACAGCCTGGGGCGCAAAAAGCGGGACGCCCTGCTGGTGGTGAACGATATCCCCATGATGAACGCCGACATTGTCACCGGGGTCAGCCTGTGCCTGTTCTTCGTGGCCTTTTTCCAGGGGTGGGGGACCTTCGCCCAGTGGTTCAACGGAGTGCAGGGCGCAGTGGAACTGCCCACCCGGCTCACCCTGGGCTTCGGCACCATGCTGCTGGCCCACGTCGCCTTCAACATCCCCTACGTGATCCTCAACGTGGCCCCCAAGCTGCGCCAGATGGACAAAAACCTGGTGGACGCCGCCCAGGACCTGGGCTGCACCTGGATGCAGGCCTTCTGGAAGGTGATCCTGCCCGAGATCAAGCCGGGGATCGTGTCTGGCGCGCTCATCGCCTTCACCATGTCCATCGATGACTTTGTCATCTCCTACTTCACCGCCGGGTCCTCCACCTCCACCCTGGCCATGCGCATCTACTCCATGACCAAAAAGCGGATCACCCCGGAGGTGAACGCGGTGTCCACCCTGCTGTTTTTGTCGGTGCTGGCTCTGCTGGTGCTCAATAACATACGGGAGGTCCGGCAGGAGCGCCGGGCTGCGTCCCAGGAGATCCGGGAACCCTCCTTCTTTGAAAAGCTGTCCCTCCGCTTCAACCAGCCCTCTTTTCGGTGGGCGCGCCGGAGCGTGACGGCCGCCATGGCCTGCGCCTTCATCGTTGTGATCGTCCTGCTCACCGGGGCCACCAGCTCCCAGCCGGTGGTCAACGTGTGCAGCCTGGGCGAGTATATCGACGAGGAGCTTATCACCCTCTTCGAGGACGGCACCGGCATCCGGGTGAACTACCAGACCGCCGAGAGCAACGAGGCCATGTACTCCCTGCTGAAAAGCGGCGGGGCGGACTACGACGTGGTGGTCACCTCCGACTATATGCTGGCCCAGCTGCTGGAGGAGGGTATGCTGGAAGAGCTGGACTACGACCAGATCCCCAACTTCGAGCTGATTGACCAGCGCTTCCGCAACCTGCCCTACGACCCCGAGAACAGGTACACCGTCCCCTACACCTGGGGCACCCTGGGCATCATCTACAACGCCAATATGGTAGAGGAGGAGCCGGACAGCTGGGGCGTGCTGTATGACGATCAGTACGCCGGCAGCGTGCTGCTGATCAACAACTCCCGGGACGCGCTGGGGGAGGCCCTGCTCTATTCCGGCTGTTCGGTGAACACCACCGACCCGGAGGAGATTCGCGCCGCCTTTGCGCTCATCGCCGACGCCAACCGCCGGGGGGTATTCCAGGCCAAGGTGTCCGACCAGGTGTTCCAGAAGATGGAGGGGGGCAACGCCGCCATCGCCACCTACTACGCCGGGGATTACCTGTCTATGGTGGATAATCAGGCCCCCGGCGTGGACCTGCGCTACGTGATTCCCAAGGAGGGCTCCAACTGGTTCGTGGACGCCATGTGCGTGCTCAAGGACGCCCCCCACTACGACGAGGCCATGGCGTGGATCAACTTCATCGCCTCCACCGACACCAACCTGGCCAACATGGACTATATCTGGTACGCCTCCCCCAACACCGAGGCCCTGGAACAGTACCCCGCCTACTACCAGGAGCTGTACGGCGAGGAGCTGGACCCCGAGCTGTACGAAATTATGGCCGCCCCGGCCCAGGTGCTGGAGCGGTGCGAGAGCTATCTGGTGCTGCCCCCGGCCACCCGAAAGCTGTACAACGACCTCTGGGTCGAGCTGGGCGCCTGATTGACGCCGCCATTGGAGGGCCAAAAGGCCCTCCAATGGTTTTTTATTCCTCTCTGTTTAAGATTTGACTATTCAATGCCGATGTTGTATAATATCTTGATTCTTTGTGCACGGGGGTGAACCGGGTGTGGATTGCGGATCAATGGGGCGATTATGAGCTGTTGGACTGCGGCCGGGGTGAGAAGCTGGAGCGCTGGGGAGATAAGCTGCTGGTGCGGCCCGACCCCCAGGCCATCTGGAACACCCCCAGGAATCACCGGGGCTGGAAGCGTCCCGACGCCCGGTATGCCCGATCCAGCTCCGGGGGTGGGCAGTGGGCGGACAAAAACGTCCCCCAGCGGTGGCAGATCCACTACCGGGACCTCACCTTCCAAGTGGGGCTGATGAACTTTAAGCATACCGGGGTATTCCCCGAGCAGGGGGCAAACTGGGACTTTGCCCGGGAACAGATTCAAAACGCGGGCCGCCCGGTGAGCGTGCTCAACCTGTTCGCCTATACCGGCGGGGCCACCATCGCCTGCGCGGCGGCGGGGGCGTCCGTCTGCCACGTGGACGCGGCAAAGGGCATGGTACAATGGGCGAAGGACAACGCCCGCGCCTCCGGGCTGGAGGATAAGCCCATCCGCTGGATCGTGGACGACTGCGCCAAGTTCGTGGAGCGGGAGATCCGCCGTGGGCGGCGGTACGACGCCGTCATCATGGACCCGCCCTCCTACGGCCGGGGGCCCTCCGGCGAGGTATGGAAGCTGGAGGAGAACCTGTACCCCTTTGTGGAGCTGGTGGCCGGGGTGCTGTCCGACGATCCCCTGTTCGTCATTTTGAATTCCTACACCACGGGGCTGGCCCCGTCGGTGCTAACCTATATTCTGCAGACCGTCATCGGCGGGAGGTTCGGCGGGCACACCGTATCCGACGAGCTGGGCCTGCCCGTCACCGCCACGGGGCTGGCCCTGCCCTGCGGGGCCACCGGGCGATGGGTTTGCGGGGGGACTTAATATGTCTGGATTGACCTCCATGAAAAACATCGGGAAAGAGATGGCGCGGAAGCTGACCGCCGTGGGCATCGACTCCCCGGAGGTATTGGCGGAATCGGGGGCAAAGCACGCCTTCTTCAAGCTGAAGGAAGTGTTCCCCGACGTCTGCCTGGTGCACCTGTACGCCCTGGAGGGGGCGGTCCAAGGCATTGACTTCAACTGCCTTCCCCAGGAGAAAAAACAGGAGCTGAAAGAATTCAGCGACTTTTTGAAAGGGTAACGCCATGTCTGAGCATCCCATCATCCGAACCGAAAACCTCACCTTCCGCTACACCACCGAGGAGGGCGCCGCCCCCACGGTGCTGGACGGGGTGTCCCTGTCCATCCAGCCGAGGGAGTTTGTGGCGGTGCTGGGCCACAACGGGTCGGGCAAGTCCACCCTTGCCAAGCACTTCAACGCCATCCTTCTGCCCACCGCGGGCAAGGTATACGTGGACGGCATGGACACCCGGGACGAGGACAGGCTGCTGGACATCCGCCGCCAGGTGGGCATGGTGTTCCAGAACCCGGACAACCAGATTGTGGCCAGCGTGGTGGAGGAGGACGTGGCCTTCGGCCCGGAGAATTTAGGGGTGCCCTCCGGGGAGATCCGGCAACGGGTGGACGCAGCCCTGGAGACCGTGGGCATGACAGAGTACGCCCGCCATGCCCCCCACCTGCTATCCGGGGGCCAGAAGCAGCGGGTGGCCATCGCCGGGGTGCTGGCCATGCGGCCGAAGTGCATCGTGCTGGACGAGCCCACCGCCATGCTGGACCCGGTGGGCCGGAAAGAGGTACTGGACACGGTGCGCCGGCTCAATACGGAAGCCGGGATTACGGTGGTGCTCATCACCCACCACATGGACGAGGCCGCCCAGGCCGACCGGCTGATTGTCATGCACGACGGCCACATCATGGCGGACGACAGGCCGGAGCAGGTGTTCCAGAACGTGGACGGCCTGCGCTCTTTGGGACTGGAGGTACCCGAGCCGGTGGCCCTGCTTTACGAGCTGCGGCAGGCGGGGGTGGATGTGCCCCTCACGGCCCTGACGGTGGACGGGTGCGCGGCGGTTTTGAAGGAGCTGCTGGCGCGGGGCGGAAAATCGGAGTTCTAGGGGGCGAGTTTTATGCTGCACAAAATGAATTTGTGGCACGACTCCTTTGAGGCAATTCGAAATAAAACAAAAACGATTGAGATGCGGTTGAATGACGAAAAGCGCTCCCGGATTAAGCTTGGCGACATCATTGAGTTCACGGATACCGGCAGCGGGGAAACAATCCGATGCACCGTATTGAACTTATTCCGATACGCAGATTTCGAAACGCTTTATCGAAATCACACTCCGATATCAATTGGTTACAAAGAAAACGAGACAGCGCTGCCCTCTGATATGTTGATCTATTATTCTCAGGACGATGTTAAAAAATATGGTGTTGTCGGGATTGAAGTGCGTGTGATATAAATTTCAGCTTGGCCTGCTCCCCGCACGTTATTTCCATTTCACGGAGTTTTATAAATGGCAGCTATCATCGAAGCCAGACAGCCAAAGGAGCGGATCACGATTATGGATAGACAGGTCATTCATATATATGGCGCGTCCGGCTCCGGAACCTCTACGATCGGCAGGTTTGTCAGCGATCAATTGGGATACTTCTTCATGGATACGGACGATTACTTTTGGGAGCCAACCGACCCACCCTATGAGATCAAACGGGCCATTCCCGACAGGATCGCGCTAATGCGAAATGATATTGCAAAACATGATAAGATCGTCATCTCCGGCTCCCTTGTCGACTGGGGCGACGAGCTGATCCCTCTCTTCACGTTGGCCGTCCGTGTGGAAACCGATACCGCGATACGGATCGAACGGCTGAAAAAAAGGGAGCGGGAGTATTTCGGCAGCCGGATTGACGCGGGCGGGGATATGTATGAAAACCACCGGGAGTTTATTGACTGGGCCGCTTCTTATGACTACGGCGATCTTAATATGAGAAGCAGGGCAAAGCACGACGAATGGCAGAAGCTGTTGCTGTGCCGGAACATTTTATTGGACGGAAGTTTGCCTGTGGAACAGAATTTCCAACGCATAAGGCAGAACCTGGCCCCCATCCAAGGAGCTTGATCCATGGCAGCTATCATCGAAACCAAACAATTAACCCACACCTACAGCCAGGGCACTCCCTTCCAGCACACCGCCCTGAACGGCGTGGACTTTTCCGCCCAGGCGGGGGAATACGTAGCCGTCATCGGCCGCACCGGCTCGGGGAAATCCACCCTGATCCAGCACCTGAACGGCCTGTTGAAGCCCACCTCCGGCCAGGTGCTGTTCGACGGGACGGACATCTGGGAGAGCAAGGAGCGCACCCGTCAGGTCCGCTGCCAGGTGGGGCTGGTGTTCCAGTACCCGGAGTACCAGCTCTTCGAGGAGACGGTCTATCAGGACATCGCCTTCGGCCCCAAAAACATGGGGCTGGACGGGGAGGAGATCGACCGCCGGGTGAAGCAGTCCGCCCGGTTCGTGGGGCTGGAGCCCAGTGTTTTGGAAAAGTCCCCCTTCGACCTGTCCGGCGGGCAAAAGCGCCGGGTGGCTATCGCCGGGGTCATCGCCATGGAGCCCCAGGTGCTGGTGCTGGACGAGCCCACCGCGGGCCTTGACCCCGCCGGCTCCGCCCGC
>X363_Desmarests_Spiny_Pocket_Mouse__coassemble_688_pt1 | contig 17414 bp, 16 predicted proteins | sample X363_Desmarests_Spiny_Pocket_Mouse__metabat2_low_PE_031 | metagenome-assembled genome bin X363_Desmarests_Spiny_Pocket_Mouse | reverse complement strand
AACTTTCCCGCTTCATTGTTTGCGCCCCCTTTCCCCTTATTATATCATATCACCCTTTGATGGAAAATTAAATCAGTGGTTCCTTAAGGTCTTTTCTCCGTATGCCGCACGAATCTGATCGTTCTGTTCATAGTGAACGATGATTTCACCGATTTTCCAATAGGTTGTCAGAAGCTCCTGATTGACCTGTGTGGCGACGTTTCGCCGCGCCGTGTCCATCAGTTCCTTGATTTCCGTAACTACTGGGGTAATATAGGAACTTAACCCCACGTTTGTGTTGCCCAACTGTTCGGACATTTTGATATACCTCCGGCAGCATTTGTATCGCTTGCACCTTTTATGATACCATATGATGCTCTCGGAAACAAGCAGTATCGCTTGCCTGATGTTGATTTCTATGGTAGAATGGCATTAACTTCTACCCGACCACATGGAAAGGAGGTTCCCATGAGCGATATTTACAGTTTGCGTCTTTACAACACCGAGTTGATGCGGTTTTCTTTGGAAAAGCGGGGACTGGACGGCCTTGTTTCCGAAATTATTTCCGTTCAGGACAAATACGCTCCGCTGATGCCCCTGGATTTGGAGCAGACCGGCGAGGGGATCATCCGCTGGCTCGGCAAGAGGGTCATTCCCAAAAACCGCACCTTTGTGGATCAGATACTCAAAACGCTGAATTTGAGCCATAACGATACAAAAGGCATCATCGACGTTTGCAAGGGCCTTTCTCTGAATGACAGCTATTGGGTTGTCCCGGAGGGCTTTGAGGGGACGTTTGAGGAATATAACCTCTATGAAAACCGCTTTTCCGAAATACTGGCGTTGGTGGCTTACACCGGCGCAGGCCGGAGCCATGAAGCGTTTACCACATCCCCCGAATTGACCACCAGTGGGATGCTCCCCAAAGCGTGGCGGCTGATTGAGGGCGACGGCATCTATCTCTATAAAGGCGGGACACGGGGTGCGTCCAACACCGGGCGGGAGCCGTACTGTGAAGCATACGCTTCTCAAATTGCCGCTGTCATGGGGCTGAACGCCGTGCGTTATGACCTGGAAAACTGGAAAGGCATCACCGCTTCCAAGTGCCGGTTGTTTACCAATATCGACACAGCGTTTATCCCCATTGGCCGCATTGTGTGGGCAGGCGGCATTCAGGCTTGCCTTGACTACTATGACGCCTTGGGCGGTGAGTTTGGGGAGCAGCTTCGGAGTATGCTGGTGTTTGACGCGCTGATCTACAACGAGGACAGGCACTTCGGCAACTTTGGCCTGCTGCGGGATAACCACACCGGCCAGATCATCGCACCGGCCCCTGTCTTTGACAACGGCCTATCGCTGCTGGCCTTTGCGGGCAGGGACGATCTTGACAGCTACGCTCACTTTGAAGCCTACGCCCAAATGAGAACAACTCCCTATCAGGTGTCCTTTGAGGACATCTGCCATGCGGTGATGGGGCCGGTTCAGGAAGCCCAGCTTCGCCGGATGATCGGCTTCCAGTTCCGCCGCTATCCTGCCGGTGCGGTAACGGACACCCACCTGGACTATCTGGAAAAGCTGCTGGAAAGCCGGGTGCAGAAATTGTTGAACATCCCCTCCCGAAAGCGTCAAAAGGGCAGCAGGGAACAGGATGCACGATGATGTTTGTAGGCTGATAAACGGGCAGGGAAGGGCACCTGCCAGTGCCATAACAATTCCATGATATAAAACAGGCCGGAAATGACGCCATCATTTCCGGCCTGTTGTTACATAGCTGGGGTAAAATTTTATCTTGTGCGACATATCAAGGTGTGCTATAATGAGCCTTACAGAGTGAAGCACCCCTATATTTCAGGGGGATTATATTGCCCTTTAGCTGGTACGCCAGAGTAGAATCGAACGCCAAACCGCCATGCGATTTTTCGCCCCCTTGCTAATCGCTTGCTAATTACGGCCCTCAAAAACGACCGAAATTAGCAAAAAATGATGGTAACTATCGAGCAGTGATAATACGAAAAAAACCAGTAATATCAACGCTTTTCGGTAGATGATAGCCATTGACAATTAGCGTCCGATACCTTCTCTAAGCAAAGGGTCGGACGTTCGATTCGTCTCGCGGGTGCCACGACAGAACGCACAAAGCCTTCGGTATTCCGAAGGCTTTGTGCGTTCTGCCGCTTTTCACATCTTGAGGCCGGCGGCCCGTCCCCGGAGGGCCCCGCTTCCCGCCCGCGGCCCTCCGGCCCCCGTGGTCACCCCTGGGAGGCCGTCTTTTTTCGTTTCCGGCGCCGCCCGCCCTTTCCCCGGCAGATATGGATGCCGCCGTCCAGAGCCGCGGCGTACTCCCGCCTCAGCTCGGGGGTGATGTCCGGAACCGACCGTCGCCCCCGCCACAGGCCGTCCTCCCCCTGGGTGAGGGCCAGACGGCACAGGAACCGACCGTGCTCCGGGCAGGTGAATGCAGAATAGTACAGGGACGCGGCGCGCCCCTCCCCCGGCGTGGGATAAACCCACCGAGCCACCCCGTACTTCTGCCCGCACAGGGGGCAGGAGGGATTCCGGCTGTTCCTGGCGTTGAGCACCTCCTCCGGAGTGGGCAGCGGCCCCACCTTCTGCCGGGGCTGCCTGGGAAAGGCCGTCTCCGACAGCCGCAGGGCCAGCCTCCGCCGGCGGGGCACGGGCGGCTCGGGGCGGTAAGCCAGGGCCTCCGGCGTGAGCCAGGCGCCGATCAGCGCCGTGTACATGGCGTCGTTGACGGCGCTGTGATAGTCAAAGATGTCGGGGATGCCGCAGTATTCCGCCGCCCGCCACAGGGCGATCTGCCGGTCGGCGCCCAGCACATAGCCGAAGGCCCGCTGAAAGTCGTACACCCTGTCCGCCGGGAAGGGCTCCAGTCCCCAATAGGCGCAGTTGGCGTTCAGCTCCTCCAGGTCGCCCACGCCCCAGCCGGCGAACTCCGTCTCCCCGGCGCACCAGGCCCGGAACGCCTCCGCCGCCCCGGGAAAGCGCGTGCGGGACGCCTTGAACGCCTTCCCCTCCGGCAGCTTCCTGGCGCCCTGGTCAAATTTTTTGTGTACCGTGGGCCGGATGCAGGCGTTAAACGTGCCCACAATGGGCCCGCCCAGCCTTTCCACCCGCACCGCGCCGATCTGCAAAATCTCGTTGAGCGGCCTGTTGTCGTATCCCCGGTTCCACTCCAGGTCCAAAATAATCATGCCCTCTGCTTCACTTCGTTTCTCTATGTGGGTTTGTCTGCCCCCTATTGTATTGAAATACCGTCCTCCCGTCAAGGGCAAAAGCCGCCGGGCCGGCGCAGCGGACAAAAATCAGGGAGGGACATACCGAACTATGTCCCTCCCTGGGCTTATGGCAGAAAATCCTCCCGCATGGGATTGAATATATCCAGCAGCACCCCGGCCTCCAGGCAGACGCATCCGTGGATCACGCCGTCCCGTTTCAGCATGGTATCCCCCGGCCCCACCTCCCGGGTCTCCCCGTCGATGGTGAAGGAGAACCGCCCGCTGACCACGTAGGTGATCTGGGTGTGGGGGTGGCTGTGGAGGGTCCCCACCGCCCCCTGCTCAAACCGGTTTTCCACGCACATTAGCTGTCCGCCGTAGGCCAGCACCCGGCGGACAACACCCTCGCCCGCCTCCTGCGGCAGGGTATCGGAATGCGGTACCCAGCGCTGATTCTGTTTGGGGAACATACTCCCGCCTCCTTGTTAAAATCGGGCCGGGGCCGCCGACGGCCCCGGCCTTTTTTCGTGCCTGTCAGATCAACAGGACAGCCTCCCTATTTGAAGAACAGCAGCGGTACGGTGGGCTCATAGCCGCCCAGCAGCTTGGGGATGGCAAGGCTGATGTCCGGGATGAAGGAGATCAGCAGCAGGGCGATAATCATACACAGGTAGAAGGGCAGGGTGGCCTTGACCACCTTCTCCATGGGCCGCTTGGCCACGGCGGAGCCGATGAACAGCACCGCGCCCACTGGGGGCGTCAGCAGACCGATGCCGCAGTTGAGCACCACGATGATGCCGAACTGGACGGGGTCCAGCCCGCAGAACTGGGTGGCGATGGGCAGCAGGATGGGGGTGGCGATGAGGATAATGGGGGCCATGTCCATAATCATGCCCAGCACCAGCAAAATCACGTTGAGCAGGATAATCAGAATAATGCGGTTGTCGGTGAGGCTCACGACCGCCTGGGAGGCCAGCTCGGGCACATGGAGCAGCGTCAGGCAGTTGCCAAATACAGCGGAGGTAGCAATGAGGATCAGTACGATGGCCAGGGTGTTGACGCACTCATCCAGAGCTTTCCACACGCCCTTCCAGTCCAGTCCCTTGTAGATGAACACGGAGACGAACAGGGAGTAGATGACGGCGATGGCGGCGGACTCGGTGGCGGTGAACTTGCCGGTGACCACGCCCACAATGACAATCACGATGGCGGCCAGGGCCCAGAAGGAGGTCAAAAACTGCTTGAAGAAATTGATGAGGTGGAACTTCTCCCCCTTGGGATAATTCCGCTTCACCGAGATGACATAGGACCCGATCATCAGGGCGATGGCCAAGATGGCCCCTGGCACATAGCCCGCCAGGAACAGGGAGCCCACCGAGATGCTGCCGGCGGTCATGGAGTAGATCACCATGTTGTGGCTGGGGGGCACCAGCAGGCCCTCGCAGGAGGATGTGATGGTGACGGCGGTGGAGAAATCATCGTCATAGCCCTGATCCACCATCATAGGGATCATAATGGAGCCAATGGAGGCGGTGTCGGCAGCGGCGGAGCCGGAGATGCCACCGAAGAAGTAGGACGCCACGATGTTCACCATGGCCAAACCGCCCCGCATCCAGCCCACGCAGGCGTTGGCCAGGGCGATGAGCTTGTCGGAGATGCCCCCCGAGCCCATGAGCACACCCATGGTGATGAAGAAGGGCACCGCCATCAGGGAGTAAGAGCTGATGCCTTTCACCATCAGGCGGCCCACGTCGGCAAGGCTGTTGCCCAGAACCATCATGCAGAACACGGAGGCCAGCCCCACGGCGTAGGCGATGGGGAAGCGCAGCAGAATCATGACGGCAAAGCTGGCTAACAGAACAATGATGGCCAGTGTCTGGGTATCCATTACGCCGCCCCCCCTTCTTTCACGAAGAACGATTTGATGTGGTTATACAGCGCCTCCAGCTCAAAGACGATCATGGCGGCCCCCGCCAGGGGCACCGGGAAATACATCCAGAACCGACTCAGCCAGGGCATGGACACATAAAAGCCCCGGCCGCCCAGGGTGGAGGCATAGATCCAGCCCTCTATCAGCATGATAAGGCCCAGCGCCAGCACCGCAACGTCCGCCAGAATGTCCAGCACCCTGAGAACCGCTTTGGGCAGGTACTGGTCAAAGGCGGTCATACGGATGTGGGCCCCCCGGCGGATAGCCAGGGCGGCAGCCAGCACCGCCATATAGGACATACAGGTCAGGATGACCTCCTCCGACCAGGAGGGATCCTTGATTACGCCCAGGAAACCCAGAACATTGGGGTATTCCTTGGCCCAGCTCTGGCACCAGCGGCCCAGCACGGTGTAGGTGGCGATGAGGATATCCGCGACAAGCAGCAGCTTGCAGATCACCAGAAACACCTTGTAGGCCACGTCATACACCGGCTTGATTTTGTCCATGGTCTCAAAAATTTTCGGCATATTTGTTCTCCTCTCTCAAAAATTCAGCGCGGGCGCGGGGCATCCCCCGCGCCCGCGCTGAGTTGGAACAACGCTGCGATGATACAGGCGCCCGAATTACTTCAGGTCCTGAATCTTCTGATACAGGTCGGCCAGGTCGCCGCTGGCGTACTGGTCGATGACCGGCTTACAGGCCTCGGCCCAGGGGGTCTTGTCGGCCACCTCGATGACGTTGATGCCGTCGGCCTTCAGCCCGTCCAGCACCTCCTGCTCCGCGCCCTCCACGTACTCCTGGTTGAATTTCTGGGCGTAGGCGGCGGCCTCCATGATCACCTTCTGCTGGTTCTCAGTGAGCTTGCCCCAGGCGTTGTCGGTGATAATGACCTGCACCGCGCCCAGGGTGTGGCCGTCCAGGATCAGGTTGGGGGCCACCTCGTCAAAAGCGTTGGACTTGTAGTTGCCGATGGGCTGCTCCGCGCCGTCACACACGCCGGTGCTCAGGCCGGAGTAGAGCTCGCCGAAGGACACCACCGTGGGGGAGGCGCCCAGGCCCTCCACCAGGCCGTTCATGATGGGATCGTTGGACACGCGAAGCTTCATGCCCTTCAGGTCGTCGATGCCGGAGATGGGGTCCCGGGTGAAGAAGTGGCGGAAGCCCTCCTCGCCGAAGAAGATGCCCCGCACAGGCAGGCCCAGCTCCTGGGGCTCGTTGAGGAACTCCTGGGCCAGCTCGCCGCTGTTGGCGAAGTTCCAGAAGTGCTCCCGGCTCTCAAAGGTAAAGGGGAGGGTGCACAGCACAGACTTCTTCACGCCGTAAGTATTCAGGGCGAAGACGGAGATGCGGGAGATGTCAATCTGGTTGGAGCCGGCCATGATGGAGTCCAGCACGTCGTTCTCAGAGCCCAGCACGCCGCCGGCCTGGATGTCGATGGTAATGGAGCCGCCGGACAGCTCCTCGGCCTTCTCCTTGAAGGCGGTGGCCACGTGGCCGATGATGGAGTCGATGGGGTTGACCTCGGCGTAAACCAGGGTCACCTTGGGATCGTTGGACACGTCGCCCACGTCGGCGGGATCGCCGGCCTCGCTATTGGCGGGGGCAGGATCCTTGGTCTCGGGGGCCTTGCTGGCCTCGCCGCCGGGGTTGCCGCCGCAGGCGGCCAGGGTCAGAACCATGAGCGCCGCGAGAAGGGCAGATACAAATTTTTTCATTTTCAGCTTCCTCCATTTTGTCATTTTGTCGCAGTGGCTTGCCGCCTGATTGGGCGGTTTTGACAAACCTTGTGGGCTGTCTTACCGAATCCACTGTAGCAAATTGCAAAAACCAATGCAATAGCCTTTAAAATATGTGCTATTGATCCAAAAGAATTGAAACTCGCTTTTGTAGATTCCCCACAATTCCACTTGCAGGATTTTTAGCAGTTTGACCAGGGAAAAAGTGTCCCCCCGGCTGGCGCCGGGGGGACGACTCAAGTTCAACTATCCCGAATCTCCTGGATCAGCGCCCGCTGCTCCTCAGAGTATTCCTCATACATGGGCTCTACCGCTTGGCGGAATTCCTCCAGCTGCTCCCCGGTCAGGGTGGTCACCACGCAGCCATAGTCCCGCACCAGCTCCTCTGCGTCCTCCTCCGCCTGGAGCCAGAGTTCCCGCTCGTAGGCGGCGCACTCCCTGGCGCACTGGCGGATAATGGTCACATAGTCCTCGTCAATGGCGGCGATCTTGTCCAGGGCCTCGGTACTCATGACCTGCATCTCAGGCAGACGGGAATGCCCGTCCAAAAGGTAATAGCGGGCGGCCTGGTAGTGGCCCGTGGCGGCGTAGCTGGGCCAGTTGTTCTCCGCACCGTCAATCTTGGCCGTCTGGAGGGCGGAGTACACATCGTTGTAAGGAATCTGCACATATCGCGCACCCAGCAGCTCCACCATCCGCGTCATCAGCGCGGATTCCTGTACCCGGATGGTCAACCCCTTCAAATCGTCCAGGCTATAAATGGGTTCCCGGGTATAAAAGCTCCTGGACCCGGCGTCAAACCAGCTCAGCCCGATGACGCCCGCCTGCCGCGTGCTGGTGAGGAACCGCTCTCCGATGGACCCATCCAGCACCCGCCACATATGCTCCGCGTCATCATACAGAAAGGGGAGGGCCAGTACCTCAAACTGGGGGCAGGTGTCCGACATGGTGCCCAAAGAGAACCGGGCCAGATCAATGCCGCCGAACTGAATCTGTTCAAATACTCGGACCTCATCCCCCAGCTCTCCGTTGCAGTAGAGCCGGACGCAGATTTTGCCCTGGGTGCGTTCCTCCACCAGCTGGGCGAAGTACTCCGCCGCCTTGGTGGTGGGGTAGTCCAAGGGCTGGTTGTCGGCGTAGCGCAGGATCAACAGAGGCACGTTCTGTTCCTCTGCCCCCCATCCGCAGCCGCACAGCAGCAGAAGGGCGCACAGCGCCAGACAGGCGGCCCGTTTCATGGCGTATCCCCCGTCCGGCTGCGCAGGGCGCTCCGGCGGTAGTCCGTAGGGGTCATACCCACGTTTTTCTTGAAGGCCCGGGTGAAATAGTTGGCGCTCTCGTATCCCACCATGCCGGCCACCTCCGCCGTGGAGCGCAGCGGATCCCGCAGCAGCTCCCGGGCCGCGTCCATGCGCAGCTGCGTCAGGTAGTCCAGGAAATTCACCCCGAAGGTGCGCTTGAACAGGGAGGAAAAGTAAGACGCGTTCAGCTTCAGCATGGCGCTGACGGAATCCAGGGAGATATCGTACATCATATAGTTATGCTGTAAGTATTTTTTGACCTTCCCCATCAGCACAGCGGCCTTGTCATAGCTGCCGCTCTCCAGCAGCTCTCCACTGGAGGCCATGGCCTCCAGCTGACGCGAAGCGTCAGCCTGGGCCGCCGCCCGCCGGACCGCCCGCTCCACATCGTCCGGATCCACGGGCTTGAGGATATAATCGCAGGCCCCCAGGCGCACCGCCTCATGGGCGTAGGTGAACAGGCTGTAGGCTGTGACAAAGATGATCTTGCACTCCGGGCGCTGGGCCAGGATCTGTCTGGACGCGTCAATGCCGCTGATTCCCGGCATCTCGATGTCCATCAGCGCCACGTCCGCCGCCCACAGCGCCGCCGCGTCCACCGCCAGGCGGCCGTTCTCCACCATGCGGACCTCCACCTCCCGGCCAAACCGCTTGTCCAGGATCTCCCCCAGGATCTCCCGCTCGTAGCCCTCGTCGTCCGCCACCAGGATCTTAATCATCTCCGTCACCCTCTTCCCAGGCAAAAATCTGTGGCAGGCGCAGCACCGCCGCCGTCCCCTTTCCCTGCTCGGACTGGATATCCAGGCCGTATTCCTTTCCCCACAGCCGCAGGCGGGCCGCCACGTTATATACCCCGATATGCTCTCCCGTGGTGGGCGGATTTTTCAGGTTGCTGCGCAGGGCCTCCAGCGTCTCCGGCCCCATACCCACGCCGTCGTCGGCCACGGTGATTCTCAGCGCGCCGCCCTCCTGCTCAATGTGGATCTCCACGCAGCCCCCCGCCTCCTTGGGCCCGATGCCATGCTTGAAGGCGTTCTCCACCAGGGGCTGGAGAATGAAGGAGGGCACCAGGGTGTCCGGCAGGTCCACCTCGGGGCTGATGTGCCAGCTCATCCCCAGCCGTTCCCCGAACCGTGCGCGGTAGAGGGCATAGAATTCGTCCACAATCTGCACCTCCCGGAGCAGGGGGACCTGGCTGTCGTTGCTGCCCAGGGCATACCGGAACAGGCGGCTCAGCGAGCCGATGAGGGCATGGGTGCGCTCCGCCCCCTCCCGCTGGGAGGTGTACAGGATGACGTTCAGGGTATTGAACAGGAAGTGGGGGTTGATCTGGCTGCGCAGCTGCTGGAGCTTTTCCCGCTCCATCAGGGTCTGCAGCTCCAGCGCCTCCAGTTCCTTGGCGTGAAGCCGACCCTCCACTGCGTTCTTCTCCTCCAGCAGCTCCACCTGCCGCTTCATGGAGCGCTTCATCTCGTTGAAGGTCTTCGCCGTGTGGCCGGTCTCGTCCCGCTGGCTCTCGTCCAGGTCGGGGGTGTCGAACTCCCCCCGGCTGATGGCCTGGGACGCCTGGGCCAGCGCCGCCTCCGAGCGCAGCAGCCGCACCAGCGACACCACCAGCATGGTTCCCGTGAGCACGCACAGGAATACCGCCGCGGTCTGCGCCCGCTTCAGATCCTCGTTGAGCTGGGTCAGGCGGATGTGCGCGTCCTGGTTGTCGAAGCAGGCCTGCTCCAAAAGCTGCTGGGTGTACTGGCGCAGATAGCCCCCGCAGGGCTCCGCCCCGGCGTAATACAGCTCCGACGCCCGGGCCGGCCGGTTGGCTCGCAGCTCCGAGACAATGGCGTCCAGGGTGCGGCACAGGGTCTGATAGGTGGTCCGCGCCGCGTTGGCCAGCAAGTACTGCTCCTCGCTGACCACCCGCAGATCCGTCTCGATGTTTTCCAGGTGGCCGGCGGACCGCTGCCGGCTCTCCTCCACGGTCACGATCAGCGACGCGGAATCCCCGTAGTCCCAGCGGTAGTTCTCCAGCGCGGTCATGCACGCCTCCACGTCGTTGAGGAACCGGCTGATGGTCTGGATGCTCTCGCTTCGCTTCTCCAGCGGCTCCAGCACATACTTCGTCTGGTAATAGCCCATGCCGATCTGGAGGGCCATCGCCGCGCCGAAGGCCGTGAGAAATAACACAATCCGGCCCAGCAACGTCATCTGCGGCCATCCGATCCGGCGCATAGGCGCGCCCTCCTTCCCTGCGGCTGTTTCTTTTGTTCATGGTAGCATTTCCTTTGGCTTTTTGCAAGCTTTTTGAAATTGATCGCCGGGGCGGAATATGTTATACTGTTATATTATGGACAAGGGAGACTGACCCATGAAGATCGAGGTCCGGCTCAATGAAAAGGCGTTTATGAAATTCAGCTGGTTCGACGCGTTCCGGCACAAAAAGGTCTGGCGCAGGCCGCTCCTCTTCGCTGCCATCCTGGGCGCCGCCGCCCTGGTCTGTTTCGCGCTGCACCAGCGGCGGGGGGCCATTCTGCTGGGGATCGTGCTCCTGGCGGTGGCGCTGGGCCTGCCCGCGGCCTATTTCCTGAATTTCTACCTCTCCCTGCGCAGGCAGAGCGCCGGGCTCGCCGGGGAAAAGCACATTTATACGCTGGAGCTCCATGACGACGGCCGAGGGGTGGCCGTGGACAACGGCAGCGAGTATGCGGGCTATTCCTGGCAACAGGTTTTCCACGTCTACCGCACCGAGACCGCCAGCTATCTCTACATCACCCCCCAGCGCGCGTTTCTGATCCCCCACAGCTGTGTGGAGGGCGGCGCGGACAGCCTGTGGGATCTGATCTGCCGGCAGGTTCCTGCGAACCGGCGCACCGCGCGGTGATGCCAAGCCTTAAGCGAAGGAGATGCTTTCTCATGCGCGACACCACTTTGGAGCAGCGCCGCCAGAACCAGCTTCTGTACGGCGTCCTGTTCGCCTTTTTTGTCAGCGGGGCCGCCTCCCAGCCCCTGGGGTCCTTCATTCCCTTCCTGCGGGAGACTTATGGGTTCAGCTACGATCTGTCCGGTGTGCTGCTGTCCTGTCAGTCGGTGGGCAACCTGGTCTCCGTGCTGCTGGCCGGGTTCCTGCCGCTGTGGCTGGGTCGGCGGCGGGCCATTCTGCTCACCGCCGTGTGGATGACGGTGGCCTACCTCATCTTTGCCGCCGGACTGGGAGCCGCGCTCCTGCTGGTGGCGGCGTTCCTCATGACCGGCATCGCCCGGGGCGGCAATTCCAATTTCTCCAACACCATGATCTCCACCCTTCCCGGGGACAAGGCCGCCCGGGGCTATAATCTGCTCCACGGCTGCTTCGCGGTGGGGGCGCTGCTGTCCCCCCTGCTGCTGGTGTTCTTCGCCGGGCGGTGGCCCGCCTCCGGCTGGCGGGTGATGGCCGGACTGCTGTGCGCCCTGTGCCTGTGCCAGCTGGCGGTATACGCCAAAATGCCCCTGCCCGCCGAGCCGCCCCGCAAAGGGGTGTCCGCCGCGGATCGGAGCTTTTTGAAGGTAAAGCTGTTCTGGCTGGGCAGCGCCATGCTGCTGTTTTATATCTCGGCAGAGTACGCCATCGTGGGCTGGCTGGTGACCTATTTTGAGGACACGGGCATTCTGGACCCCAGTCGCTCCCAGCTGATGAACAGCCTTTTGTGGCTGGTGATCTTTTTGGGGCGGATGATCGGCGCGGCCATCACCGGGAAGGTGTCCCGGGGCAAGCTGCTGCTGGTGGACGGCGTGGGCTTTTTCCTGTGCTTCCTGGTGATGTTCTTCAGCCGCTCCCCCGTCCCCATCACCCTGGGGCTGATCGGGGTGGGGCTGTTTATGTCCACCATCTATCCCACCGCCTTCACCTTCGGCAGCGACTGCATCCGGGGCAACGACCTGGGGTGCAGCATCATGATATTTACCGGCAGCGTGGGCGGGATCATCACCCCCGCCCTGGTGGGCCTGGTGGCCGAACGGGCGGGCATCCAGGCCGGGATGGGCGTGGTGGCGGCCCTCACCGCCCTGCTGCTGGCCAGCATCGTGCTCAGCGTAGCCAGCGCCGGCCGCGCCCGGCAGGACTGCCGCTGACTGTCTGAAACCAGAACCGCCCACAAATTTTTTTCGGGCCCACCCGCCGGTCAGGCGGGTGGGCCCTTGTCATGCCTCTTGCGCCGCAACGCGCCGTCAGGCCAGATTCCGTACCATGTTAAACACCGCTATGGCAAGCACCAGCAGCTGCACGCCGTTGAACGCCCGCTCCACCGCGGGCTCACTGCACCGCTTGCTCAGCTCGGCCCCGATGAATCCCCCTGCAATCGCCCCCGCAATCATAACAGGGGCCGCAGACAGGTCAAATCCCTCAAACCCTCCTCCCGCCGCCACCGCCGCCAGCTTGGAAACCTGGGCAAACAGGATCGTGACCAGGGAACAGACCGTGGCCGTCTTGGTGTCCACCGAGAAGAGATAAATCATCAAAGCCACATTGATCGGTCCGCCGCCGATTCCCAAAAAGGAGGAACATATCCCCAGAAAGCACCCGGTCAGCAGGATCAGCGGCAGATTTTCCCAGCGGTGGGAGGGGATTTTGGCCTTGTTTCTGATGTATAAATAGACCGCTAAAATCAGCACGGCCAGCGCCCCGTTCTGCACCGCCGTCACCAGCCGGTTGGGGAGCCCGGCGGTGAGCGTGTCAAGCGCGCTCTGCCCAAGCCGGCCGCCAATCACCGAGCCGATGGCCAAGGGAACGGCCATCCGGAAGGGGATGGCCGTTTTCGCCCACAGGTGCCTGCCAATGGACACGGCGGACATGGAAAATACGGTGAGGGCGGACAGGAGCCCGATTGTGGACGCGTCGAAGGTCCCCAAAACGTCCATCAGCGGCTTGATCATAACGCCGCCGCCCATGCCGGTCAGCGAACCCACCGTGGTCGCGCCGATGGCAATTAAAAAATAGAGCGCGTACTGCATTTCTTATTCCCTCAGCCCCCGCAGGGATATGCGGCCCCGTCGCGCCGGTGGCTGTTTTTGGCCGGGTCCTTCATGCACAGGTGCACCGCCGCCGTGGTAAAGGTTCTGGGCAGGGCCAGAATATTGGGGTTTGGCCCCACGAATTTCTTTTTCGCGTCCTCCAGCGCCTCCTCAAAGGTGGCCCGGGTCTTGAGCCCCATTCCCCGGGCGATGCCCGGCTCTCTGGCCCCCACGATATAAATCGCGCTGGTGTGTTCCTCCGCCAGGTGCCCGCAGCTCATCATGGAAAAGCCGTGGAAGGGATGGAACGCGTTGCAGAAGCGGTATTTCCGGATGTACTCCTCATTGGTGGCGAAATATTCGCCGTACCGGTTCATATCGGGCAGGATGTTCATGTAGTCGTGCTGGAACAGCTCGTACAGCTCCCGGAGATAGGGCCAGCGCTCGTCGTGAAAATAGCCGTCGCACACGCTTGAGACGATAAACACACACCTGTCGCTCAGCACCCGCTTATGCCGGATCACCTGGGCGGAGAGCGCCTGCATCATCTGTATGGGGTTAGTGCCCATGCCGTCGCCATAGTGAAAATTGGTGGGCATACCGAAAATCACCACGTCGTACTTCTTTTCCGCCCAGTGGACATAGGTACGCTTGTCGGCCGTTTTCCACGAGACGCCCTGCATCTCCCCGGCCCAGCCGGAGTTGATCTCAATCTGCCGGGATCTGGTGTCCAGAACCGCGTCGCAGCAGAAGAACCGCTTGCCCATCTTCTCCTCCATGAGCATCCCCTGTTGGTCGAACTTGTGCCGCATCTCGCTGGAGGTGGACACCGGGACGAAGTCAGTCCTGTGCATGACCTGGGGAACGTGGTGGGCGGCGATGCTCCTCCAATGGGAAATGCCGGTGGCGCAGTGCTTGTAGCCCCCGGAGTAGCCCCCGTAAGGGTTGCCCTGGGTGTGCCCGATGAGGACGGCCACGTCGGCGTCATAGACGTACTTGTTCATAATCACATGGTCCCCCTGGGCGGTATAGCCCAGATCCACCAGATGCTCATAGTCCTCGCTGTCGTGGCTGGTAATCTGCCCGGAGGGATAAAACTCGCCGAAGAGCTCAGGGCCCAGGATCTGCTTCATCTCGGGCACCGTAGCCCGGGGGTGCAGGCCGTTGGAGAACAGGAGAAGAATGTCCTTTTTCTTCACCCCGGCGGCGTACAGCTCGTCCAGGCAGGCCCGAATCGCCACTTTGCGGTGGCTGGTGGGCTGGCAGCCGCCCTTCACGATGTCCGGGATGACAAACACAACCGTCTTGCCGGGTCCGGCCAGATCCTTCAGCGCGGGCATCCCGATGGGGCTGCGGATGGATTCCAGCGTGGCGGCGTACAGGCTGTCCCAGTCCTGGGGCAGACAGGGCGGGTCGGCCACCGTCTCGCCGGGGATAAACACGTCGGTGCTGTCGGGCAGGTCCGCGGCCATCAGGCCGTGGCCGTACTCAAATTCTAATTTCACCGTATCTCCTCCTTGTAGGGGCACACAATGTGCGCCCGTATTTCTTGCCTCCGCGGAGTTGCGCGGGTGTACGATGTGCGTCCCTACGCGCCCAGGTACAGGCGGATGATCTCCAGGTACTCCTCCGGATAGAAGCCGATTTCACCCTGGAACCGGGTCAGGGCGATCAAACCGCCGTCGATCTCCCCAATGGAGGCCAGCATGGCGGCGTTATCCGCCTTCAGGCCGCCGCCATACACCACGTCCATTCCCCCGGTGCGCTCCTTGACGAACCGGGCGATCTTGGTAATGTAATCTTTATCCGCCGGGGTCTTGCCCGGGCCAATGGACCACACCGGTTCGTAGCCGATGACAACCCTGGATTTGTCCACCCCCTCCAGGCCAATGTCCAGCTGCTCCCCCAGGACTCTTTCCCACTGGGGCTGCTCCTCGGCCGTTTCGCCAATGCAGTACAACACCGTCAGCCCCACCTCCTGGGCGCACTTGACCTCCTGGTTCAGAATGCGGTTCACGGCGCTCATGTCCGTCACCCCCGCCTCGGCCAAAATGCCCTTCTTGTCGTTGCGCTCCTCACAGTGGCCGATGAGGGTGGACGCGCAGCCCATAGCGCGCACGGCGGAGGCGGGCCGGTTGGTGGTGAAGGCCCCGAAGTTTCCCCCCACCGCCGTGTTCATCCGGTACACCCCTTGGCTGCCCAGCTGTACCGGGCTATCCTCTGTGAGCGCGGACGCCGCGCCAATGAGATGTGCCTCCGGCAGATACTGGACAAACTCCACCTGTGCGGGGTCATACTGTTTCAGCGTCTCCTGGGTGCCGTTTACCACCGCGGCGCCCCAGTCCTTCACCGGGGCCAGCCAGTTGACGCCGCCCAGCTCCACGGGCACATCGAAGCGCTTCAAATTCAAATAGATGTGTTTCATATTCCATTACCTCAGCAAAGCGTATTCGGGGAACGCGTCCCCCATCAACGGCATGGCGTAGTCAAAAAAGGCGTCGGCGATCTGATTGCCGTCCACAATCCACTCCAGGGGGAACTTCTTCTCCACGTTGGCCACCCTGTCTAACGGCACCAGGGACAGGCTGCTGCGGTACTCGGGTTTGCGTACGGCGTCGATTGCCACCATATACCCGCTCTCCCCGGCCAGGGCGGACTTCAGGGCAAATTTGCCCACGGCGTAGGCCTCCTCCCGGTCGGTGGAGGACACATAGGGGATGCTGCACCGGCCCAAAAGCCCCGGCTTTTCCGCCCGGGACTTGAGCCCCAGCTTCCGGATGATCTGGTCGGTAACATACTGGGCCGTGCCGCCGGGCACCGCGTGGCCGAAGCCGTCCACAATGCCGGTGTCCGCCAGCGGCTTACCGTCCAGCCCGCGGAGGCCCTCGCTCACCGTGACCAGCAGGCCCTTTCCGCGGGCGTAACCCTTCTCGATGTCCGCCAGCATCCTGTCCCCGTCCACCGGGAGCTCCGGCAGGTAGGTCAGCACCTCACAGTCCGTCAGCCGTCCGGCCAGGGCGCTGGCCGCGGTGACCCACCCGACGTTGCGGCCCATGAGCTCCAGCACCACCACATGGATGGGCAGGCCGGAGGCGTCCAGCGCCAGCTCCGCGGCGCTGAGAGCAGCGTACCGGGCGGCGGAACCGAAGCCGGGGCAGTGATCGGTGAGATCCAGATCATTGTCCATGGTTTTGGGGATGCCGATGACCCGGACGTCCAGCCTCTCCTGCTTTGCCAGCTCGTTCACCTTATTGCAGGTGTCCATGGAGTCGTTGCCGCCGTTGTAGAAAAAGCAGCCGATATCAAACTTTTTCAGGGTTTCCAGCACCGTGGGGTAGTCCGCGTCGGTGAGCTTCCGGCGGCAGGAGCCGATGGCGGAGGCGGGGGTGTGCTCCAGCTTGGAAATGGCGGAGGCGGGCACGTCCGTCAGGTCGATGAGATCCCCGGCCAAAATGCCCTCTGCGCCGAACCGGGCGGCGTAAATTTTATCCACCTGGCCCGAGGCTCGGGCTGCCTCCACCACCCCTTGAAGGGAGCGGTTGATCACGGCGGTGGGCCCGCCGCCGTGGGCCACTAAAATATTTTTACCCATCGCTAAATTCCCTTTTTGCGATAACGCTCCGCCATTTCGTCCAGACTGACGGGCTCAATCAACGGAGCCTTGCCCACGCTGTCGAACTCCACAATCAGCGTGCCCACCACTTCCTTCACGCCTCGCTCGATGCAGTCCACAATTCGGGCCACGTCCCCGTCGGGCACGCTGCCGTACATGACGGTGTCCATGATGGGGGGCAGGAACACCCGGGGGTCGAAGGCAGAGGGATTGTCCAGCAGCAGCTTGTAAATACCGCCGATGGAGGCGCTGCTGCGCAGGGCGGAGCTGTCCCGGAACAGCTCCCGCAGGTTGCGGGTGACGGCCAGCCGGATGTCGGTGTCCACGTTGATCTTGCGGATGCCCAGCTTGGACGCCTCCTTGAGCTGCTCCTTCTTAATGCCGTAGGCGTCGTGGATGTCGCCGCCCAGGGCGTTGATCTCGCTGACGACGTACTGGGGCACGGTGGAGGAGCCGTGGCTCACCAGGGTGCCCTCGATGCCCTCGTGCATCATGCACTCCTTGGTGGCGATGGCGATCTCCTTGCGGATGACGGTGTCCTTGCCCTTGTTGGCGCCGTGCTTGGTGCCGTAGCTGATGGCCAGGGCGTCCACGCCGGTCTGGCGGAAGAACTTCACCGCGTCCATGGGGTTGGTG
>X363_Desmarests_Spiny_Pocket_Mouse__coassemble_687_pt1 | contig 17444 bp, 20 predicted proteins | sample X363_Desmarests_Spiny_Pocket_Mouse__metabat2_low_PE_031 | metagenome-assembled genome bin X363_Desmarests_Spiny_Pocket_Mouse | reverse complement strand
CTGCAAACCATCCTTATTCCCTTTGAGGGCCTGCGGGGCGCGGAGCTGGACGCCGCCCACGCCGCCGTTGACGCCGCCTGCGCGGGCGCGCCGGGGTTTGTCCCCTGGTTGTTGAAATTTTTTCTCTGAACCGCGCAGCGGGCGGGCCCCCATCGGGGCCCGCCCGCTTTACAGCTCTTTTTCCACCAGAATATATTCCTCATTGCGAAACCGTTCCCGGAACCCGGCACGGAGAAACAGCCCCACTCCGGGGTTATCGATGGCGATGTTGTCCGCCAGCCGCTTCACGCCGTTCTCCTTTGCCGCCGCGCACAGCAGCTCCAGCCCCTGCCGTCCATAACCTTTACCCCGGTATTGGGCGGACACCAGCACATCGCAGACATACCCGTTGAATTCACTGTCATAGTGATAGGCCGCCTCGCCCACCAGCGCCCCGTCGCTCTCCCGGCGCAGGTAACGGTAAAACCGCGCTCCGGACTCGTCTGCCATCCAGCGGGCGTACCAGTCCGCCCAGCGCTCCCGGGGAAAATCAATCGTCCCGCCGTAGGCATGGTTATAGGCCATGGTTTTCTCATCCGCCAGCAGCGTCTGCCGGAATTCCAGCTCCTCCAATCGGGGACGGTGCAGCGTAATTTCGTCCACAGGCTCCTCCTAGTGGTCCAGCAGCCGCGCGATGGCGGTGCGGTGCACAATCATCGCGCTCTCCGGGCAGAACTCCTGACAGCAGAAGCAGCGGATGCACTTCTTGCGGTCGATGCTGGGCTTCTTGTCCTTCATGGTGATGGCCTTGGCCGGGCAGATCTTCCCGCACATACCGCAGCCCACGCATTTGACGGGCTTCACCTGGGGCCGCTGGGCCAGCGCCCAGTTCATCACCCTTCCCTTCACCCGTTTGAACACGCTGGTCCCATCCCCCTGGAACAGGTGGCTGTTGCCGGTGACAATGCGCTGGAAGTCCGGGATGGCAAAGGCCGCGGGGTCGCCCTCCACCGTCAGCTCCGACACCGAGGCGGGGATCAGCCCCCGCTCCAGCGCCGCCTCCAGGGTGGGCACCTCCTCCCGCTTCAGCCCGATGAGCGACGCGCATACCAGGTCCACCTTGTGGGGGCTCTCCGAGGCCAGCAGGGCCCCCATGTGCCGGGGCGTACCGCCGGTGGGGCCGTTGCCCTCCATGCAGTCCACCGCGTCTACAATGGTGAGCCGGGGTTTGAAGTACTCGTCCAGATCCACGATCATCCGCGCGAAGTCCGCCGGGTCCGGGAACCGGAAATGGTACTCCGGCTTCATGGTGCCGGGAATGGTGCCGAACATATTCTTCGCCCCGCAGGTCATTGCCATCATGCCGTGGGTCTTGAGCTTGCAAAAGTCGATGATGGCGTCGGCGCCGTCCAGCCATGCGGTGTACTTGAACTGACGGCACACCTTTCCCTCCGGGAAGCTGGCCTGGCTCTCCTCAAAGTTCTGGTTGACCTTGCCGCCGTACTGCTCCACCGCCTTCATGCCGGTGCCGTTATAGATCCGGTTCACATAGGGGGCGTTGAACAGCCCGCCGGGGCTGTCCCCCACCACCACCTCCGCGCCCCGCTGCGCCAGCAGCTCCACCAGGGCGCACAGCAGGCCGGGGTGGGTGGTGACCGCCTTCTCCGGCTTGGCCAGGGCCACCAGGTTCACCTTGACGGCAATTCTCATGCCGGCCTCCACCCAGTCCAGCCCGCCCAGGGGGGCCAGGGCCTGCTCCAGGGCGGCCCGGGCGGTATCATGGGCGTAGCCGGCACAGGGTACGATTACAACATCAGGCTTCATCTCATTCACCTCAACCGAAAAAGGCTGCCGCGGGTGCGGCAGCCTTTTTTGAAGATTAAAGCAGAGGCTTACTCCTCCTCAGGAGCTTCCTCTTCCTCGCCGTCCTCCTCAGGGGCGGCCTCCAGCAGGGCGCGGATGGACAGGGAGACCTTCTTGTTCTCCTCGTCGATGGCGGTGATCTTGGCGTCCACCACATCGCCCTCGCTCACCACGTCGCCGGGCTTCTCCACCCGGTGATCGGCCAGCTGGGAGATATGGATCAGGCCGTCCACTCCGGGGACGATCTCCGCAAAAGCGCCGAAGGTCATCAGCTTGACCACCCGCACGGAGGCCACGTCGCCCACGGCGTACTTCTCGGTAAACACCGTCCAGGGCTCCAGGCTGTGATCCTTCACGCCCAGGGAGATCTTCTTCTTCTCCGGGTCGAAGGAAATCACATAAACCTCAATGGGATCGCCCACAGACACCACCTCGGCGGGGGTCTTGATGCGGGACCAGGACAGCTCGGAGATGTGGACCATGCCGTCCACGCCGCCGATGTCCACGAAAGCGCCGTAGGAGGTGAGGCTCTTGACGGTGCCGCTGTAGCGCTTGCCCACCTCAATGCTGTCCCAGATGGCGGCGGCAGCGGCGGCGCGGGCCTCGGCGGCCACGGCGCGGATAGAGCCCACCACCCGGCGGCGGGCGCGGTTCACCTCGGTGATGCGCAGCTGCACCTTCGTCTTGACCATCTCGGCCAGGTCGGCGCCCCTGGGCTTGCCGGACTGGGAGGCGGGGATGAACACGCGGATGCCCTTGACGTTGGCCACCAGGCCGCCCTTGTTCTCCTCGGTGATGACGCCCTCCAGCACATCCCGGTTCTCCACGGCGTTCTCCACGGTCTCCCAGTTCTTGTCCGCGTCCAGGCGCTTCTTGGACAGCTTGACCACGCAGTCCCGGTCGCTGACCAGCATGACAATGGCCTCGATCTCCTCGCCCACCTTGGCAATGTCCTCCGCCTTGACGTCGGGGTCGTCGCTCAGCTCGGACAGGGGAATGGTGCCGGGATACTTGACACCCAGCTCTACCTGGATCTCGGTGGGCGTGATTGCCGCAACCGTGCCAGTGACCCTATCCCCCGTATTCAAAATTTTGAACGACTCCTCCAGCATCTCCGCGAAGGACTGTTCAATCTCCATGACTTCATCGCTCATTTTGTTGCTGACCTCCTTTATTATCCACTCCGGCGTGGATGCGCCGGCAGTGATCCCAAGCGTTTCAACCCGGTGGAACTGTTCCCGGTCCACATCGCTCCCCCGCTCCGCCTGCACCACCAGGGGGCAGCGGCTTTTACACAGCTGGGTAAGCTTCCTGGTGTTGGAGCTCTTCTGATCGCCGATGACGATCATGGCGCCGCATTGACCGGCCAGTTCCAGCGCTTCTGATTGGCGCCTGGACGTAGCATTACATATTGTATCAAAAAATTCCGCGCTTGTACACACTTTTTTTGCGTTTTCCACGATTTTTTCCCAATTCGACAATATCGCCGTGGTTTGGGACACAAATGTCAGGGGGAATCGGCCAAAATCCGGGCTTTCTTTGAGTATTTGTTCCAGCTCCTCCCAGCCGGAGACCACCGTCCCCCGCCGGGTGCAGCCCAGGATGCCCAGAATTTCCGGGTGCTCCGCCTCCCCCACAATGACGGGCACGCGGCCCCGCCACTCCGCCTCCCGGACGATCTCGTGGATGCGGATCACATTGGGGCAGGTGGCGTCCAGCACCCGGCAGCCCCGGGCCTCCAGCGCCGCGTACACCCCGTCCGGCTCGCCATGGGCCCGGATGAGCACCGCGGCCCCCTCCGGTGCCTCCCCCGGCGAGGAGATGGTGACGGCCCCCAGCCCCTCCAGCCGCCGGATCACGTGGTCGTTGTGGGTGACGTGGCCCAGCAGGAACACCGGCCCTGCTGCCGCCGCGCGCTCCGCCATCTCCACCGCCCGACGCACACCGTAGCAGAAGCCCGCCGTCCTGGCCAGCCGGACGATCATGACGCCTGTTCCCCCAGGGCGCGGACGCGGGAGAGCAGATCGTCGGCAATGCGCTGGTAGTCCTCCGCGGTGGGCTTTCTCCCCTCAAACTCCGGGTGATAGGGCTGGCCGAATACCACCGTGGTTTTGCGGAACATACGCTTTTTCGGCGAGATGTACACAGGCACCAGCGGCGTATTGGTGCGGGCGGCGAACATAGCCGCGCCGGTGCGGGCCTCGGAGGCCTCCCCCTCCTTCACCCGGGTGCCCTCTGGGAACATGAGCAGCTTTTCCCCGTTTTTCAGCGCCCGCATACATTCCTTGGCGGCGGCCATGTCGGACTTGCCCCGGTTGACCCCGATGATCCCCGCCTTTTTCAGCAGGAAGCCGATCACCGGCCATTTCATAATCTCCGCCTTGGCCATCACATGGGTCTGCCGCCTGCCACCCATGCAGCACACCACATACAACGGATCCCCCAGGGAGGTGTGGTTGCCGCAGATCAGCGCCGCCCCCTCCGGGATGTTCTCCACCCCCACCGGGTTCCAGGGGTGGAAGATCCTCATGAAAATCCAAATAATGGGGTAGAGCACCGCGTATACCTTATTTCTCATGTCCGCCTCCTTCCCCCAGCCGCTCCCGGATCAACCCCAGCAGCAGCCGGAAGCTCCCCTCCAAATCCAGCCCGGTGGTGTCGGCCGCCACCGCGTCCACCCCCTGGCGCAGGGGGGCGGCCTCCCGCTCCGAATCCCGGCGGTCCCGCTGGATCACCTCCTGGAGCACCTGGCCGTAGTCCGCCCGCTGCCCCCGCTCCAAAAGCTCCTTGTAACGGCGCTCCGCCCTGGCCTCCGCCGCGGCGGTGAGGTAAATCTTCACATCTGCCCAGGGCAGCACCACCGTGCCGATGTCCCGGCCGTCCATAATCACATCGTGCTCCCGGGCGGTTTTGCGCTGCATCTCCATGAGAAAATCCCGCACCGCCGGGATGGCTGCCACCCTGGAGGCGTATTCCGACACCGCGTTCTCCCGGATGGCCTGAGTCACGTCCTCTCCATCCAAAAACATATGCTGGAGGCCGTCCGCGCTATAGCCCATGGTGATCTCCAATTGAGGGAGCATCCCCGTCACGGCGCCCGACTCCGACGGGTCGATCCCCCGGCGGCGGGCGGCCAACCCCACGGTACGGTAAATGGCCCCGGTGTCCACATAGACAAAGCCCAGCTCCCGGGCCAGCCGCTTGGCCAGGGTGGACTTTCCCGCCCCGGAGGGCCCGTCGATGGCGATGCTGCGCTTTTTCATGGCAAAACGCCCTTTCCTGTTATTTTGATGGGAAGGCCAGAACCCGCTCCGCCGCCGCCAGACCGGCGGCATAGCCGGTGGACCAGGCGATCTGGAGATTGAAGCCGCCGGTATAGCCGTCCACGTCCAGCAGCTCCCCGGCAACGTACAGCCCCCGCGCCTTTTTGGACTCCATGGTTTTGGGGTTCACTTCGCCCACCGCCACGCCGCCGGAGGTGACCACCGCCTCCTCCACCGGCCGGGGGCCGGACAGCGCGATGGCAAAATCCTTCAAAACCTCCAGCAGACGCCGCCGCTGCTCCCTGCGGATGTCCCGGACCTTGGTGTCCCCCGGTATGCCGGTGCGCTCCGCCAGCACGGGGACCATAGACCGGGGAACCAGCCCTCCCAGGGCGTTGGCGTAGTCCTGGTTGGCCCGCTCCCCGAAGTCCCGGAGCAGCCGGGCGTCCAGCTTCTGCCCGTCCAGCACCGGCTTCAGGTCGATGTGGGCGGTATATTCCCGCTTCGTAAAGTCCATATGGGCGGAGGCGGACAGCACCAGCGGCCCGGATATCCCGAAGTGGGTGAACAGAAGCTCCCCCTGCTCCCGGAACACGGTCCCCCCGCCGCCGTCCTTCACCCGCAGCTCCACGTTGCGCAGGGACAGCCCCTGGAGGGCGGCGCAGCAGGGATCGGGCGACTCCAGCGGCACCAGAGAGCCCCGTATGGGCACAATGGTATGGCCCGCCCACCGGGCCAGGGCGTACCCGTCCCCCGTGGAGCCGGTGCGGGGATAGGACGCCCCGCCCGTGGCCAGAATGAGGGCACCGCAGTCCTCCGTCCCCCCGCGGCCCTCCGTTTCCACGCCGGCCAGCCGCCCGTCCCGGACACGCAGCCCGGTGACCCGGTCCCGGCGGACCTCCACCCCCCGGCGGCGCAGCTCGAAAAACAGCGCATCCACAATGTCGGCGGCCCTGTCGGACACGGGGAACACCCGGTTCCCCCGCTCCGTTTTCAGTTTCACACCCAACCCCTGGAAAAAAGCCATGGTATCCTGGGGCGAAAAGCGGTGGAACGCGCTGTAGAGGAATCTTCCATTGCGGGGAATGGCGGCGATCAGCTCCTGCCGGTCACAGTTGTTGGTGACGTTGCAGCGGCCCTTCCCGGTGATGTACAGCTTGCGCCCCACCTTCTCGTTGGGCTCCAGCAGCACCACGTCCGCCCCGGCCCGGGCGGCGGTGACGGCTGCCATCATCCCCGACGCGCCGCCCCCGGCCACGATCACCTTATTTGCCGTCATACTCCACCTTTTCGTACACCTGGTACTCGTCCCAGATGCGCTCCAGCCGCTCGAAGGTGGCCGTCACCTCGCCGCTCCGCTTCCGGCCCACTGCCACGATCAGCGCGTTGATGATGGACAGCGGGGCCACCAGGGAATCGGCGAAGGAGGCCATATCGCTCTTGGCCAGCAGGCTGAAGTTGGCGGTGTCATACAGGGGGGACATATCGCTGTCGGTGACGGCGATCACCGTGGCCCCCTGGTCCCGGGCAAACTCCATGGCCCGGACGGAGCGGGTGGAGTACCGGGGAAAGCTGATGCCGATGACCACGTCCCCCTCCCCTACCCGGAGCATCTGCTCGAACATCTCGCTGGCAAGGCTGGTCTGCACCTGGCACACGTCGTCGAAGATCAGCTTGAAATAGAAGGTCAGGAAGTCGGACAGCGCCGCCGACGAGCGCACCCCCAGGATATAGATGCGCCGGGCGCCCACGATGGCGTCCACCGCCCGCTCAAAATCCTCCCGGTTCAGCTCGCTCAGGGTCATACGCAGCTTCTCGATGTCCGACTGGACCACCTTGTCCAGCACATCCTGGGAACCCAGCCGGTCGTAGGACACCTCGATGCGCTGCACGGTGGTGAGCTTGCCCCGGATCATCTCCTGCATAGCCTTCTGCATGGCGGGATAGCCGTCGTAGCCCAACTCGGCGGCAAAGCGCACCACGGTGGACTCGCTGATCTTCACCGCCTGGCCCAGCCGCGCCGCCGTCATGAAGGCGGCCTTATCGTAGTTGTCCAGGATATACCGGCCGATCAGCTTCTGCCCCTTGGAAAAAGTGTCCATTCTGGACTGGATCACGGTCAAAATATCACGGCTCATGGCAAAACAACCCTACTCTCTATTCTATCCTCCCGCGGGGAACACCCGCGTCCAACAGACGTATCATACCGTTTTGCCAATGAAAAAGCAAGAGGTTTTGAAAGTTTTTCCCCTCAATCCTGCAAAGCGCGCAGCTCCGCCGCCGTCAGCGGCCGCCATTGTCCGGGCCCCAGCCCGCCCAGGCGGAGGCTTCCCTCCCGCACCCGCTGGAGGCGCTTTACCGTCAGCCCCGCCGCGGCGCACATACGGCGCACCTGGCGGTTTTTTCCCTGGTGGATCACCACGGTGAGAACCCCCTCTCCTGTGCGCTCCACCCGATCGGCGGTGAGCTTCTCCCCGCCATCGTACACCGGGGCGGACAGGATGGGCAGCGCCCGCCCCACGTCGCCGCTCACCCACACCCGGTACTCCTTCTCCACCCCGTGGGCCGGGTGGGTGAGCCGGTGGGTGAGCGCCCCGTCGTCGGTGAGCAGCAGCAGGCCCTCCGAGTCCATGTCCAGCCGCCCCACCGGCCACACCCGGGCGGGGCAGTCCGCCGTCAGCTGGGCCACCGTTTTCCGGCCCTTCTCGTCGGACAGAGTGGTGACATAGCCCCGTGGCTTGTTGAGCATGATGTAGGTGTGCCCCCCAGGGGCGGGCAGCGGCGCGCCGTCCACCTCCACCCGGTCCCGGGCCGGGTCGGCCCTGTCCCCCAGCCCGGCGACCCGTCCATTCACCGTCACCCGGCCCGCCCGTATGTATTCCTCCGCACGGCGGCGGGAACACGCCCCCGCCGCCGACAGAAGCTTTTGCAGCCGTTCCTCCACTGCCGCCTCTCCTCTCTCCCGTCCATTACGCCGCCCCGCCCAGCAGGGCCGACAGCTTCTCCCAGAAGGTCATGGGCTCCCGCACGTCCAGCTCCGCGGTGCCCCGGCTCATCAGCGGCACGCTGGCCACCACCTGCCCGTCCAGCAGCCACCGGGCCTCCCCCAGCTGCACGAGGGAGTCGATGGGGGCCGAGGGGCAGCGCAGCAGCTCCACCTCCATCACCGGCTCCTCCCCCGCCGCGAGGGGGTAGCCCACCTCCTGCCGCGTCTCTACCGCCATAGTGGGAATCAGGCTCCCCGCCACCGCCACCCGGCCCAGCGCCTCCCCCGCCCGACACAGCACCTGTCGGGGATAGGTCTCGAAGCCGTAGTCCAACAGCTTCATATGGTCGTTCCAGTCGTTCCCGTCGTTGAGGGTGACGCAGATGAGGGTCTGGCCGTCCCTCGTGGCGGCGGACACCAGGGTGCGCCCCGCCTTCTCGGTGAAGCCGGTTTTCATCCCCACGCAATCCTTGTAAAGGTAGAGCAGCTTGTTGTGGTTGACAAATGTCCTCGTACCGATGGTGATAGACCGGGTGGCGCATATGTCCGCCACCGTGTCATTTTTCAGGCAGGCCTGGGCCAGCAGGGCCATATCGTAGGCGGTGGAATAGTGGTTGTCGTCGTTGAGCCCGCTGGGGTTTGCAAAAGAGCTGTCCTCCATCCCCAGCTGGCGCGCCTTCTCGTTCATCAGGGCAACGAACTCCTCCACGCTCCCCGCCGTGTGGCAGGCGATGGCCATGGCGGCGTCGTTGCCAGACTGGAGCAGCAGGCCGTACAACAGACCCCGCAGGGTGATCTTCTCCCCGGCCTTGAGATAGATGGACGAGCCCTCGCTGCCCAGCCACTCCCCCCGGACGGTCACCTCCTGCTCCAGATCCTCCGTCCGCTCCGCCGCCACCAGGGCGGTCATCAGCTTGGTGATGCTGGCGATGAGCCGGGGCTGGTGGATGTTGTGTTCATAGAGCACCCGCCCGCTCTCCGCGTCCATGAGGATGGCGCAGGAAGCCCCGGTGCCCACGGCCCGGGCGGGCGGGGCCGTCAGGGTCAGGGCGGCCAGCACGGCCAGGGCGGCGCACAGTTTTCTCACAAAAGGTCACTCCCATCCGATGTGGTCAGATGGGAGTAGTATGCCCTTCCTCGGGGCCGTTATCCGCGGCGGGTTTACAGGGACTGCTCCCCGCTCCCCTCCGCGGTCTTTTTGTCGATATAGCCGGTGACCTTCTCGAACATCTCGGGCACCAGGTCCACCACCCGGCTGACGGTGTCCCCCGGCGGGGGCGCCACGCTCAGCAGGCGGACGGAGCCGTCCTTCACAATCAGGAACGCGACGGGCATCACATTGACCCCAGCCCCTGCGCCGCCGCCGAAGTTCTTGGCCACATTCTGGGTCTTGCCGAAGTCGGAGCCGCCGGTGGCAAAGCCGAAGGACAGCTTGGACACCGGGATCAGGGTCACCCCGTCCTGGGTGACGATGGGCTGGCCCACCACGGTGTTGGCGTCCACCATCTCCCGGATCTTGTTCATGGTTGTTTGCAGCACTTCGTTGATGGGATGGTTGTTTTCACTCATGATTCATTGCCTCCTGTTTCTTCGGTTTCTTCGATTTTTCAGCCTTAGCCGCGGCCGCCCTTTTTCCCGCGGGCCTCCCGCTCCTGATCCATGTGACCAGCGCTTTTACCCCGTAACGCACCCCCAGCGCGACGATCTGCCCGATGGTCAGGGTAACCGCCGCCCGGAGCTCCACCAGGGGCTGGGCCGCGTTGTAGTCCATGCTGATTTGGAACGAGTGGCGCTTCACCTTAAAATTATGGTCCAGAATGGGCCAGAGCATACCCAGCGCGGCGTTGGCCTGCCCATAGCCCAGGGCGATGGCGGCGGCGTCCCCGCCGCCCCAAATCAGCTCCAGCTCCAGCTCGTCGATGCGGATCTTCCGTTTCAGCGCTCCGCAGGCCTGTCCCACCACCGGCAGCAGCTTCATCAGCCGGGACAGGGTGCCGGGCTGGCCCTCCGGCCTGGGCTTCTTCTCCCTGGGGGGCTTTTCCTTTTTCGGCTTCCTTTCCTTTTTGGGTTTTTCTTTCCGCCGCTTGGCGGGGATCAACTGAATCCGAAAGGGCCCCGCCAGGGCGGCGGCGGACAGTCCGGCCTGCCCATAGGCTACCCGCCCCCCCACGCGGATGAGGGAGATGAGCCACAGCACTGCCAGGATTACCAGAAGGACCTTCAAAAAAGTCATTGGCCCTCCTCCTCGGCCTCCTCAGCCTCGGCCCCGCCCCCTGTCTCCGCCTCCCGGAGGCGGCGCAGGGCGGATTCCATCTCCATGGTGAGCTGGAGGTCCTCCTGGCTGGCGGCGGCCAGGTCGGGCAGGTCGTCCAGGGAGGCCAGCCCGAAGGAGCGCAGGAAATTTTTCGTGGTCTTGAACTGCATAGGCCGCCCCGGCACCGCCAGCCGCCCCGCCTCCCGGATGAGCCCTCGCTCCAGCAGCAGCCCCACGGTATAGGAGCTGTCCACCCCCCGGATCTGCTCAATATACGCCCTCGTCACCGGCTGGAAATAAGCCACAATGGCCAGCACCTCCAGGGCGGGCTGGGACAGCTTGGCGGGCTTGCGGTTCTCCAGCGCCTTGCGGACATAGTCCGCCTGCTCCGGCGCGGAGCACATCTGCCAGCTGTTTTCCATCCGCACCAGCCGGATGCCCCGGCGCTCATAGCTGTAATTGTCCGCCAAACGCTGGCACACGCTGTCCACCGTCTCCCGGTCCTGGCCCAGGGTGAGGCACAGCCTCTCCACGCTCACGGGATCGCCGGCGGCAAACAGGATGCCCTCGATGGCGCTCTCCAATTCTTTTAACTCCATGCAAGGGCCTCCTTTCCCATTTTGTAGGGGCGGGTATTACCCGCCCGTTTTGGCGGATCCCGCGAGCGGATGATATCCGCCCCTATCGGATCGCGGCGTGATTCTCAATAGTTCTCCACCGTCACATCCACATCCTCCGGCGCGTCGTCCACCGTGCTGGTGACGGTGCAGTCCTCCGCCGTCCCCGCCAGATGGATGCGGTTGGCCTTGCACAGCTCCAGAATAGCCAGAAATGTGGCCACCACCTCGGACCGGCTGCGGCTGGTCTTGAACAGCGCCCGGAACCGGGCCACCCCGAACTGGATGAGCCGGTCCAGGATGGACCGGGCCTTGTCCGCCACCGGGTAGGGCTCCCGGCCCACAATGCCCTCGAAGGCGGCGGCGGGCGGGGGCAGCCTGTTGTCCGTCCGGGCCAGCACGGAACGCATCGCCGTCAGGATATCCGACCGGTCGTGGACGTACTGGTAAGCGTTTTCCGCCTTCACCGGCTCGGGGCGCTTGGTCAGGTAGTCCCGGCCGAACTCATAGCGCCCGCTCAGCTCCCCCGTCACGTCCTTGATCTTCACATAAGTCTCCTGGGATTTGTGCTCCTCCAGGGCGGCCATCAGCTCTTCCATCTCGCTCATGGCCACCTCGTCGTCGATGGACAGCAGCATCCGGGTCTTGATATACACCAGGTGGGCGGCCATGGTGACAAACTCGCTGGCCACCTCCAGGTTCAGCTCCTCCCGCTGGGCCATCCAGGCCAGGTACTGGTCCAGCAGGTCGGAGATGTTGATATCACGTATTTCAATTTTGTTCTTGCTCAGCAGGCTGAGGATCAGGTCCAGGGGGCCGTCGAAGTCCTCCATGTCCTCCTGCCTGGCCTTCACCACCTTGTCCAGGTGATAGATAGGGGCTTCCATGGCTCCCCTCCCTTCCATAACAGGGATATTATAGCAAATTTTCTAAGAAAAAACAAGGGCGACCTGTCACAGCGGCCGGAACGCCAGCCGAAGCTCCGCCTCCGGCAGGGTATAGCCCAGCCGGGTGTCCCCGCGGGGATTTACGCGCACCAGGGAAAAACCGAACTTTTCCAGCAGGCGGGCGGACCTGAGATTTCCCTCATAGTGGCACCCCCACACAGCCGCACAGCGCAATTCCTCCCGGGCGCGGCGCAAGACCGCCTCCAGCGCCTCGGCGGCGTATCCCCGGCCCTGGAACGCCTCGTCCAGCCAGAAGCCCACCTCCGGCTCGTCCTGCCGCCCGGAGCAGGCGTCCTCCCCAAAGCGGAGGCCGATGCTCCCGATAATTTCCCCGCTTTCTTTTAATACTACCTTATACTCCTCACTTGAACTGTAATCGTCCCGAATCGCCTGCAAGGCGGCCGTCTCATCCTCAATGGCGGGGCAGCCCGCGGCGGGCAGTATGTTTGGATTTGAGGTGATGCGGAAAAAGGCCGCCACATCCGTCTCCTCCCAGAGCTTCAGGTAAAGCCGCTTGGTTTCCAGCACTGCCCCCACTCCAATCCTATCGGTTTTCCAGCGCCGCCTTGGCCGCCATCTGCTCGGCCTCTTTCTTGGTGCGCCCCGCACCGGCGCCGATGACCCTCCCGTCCACCGACGCCCCCATCTCGAAGCTGCGGCAGTGGTCCGGGCCGCTCTCCCGCACCAGGCGGTAGAACACCGACTTCCCCGGCGTACGCTGCACCAGCTCCTGGAGGGCGGTCTTATAGTCCCGGTCGGCGGCCTTCTCCCGCTCCTTGTCCAGGATCAGCGCCCGGATGATGGGGCGCACCGCCTCCATCCCCCCGTCCAGGTAGACCGCGGCCAGCATGGCCTCGGTGGCGTCCGCCAGGATGGAGGGCCGCCTCCGCCCTCCCCCCGCGTCCTCCCCCTTGCCCAGCCGAAGGTAGCGGCCCAGCTCCAGCCCCTTGGCCGCCTCGTGGAGGCTCCCCTCGCACACCAGGGCCGCCCGGGTGCGGGTCAGCTCCCCCTCGGGCATATCCGGATGCTCGTGGAACAGGTAGTCCGCCACCACCACCCCCAGCACCGAGTCGCCCAGGAATTCCAGCCGCTCGTTGCTGGTCAGCCCCGCGTTCCGGTGCTCGTTGGCGTAGGAGCTGTGGGTCATGGCGTGCTCCAGCAGCCCCCGGTCCTTAAATCGGTAGCCCAACTTTTCTTCCAGTTTGTTCATCGCTATCCCCCACCACGGAAAAAGCCCCGCCTTGGCGGGGCTTTTCCTCGTTTTCACATGATCTTACAGGTCCAGATGCTCCTGCATATACCTGTGCAGGTCGCCCACCGTGACAATGGACTCGATGTCCTCGCTGTCCATCTCCTCCATGCCGAACTCGTCCTCCAGGGCCATGGACAGGTCCATCAGGTCCACAGAGTCCGCGCCCAGGTCGTCCACAAAGGCGGTATCCCTGGTGATGGTCTCGGGCTCCACGCCGAATTGCTCGGCAATCAGCTTACACAGTTTATCAAACATATCGAGCAGCTCCTTTTATGTTGCTTTAATCAACAACATAATAGGGGCTTTCCCTCCCACTGTCAATAGTATTTTTGACATTTTTTTGTTCCTGTTACTTTTCCCCTTCGTCAACATCGGCAGAACGAACCGGCAGACGCATATGTTCCACGTTTTCCGTGATGTCCTCGATGATGCCGGAGCGCTTGAATTCCACCGCCTGCCGGATGGCGTTCTTCATGGCGTAGCCGTCGGAGGAGCCGTGGGCCTTGATCACCGGCCTGGAGATGCCCACCAGCGCGGTGCCCCCCACCTCGCCGGAATCCATCAGCTTTTTGAAGCTCCTGAGCCCGTCCTTCACCAGCAGGGCGGCCAGCTTGCTGCGCAGGTTGCGCATAAACATCTTCTTGACCTCCCGGCCCAGGAACAGCCCCGCGCCCTCCATGGTCTTGAGGAAGATGTTGCCGGAGTAGCCGTCCGCCACGATCACGTCCACGGCCCCCTCCACCGCCTCCCGGGCCTCCACGTTGCCCACGAAGTTGATGCGGCCCTCGTCCCCCGCCTTTTTCAGCAGCTGGTAGACCTCCCGCTGGAGGCCGGTGCCCTTGGAGGGCTCTGTCCCAATGTTCAGCAGGCCCACCTTGGGCTCCGGGCGGCCCAGCGTCCGCTCGGCGTAGTAGCTGCCCATAAAGGCGAACTGGAGCAGGAATTCCGGCGTGCCCTCGGCGGTGGCCCCGCAGTCCACCAGCACGGCCCCGCCGCCCCCCGTGGGCACCACAGGGGCCATGGCGGCCCGGCGGATGCCCTTGATGCGCTTTACCAGCAGGGTAGCCCCCGCCAAGAGCGCCCCTGTGGAGCCGGCGGACACAAAGGCGTCCCCCTCCCCGTTTTTCAGCAGGTTCAGCCCCACCGTCAGCGAGGAATCCTTTTTCTCCTTGAACGCGGTGGCAGGGTTGTCGCACATCTCCACCACCTGGTCGGCATGGGTGATGGACAGGCCCTGGGGCAGCTCGCCCACGCCCTCCCCCCGGAGGGTCTCCAGGATGTCCTCCCCCCGGCCCACCAGCACCACTTCCACACCGTACTCCTCGATGGCCCGCAGGGCCCCCTGTACCGGCGCCTGGGGCGCGTTGTCGCCGCCCATGGCGTCCACGATGATGCGCATTTCTCCGGCCTCCCTCTCTCTTTATAGTCCTGCTTTCAGCCTGTCCACCAGTTCCAGCGCGCGCCGGGACAGCTCGGCGTTTTTATTCCGCTTGCCCTTTACCCTGTGGTCCAGGGGGGGCATGATGCCGAAGTTGATGTTCATGGGCTGGAAGTCCGTCACGCCCTCATTGCTGACGTAGAGCGCCAGCGCGCCGATGGCGGTCTCCCGGGGGAAGTCCAGCGGCTCCCGGCCCAGCAGCCGCCGGGCCAGCTCCACCCCCGCCAGAAAGCCCGACGCGGTGGACTCCACATACCCCTCCACCCCGGTGATCTGTCCGGCGAAGGCAATGCGCTCGTTCCCCCGCACCCGGTAGTACCGGTCCAGCAGCCGGGGCGAGTCCAGATAGGTGTTGCGGTGCATCACCCCGTAGCGCACATATTCCGCGTTTTTCAGCGCCGGGATCATGGAAAACACCCGCTTCTGCTCCCCCCACTTCAAATGGGTCTGGAAGCCCACCAGGTTGTACAGCGTCCCGGCGGCGTTGTCCCGGCGCAGCTGCACCACGGCATAGGGCTCCCGCCCGGTGCGCGGGTCGGGCAGGCCGCGGGGCTTCAGGGGGCCGAAGGCCAGGGTCTGCGCCCCCCGGCGGGCCATGACCTCCACGGGCATACAGCCCTCGAACACGTTTTTGTCCTCAAAGCCGTGGACCTCCGCCTCCCGGGCGGCGCATAGCTCCTGCCAGAAGGCCAGGTACTCCTCCTCGGACAGGGCGCAGTTGATGTAATCCGCCGTCCCCCTGTCGTACCGGGAGGCAAACCAGGCGTGGTCCATGTCGATGCTGTCAAAGGTGACGATGGGGGCCGCCGCGTCGAAAAAGTTCAGATAGCTGTTCTCGGGGAACAGCTCCGCGATGGCGGTGGATAAGGCGTCCGAGGTCAGCGGGCCGGAGGCGATCACCACCTCCCCTTCCGGGATGGCGGCGACCTCCCCCTCCACCACGGTGATGCCGGGGTGGCTTCGTATCGCGGCGGTAACGGCGGCGGAAAACCCCTCCCGGTCCACCGCCAGGGCGCCCCCCGCCTCCACCCGCGTCTCATCCGCGCAGCGCAGGATGAGGGAGGAGCACCGGCGCAGCTCCTCCTTGAGCAGGCCCACGGCGTTCTCCAGCTGGTCGGAGCGCAGGGAGTTGGAGCACACCAGCTCGGCAAAGCCCGCGCTGTGGTGGGCCGGGGTCATTTTCTGGGGCTTCATCTCGCAAAGCGTGACGGACACGCCCCGCTGGGCCAGCTGCCAGGCGCACTCGCACCCGGCCAGCCCCGCGCCGATGACGGTGACGTTCATTGGCATCGTCCTTCTCTATGTTTCACGTGAAACATTAGTTTGATTTTTTGGGGCGTCAGTACGACCAACCAGATAGTCGATGGATACGCCGTAGAAGTCGGCGAGAGCAATCAGCGCGGCAATTTTCGGCTCAGTATCCTCATTTTCATAATGCTGATACCCGCGAATCCCAATGCCCAACATATCAGCCAATTGCTTTTGGGACACTTTCCGCTCTTTTCTTAATTTTTTTATACGCTCACCATACATAGCAAATTTTCCTCTTGACATGACTTACTTACTCGTGTATTATAAAAACACGAGTAAATAAGTCGCATAATTGGAGTTGATATCTATGACCGATGCCATGGAAGTCCTCTATGCCCACGCCCAGGATTGGCTGGTGCTCCCCCTGCTCACAGCGGAGCCGGAATATGACGTCACCATGCGCGCCGCGGACAGCCGGGAACAGCGCCTGCGCGCCATGCTCAGCGGCGAAGGGGCAACACTTTTGGACGAGCTCATGGACGAGCGGAGCCTACTCTCCGCCCTCCGCGAGCAGGCCATGTTCCGCGCCGGGTTCCAAATCGCCCTGGAACTGGGGCGCTCATAGAACGGCGGCGGGGCGCACATGGGACGGCGGCGACGGGCCGCCGTGGGCGGCGGCCCCTACTTTGCGGCCGTCTTTTTCGTCGTGGTTTTCTTTGCGGCGGTGGTCTTCTTCGCCGCAGTCTTTTTCACGGCGGGCTTCTTTTCGGCGCTCTCGCCCTCCGCCCCGTCCTCCGCCTTTTTCTTAAACCCGCCCCGCTTGTCCTCGGGCAGGAAATTGGCGCAGTCCGGGTTGATGCAGAAGGGGCGCTTGAAGCCCCGGCCGGACAGCTTGAACATGGTCTGGCCGCACAGGGGGCAGTTGTCCTTCACCGGCACGTCCCAGGTCATGAAGTCGCAGCGCTTGGCCTCCACCTTGCTGTTCAGGTGCTCGCAGCAGTAGTAGGTGTACTGCTTATTGGTCTTTTTGCTCACGCCGGTGCGCTTCACCAGACGGCCCCCGCACTTGGGGCACCGCCCCGGCATCTCCACCACCAGGGGCTTGGTAAAGGTGCACTCCGGCCAGCCGGGGCAGGCCAAAAACCGCCCGAACCGGCCCATTTTCACCACCATTTTCCGGCCGCACAGGTCGCACACCTCGTCCGACTCCTCGTCAGGCACCTTGATGCGCTCCCCGTCCAGGTCGCTCTCCGCCTTTTGCAGCTCCGCGGCGAACCCGCCGTAGAACTCGCCCAGCACGTCCTTCCAGGCCGCGTCCCCCGTCTCCACCTTGTCCAGCCTGCCCTCCATCTGGGCGGTGAAGTCGGTGTCCACGATATCGGGGAATTTCTCCTTCATCAGCCCCGTGACCACCTCTCCCAGAGGGGTGGGGCGCAGGTACTTGCCCTCCTTCACCACGTACTGCCGGTCGGTGATGGTGGAGATGGTGGGGGCGTAGGTGGACGGACGGCCTACCCCCCGCTCCTCCAGGGCCTTGATGAGGGTAGCCTCGGTGAACCGGGCGGGGGGCTGGGTAAAGTGCTGGGCGCAGGCC
>X363_Desmarests_Spiny_Pocket_Mouse__coassemble_686_pt1 | contig 17448 bp, 17 predicted proteins | sample X363_Desmarests_Spiny_Pocket_Mouse__metabat2_low_PE_031 | metagenome-assembled genome bin X363_Desmarests_Spiny_Pocket_Mouse | reverse complement strand
ACTCTTTTCTTGTGAACACAAGAAAAGAGTTGCGCCTAGGCGCAACTCTTACTTAACCATTTGAGGCGTTATGAGAACCACCTGCAACTGGCTGCCACCCCCTCGCGGGAAGGCCCTCTAGCTTTGCGCCGCCGGTTTTCACCGGGTTTGCCCTTGTTGAATATAGTGTAGCAAACCCCGTCCGTCTTGTCAAGGGAATCAATCAAAAAATTGCAAAATTTTTTGATCTTCCCATAAAATGGTATAAACTGCCGCCGCCCCGTCCACAATAGGGCCGGAGGTGTTGTTATGAACAACAAACGAACATGGATTGAAAAGTTAGGCGATTTCATCTCGGGAAAGGGTTTCTATCTTGTGGTACTCATCTGCGTGGCCGCCATTGCCCTGTCCGGTTATTACCTGGTCCGGGGGGTGCGGGACGGCCTGGACGAGACGCTGGACCAGCCGGTGAGCGGCTCCGCCGCCATCCAGGGTTCCGGCGCGCCCTCCGCCGCCCCCTCGGGCCAGCCGTCGTCAAGGCCCTCCCAGCCGCCCGCGTCCAGCTCCGCGCGGATCTCGGCCCCGCCCACCCCCTCCGCCCTGCCTGAGCCCTCAGCCATTCCGTCCGCCGCCCCCTCGGAAGCGCCCAAACCCACCCCCGCACCTGCGCCCCTGGTGTTCACCTGGCCGGTGAAGGGGACGGTGACCGCTGGCTACTCGGTGGAGGCGCTGGCCTATAACCCCACCATGGGGGACTGGCGCACCCATGAGGGCGTGGACATCGACGTCACCCTGGGCACCCAGGTGCTGTGCGCCGCCGGCGGCACAGTGTCCGACATCTACGAGGACGACCTCCTGGGCACCGTGGTGGAGATCGACCACGGCCAGGGCCTGATCAGCCAATACGGCAATCTGGCCGCCGTGCCCACCGTGGCGGTGGGAGACGGGGTGGGCACCGGGGCGGTGCTCGGCTCGGTGGGGCAGACCGCCGCCGGCGAGAGCAGCCAGCCCGCCCATCTCCACTTCGCCCTGTATCAGGACGGCCAGCCTGTGGATCCCGGCGACTATCTGCCCTGAGCCGTCATATCCGCATATCCGCGCAAAAAACCGATCTCTCGGTGAGGGATCGGTTTTTTGCCGCCCTGTCAACCGTCTCCCGCCACCCGTTCCAGCTCTCTTCTGACCTTGGCGGCAATGCCCAGCATGGCCCCCGGCTCCACCTTGCGCACCTGGCGGTCATAGGTGTACAGGCCGTTGGTCTCCCCCTCCACGTCGCTGAGCTGGGTATAGACGCACCCGCACAGCCCCCGGGGAATGGAGGGCAGCACCATGTCATCGTACATCGCCCGGATGCGGCCGGTGAGCTCCTCCTCCGAGCGGCACCGCTCCCCGTAGCCGTAATTTTTCCGTTCCAGGGCCACATGGCCCTCCACCCGGCGGGAGAAGCCGCCGCACTCGCTGAGAAACAGAAATTTTCCCGGCCTCGTCCCCTCCAGCACCCGGCTGCTGAAATAGACGTGCTCGCTCTCCACATCGCTCTCCCGCTGGGCAAACCAGCCGGAGGTGGTCATGAAAAACCGGGTGGGGTCGGCGGGCTTGAGCAGGCGGTAGATGCGGTCGGAGTCGTACTGGCCCCAGCCCTCGTTGAAAATCGTCCAGCCCACCACGCAGGGATGGTTATACAGGCGGGCCACGGTGTCCAGGCAGTGCCGCTCGAAGAAAGCCTTGCGCTGTTCGCCCGCCCCCGCGCCGTCGTCCCGGCGTTTTTTGTATCCCAGGGTGGGCAGCACCGTGTCCCGGATATAGCGGTACTCCCCCGCGTTCACCATATCCTGCACCACCAGCATTCCCAGCCGGTCGCAGGCACAGTAAAACGCCTCCGGCTCGATCTTCACGTGCTTGCGCAGGGTGTTGAAGCCCAGCTCCTTCATGCGCAGGATGTCGGCGTCATACCCCTCCGGGCTTTTGGGCAGGAACAGGCCGTCCTCGAAATAGCCCTGGTCCAGCACCCCGTGGAGGAAAATGGGCTCCCCGTTGAGGCACAGCCGGGTGTGGCCGCCGATCTCCCGGGTGGTCACGGTGCGCAGGGCAAAGTAGCTCTCCGCCTGGTCGGTGGCGGTGGCGATGGTGAGGGGATACAGATGCGGGTTCTCCGGGGTCCACAGGCGGGGCTCCGGGATGTCCAGCCGGAGGGGGCAACCGCTCCTCCCGGCGGCGGTGAGCACCCGGCCGCCCTCCAGCGGGACCGCCAGATTGAACTCCGCGCCCCCGGCGTCCACCTCCACCGTGACCCCGGCGAGGTCGGGGGTGAGCCGCACCGACGCGATGGTCCCCCGCTCCGGCACCGCCTCCAGCCACACCGGCTGCCAGATGCCGGACACAGGGGTGTACCACATCCCGTGGGGGCGCCTGTGCTGCTTGCCATAGGGGTAGTCGTGGGACAGGGCGTCCACCGCTTTGACCTCCAACCGGTTTTCCCCCGGCCCCAGCGCTTCCGTGATGTCGGCGGAAAAGGGCAGGTACCCCCCCTCGTGTCGGACTACGCTCCTGCTGTTCACCCACACCTGGGTCACCTGGTCCACCGCCCCGAAATGGAGCACCGCCCGGCGGCCCGGGGGCAGAAAGCCCTGGGGCAGGGTGAAGGCGGTCTCATAGCGCAGCACGTCCCCCACCTCCCCCTCCCAGCCGGACAGGGGGGCCTGGGGGGGCCAGGGGGCCCGGATGGGCCTGCCGTTCAGCGTCCAGCCCTCGTTCAAGGGCAAAAAGCTGTCCCGCCGGAGCTGGGGGCGGGGGTATTCACGGTCCCAACTTCTCTGCTCCATGGCGCTCTCCTCTTTTCTTCCCCAGCGCGGGGATGATATATAGGTTATATTATACCACCGGCGGGCGGAAATGGCAACGGCTCCGGGGCAAAACCCCGGCGCCGCGTGCGCAGAACGGCCCGGACGAAGGTTTTCTACACTCCGTCGGGCCGTTTTCGTTCAAATAAAAGTTCAGCGCTCGTCCGTCACAAAATGCCTGACCCCATCGGTTGGATGGGGCAGCGCTTCCCGGAAGAAGTCAGGATAGATCGTCCGCTTTTCATCCAGCGCAACCCATTCCAAAAATTCCTTGCTGTGATCCTCGGTAAAGCTGTCGCCCCGGGGGACGAAGTCATGAGGAACCCTCATGTAGAAGTAAAACGAGATTTCGTAGATCAGCTTTCCCACCCTGCCCGGGTCATCGCCCATAAAGTAGTTTTCATGAATAAAGCCCAGACGGTCAACCTCCAGCCTGACTCCCGTTTCCTCCAGCACCTCCCGGATTACCGCTTCCTCCGCCGTCTCGCCGAATTTGATCCGGCCGCCCACAGAATAGTAATAGTCGCTGCGCCGGTTGCCCACCATGAGGATTTTCCCGTTTTGCATGATGATCGCGCCCACCCGGATGTTGATCAGGCCATTGTCACATTTCACTGTCATATCGCCGCCCACTGTCAGCCCTCCTCTCAAAATTGATTCCTAAAAAAGCGCCCAAGCCTTACGCCTGGGCGCTTTTGTCGCGATTACGGCTTAAAGCTGTCCTTCAGACTCACCGAGCGGTTGAACACCAGGTGTCCCGGCTTGGAATCCCTGCTGTCGGCGCAGAAATACCCCTGCCGCATAAACTGGAAGTGGTCCGAGGGTTTGGCCTCCGCCAGCCCCGCCTCCACCTTGCAGCCGGTGAGCACCTCCAGGGAATCGGGGTTCAGGCACTCCAAAAAATCCTTGCCCGCGGCGTCCGGCTCCGGGTCGCTGAACAGGCTGTCGTACAGCCGTACCTCCGCGTCCACGGCGGTGGCGGCGTCCACCCAGTGGATGGTGGCCCCCTTCACCTTGCGCCCGTCGGCGGGGTTGCCGCCCCGGCTGTCCGGGTCATACTCGGCGGCAATCTCCGTAATATTGCCCTCCCCGTCCGTCTCATAGCCCACGCACCGGATGAGATAGGCCCCCTTGAGCCGGCACTCCGGGCCGTTGGGGTACAGGCGCTTGTACTTGGGGATGGGCTCAGGCAGGAAGTCCTCCGCCTCGATCCACAGCTCCCGGGAGAAGGTAACCGTCCGGGTGCCGTCCTCGGGGCGGTTGGGGTTGTTCTCCACCTCGAAGGTCTCGCTCTGCCCCGCGGGATAGTTGGTGATCACCAGCTTCACCGGGCGCAGGACGGCCATCACCCGCCGCGCCGTCTCGTTCAGGTCCTCCCGCAGGCAGTACTCCAAAAAGGCGTACTCAATGGTGTTGTCCGACTTGGCCACCCCCACCCGGTCGCAGAAGTTGCGGATGGACTTGGGAGTGTACCCCCGGCGGCGCAGGCCGCACAGGGTGGGCATACGGGGGTCGTCCCAGCCGGACACCCTCCCCTCCTCCACCAGCTGGCGCAGCTTGCGCTTGCTCATAACGGTGTGGTTGACGCCCAATCTGGCAAACTCGATCTGGCGGGGCTTATGATAAGGGATGGAGACGTGCTCCACCACCCAGTCGTATAGCGGCCGGTGGTTTTCAAACTCCAGGGAGCACAGCGAGTGGGTGATGCCCTCCATGGCGTCCTCGATGGGGTGGGCGAAGTCGTACATGGGATAGATGCACCACTTGTCCCCCTGGCGGTGGTGGTGGGCGTGGTTAATGCGGTAGATCACCGGGTCGCGCATATTGAAGTTGCCGGAGGCCAGGTCGATCTTGGCCCGCAGGGTGTACTTTCCATTGGGGAACTCCCCGTTTTTCATCCGCTCAAACAGGTCCAGGGACTCCTCCACGGGCCGGTCCCGCCAGGGGGAGGTGGCGGGCACGCCGATGGCGCCCCGGTGCTCCTTGAACTCCTCGGGGGTGAGCTGGCACACATAGGCCAGCCCCTTCTTGATGAGCTCCACCGCAAACTCATACATTTTGTCAAAGTAGTCGGAGGCATAGTAGAACCGATCCCCCCAGTCAAAACCCAGCCAGTGGATGTCCTCCTGGATGGCTTCCACGTATTCCACGTCCTCCTTAGAGGGGTTGGTGTCGTCCATGCGCAGATTGCACAGGCCTCCGTATTTCTCCGCGGTGCCGAAGTCGATGGTCAGCGCCTTGCAGTGGCCGATGTGGAGGTAGCCGTTGGGCTCGGGGGGGAAGCGGGTGTGGACAGTCATGCCCTGGTACTGCCCGCCCTGAGCGATGTCCTCATCAATAAAATCGTGGATAAAGTTCTGGCTCATGGTCACGTTCAGCTCTTCAGCCATGTCTGTCACTCCTCAGTCAAATAAAATAGGTGGGCCCCGGTCTCCCGAAGCCCACCTATTATATCCGCTTTTCCGTTGAATTGCAACAGGGGATTTAACGCGCGGCTCAGATGAACCCGTTCCCCTTCAGTATGCCGATTACCAGCACCAGAACCAGCGCCGCGACGCACAGCCAGATGAAGATGTCCACATACTTCACAGGGACGTCCTTGAAGTTCTGATAGACGTGCTCCAATCCTTTGGGCTCGCCCTCCGATTCCAGCTTACCCTCCGGCTTCTTGTTCGGCCCGTCCATGGCTTACTTCTTGGCCAGGTACTTGCGCAGGTCGAGGGCCACGGCGATAATGATGACCAGGCCCTGGGCGATGAAGGTGTACGCGGGATCCAGGCGCAGGAACTGCAGGCAGATCTTCAGCACCTCGAACACCAGCACGCCCACCAGCACACCGGAAACCCGGCCCACGCCGCCGTTGGCGGAGACGCCGCCGATGGTACAGGCCGCGATGGCCTCCAGCTCGTAGCCATAGGCGGTGGCGGTGGAGGCGCCGCCGGCCTTGGCGCCCACCAGGAAGCCGGCCAGGCCATACAGCACGGAGGCCAGCACGTAGATGCGGATGATGGTGGCGGGGACGTTGACGCCGGCCACCTGGGCGGCGCTCTCGTTGCCGCCGATGGCGTACATATACTTCCCGTGGCGGGTCTTATTATAGAGGAACCAGATGAAAAGGCCCACGATCAGGGCAAAAATAGCCAGGTAGGGGATAAAGTCCAGGGCCTTCCCGGCCCAATTCTCACTCAGGTCAGACTTCGTCAATCCCTCAACCCAGGTTTTCAGCGTACCGCTGGCCACGCCCAGATAGCTCTTTTTATAGCCGCCCATGGGCTGGTTTCCGGTGGTCACCGAGCAGATGCCGTACACCACCAGCTGCATACCCAGCGTGGCGATGAAGGGGGGAACCTTCAAAAACGCGATGACGCAGCCGTTGATGGCGCCGAACACCGCCATGACCGCCATGACCGCCACCATAGCCACAGGCCAGGGGATGTCGGGCAGATTGGGGAACATCCGGGCGGCGTAGCCCACCTCCTGGAGCAGCATGGCGGACACACAGGCCGCCAGACCCACCTGACGGCCGGCGGACAGGTCGGTGCCCTTGGTGATCAGGCAGCCGGACACGCCGCAGGCGATGAGGAACCGGGGGGACACGTTGATGATCAGGTTTTTCAGATTGCTCTGGCTGAGGAAGTTGTCGGAATTGAAAAAGGTGAACACCGCCAGCAGCAGGATCAACAGAATAATGGCGTTATCAGAAATAAACTTTTTGACGTTGAACGACTTGACTTTCTCCATATTTTTCTCTCCTCCTTACTCAAACTTGGTGGCCAGGGCCATAATATTTTCCTGATTGGCGTCCTTGCCGTCAATGAAGCCGGTGACCCGTCCGTCGCACATGACCATGATGCGGTCGGACATACCGATCAGCTCGCTCATTTCGGAGGAGATCATAATCACGCTCTTGCCCTTTTTGGCCAGGTCGGCAATGATGCAGTAGATCTCATATTTGGCTCCCACGTCGATGCCCCGGGTGGGCTCGTCCAGAATAAAGACGTCCGGGTCACGGGCCAGCCAGCGGCTGATGAGCACCTTCTGCTGATTGCCGCCGGACAGGGACTGAATTTGAGTCTTGGATGAGGGCGTCTTGATGGAGAGCTTGGCCACATTGTCCTGGACCAGCTCCTCAATCTTCTTGTCATCCAGCATGATGCCGCCGATGAGATACTGCTTCAAGGATGCGACGGACACATTGTCCGCAACAGACAGCACCCCCAGGATACCGGTGGCACGGCGATCCTCAGTGAGCATGGCCACACCTGCGTCAATGGCATCCTTGGGCTGATTGATCCTCAGCTCCTTGCCCTGGTAGGTAATTTTCCCGGAGGAATGGCACCGCAGGCCAAACAGGCCCTCCATCAGCTCGGTGCGCTGGGCGCCCACCAGCCCCGCCACACCCAGAATCTCGCCCTTGCGGACATTGAAGCTCACCTTGCGGAAGCTTTTGGGGTTGATGGAGGTGAAATCCTCCACCTCGAACACCACCTCGCCGGGAACGTTCGACCGCGCCGGATAGAGGTTGGACAGCTCCCGGCCCACCATCTTGGTGATGATAAAATCGGTGGTCAGCTGGTCGGCGTTCCAGGTGCCGATGTACTGGCCGTCCCGCATGATGGTGACCTCGTCGCTGATGCGCAGGATCTCGTCCATCTTGTGAGAGATGTACACAATAGACACGCCCTTGCTCCGCAGCTCGTTCACGATGGTGAACAGCGCCTCCACTTCGGCGGCGGTGAGGGAGGAGGTGGGCTCATCCAGGATGAGCACCTTGCAGTCTGCGGACACCGCCTTGGCGATCTCCACCAGCTGCATCTGGGACACGCTGAGGCTGCCCAGCTTTGCCTTGGGGTCGAAGTCCAGGTGGACCTCCTTGAGCACCTTGGCCGCGTCCTCATACATCTTTTCATGGTCCACCACCAGCCCGCCCAGCTTGGTGGGATAGCGGCCCACGTAGATGTTCTCGGCGATGCTCCGCTCGGGAATGGGCTGGAGCTCCTGATGGACCATGGCGATGCCCCGGTGCAGTGCGTCCAGCGGCCCCCGGATATGGACCGGCTCCCCCTCGTAGATCACTTCGCCCTCGTCCATACGGTAGATGCCGAACATACACTTCATCAGGGTCGATTTACCCGCGCCGTTCTCCCCCATCAAGGCGTGGACACTGCCGGGACGGAGCTTGAGCTGGGCGTGATCCAGCGCCTTGACACCGGGAAATGTTTTGACGACGCCGCGCATTTCCAAACGATATTCTGACAATTCACGATCCCCCGTTTCTATGCCCGCCCCAGCCAGACCGGGCGGCGTGATATTAAGAGGGGGTGCGTGCGCACAGGCGCACGCACCCCATAGAAGCCGCTGCTACGAAAAAACACTTCATGAAGACGCCCACATTGTCGGGAGTGACCTTCACGTAGTCCACGTACACACTCTGCTCACCGGACTTATAGGTGGTGCCGCCCAGCAGCTTTTCCATCTGGTTGACCGCCTCGGTGGCCTGACCGTTGGCGTCGTTGAGCACGGTGCCGGTCATGTTGCCCGCCTTGACCTCGTTCAGAGCCGCGTCCAGCGCGTCCACGCCCACCAGGTAGATGTCCTCGTTGACCTTGCGGCCGGCGGACTGGATGGCCTGCAGGGCGCCAATGGCCATATCGTCGTTGTTGCAGAAGATGACCTCAATCTGGTCGCCGAACTGGGCCAGGTCGTTGGCGGCGATCTCCTGGCCGCGGTTGCGGTCCCAGTCGCCGCGGGTCAGGTTGAGCTGCTCCACTTCCTTGCCCGCATCGGTGAGGGCCTTCACGGAGTACTCGGTGCGCAGCTGGGCGTCGATGTTCTCGGGGTCGCCCTGGATCATGATGTAGGAGATCTTGCCGTCGCCGTTGATGTCGCCGCCGTTGGGCGTGTCCAGAATCAGCTCGCCCTGGAAGGTGCCGGACTGGGCGGCGTCACAGCCGACGTAGACCAGCTTTTCGTAAGCGGCCATCTGGTCGGCGGTGGGCTCACGGTTGATGAGCACGGTGGGGATGTCGGCCTTCTTCACCGTGTCGATGATCTGGTCGGCGGCGGAGGTCATAACCGGGTTGATGATCAGCGCCTGGACGCCCTGGGTGATGAACGTGTTGATCTGCTCGTTCTGCTTGGCCTGGTCGTTGTTGCCGTCCACCACGGTGACCTTGTAGCCCTTGTCCTCCAGGATCTTCTGCAGGGCGTTGCGGTAGGTGGTCATGAACGCGTCGTCGAACTTGTAGATGCACACGCCGATGGTGCCCTTGTCGCCGTCGGAGCCGCCGCCGGACGGCTCCTTGTTGCTGGTGCAGGCAATCAGGGAGAACGCCATGACCGCGGCCAAGAGCAATGCGAGAACCTTCTTCTTCATCGTAGAAATCCTCCTTAAATTTTGCTGGGAGGGCATAAGCCAGGTATGCGTTTCAGCGTTCCGCTGAAACGCAGTTTGCCCGGGCAAACTGCCAAACCCCTATTTTGCCGCCGGGACGGCGCGCCGCCCTCCCGTTGGCGGAAGGGATTTCGCTCCCTTCTGCCGCTAATCATACCAACATTTTTGTGAATTGTCAATAAAAATTTTACCAGTCCCGGCGGCGAATTTGTTTCGGTTCTCATATCGCCCCAACCCGCGGGCAGCAGGACAAAAGCGCCGCGTCCCCATATACTATCCAGATGCCCTCTACCATATAGAGGGCATGGAGGGGCTCGGAAGCTGCGGCGAGGGGGACTATCAAGCGTTGAAGCAGATTGGCGCTGAAAGCGCCATGCACTTTAACCTTGACGGCCCCGTTCGGGTTTGCTACTTCTTTCTCGTAGTTTTAGTTTTTTCTGTAATATAGCATTACAACAGCGAAAGACAACATTTGACCAACCATGATTCTTACAATTTGCAAACTATCAGCTTCACCATTTGAGATCACGTGCAGTAAATTTGTTACAATAACGTTGTTAAATAAATGGTCGCCAAGCCCCATCCATAATGCTCCTGTTATTTTATATAGAAACGACCATTTTACACTCATAATCCCTGCCAATATGATATATCCAATACCCATTATGAATAGGTTAGCAAGCGATGTATTCCCATCCATGTAATCTCTCAACGGCATAGCCCAATGCCAAATTCCAAACAAAAGGGCGATAAAAAGCGTAGCGTTAATAAAAGACCGCTTTTCAACAAGGATATTCATAAACAGGCCACGGAATACACCTTCTTCCATCCAAACATTTATTAGGTTAAACACAATGCAGGAGAATAGAAAAAGACTGCCATTATGTTTTGCGGTTTCGCCATTTAATGAAAAACCGCTTATGTAAAAAGATAAAGACACATTTTGGTTGACATGGTAAAGCGTAAGGCACTCTACGAAATAGGCCACAATGAAACAGCAGCCCCCAAATGCAAATCCTTTTACAATGCCAGATACAACCTTGTTTTTTGTAAATCCAATACTTTGCCAGTTACTATGTAGAAAATGTAAAATTAATGCCAAAATTATGATTCCAAAAATCTTATGTAGAAAATTTTCTGATAAGACGGTTTTATCTGTTCTTATTACAAAATACTCTACCAGTCTGGCAAATCCACATATAGCAAAAATAATTATGCAACTTAGTATTGGCCGTTTTCTTATAGCCTTTTCCACTGGTTCACCTCTAAAAAACATTTGATCTGTTACCTTTCCTTATAATAATTTATTATAACATATTGACTGCATCATTTGCAACACAATAGGCACCCTCCAAAATTCTTTTGAAAAGCAGGAACAAAAAGTATATATTTATGCCGTTAATGATTAGATAGAGAAAGACTTCCTCCGCAAGTGGTATCACACCCGCTCCAAGCGGGTGCAGACCGTTTCGCTGGAGGAATGTATGGAGGACGGAGACAGCGGTATCCATGCCCTGCCAGACCCGGCGGGGGACTTCACCGGGCAGGTGGAGGGGGAGGACTTCTGCCAGCGGTTCAAAGCCACCCTGTCGGAAAAGGACGTGGCGATTCTGGGACTGCGGGTGGAGGGGTACGGCTATCAGGAGATCGCGGACAAGCTGGGGTACAAGACCCACAGCGCCGTTGTCAAGCGGATGGAAGCAATCAAAAAGCGGTTTATCCAGTACGAGCATGACACACCGACATTCCCCAGCACCAGATTGAAGCGATTGCCCGCTGTCTCATGCCGGACATTCTCGCTTTCTACGAGAGCGAGGAGGGCCAGCGGGAATTTGCCGAATGGAAGGAGCGGCGGGAAGGGTCGAAGCGGGAGGAAAAACAGAATAAGGACAAAAAGGGCGGGCGCACCGTGGAAACGGCTGCGCCCGCCCTTTTTGCGTTCATGGGGCTTGCTTCTTCTTCCGGGGGCCTCTCGGTTTGGAGGTCGGCTTGCGCTGTACCCCGTTGCAGAAATAGGTGCTTTCGTATCTCTCGAAGAAAACCAATAATCCGAACCCGTCTCCTATCGGAAACAGGTTCGGATTATATGGGTTTGGCGTTGCACTACGAAATCGCTATCTCCGCAAATCGTTGCGGCGCAACGGTTTCCAGAATCAGTGCCCTCATTTTCGCTACTCACTGAACACACATCGTAGCGCCTGCACCCGTTTCTGCACCATGTCCCGTGCCGCATCCGAGCCGCAAAAGAAATCAAACCCGTGGAAGGTTCCGGGTACGTCCTCCAACTGGATCTCCACCCCCGCCGCCCGCAGGGCCTGGGCGTAGGCGACACCCTCATCGTGGAGGCAGTCGAACTCCTCCACCTCCACATACGCGGGCGGGAGCCCGAAGAAATCAGCGGCCAGCATGGGTGCGGCATATTCCGGCATCCCATTGTCATCATCTCGAAGGTATATTTCCCATATTTTTCGGTTCAGTTGGGCGTTCCACAGGGGGCTGTCCGTAAATTTCTTCATGGAAGCGGTCTGCATCCGGCTGTCGGTCACAGGATAAACCAACATCTGAAAACACAACGTCGGCCCGCCTTCGTTCCTGGAGCGTAGGGCACAGGCGGCGGCCAGCGCGCCCCCGGCACTGTCCCCGCCCACGGCGAGCCGCGCCCGGTCAATCCGTAGCATGGGGGCGTTATCCCACACCCAGCGCAGGGCGGCATAGCAGTCCTCAAACGGGGTGGGAAACGGCGCGAGATCCGATGTGCGGTAGTGGACGAACACCACCGTACACTGTGCCCCTTGGGCGTACTGTGCGGCGTAACGGTGGATATAGCCCGCATCCCGAAGGCAGAACCCGCCGCCGTGGAAATAGACAAGGCAGGGCGCGGCCCAGTCCAGCCCATCGGGGCGGTAAATGGTCAGTCGGATAGGCACGCCGCCATGGGTGAAGAATTGAGTGCCCCAGGACTCGACCCCTTGGGGAAGGGCAGGTAAATCCAGCGCCATCCGGGCCAGCGCCCGGTTGGCCAGCTTGGCCGTGCGCAGATCCAGCGCCCAGCCGGGGACGGCCAGTTTGTTGACAAAGCGGAGTTCCCGCCGCACGGGATATTTTCGGTTCCGATGGACGCACCACGCGCCCGCCGCGATCCCTGCCGCCAGCGCCGTCCAATACCTTTTCTTCATGCCGCTTTAATGGAAAATCAGGCCCAGGGCCTGCGTTAGATCGTCCACAGTCTCCACATCGTCATGCCGCCGTTCGTGCCCCCGGAGGAGCATCACCGGCCTGATCCCCGCGCCCCGTGCGCCCAGCACGTCGGTGTCGTAGGAGTCCCCGATGTGGACGGCTTCATCCGCCCCACAGCCACTGAGCCGCAGGGCCTCATCAAAGATCTCCCGGTGGGGTTTATAGGCCCGGATGCTGTCCCCGCTGACCACGCCCGCCGCCTTTAGCCCGTTGCGGCGCAGGGCTTCTTCCATGTAGGGCAGGCCGTTGTTGGTGATGATATAGATGGGGGTCGGACACTGCTCAAAAAAGCCGGGGGTGTCCGGGAACACCGGGGCGTTGACCCAGTGGCTGCGGATCAGCCCGATCAGCGCGGCGCGGTCGTCCGCCAGCCCGATCTGTTCCTCCGCATCGGATACGATCCGATCCGCGATCTCGTCCTCGGTGAGATACCCGTCCAGATAGCTGTCCGCCTCATAGCGGCGGCGGGTGTCCAGGATGAACTTCTGGATCTGCCTGGGGTCGTGGAGGGCGCTGTGCTTGCACATCCGACCCACGATCTCCGCCATCTCCGTGCTGCGCTCGTCCACCGTTGTCCCCATATAGTCGATAAAAACCGCTTTTACCATGATGATACCTCCTGAATGCCCCTTGGCACATCCCCGTATTTAGCGTATTTTCTTCTCATCTGTCTCTATGAATCAGCCAAGTGGTACTGTTTGCAACTGACTTAACTATCATTCGGATCATTCCAGTTCAATCCCATACTTTTTCAGAAGCGCGACTGCCCTTTCTTCACCCTCCGCGTGGAAGGATGCGGACTTCCTGTGTCCCCCGGCGTTGACCAGCCCTTCGTCCGTCAATTCGTTCAGGATGTTGAAGTCATACCCCTTCCAGCAGAGCCGGGTCGTTGGGCGGGCTTCAGCTTGGCCGGATATTCCACGGGCCAGACTTTCCTCCCAGGATGTGAGGTACATCAGCATCAGCGTCAAATCTTTGATCGTATCTCTGTTCATTAGTCACTCACCTCAAAAAATTCGTCAAGGGCAAACAGCAATTCAGTCAGCTTGTCCGGGATCTCGCCCGTGGACTTAGTATCCTGAATCTCCCTGTTAGAGTATTCCACATGGACACGCCAGACTGGCTCCGATCCTTCAAACTCAATGTCAAACGGGTCACAAAAATCCTGTTTCCAGCAGAAGATTTCCAGGGTATGTACCGCCCACTTGAGGAGCTTCGCCAGCGCCTTTGGCTGGGGATTCACCGTCTGGGGTATACCATCCCCCTGCATTCGGACGATAGTGGGAGGAGTTTTGGTGATCCGATAATCCACCGTCACAAATGCCGGGTCACCATACGAATCGTAAACCTCGCCATTGACGGATAGCTCCAATGTTTTGATAGAAAGCGCCTGTTTCTGTTCATTTCGGACCGCATGGGGGAACCGCTCCGCATAGACCGCACTGGCAAGTTCCCGCACAGCCGGACGGGGATCATGGGTGCGGTTCCGAAGCCATTTTATTTCGTCCTTTGTCAAATAGCGTACTGGTATTTCAGAAAGACGATTCAGTGTCATCTGCTCCGCCTGCTGCTGGGGGGAAAGCCGGGAACAGGCTTTGCAGATGTGGGCCGCGTGGCCCTTCCCGCTGAAGCTCTCGTTAGACTTCCGCTCTCCGCAAATTTTGCAATAATGCCCTTGGGGCTTTTTACGCGCCATCTGCAACGCCTCCCTGACGATATCATGATAACACACATGACCCCCGCTGTCGAGAGACAGCTCAGCCTCCACCCCTACACGCAAAGGGGTCGCGCATCTGGATCAGCTTTGCCGGGAAGGTGACGTTTGCCGATTTCGCGCTCCGGATGAACCGCTCCATGCAGATCCCGTGAACCACCTCGCCGGAGGACATCTCATACCGGGGCTGATCCAGGTAGATCGGGCTGCCACAGAAGGCACAGACCACCGTGACGGCGCAGTACAGCTCCACCAGCTTGTCCCGGATTTCCTGCACCAGCCCCAAGCACTCCTCATAGGTCAGGCAGTAGTGCCGCGTGGGGATCTTGCCCCGCTGCGTCAGGTACAGGTGAATCACCGTTTTGGAGACGGTCTGAATGGCGTATCGGAATTCCGGCCCGTGGATCTGTTCCCGCAGGTTGTCGAACTCAATGGACGGTGTGTCTTTGGGAAAGCAGCTGTAGTCATAGTCGGCGCAGTCATCGTAAGAAAGCGCGCCCCGCTTAATGGCGGGGCGCAGGCACTTCTTGTGGATGATTTGGCCATCCCGCAGCAGGCACAGCCGGTTCTGCCGCGTGAACAGCTCCCCGCAGAGGGGGCAGTGGTCAAGGCTGGAATACGCACCGGATGCCAGCGCCGATTCCATCGTGTTGGCAAACAGCTCCGCCTCATCCTGTTCCAGAAGGTGCGAATGGGCGCAGGTGTTGCCGTTGCGGCGGTTTGTCAGGACGAGCGTCAGCTTTTCATCGGCGGTAATCTGCACTTTGAAGGGGAGCGCCATGTTCATGATGATTCAGACCTTTCCAAGAAAGTTTAATGCTTTTGTAACAGTTCCGCGCGAACTTTCGTAACGAAATCCCGCTATTATAATATCTGCAAAAGATGCTTTTCTTTTTCATTCTATCCTCCATCCTCAAGGGCCGGGGCGGCGATGCCCCGGCTCATCTTTTCCCCTGAGATGGCCTACATCTGCTGGCACTGGAACGATTCCTGTTGTTCATCCTGCTCAGGTTCCATTGGATAATCCGTCAGGGCATGAAAACGGTCCGGATCGTTGGCGTCGGCATACAGATCGATGATGTCTTGGGGAAGAAGCTCACCAGCTTCCACCTGACGCTCCAACTCCCGCCCGGGGCAGCCGGGGTGGGCGGGTACCGACCCTCCCGCCAGCAACTGCCGCCCCAGTTCCGGGGTGATGGTGACATATCCGCCGGGGGTCATCATATCCAGCGTAGCGGAGGGATAGGCTCTCAAAAAGTCCGCCACCGTTTTCGGTTTCATATCCATAATCTGTTCCATTGGAATACCTCATTTCTGAATGATATATGAAACGCGCCCCTCCTGTGACAGAGGGGCACGTTTCTGTTGTTTAGATGCTCTCGAACTCAATTTTTGATATCTGCTCCCACTGCACCACAAACCGCCCATCAATCACCCGGTTAGTATGATAATGGCCGAGGAACCACCGCCTGAACCGGCACCGCTCCTTCACCGTTTCCAGGAAATCCGTCAGCCTGTCCGGCCGGTAGCCGGGGTTGAGCGCCCTGGCCACGCTGGTGGGGGCACAGTGGGTGAGAATACAATCTACACACCACCCGGCCCACTCCAGGTTGGCTTCCGCTTCGGCATATTCCTCCTCGCTGGGCATTTCCTCGGGCCACCAGGAGTGGCCCAGCACCCGGAACCGGGCGTTCATCCGCCGCATTAGCCAGTATTTCCGTTCAAAGTCTGGGGCGGCAGGGTCGAGGATGCCGTCCTCAATATCGTGGGAGGCCGCCCCGCCCATGGTGAACCAGGTGAGCCCGCCGATCTCAAACATCTGCCCCCGCATCAGGTGGAGGACATGGGGCCGCACCACATGGACGCGCCCGCCGTGCCACTCCTGCTCGGGATAGGCACCCAGCAGGTCGAAGTTCTCGTGGTTCCCGTCCACAAACAGGGTGGTGAAAGGCTTGTCCTCCAGCCAGTCCAGCTTGCGTCCGTCCACCTGCTCCCCGGCCCACACGCCGCCGTGGTCGCCTGCGATGATGATGCAGTCCTCCCGACCCATCCCCCTCTGCTGGGGAAAATTCCGCCGTGAGAAGCGGTTGAAATCCCCGTGGGTGTCGCCCGTGATCCAGAGGCTCATGCGCTTGCCCTCCTCATATCGACAATCTCCTGCTCAATCTCCGTCCCGTCCTTGAAGCGGACGCAGATCCGCTCCCGGTCCAGCACCCTGATGCTGCTGACCGTCTGATAGACCATGCCGTCATCGAATTCCCCGATGGCGCTGTCCATCTGCTCCACCGTGGTGGTGATGTCCAGCACCCGGCTGCCGCCAGCGGAACCGGCACAGCCCTGCCGCACCAGCTCCGCCTTCCGCTCCAGGAGCGTTGCCATGGCGGCGCTTACCTCGGTGAGCCTGTCGTCATACTCGGTGCAGTCGGGGTCGCTCATTGCCAGATCCAGCAGCTCCCGCTGTTCTTCCTGCACCACCTTCAGCCGCGCCTCCACAGCGGGGAGGGTGAGGTCGTTGTCCCCGCCATCCCCCGCCAAGGCGGCGGTGATGCACTGGGCCAGCACGTCCTTCGCCGTCCTCTGCCGGAACAATTCGTTCAGGGCGGACACCACGGCATCGCGCAGCTCAGGCTCCTCCATGGTGGCGGAATCGTGGCAGATCCGCCTGCCGTGCTCAATGCGGTTGATGCACCGCCAGACGAACCGCTTCTGCCCACCGGGCATATAGGTCACGCGGCGGTAGGGGCTGCCGCACTCGGAGCAGACCAGCAGGCCGCTGAGAACGTATTTCCCGCTGTGCTTGCCCTGCTCGGTCTTGGTCTTGGACGAGGTCTTGCGCAGGCTGGAGCGCCGCGCCATCTCCTCCTGCACCCGCTGGAAGGTTCGCCGGTCGATGATGGCCGGGTGGCAGTCGTGGACGTAGTATTTGGGGAGCTGCCCCTCGTTTTTGATGCGCTGGCCGTCAAAGATGTCCTCGGAAAAGGTCTTTTGGAGAATGGCATCCCCAATGTACTTTTCGTTTTGCAGGATAGCCTTCACCGTGGAGCTGCACCAGGTTTCGCCGCCTTTGACGCTTTTGATGCCGTCCGCCATCAGCCCGTCACAGATCTGCTGGTAGCTTTGGCCCATGAGACACCGGGCAAAGATGCGCCGCACCACCACGGCCTCGTCCTCATCAATTTCCGGCTCCCCGTCCGGGCCGGGGCGGTAGCCCAGCAGGGAGTCGGAGTTGGGGTTCACCGCGGCGTTTTGCAACGCCTTGTGGCCCGAACATCTCCAGCAGGCGG
>X363_Desmarests_Spiny_Pocket_Mouse__coassemble_684_pt1 | contig 17478 bp, 19 predicted proteins | sample X363_Desmarests_Spiny_Pocket_Mouse__metabat2_low_PE_031 | metagenome-assembled genome bin X363_Desmarests_Spiny_Pocket_Mouse | reverse complement strand
CGCCCTGACCGTCTGCGGGGTCAGGGTGCTGAATGCCCGGTTGGGGCAGTCCGGGCAACGGTGCGCCTTTTTGTCGCACAGCCCCGGCTCCCAGTCATTTTTGCAGGCGGGAACGTAGCCGCTCTTTCCCGTTTTCAGGCTGTAATAGCGCCGGGCATAGACGTCCTCCCGCCCGCGAAACAGGGACAGGAACAGGGCGATTTTTTCCTCACTCGTGCTGTTGGTATTGACCCCGGCGGCTGAATCCGATTGAGAAACCTGCGTCTGCCAAAACTTCTCGGAGCAGATATGCCGGCTGCCCTGGCTGTCGGTACACAGGACATACTGCCCCTGACCGTCCAGGGCCGGAAGCAGTTCGGCAAAATGATATTCAACTCCATCAATCATGGCCGTTTCTCGGTTCATTCCGGCTCACCGCCCTTTCGACAACATTTTCACCGATTGACCACCGCGTAGCCCCGCTGTGCCATCAAGCCAACAGGTATTTTGATTATATAGCAATGCGAGAGAGAACGCAACAGGCAGGAATAAGCTGAGCAGCCATGCAGCGACCTGGTATATATTATGCTTGAAATTATTATAATTAGAGGTATAATAATGATGTGAGGTGATGATATATGGCGCAGTTCATTGACCGGGAAAAAGAATTGGCGGCCTTGGAGCGGGAATATGCCCGTGACGGCGCATCCCTGGTTATTCTATATGGCCGCCGCAGAGTAGGAAAGACTACCCTGATTTCTGAGTTTATCAAGTGGAAACGGGCGCTGTTTTTCCTGTCCAGCGAGGAATCGGAGGTTCAAAACCGCATTGCGTTTCAATCCAAGGCGGCAGATTTCATCGGCAGCGACCTGTTGCGGGAAGCGTCTGTCCCAAGCTGGGATTTGATCTTCAAAACCATCATGGATGCGCCGCAAGCTGAAAAGCCCATTATTGTCATTGACGAGTTCCAGTATATCGGGAAGTCCAACCCTGCGTTTCTCTCTATTTTTCAGCGGATCTGGGAAGAACTGCTGAAACACCGGCAGGTCATGGTGATTCTCTGCGGATCGCTCATCCACATGATGGAGTCCCAGACCCTGGCCTACGGCAGCCCTCTCTACGGGCGGCGGACAGCACAGATCCGGCTCCAGCAGATCCCCTTCCAATACTACCCGGAGTTTTTCCCAGGCAAATCACGGAACGAGCTGGTAGAGCTTTATGCGGTAACGGGCGGCGTCCCGAAATATATTGAGTCATTTACCGCTCAAGGGGATATTTATGACGCGATCCGTTCCTGCGTTCTGAATCGCTCCAGCTATCTGTATGACGAACCGCATTTCCTGCTTCAGCAGGAGGTTTCGGAGATTGGAAGCTACTTTTCACTGATGAAAACCATCGCTGCGGGAAAGCACAAGCTCTCGGAGATTGCGGGCACGCTGGAGGTCAAAGCCACCAGCCTGACCAAGTACCTCAAAACGCTGATCGACTTGGATATTTTGGAGCGTGAGGTGCCGGTTACGGAGGAAAACCCTGAGAGGAGCAAGCGGGGCTTGTACCGTATCACCGACAACTATATCCGATTCTGGTTCTCGTTCATCTATCCCAACCTGAGTTTTTTGGAAAGTGGGAACGAGGACATCGTAATGGACAAGATTCGAAAGGGTTTCGTCAAAAATCATGCGGCGTTTGTTTATGAGGATGTGTGCCGGGCGCAGATGTGGGAACTGAATGCTGCGGAGGCATGGCCGTTCCATTTCTCCAAGGTGGGACGTTATTGGGATAACCATACAGAGATCGACGTTGCGGCCCTCGACCCGGAGGGAAACAACCTAATTCTCGGGGAGTGCAAATTCTGGAAGGAACCCGTTGACCTCTCCGTTTTGCGTGATTTGGAGGCAAAAGCGCCAGACATCCCCTGGCAGAAGGGCTCCCGGAAAAACTGGTATGTCCTCTTTGGAGCGAACGGATTTACCGAGGAGTTAAAACAAATTGCGGCGCAGCGCGGTGATGTGCTTTTAATCGAGTAAAGTATTGGGAGCACAGCCAGCCAAAACTTTTGCCATCTCTCTTACAAACAAATGATCTGAAATGAGGCCCCACCATCAATTGCGGAGGGGCCTCAAATTCCTGCCTATGCAAATGTTTATCATGGACGATAGCCGCTGCCCCCAGTGGTACGCGGAGCGGAAAGCGGCCAAAAGCAGAACCAATAAATTACAAAACAAGGGGTAGCATTTTCGACCTTTTTGCCATTTAATTTTGGTGCCCCACCAAATTTGGCTGCAAAACATTGCGCCGCAACGGGGTTATGTGGGTTTAACGCCCAAGGTAATTTGCCGAAGTACTACTTGACACGGTAAAAATCAGAAAAATTAAGTCTGCAAATATAAAGTCAAGAGGAAATTTGCAGAAAATCGAAGAAAAAATGAAGGTGGTAAAAAGGGCACAATAAAGAAGGCCGCCACCGAAGCGCCGGCCTGAGATGGTGTATGCTGTAAAACTCAGATGTACTCGCGAGGATCGGGCGCAGGAGGCTCCTTCTGGGCAGCCAGATACTCCTTCACCCTGCCGTAGTAGATACGCAGGAACTTGTTGGCCCCGGCGGTCATGTAGACCAGATACTCAGGGAGCTGGGAGGCCAACTCCAGCATCTCGGCTTTAAGCCGCTCCAGCGTCTTGGAAACAGCGTTGAGGGCATCAACGACCTGCCGGATCATCAGCTTGGTCATAGCGTCCTTGGGCAGCATGACAATCAAGTCCTTAGTGCCCTCGTAGATTTCTTCGGCCCTGCCCCTTCTGGCCTGATACCGTGCTGTTTGCACCATTTGGCGTACTTCTGCACGAAAGCGGCCTGGCTCATGTCCCTCACGCAGTCTACGTGCCAGAAGAACATGGCAAAGGGCCACCCCGCACAAGGACAACAACCAAACGACCGCTTAGAGCATAGCAAAAGGATGGCAATCAGCTTCAATTGCCATCCTTTGTTTATCTATAGATTTGATAGACTGGATAGAGCCGATTTCTGCGGAACGCCGAGGACAGTTCGACCTCCGCCTGGAGCTTCTCAAAGCCCACCACCTTCAAAACCAAAACACAGGTGGCGATGGCCCCCATCGGCATCATGATGGAATTGGTGAGGAAATCGTAGAAGTCCAGGAACGCCATGCCCAGGAGCTTGACCCCATCCAACACTCCATAGCCCAGCGAGGAAGTGCCGCCCACCACGGCCATAACCGCCACCATGATCAGGCAAGCCTTGGGACGACTGATGTGCAGCTCATCGCACAGGGAGGAAACGCTGGTTTCCAAAAGGGAGATGGCGCTTGTCAGGGCGGCGAACAGCACCAAGAGGAAGAACACAATTCCCACCGCGGTTCCCATGCCCATGCTGTCAAAGACCTTGGGCAGCGTAATAAACATCAGGGACGGCCCCGCCTTCAACGTGTCAGGGTCGCCGCCGGAAAAGGCAAACACCGCCGGAATGATCATCAGGCCCGCCAGGATGGCGATAGCGGTATCGAAAACCTCCACCTCGGTAGTGGACTTCTCAATATCAACGTCTTTTCCAATGTAGGAGCCGTAGGTGTAAAGCACGCCCATAGCGATGGAGAGGGAGTAAAACATCTGCCCCATAGCGGCCACCACAGTCATCCAGGAGAAATTCTCCAGATTGGGAATGAGGAAGTATTTCACGCCCTCCATCGCGCCGGGACGGGTCACGGAGTACGCCGCTACCATGAGGGCCAGGACAATGAGCATCGGCATCATGATTTTGGACACCCGCTCCACCCCACTCTTGACCCCGCCCAATACCACAAGAAATACCAGGGCGGCAAAGAGGGCGAACCACAAAAGCAAGCTGCCGGAGTTGGCGATGAAGCCTCCGAAATAGTCATCCGCCGCCAGCACCGCCTTATTTCCAGCGATGTACTCCGCCAGATATTTGACGACCCAGCCGCCGATCACGCAGTAATAGGGGACGATCAGCATGGGGACAACCGCGTTAACCCAGCCGCCGAAGTGGAAAGGAAGCGTCCTGCCGAAGGTGTGGAACGCACCCACAGGGCTTTTCCCGGTCATCCGCCCCAGGGCCGTTTCGGACACGATCAGCACATAGCCGAAGGTGACGGTCAGCAGCAGGTACACCAGCAGGAACATTCCTCCGTCGTACTTGGCGGCCAGATAGGGGAAACGCCAGATATTGCCCAGGCCGACCGCGGAACCGGCTACCGCCAGCACATAGCCAAGCCGCCCGGAAAAGCGTCCCCGTGAGGAAGAAGGCTCGTTTTGTTTTCTCCGATCACTGTTCATACGAAAAATCTCCTTTTGCTATTTTGCAAATTTTTTGCACAATGCTCTTGAAAATATAGAGAACATAGTGTAAAATACAGCTTACGAAGATTGTAGCATAGTTTTTTATAATTTACAAGTAGTAAATTATATTTTTCGGGGGTAGTTATGGAGATCGGAGAAATCATCGCCTATAACCTGAAACGTCTGCGGGAGGAACGGAATCTCAGCATGGGGCAGTTGGCTGAGATCGCAGGGGTCAGCAAAGTAATGCTTTCCCAGCTGGAAAAGGGTACTTCCAATCCAACCGTCAATACGATCTGGAAGATCACCGGCGCTCTAAACCTCCCCTATACCAGCCTTTTGGAGCTGCCGCAGAGCCATGTGATCCACGTTCAGAAGCGGGACATCACAGAACTGGTGGAGGAGGGGTACCACATCTTCAATTACTATCCCAAGAGCGCCGAGCGGAGTTTTGAACTCTATCAGGTGGAGTTGGACGCTGGGTGTGTCCATTCATCCATTGGTCATGCCACTGACAGCGCGGAGTATATCATGGTGGTGGAGGGACAAATGGAGTTGGAGGTCAACGGTGAAACCTATCGTCTGAACAAAGACGATGGCTTTTGCTTCAATGCCACCGTACCCCATGTATACAAAAGCGACGCAGGTGCCAAGCTGGTGTTAATGATTTTTTACGCTTGATATGGAAGCGAGGGACGGCACATTTGCCGTCCCTCGTGTTATTGTAAGAGCGTCAACGTCTCTCCAATATCTCCGTTGATGCAGATGCTCTGTCGGACGATCTCTTGGGGGCATACGGACTCACCAAAGTTGATGCAGGCATAGGCTGCCTCCGGGTTTTGGGCGGTCATCTTCCAAAACGGATATTTGATGATGACCGGCGTATTGTAACCAACGCCTAATTCCAGGTAGAGGATTTGCCCGCCCTGGCGCCGCCGGAGAAAATCCGCATACCTCTGTGCCGCGGCATACCAGCCCTCGTCCTGCACGAATTTGTCATCGGAGCGCAGGTTCATGGTCAGCGGTTTCCCGCAATGGGGACACCGGGGAATCAGTTCGGAGGGAATCTTCATATCCCGCTGCCGCTCCACCATCTGCCGGATCGCCGTCTCATTGTCCCATGTCTCCTGGCAGCACGGTTCGCTGCACTGGAACAGGCCGTAGTCGCCCTGGGTGTAGAACAGCCGCTTTTTATCGACGCCCGCCTTTTGAAAGCAGTGGTCTACATTTGTTGTCAGCACGAAATAGTCTTTGCCCTCCACCAGCTCCAGCAAAGTGTCATACACAGGCTTGGGCGGATCCATATAGCGATTTACCATGATATACCGGCTCCAGTAGGCCCAGTGTTCCTCTAGTGTGCTGTACGGATAGAACCCGCCGGAGTACATATCCTGAAAGCCGTATTTTTCCGCAAAGTCAGAAAAATATTTCTCAAAACGCTCCCCCGTATAGGCGAAGCCCGCCGAGGTGGACAGGCCCGCTCCCGCGCCAATCACCACGGCGTTCGCTGTGCCAAGTACCTGTTTCAGCCGTCTTGCTTGGGCTGGAATAGTTTCGGCAGGCTTTTTATTCTTTCTGTTAAAAGCATCAGAATCCTCTTTTCTCGCATTTCTGATTGGTCAAAACCGTAGTACACGGTCATTCTTCCGAGGCTTGGGAGTTGGATGGTTATCGCCCTCTCTGGGATAGCCCAGGAGAAGCTGCATGACAGCGTAATAGTCGGTGCGAATATCCCATTTCTTCAAGATTTCCTGCCCGTATGGGTCGGCAAAAGCCGTCCAGCCCTGGCCGATATAGCAGGAGCCGATGCCCAGCGCGTCCGCCGCCAGCATCATGTTTTCCGCCGCCACAGCGCAGTCCTCGGCGGAAAAGAGAAAGTTTTTCGGCGCGAACATGGTAATGACCGTGGGCGCGTCATAAAAGGCGTTGGTCAATTTGGGGTCGTCCGCGATACTGGGCTGCTCCCTGGAAACATAGTTCTCTCCCGATGCCATACGAGGGCGGGAGTTGGCCCGCTTGATCTTGCCTAACTGCTGGTTGACCTCCTGATCCTGACAGACAGCGAAGATCACGCTCTGCCGCCCTCCGGCGCTGGGGGCGTACAGCCCTGCCTCTAAAATCTGCCGGAGGGCTTCTTCCTCGATCTGTTTCGGCTCAAAACGCCGGATGGCCCGGCGGTGTTTCATCAATTCCAACAATTCCATCATTTTACCTCCTTCCAACACTGTGGGTCGGCCTCATAGAAATCGCCGTGCGCGCCGCTGGCCACGGCGGGACAGCCCCGGCAGAAGGCCAGCAGCTCGCACTTGGCGCATTTTTTGAACTTGGTGTAGTCCCGGTAGCCTTCCATCTCGCACACCCACACATCAGCCAGCCGGTCATCAAACACATTGCCCACCCTGCTGTTCTGCACCCGGCGGCAGGCGTATACATCGCCGGTGGGCAGGATGGTCAGGTGGCAGCTGCCGCAGTTGCAGCCGCCGTAGATCATGCCGCCCTCCACATCGTCCGGGATTTTGAACGCGCCGGTTTCGTACTCATAGAGCGTCCAAAGGTGGTCCTTCTTGTTGAAGTAGGTCTGACAGCCAGCCGCCTCGTATGCCTTAAACTTTTCATCGCAGACGGCCAGCAGGTTCTGGTATTCCTGGGGCGTCATGCCGGTGTCCTTTTCTTCGCTGGCGGGGCAGTACCGGGCAAAGGCAAACACATCCACGCCGTATTTTACCACAGTGTCGATGATGTCCGGGACTTCCTGGATGTTCGTGCCGGAAACGGTGGTCATGATTACGCTGCGGATACCGGCCTTTTTGATGCAGGCAATCTTCTCCAACGTGCAGTCGAAGGAACCGGGCTTACGGAACCAGTCGTGGGTCTCCCGCATCCCGTCCAGAGAGAGCTGGTATTTCTCGCAGCCGCACTCTTTCAGCCGCTTACAGACCTCATCGTTCAGATGGAAGGGGTTGCCCAGGATGGTGAAGGGGATGCTGTCCGTCTTCAGCAGCTCCAGCAAACGCCAGAAATCCGGGTGCAGAATAGGGTCGCCGCCGGTGATGTAAAAGTAGGGGAGCCGGTTATGCACCTCGCAAAAGTCCAGGCAGTTGGCCACGACCTCCTGCATCTGCTCCCAGGTCATAGCGTCCAGAGCCTTGCAGTTGTCCTCCGAAAAGATGTAGCAATGTTTACACCGCTGGTCGCACTCATCCGTGATGTGCCATTGGAAAGAAAAATACTGCTTCATGTTCATGTCCTCGCTTATATAAAACCGACCGGGCCGGTTGGATTTTGGAAGGTCCCCGGCAAGGCTGGCCCTGCCGGGGATGTTGGCGCTGACGGACAGATTACTTGTCGCCAGCGCCGCAGGCAGAGCCGCAAGCGGTGGGCTTTTCAGCGGTTTTGTCGCCAGCACCGCAGGCGGAACCGCAGGCCGCGGGCTTTTCCTCCGGTTTGCCGGACGCGCCGCAGGCGGTGGGCTTGTCGGACGCTCCGCAAGCGGAGCCAGCCCAACCAGAAAGATTAGAAAGCGCCATTGTTTTGTACCTCCAGATGTATTGTCGAACCTATTTCCCGGTCCGCAAGTTTATCCTAAATGATTTTCCAACTACAAACAAGTACGCACTTTTTTGTAACCATGTAACTTTCCGGTGACTATTGGGTATTTCCAAGCATTTCCGACTTCTGACTTTGGGCGAATGTGTAGTTACAGGCAGTTTCAAACAGCTAAAGTTGTGTACAAATTTGTGTACTGGAATGCGGTTGGACACTAACTATTTGCAGTTGCGCTTGAATATAAAAACGCACTGTAGGGGAATTCCCTACAGTGCGTTTTTACGTTGATGACTGCTTATTGACGGATGATAGGCAGTCCAGTCTTTTTCCAGTCGAGATAACTTTCTATCAAAGTAAAAATCAGCATTTTCAGCAAGACTTTGCCATAAATACCTTGAAACTGGCAATTTTCTATCAAAGTAAAAAAATCCAGAAATCGGCATGATTTTTGAAAAAATTGTATTTTTTTAAGTAATGCGTGTTGACTTCACCGTGATTCCTGGGGTACAATCGTTTCGCCAAGGGGGGGTGAGAAAATGAACGGTGAATGGGAACAAGTGTTGCGGGAGGTTCTGGAAAAGACAGCGGCAGACCTAAAGGCCCTATCCCTAACAGCAGATACTATATGTATGGGGCTGGAACGGGAGCGCATGGAGCCACAGGCAACAGCAAGCCTAAAGACTATCCGCATGGGACTTGGCTACATTCAGCAGAATATCAATAACGCACTCAAAACCGAACAGGAAACAGGATAGATCCCGGCGTCGTGGAGGTACTGGGCGATCTGCTCATAGTACCGCCCGGTATGCTCCATCACCACCCGCATCTCGCCGTCCAGGCTTTTCAGGTAGTCTGCCAGTTGCTTGAGTTCACTGCCGGTGTGGCGCACCTCAAATGGTTTTGCCACCGTCTCGTTAAAGGGGCGCTGAACGGATACCATGCTTTTGCCCTTGGAGACATCGATCCCAACCGCGTTCATTGCATAACACTCCTGTCGTAGATTTGATTGGCGTCCAGCCCTTCCATCATTGCCGATTCTACTTCCGCTCGCTGACCCTCTTTTTAAATCTTTCCCTGGCGGAGTCATTTCCGTCTGGTTTTTGCGCCCTCTTGACTGCCCTTACATCTCCTCTGCCGCCTCTAACCTCTGCCACTTAACCCCTATTCCTAAACTTAATGACATTACTCACCGTGAGACGCATTTTGCCAGTCAGAGCCGATTGAAAAATAAATTGAAAATATCCGCTCAAACTATATGGTTATAGAGTGGACACGATCAACCGAAAAATGATAAGATATATATACGCTGGACTTATCATGCGGTTTTAGCGAAAAAATTTACACTATTTTTACAAGAAAGGGGTTGCAATTTTCATGCTTATGTGCCACACTTCTGCAAGCAAGCAAGCAAGGGATAATTGCGCCCTTTTCTGCCCTAAAACGGAATACAATTTTAATAGGCTGCCCGGAACGCATTATGCTGTCCGGGTGGCCTTTTTGCGCGTTTTAGAGTGAAAAGGAGGCTGGACATTGGATAAAAATTATATCGCACCGGCTAACGCGCTGCAAAAATTGAGAAAGGCGCGGAACACCCCTCAAACCGTTTATCTCTACGGCGCCACCGGCTATGGCAAGACGGAGCTGGTACGCCAGTACCTGTCGGGCCGCCGGTACACCTATCTCTCCTGCGAGGAGTTGCCCTGGGAGGAGGGGGCGCTGCCCCGGCCGGAACCGGGGCGGCAAAACCGCCGCGTGGTGGTGATCGACGACCTGCACCGGCTGAAAAGCGAGGAGCTGAGGCGGCAGATCATAGCCCTGGAGCAGCGGGATGATATATGGCTTATTTTAATCAGCCGGTGCCCCATTCCCCCGTGGCTTATGCCAAGGCACATCAAGGACGTTTTTGTGGTGATCTCCGAACAAGACCTGCGGATGGGCCGGAAGGAGATCACATCCTACCTGGACGCCCGCGGGATTACCTACACAGAGAAAGATATTCAGTATTTGCAAGTCACCGCCGAGGGCAACGCCTATATTCTCCATCATGTGGCCCTGCGGATGAAAGAGGGCTGCTCACCCGGCCCGGAGCTTCACGATGAAATATGGGAGGCTTTTGCCGTCTATCTGGAAAATGTAGTGCTGGTGCGCTGGGACACCGACCTGTTGGAATTTTTGATGCAGGTCAGCGTGGTTGACGAGTTCACGCTGGAGCTGGCAGAAATGATCTCCGGCAGTCTCCATGTGACCGCCCTGCTGGAGCAGGCGGCAGAGGCCGGGAATTTTATCACCCAGGAGGACGGCGTTTACCGTCTGCGCCCTGTGCTGATCACCGCCCTGCGGAACCGGGCGGCAAAGGTCTATGGCCGGGAGCGCGTCAAGGACTTCAAATACAACGCCGCCCTCTACTATGAAATGCACGATGAGATCATCCCGGCCCTGCGGCTGTTCGAGGAGTGCGGCAAAACAGAACGCATCAAAAATCTGCTGATCCGCAACGCCCGGAGGAACCCCGGCAACGGACACTACTACGAGCTGCGCCGTTACTATTTCAATCTGGACGAACGGGAACTTGAGGACAGCCCGGTATTGATGGCGGGCATGAGTATGCTGTGTTCCATGCTGATGGACGGTGAAAAAAGCGAATACTGGTACGAAAAACTCAAAAAGGTCTTTGACAATGGTATAATGCAAAGTAAAAAATTTTAGATTTTCCAGTGTATCGTGAGCTCGGTACTGGTGGCCTCGATTTTGAAAATCAGCGTATCCACAACGCGCCGTTTGTCATCAAAACTAACCTCATCCCAATTTTGGAGATATCGTGCTACACTATAGGCAGAATCTGCACAGGAGTGGTATCTCTTGCCTCTGCGTTTGATGTTTTCTGATCTTCAACTCACATTATCTCCCTATATGCCGCAAATCTTCACCTAAAGCGTCAACCCCGCCGCATAGTGCACCGTCACCCCATGCCCCTGGGCCGTGTGGTTCTCCCGGCGGAAGCTCGTCTTTCGCACGGGGCACACGTTCTTGACCATCTGGCCGCCCACGGAGCCCGCCTGACGGCTGGTCAGGTCGCCGTTGTAGCCCTGCTTCAGGTTGACGCCCACCTCCCTTGGCGTTCCCACTCCAGCTTAAACCGCCTCTTTTTCGGATGGTTTTTCCGGTTCCGCGCCCAATTCTCCAATAAACTTGTAGAAAATACGCACACTTTGCCGGTAAGGCCGGCTGCTCCGGGCGGGTATCCTGTGGCTGCCGTCCTCGTATACCTTCGGGCCGATCTCAATGCGCTCCACAAAGGTGAGTAGTGTATCCCGGTCCAGGGTCTCCAGATGAGTGTACTTCCGGGCCAGCTCAAAAAAGCGGGAGTAGCGGTCTGCCGTCTCCTGCGCGGGGCTGGGAGCGTCCATCTGCTTCAGCATCATTCTCAGCCCCGCCGACTCCTTCTCCAGCCCGGCGACCATCCGCCGGAGCCGGTCGTCGTCCAAATCCCCGGCCGCATTGTCGGTGTAGAGTTTGGTGACGATCTTGTCAATGGTAACCAGCCTCGCCTCAGCCCGTTCCCTTTTCAGCTTTCCCGCTTGGAACGTTTCGTCGCTGGCGGTTCGCCGGACGGCCTCCTGCACCAACCGCTCGATTTCATCGTCATTGAGGGCCAGCAGGCTGTTCAGGTCCCGCCGTACCAGCTCCATCAAATCGGCGTAACGGATGCGCACCCCCTCGCAGGGGTCGGCGATGTCCTGCCGCTGGTGGGTGCAGGACAAGTACCAATACTTCTCCCGCTCGCCCTTGTAGACCGTGCCGCAGGAGCATAGGGAGTAGCCGCACCGGGCGCACACCGCCACCCCGCCGAAGATGCTTTTCCGCACATGGTCATAAGCCCGGTAGTCCCGACTGCCCCGACCCAGGTTCTCCTGGGCCCGCTGGAACAGCGCCCGGTCCACCAGCGGCGGGTGGGTGTCGTTGGTCACCGCCCAGTCGTCCCGGGGAACGGCTACCTTTTTCTTAGACTTGACGCTGACCTTCCGGCTCTTGCCCAGCAGGGTGTGGCCCAGATACACCTGGTTTTTCAGGATGCGCTTCACTGTGGTGTAGCTCCACACATCGGAGGCCCGGGCCGCCCCCTCCTCGCTGAACTCATCCCGGTACAGCACCCGGTACTTCAGCGGCGGGATGATGCCGTCGGCGTTCAGGTCCAGGGCGATCTTCCGGGAGGAGTCCCCCGCCGCCGCCCGTTGAAAGATGCGTTCCACCACCGGGGCGGTCATCTCGTCGGGGGCCAGGCGGTGCTTGTTCTCCTGATCCTTGCGGTAGCCGTAGGGCGGGCAGGCGCAGTATTGGCCGCTCTCCCGCTTGTTCCGCAGCACGTCCTTGACCTTGCGGGAGCCGTCCCGGAGGTAGACCTCGTTCATGGCGAACAGGAAGGGGGCCATGATGTTGTCGTGGTCGGTGTCGAAGTTGTCCGCGATGGCGATATACTTCACGCCGTGCTCCGGGAAAAACTGCTCGGCGTAGTAGCTGGCCTCCCGCATATCGCGTCCCAGCCGGGACAGGTCCTTGGTGATGACCAGGTTGGCCTTGCCCTGCTCCAGCTGCTTCAGCATTTCTTTGAATCCGGGGCGGTCAAAGTTGCCGCCGGAGTAGCCGTCGTCCACAAATTCCCGGACGAGGGTGATGCCGTTTTGCTTACAGTAGTTTTCAACGATCATGCGCTGATTGGTGATACTGGACGATTCCCCGCCCTGGGCCTCCTCGTTGGAGAGCCGCAGGTAGGCAAAGCCCAGTGTGAATCTGCCGGTTTTCATGCTCGCCTCCTCCGGTAAACCGGCCCACTGCTTTGATTATACTGCATGGCCGTCGCCTCCGTCAACGGGCTGATTGACTGGAATATTTTGGGTGAGCTGCTCTGCCATCAGTTCAGCAAGAGGACGTGTTCCCTGAAAGACCCGCCGCAGCTCGTAGGTGACCTGACCCATGGTAATAATTTGCGGTTCCATTGCATCGCCTCCGGGGTTATTTTGCACGTGAACAGGACTGTTTATCCCACTATTTCCCATCGGCACCGTCCTTTATAGATGCCAGATAGCCCCGGGTAACGTCAGGCCGCTCATGGCCCAGGAGCTGGGAAACCCGCAGGCTGGCATTGAGCGGGCTGACCCCGCTGTCGATCAACTCCTGGTAGGTTCGGGCGGCAAAGCTGTGGCGCAGGCCGTGGTGGGTCATGGGGCGGGTGGAATCTCCGTCCTGAATTTGGGGCCTTACTTTATAAATGTACTGCTGGAGCCGCTGGATCGCAAGGTCGGTAGGTACATCGTCAGGAACGAACAGCTTGTGGCCCCGTTGGGTAAGCACTTTTTTCAGGGTAACGCACCTGTCGTCCGCTTCGTTGTAACCCCAAGGAAATTTCTTCGGGCGGTGGCCCGTAAATGCACAGCATCGTTCGATCATCATAGCGTTTCTCCTGACTTCAAATTTTGATATGGGGGTTATATCCCCTTATCAAGGGAGATTATAACCCCATACTGATTGGTGTCAATCAGGGGGTGAAGCTGTGATCATCTTTGACAAACTGTGGAATGTTATGAAAGACAAGGGCGTTTCCACCTATCAGTTGAGAGAGAAATGCAGCATTGACAGCAAGACTGTCCGGCGTCTGCGGGCGAACGACAACATGGAGACAAAAACGCTGAACAAGCTATGTGCGGCACTTGATTGCAAGCTGGAGGACATCGCCGAATATGTCCCCGATGAATAACAGCTCTACCGTCCTGCATTCGCAGAATGGCAGAGCTGTTTCCATGAATTAGAGCTTGTTATTTCGCTGTCAGATATTCCAAAATGTCCGCCGCGTTGGTGTCAGGCTTCACCTTGGGCATCACCTTTTCGATCACGCCGTTTTCGTCGATCACAAAGGTGGACCGCACCACGCCCATGCTCACCTTGCCGTAGTTTTTCTTCTCCTGCCACACGCCGTAAGCTTGGATGGCGGTTAATTCCGGGTCAGAGAGCAGGACGAACGGCAGGCTGTGCTTCTCCGCGAACTTCTGGTGGGAGGCCGCGGAGTCCTTACTGACACCGACGACCACCGCATTGATCTTCTTGAACGCCTCATAGGCTCCGGCAAAGGCACAGGCACAGGCCTGACGGGTACAGCCGGGGGTAGGATAATTTGATTTTGAATATAAAGCTGTTCTTTTACAGAAACCTAACCCAAATTCAACCTTACGTCTTCAAGAAGTACCGAATGCGCCGTCCACCGCCTTCCTGACATATGGTTCCCTCGGCCAGCATCCGTTTCAAAAGGCGGCTGGACGTAGATTGGCTGATCCCCAGCAGCGTATCGACCTCTTTCCGTGTGATTTTCCCATGCGCTTTCAAGTATTCGATTACTTTTTGCCCCTGTCCATTTGAGGTGATACCCGTTTCAACAACAGTGTTGCAGTTTGGCAGTGTGATCTTAAATGCGTTGCTGGTGACCTCGACCTTTGGCTTCCGCTCACAGTCCCGATAGGCCCTCATGATTTTTGGCATTCCAGTTCCATATGCCTCGATCAGCTTCAGGCGGTAAAATACCGCTGCCAGCTTCGGATTTCGGCAGATGGAAAATCCCAGCATGATATCGTCTGTCCCGACTCCGTCCGGCAGGCCGCCAATGGAAACAAATTCCGTGCGGTCGTCATAGACGCTGATCAGCGTACTGGCCCGATAGGAGTAGTCCCGATGAACCAGGCAGTTCATCAGCGCCTCGCGCAGGGCAACCTCGGGATAGTCTCTGCTGTCGATCCGATACAGGCCCTCAAAGGTCGCCCTGGTCTGGTTGCGCAGGTCGAGATAGGCATAGACCTCCTCCATCTGCTGAAAGAGCGACCCCTGAAATTCCCGCCGGTCCTGGAAAACGGTTTGGTCGTTCCCGGAAAAGGTGGCCGTTTTGATCATGCTGGGGCACTGGTCTGACAGCAAAAGTCCCAAATTGGAGTAAATGCTGTCCGCAGACAGCAGTCCCAGCGTCTGCATTCTGGGCCGGTCAAAGGCGACGTCCCGCTCCTGGAAGATTTTTTCTGCGGCAGAAAATGTAAGCTCCTGCTCCAGAGAACGCATTTCCTCAAAGATGTCGCCGTCCGTCTCCTTGATCATCTTTCGGATCGCTGTGTCCGTAGACGGGTCAGTGGAGGTGCCGTTCCGTACATACACGCCGCTGGGTTTCAACCCCTTCGCCGCCAGATAGTAGGGCCGGTCGGTACCTTTCTGGACGGTGGCTGCCACGACCTTTTTCCCGTCGATCTCCAGCGTCTCGTACCGGATGAACATGGTAACATCCGGCTTAATAGAATCCCGGACCATGTTGTTCAGCCGCAGCATAATGGCGTCCGCATCCTCTACCCCCGCCACGGTTCCATCATCCGCAATACCGATGTACAGCGTCCCGCCGTGGCTGTTGGCAAAGGCGACAATTTCTTTACAGATATCACCCACAAGTTCCGATTTCAGTTCAACGGTCTCGCTCTCCACAAACGCCATAATAGACGCCCCACTTTCTAATCATAACTATAATCATTATAGTCATCCTTGTCAAGTTGTAGTCATTCAAATAGATTATATTGACTATCATACCGCAATTTGTCACCCATGCCAACTAAACCCCCGCGTTCCGCAGTTCCTCCATCATAGCCCGGCGGCGGCTGTACCGGGCACGCCAATCCTCCGCCAGCCGCGCAGCCCGTTCTGTCCCGCCCGGGTAGCCTTTGAGCTTTTTTAGATAGCGTGCCAGCTCCTGATACCGCTTTCGGTCGGATGTCGCGGCGGCCTCTTTCACCAGGATACGGGCGTATGCCTCCAGCATCTCGTCCGGATACCGATTTTTCAAGGCAGCTTCATACCGGTCCAAGGTGGAAAGGGAGCCAGCGGCGGTGACCGCTTTCATCAGGCGCTCCCAAAGTCCCTCGGATTCCATAAGCTCCAGCTTGTGGTAATTCCGCCCGGAGAGATACCGCTCCCTATATTCAACCCACTGTGCCGGTGAACACGCCTTTTTCAGGCGGTTCAGCATTTCCATGCCCCCGGAGGACAGCGTAAAAACATGATACTCCAACTCCGACAGCAACTTATCCCTCCGGCCCTGCCGTTCATACAGGTCCATCAAGCACACGCTGTACTCCGCCACCAGCCCGCGTTTATCACGGTCGGCGGACTTGCCCTCCTCCAGCAGGCGGATGGCTTCTTCTGCCTTTCCCTCATCCAGCGCCCGCCGGATGCGCAGCTTACGGATATTGGAATAGCTTGTGTGCCGCGCTAAATAGGCGTCCAGCTCCTCCTCCGGGAGGGACAGTTCTTTCATCAGATCGAAGCGGCGCGTCAGCAACCGTTCCATTTCATATTCACTGGAGTAGCCCTGCTTGCCGCAAGCCTCAAGGTTCGCGATCTGTCTGTCTATCAGATCCAGCTTTTTCCTGTCAAACGAGTCTCCGGAAAACCGGGAGAAAATCGCCTGTTCCGCAAAGTCCTTGACCTTCCAGTGTTCGCCGGCCGATCCCGCACATTCCTGGAGAAGGTCAAATATCTCGGAAGCGGCGTCTTCCTTACAGGCATGAAGTACGTCCGTCAGCATCGTGTTCATGGCGTCGTCTACATAAGCGCAGCCTTCCTCCGCTTCATAGCCGGCAAATTCCCGCAGCGCGTCCATCCCAGCCCGAAACGCCAGCAGGGGTTCGCCCCGCCCCAACAGCGTCTGTGTCTGCCGCCCGATAAAGTCAGCCATATCGCACTCAAAATCATCGGCGTCTCTGTAGTTGATGTAGCCATAATGATCGGCGTACTGGTCTCCGATGGATACCAGCTCTTTTTTCAGCGTTTTCATACATTCTTCCAAGGTCGTCTCCCCATACCGGAGGAGCAGCGCCCGGTAGAGCTTGTCATCGGCGGATACCAGCTCCGTCAACAGCGGGCGAAGCTGATTGTCGGGAATTTTTTCCACAAGGCCGGCAGGAGCCAGACGCGCTTTTTTAGCTGGGGCTTTTTTCTTCGGCAGCCCGGCAGCTTCCACTGCGAACAGCACCGCCGCCATATGCTTGCAGTAATTTCCGTCCTCCGCGTGCGGGCAGTCGCAGAGCATATCCTCGATAGAATCCCCGTCCAGCAGTATCTCCACCCCATATTCCTCCGTGCCATCTACGAAGGCAGTATAACCGTCTTCCGTGTGCTCCAGATCCGAGACCCGGCCCTCGTCAAAATAGGCCAGTCCCCGCTCCAAAATGTGGGGCTGGAACCAGTCCTTCCAAGACTTCATCTGTATTGCCTCCAGTTCCGTTCTCCTATGATGTCATTCCACGTCCCGACTTCAAGTACCTCTTCAGCAAAAATGCGCAAAAGTACGGGAACGTATAGATATTATCACTATAACCGATGTTTCCCCCGGTTAGCTTGATCCCGTGGGAAATGTCGCCGTACTTTTCGCTGGAGATCAGCGTGCGCAGGGACTTGGCCCTGCCGTTGGTGGATTTGACCTCTACCGGGATCAGCTCCGAGGCAGTGCGGACGAAAAAGTCCTCCTCCAGTGTAGAATCCTCCCGTTTGTAGTAGTAAAGCCCGCAGCCGCTTTTTACCAACGCCTCCCCCACGATGTTCTCATAGAGCGCGCCCTTGTAC
>X363_Desmarests_Spiny_Pocket_Mouse__coassemble_680_pt1 | contig 17547 bp, 14 predicted proteins | sample X363_Desmarests_Spiny_Pocket_Mouse__metabat2_low_PE_031 | metagenome-assembled genome bin X363_Desmarests_Spiny_Pocket_Mouse | reverse complement strand
GCCGTCCTGGTGGCATATCACCACCCCGTCGGCCAGCGGGTCCAGGCCGTATTCCCTGCACAGATAGGCCGTCAGCTCCACCGCCGTCTGGTAGGCCTGCTTGAAGTATGCCGGATCGGTGAGGTCGTCCTCGCACATCTCAAAGGAGATGTGGGTGTCGTTGGCGCTTTTCCCGCTGGTGCCGGTGCCGGCGTGCCACCCCCGGCGGTTCCAGGGCAGGGTCTGCACCGCCGCCACGCTGCCGTCCGCCAGCCTGCCCACGAAGCCGTGAACGCACACGTCCAGACCGGGCCGGTTCCAGTGGTTGCCGTTCTGATTTGCGCCCAGTGCGGCCAGCAGCTCCTCCCGGTCTGGGTCGGAGGCCGCGGGCTGCACATACCGGCGCAGGTTGGGGTTATTGGCCCCTGTGGAGTGGACCATCACCCCCCGGGGGCGGATGGTCCGCCCGGTTTTATAGCAGTCGTTTTGGGTCAGCAGGCACTTGAGAAGCCTCACGAGCCGCCGCCCCCCTTCTGCGCCACCCGCTCCAGCTGGGTGCCGAAGTAGAAGGCGATGATAACGGTGTACACCGTCATGAAGTCCTGGGGGACCTGGCCGCGCAGGGTCAGCACGACGAATACAGCCGTCAGCGCCAGCGTCACTAGGGATTTGACGCACAGCAGCCGGGTGAGCCGGTTGGCAATCAGTTCCTTCATCCAATTCTCCTCTCTATTCTTTCATTTTGGGACAGGCCCGCCCATCCGGACAGCGGGCCCTGACCACAGCTATGCGCGCCGTGCCGCCGCTGTGCAGGTCCCGCTGCCCGGATGGGAAAAAGTCCGCTCAATGGGTGAAAAGAAACAAAAAAAGAATTGCCTATTTGGGTGCAATTGTGTATAATATAAATACCGGGAGCGGATGCTCCCAACCGAAAGGAGCTGAGCACATGAAGTTCACGTTTACAGACAAAAAGGTCAACCTGCCCAAGTCCCTGCACAGCTATGCGGAAAAGAAGGTAGGCAAGCTGGACCGTTACTTCAAGAATGAGGCGGAGGCCAGCCTGGTGTTTTCTGTGGAGAAGGACCGGAACAAGGTGGAGCTCACCATCCGTTCCGGGCCCACCATCCTCCGGGTGGCGGAGAGCACCTCGGATATGTTCGCCTCCGTCGACGCGGCGGTCACCTCTATGGAGCGCCAGCTGCGCAAGCACAAGACCCGCCTGGAGAAGCGGCTGCGCACCGGGGCCTTCACCCCTGCCGAGCCTGCCGAGGAGACCTCCTTCGTCCCCGACGTGGAGGAGGGCGAATTCCAGGTGGTGCGCACCAAGAAGTTCCCCATCAAGCCCATGACGGTGGATGAGGCCATTTTGCAGATGGACCTGCTGGGCCACAACTTTTTCGCGTTCAAGGATGAGGACGGCGGCGCTTTCGCCGTGGTCTACCGCCGCAACGACGGCGGCTACGGCCTCATCGAGGACGAGGGCTGACAGAATAAATACGCGGGCGGCGGAGGGGCTCCGCCGCCCGCCGTTTTAAGTAAGTGATAAGGAAAATGGGGCGATAAGTTAAATTTTAGAGTTAGAAATATTGAATTAGGGGTTTAAGCCAATGAATCATTGTATCATTGCCGATATAGCAAATTTTATATTCGTATCTGATGAACCTGAAAAAGCTGATGCCATTTTTTTGCCCGGTGGCTCCCATCCTGAGCCGCCCGAATACGCTGCTGAATTGTATCGCCGGGGCTATGCAAAGTGGCTTATTCCTTCGGGCGGGATTAGCGTAAAACGTGATAAGTGGCCGGGAGTTTACTCAAAAGCAGACAAATACAACGGCGATTATCAATCCGATTGTGAATTTTTTACAGATGTGTTTCTGAAAAATGGCGTACCGGCCTCGGCAATTATTGGGGAAGATAAGTCGGGTCACACCCGTGATAACGCCTTTCTCTCGAGAAAAGTCGTGGATGAAAGAGGTGTTACGATAAAAACGGCGCTGATCGTCTGTAAAGCGTTTCATGCTCGACGGTGTCTTATGCTATACCAAATGGCTTTCCCTGATGTGGACATAAAGGTATGCCCTGTACATTGTTATAATATCACCAAAAATAATTGGTATAAAAGCGAAAAAGGAATAGACCGTGTTCTTGGCGAATTGGCTCGGTGTGGGAATCAATTTATTGGAGATATTAAACAGTATGTATTGTAAGCCCAACCCAAACGAAAGTAGCTCTTGACAAATCCCCGCTTCCCACGGTATAATAGCTGACAAGCAAAAGGCATTGATGGGAAGAAGACGCGGCTTCCCCTCGCCCAGAGAGCCGGTGGTTGGTGCGAACCGGCGCGAGACGCCGCGTGGATGCTGGCCCCGGAGCCGCCGGCCTGAACCGTGAGTAGGGCCGGACGGGAGACCCCGTTACAGGTCATGGCCTTGCTGGAGGCCGAGAGCGCGCATTGGGTGACCGTGCGCGGAATTAGGGTGGTACCGTGTAGTAATCTTACTACGCCCCTGACATCATTGTCGGGGGCGTTTTTGTATTCCCCCGGAAATCCAAAGGAGGAAAAACCCATGAACCTGAAGCCCGGATTTGAAAAGTACATTCCCTTTACTCCCCAGCCCATCCAGGGCCGCACCTGGCCGGACAAGACCGTCACCCGTGCCCCGGTGTGGTGCTCGGTGGACCTGCGGGACGGCAACCAGGCCCTCATTGACCCCATGAATTTGGAGGAGAAGCTGGAGTACTTCCACACTCTGGTGGATATCGGCGTGAAGGAGATTGAGATCGGCTTTCCCTCCGCCAGCGAGACGGAGTACGAGATCTGCCGGGAGCTCATTGAAGGGGGCCACATCCCCGACGATGTGACCATTCAGGTGCTGGTCCAGGCCCGGGAGCATCTGATCCGCAAGACCTTCGAGGCCATCAAGGGTGCGAAAAACGTCATCCTCCACTTCTATAACTCCACCTCCACCCTCCAGCGCAAGGTGGTGTTCCACATGGACTGCGACGGCATCACCAGAATCGCCACCGACGCGGCGGATCTGATCTATGAGATGGCTCAGCCTGTGATTGCGGGGGGGATGAATCTGCGCTACGAATACTCTCCGGAATCGTTCATGGGCACCGAGATGGACTACGCCGTGGACGTCTGCGCCGCGGTGCTGGACCACCTTCACGCTACGGAGCAGAACAGGGTCATCCTCAACCTGCCCACCACGGTGGAAAATTGTATGCCCAACCAGTTTGCCGATATGCTGGAGTATTTCATCCGCAAGCTCCCCGGCCGGGATCGGGCCATCATCTCCCTCCACCCCCACAACGACCGGGGCACCGGGGTGGCCACCACCGAGATGGGCCTGCTGGCGGGGGCGGAGCGGGTGGAGGCCACCCTGTTCGGCAATGGCGAGCGCACCGGCAACGTGGATATGGTGACCCTGGCTATGAATATGTATACGCAGGGCGTCGACCCCAGGCTGGACTTCCACGACATCAACAAGATCCGGGATATGTATGAGCGGTGCACCAGGATGAAGGTGGGGGAGCGGCAGCCCTACGCAGGCGAGCTGGTGTTCACCGCCTTCTCCGGCAGCCACCAGGACGCCATCAACAAAGGCGTGCATTATATGCAGGAGAGCGGCACGGATATGTGGGAGGTGCCCTATCTGCCCATCGACCCCGCCGACGTGGGGCGGCAGTACGAGCCCATCATCCGCATCAACTCCCAGTCCGGCAAGGGGGGCGCGGCCTTTGTCATGATGCAGAGCTTTGGCTATGACCTGCCCAAGGCGATGCATACCGAATTCGGCGCGGTGGTGCAGAAGGAGTCCGACCGGGTGGGCAAGGAGCTGAAGCCCGAGCAGATTTTTGCCCTGTTTGATCAGGAATACCTGTCCGTCCCCAAGACCTATCAGCTGGAGCGCCACTCCTTCCAGGAGGACGCCCGCCACGGCGACGCCAGCTGGGTGGAGTTCACCGGCGAGGTGGGGTACAAGGGGAAGGTAATGGAGTCCTATGGCGAGGGCAACGGTCCCATCGATGCCTTCTTCAACGCCCTCCACAACCTGCCCGAGGGGCACATCGAGGGCTACCAGTTCGTGGACTACAAGGAGCACGCCATCTCCACCGGCTCGGATACCCAGGCGGTGTGCTACATCCACCTGAAGGATCCGGCGGGACGGGACGTGTTCGGCGTGGGCAAGAGCCACAACATCAACCGGGCATCCCTGCGGGCCATTCTCTGCGCCATCAACCGCTCCCTGCTCCGCTGACAAAACCGGCCCGCCTCTCGGCGGGCCGGTTTCGATTTACTTCTTGAACAGATTGCCCAGGCCCTTGACGGCGTCACCCACGTTGTCGGCGGTGAGCTTGGCCTTCACGGCGGTGACCACCTTGTCGACCTGGTCGTCGGGCAGGTCGATGCCGGTGAGCTTCTCCAGAGCCCCAGCGGGATCGCTGAGGAACTGCTTTTTCAGGCCTTCGTCGTCCTTGAGCTTGGATACGATGTCCTCAATGGACTTTTTGATATCCATGGAAATCCCTCCTCTCCTGATTTTGTCTATTTTACAGGATTAATCGCCCTATGTCAAATTTTTCTTGCGGTCTCGGAGGGAAAAGGATATAATGAAATAAATTTGTTGGAAAGCAGGGATACCATGGCGGAGGTAAAATCGAAAAAAGCGGCGTTTATCGGTGTGGGAAATATGGGCGGGGCTCTGGCCCGTGCGGCTTGCCGGGCGATGGGCCCGGATCAGGTGGTGCTGTTCAACCGCACGCCGGAAAAGGCCCAGGCTCTGGCGGAGGAGCTGGGCTGCGCCGTGGTAGACAACGCCTCTGACGCGGCCTGGGCGGCGGAGTACATCTTCCTGGGGGTGAAGCCCTATGGGATGCGCGCTTTGCTGGAGGAACTGGCGCCGCAATTCCGGGACCGGCATCGGGTAGGCGAAGACAAGGTGGTGGTGTCCATGGCGGCAGGGCTGGCCATCAAGGATATGCGCCCCCACCTGGCGGGAGCGGGGTACTATGTGCCGGTGATTCGGATTATGCCCAACACCTGTGTGGCCGTTGGGAAGGGCATGACCGCCCTGTGCGCCGGAGAGGCGGCGGACGCCTATATCCAGGGTGTGGAGGAAATTTTATCCGCCACGGGCAGGGTGGAACGGATCAGCGAGAGCCTGATGGATCAGTTTTCCGCCGTGGCCGGGTGCGGCCCGGCGTTTATCTACCCTTACATTGAGGCGCTGGCGGACGGCGGTGTGATGACCGGCCTGCCCCGGAAGCAGGCCCTGGAGTACGCGGCCCAGATGGTGCTGGGGGCCGCGGCCATGGTGCTGGAGAGCGGCAGGCACCCTGGCCAGCTCAAGGACGAGGTGTGCTCCCCCGGGGGGTCCACCATCGCCGGGGTGGCGGAGCTGGAGCGCCACGGCCTGCGCGCCGCCGCCATGGACGCGGTGCTGGCCGCCTACAGGCGGAACACCGAGCTGGGCAAATAAAACAAGGGCCGTCCGCGTCTGCGGACGGCCCCTTTCATACGGAATCAGTAGTCCCAGTTGTGCCAGACGTTCTGCACGTCGTCGTTGTCCTCCATCATATCGATGAGCTTCTCCATGTTCTGGATATCCTTCTCATCGGAGAGGGCGACGTAGTTCTGGGGCACCATTTCCACCTTGGCGGAGGCAAAGACATAGCCCTTCTCCTCCATGGTGGCCAGCACCGCGCCGAAATCGTCGGGGGTGGTGTAAATGGTGAAACAGTCCTCGTCCGCCTCGAAATCGGCGGCGCCGCAGTCCAGGGCGTCCATCATGGTGGTTTCCTCGTCCAGATCCTCCCGTTCAATGACCAGCACGCCCTTCTGATCGAAGGACCAGGACACGCAGCCGGTGGCGCCCAGGTTGCCGCCGAACTTGTCGAAGTAGTGGCGAACCTCGGAGGCGGTGCGGTTGCGGTTATCGGTGAGGGCCTCCACAATGACGGCCACGCCGCCGGGGCCGTACCCCTCGTAGGTAATGGCCTCGTAGTCGTTGGCATTGCCGGAGCCCACGGCCTTCTCAATGGTGCGCTTGATGTTGTCGTTAGGCATATTGGCTGCCCGGGCCTTGGCGATGACGGTGGCCAGGCGGGAGTTGTTGTTGGGGTCGCCGGAGCCGCCGGTTTTGACGGCCACGATGATCTCCCGGGCGATTTTGGTGAACGCCGCGGAGCGCTTGGCATCCGCTGCGCCCTTGGTCTTCTGGATGTTATGCCACTTGGAATGTCCTGACATGGAAATCGTTCCCTTCTTGTGAGGTGTAAGCCCGATGGGCGGAAAATTCATCCCCTAATATAGCACACTTCGATCTGGTTTTCAACCCCCGGAAAAAGGACCGTCAGCCATTCAGGGCTTCCCCAGCAGAGCGAACATATTTTTCTTGTATGCCTCCACGCCGGGCTGGTTGAAGGGGTTGACCCCCAGCACATGGCCGCTGATGCCGCAGGACAGCTCGAAGAAGTAGAACAGCTCGCCCAGGGCGTGGACGTCCATCTTGGGAAGGCGCAGCACCATGGAGGGCGCGCCGCCGTCCTGATGGGCGGCCAGGGTGCCCTGGAAGGCCATTTCCCGGACAAAGCTCAGGGGCTTGCCCGCCAGATAGTTCAGGTTGTCGCCGTTGTCATCACTGTGGGGAATGGCGATGTCGCAGCCGGTGTCGTCCACATAGATGACGGTCTCGAACAGGTGGCGCTCGCCGTCCTGGATATACTGGCCCAGGGAGTGCAGGTCGGTGGTAAACTGGGCGGAGGCGGGGAAGATGCCCTTGCCGTCCTTGCCCTCGGACTCGCCGAACAGCTGCTTGAGCCACTCGCCCACGAAGGAGTAGGAGGGCTCGTAGGTGCAGAACAGCTCAACCTTCTTGCCCTGGCGGTAGAGCAGGTTCCGGGCAGCCACGTACTGCCACACGGGGTTGGACATATCCCGCCGGTCAAAGGCGCTCATGGCGTCCCGTGCGCCGGCCATGAGCTGCTCGATGTCCACGCCGGCCGCGGCGATGGGCAGCAGGCCCACTGCGGACAGCACGGAGAACCGCCCGCCCACGTCGTCGGGCACCACGAAGCTCTCCCAGCCGTTGGAGTCGGCCAGGGTCTTGAGGGCCCCCCGGGCCTTGTCGGTGGTGGCATAGATGCGCCCGTCCGCCTCCTTGCCGTACTGCTTTACCAGCAGGTCCCGGAATACGCGGAAGGCCACGGCGGGCTCGGTGGTGCCGCCGGACTTGGAGATGACGTTGATGGACCAGTCCCGGCCTTCCACCTTCTTCATGACCTTTTGCAGCTCGTTGGGGCTGAGGGAGCAGCCCACAAAGCAGATCTCGGGACCGTCGGAGGGGAATACCTCCAGGGCTGCCCGGGCGCCCAGATAGGACCCGCCGATGCCGATGACCACCAGCACCTGGGAGTCCTGGCGAATCTTGGCGGCGGCCTTCTGAATGCGGGCAAACTCATCCTTGTCGTAATTCTCGGGCAGGCGTACCCAGCCCACGAAGTCGGAGCCGGGGGCGGCGGGATCGTACAGCTTGGCGTGGGCGGCCTCCACCTCGGGGGCCATGGCGCTGATCTGGTCCTGGGAGACCACGCCCGCCAGCTTGGACAGGTCAAGTGTCAGCATATAAAATCACTCCTCAATTGAATTTTTCGCTGTTGTTGGGGTTCAGGCGCCCCGTTCCGCTCCCAGGGAGAAAGCGGCGGGGGGCTTTACGCGGAGAAAAACAGGGCGGCGCCGCCGTAGATGCCCGCGTTGTTGCCCAACTGGGTCTGGGCGAAGCGTGCGCCGGCGCAGGCGTCCAGCACGTTGGCGCGGAAGGAGGCCTCCACCGGGTCCAGCAGGGCGCGGCCTGCGGCGGACACGCCGCCGCCCAGGAGGATCACCTCCGGGTTGACGATGCAGGCCACGGCGGCGGCGGCATAGCCCAGGGCCTCCGCAGCCTCCCTCACCACCGCCTGGGCGTTCTTGTCCCCGGCGGCCGCGGCGTCATACACGTCCTTGGCGGTGACCTTTTCCATCTCCTTGAAGGGGGAGAAGGCCTTGGCCGCCCGGATGATGCCGGTGGCGGAGGCGGAGACCTCCAGACAGCCCTTTTTGCCGCAGCCACACTGCCAGTCGGTGTGGAAGGGGACGGGCATATGGCCCACCTCGCCCCCCGCGCCGGTGGCCCCGGCGATGATGCGCCCGTCGCAGATGATGCCTGCCCCGATGCCGGTGCCCACGGTAAACAGCACCAGGTTGCGGCAGCCCTTGCCCGCGCCCTGCCAGCATTCGCCCAGGGCGGCCAGGTTGGCGTCGTTGGCAACCCGGACGGGGATGCCCGCCCGGCTGGACAGCTCTTGGGCCACGTCCACGTTCTCCCAGTCCAGGTTGGCGAAGCGGATCACCCTGGACTGGTCCACAATGGGGCCGGGTACGCCCACCCCCGCGCCCACACACTGGTATTCGTCCGAGACACCGCCCATGCTCTGGAAATCCTCCATCACCTGGCGCATATGGCCGGCGATGTCGTCAAAGGTGGCGCCCGCGTCCCGGAAGGTGGGGAATTCCCGCTTGTCCAGCAGCTCCCCCTCCCGGCTCACCAGACCCAGCTTGACGGTGGTGCCGCCCACATCTACGCCGAAACAGACCTCTTTCACGTTCCAGACCTCCTCTTTTTAAATCCTTATGTATCCGCCCGGTGGGGCGGATTATTTGGTATACCAGATGTTCTTGGAATATTCCTCAATGGCCCGGTCGGCGGAGAAGAAGCCCGCTTTGGCGATGTTCACCAGGGACATCCTGCTGAACCGGGTCTTGTCAGCGTAGATGGCGGACACATCCTGCTGGGCACGGACATAGTCGTGGAAGTCGGCCAGGCACATATAGGGGTCGGCGGGGCCCTTGTGGTTGGTGGTGAGGGAGCGCACGATGTCGTCAAAGTGCATCCCGCCGATGCCGGACATAAGCAGGTCCATGACGGCCTTCAGCTCGCCGTCGCCGCGCACGTAGTCCAGGGGGTTATAGCCCTGGCGCCACAGGTCGTTGACCTGCTCGGTTTTGAGGCCGAAGAGCACGATATTGTCGTCGCCCACCTGCTGGTGAATCTCCACGTTGGCGCCGTCCAGGGTGCCCAGGGTCACCGCGCCGTTGATCATCAGCTTCATGTTGCCGGTGCCGCTGGCCTCCTTGCCGGCGATGGAGATCTGCTGGGAGATCTCGGCGGCGGGGATGATGATCTCGGCCAGGGAGACGTTATAGTCCTCCATGAACACCACCTTCAGCTTGTCGCGGATGTCCGGGTCGTTGTTGATCAGGTTGGACACGGCCACGATGAGCTGGATGATCTGCTTGGCCATGATATACCCCGCGGAGGCCTTGGCGGCGAAGATGAAGGTGCGGGGCTGGAAGGGGGCGCCGGGGTTGTGCTTGATCTCCAGGTACATATGGAGGATCTGGAGGACGTTGAGCAGCTGGCGCTTGTACTCGTGCAGCCGCTTGATCTGCACGTCGAACAGGGAGCTGGGATCCACCACGATGCCGTTGCGCTTGAGAATCAGGTCGGCCAGGCGCTTCTTGTTGGCCAGCTTGATGTCCTGGAGCCGCCGGAGCACCTCCTGGTCGTCCTGATACCTGAGCAGCTGTTCCAGCTGGGTGGAGTCCTTCACAAAGCCGTCGCCAATCAGCTCCTTGAGCAGGGCGGTGAGCTGGGGGTTGGACTGGCACAGCCAGCGGCGGTAGGCGATGCCGTTGGTGACGTTGCAGAAGTGGTCGGGCTCCATCTGGTAGTAGTCCCGGAAAATGCTGTTTTTCAGGATCTCCGTGTGGAGCATGGACACGCCGTTGACCTTGTGGCAGGCGGACAGGCACAGGTTGGCCATGCGGATCTCGTTCTGGCTTATGACGGCCATATACTCAATCTTGCCCATATCGTTGCCATAGTAACCGTGGAGATCCACCCGCAGGCGGCGATCAATCTCCTGGACGATCTGGTACACCCGGGGCAGCAGCTCGGAGAACAGGGACACGTTCCACCGTTCCAGCGCCTCGCTCATGACGGTGTGGTTGGTGTAGGACAGGGTGCGGCAGGTGATGTCCCACGCCTTATCCCAGCCGTAGTTGTGCTCGTCCACCAGCAGGCGCATCAGCTCGGGCACGCACAACGCGGGGTGGGTGTCGTTGATGTGGATGGACACCCGGTCGGGCAGATTATCCAGGCTGCGGTTGCTCCGCAGGTGCTTTTTCAGGATGGTCTGCATGGAGGCGGACACCAGCAGGTACTGCTGGCGCAGGCGCAGGCGCTTGCCCTGGATGTGGTCGTCGGCGGGATAGAGCACCTTGGAGATGACCTCGGCCATGGTGTCGCCCTCCAGGGCCTTGGCGTAGTCCCCCCGGGAGAAGGCGGACATATCGAAGCTGTTGGGGGACTTGGCGGACCACAGCACCAGGGGATTCACCGCCTTGCTGTCGTAGCCGGAGATATACATCTCGTTGGGCACCGCCATCACAGACTGGAAGTCCACGTGCTTGATCCGGTATTTGCCGTTGTCCTCCCAGCCGTGGACGCTGCCGCCGAACCGGACCTCCACCGCCTCGCTCTCGTGGGGGACCAGCCACACGTCGCCCATATTCAGCCAGTCGTCGGGGAATTCCACCTGCCAGCCGTCCACGATCTTCTGCTTGAAAATGCCGAACTCGTATCGGATGGAGTAGCCCGTCATAGGCAGGCCCAGGCTGGCGGCGGAGTCCATATAGCAGGAGGCCAGTCGGCCCAGGCCTCCGTTGCCCAGGCCGGCGTCGGGCTCCATCTCGTACAGGTCGTGGATGTCCACGCCGCAGCGGTCCAGCGCCTTGGTAAACAGCTCTTCCAGCCCCAGGTTATAGAGGTTGTTGCGCAGGGAGGTGCCCACCAGGAACTCCATGGACATATAGTAGACCTGCTTGCCCTCGTTCTTGCGGTAAAATTCAGCGCTTTTGCTGGCCAGCATACCGTTGACCACATAGCACAGGGCGCGGTACACCTGCTGGGGGGAGGCGCTCTCCATGGTGCAGCCATAGCGCACCAGCAGCGTTTCATTCAATTGCGAGATAATCTGTTTCTGATCCATATGACGATTTTAACTCCTTACTTAACCGGCGGGAAGCCGGGAGATTAACGTCAAAAGACGATCACAGCCCGCTCCCGCGGGCTGTGATCACACGGGCACCGCCGCGACAGACACGGCGTATGCCAATATTATACCATAAAAGGCGGGGCTTGTGCACTACAAATTTTCACTTTTTCACGGCTTTGGAGAAAAAATGAAAAAGATGCAGAAACGGGGCGAAAACAGAGGCTTCAGTCAACGAGGGAATGATAAATATTCCAGTATTCCTGCACGGCGTTCTTCCAGGAGCAGTCGTAGGCCATGACGCTTTTCTGAAGCGCGGTCCAGTGATCCTTGTCGTGGAACAACCCCTCGGCCCGACGGACGGCGTCCAGCATATCGTGGGCATTGTAGCTCTTGAAGGTGAAGCCGTTGCCCTCGCCGGTCTCAATGTTGTAGGCGGGCACGGTGTCGAACAGCCCGCCGGTTTCCCGGACGATGGGGATGGTACCGTAGCGCATGGCGATGAGCTGGGTCAGGCCGCAGGGCTCCTGCTTGGAGGGCATGAGCACCAGATCCGCGCCGGCGTAGGCCTGATGGGCCAGGGTGTTGTCGAACACGATGTTGGCGGACATTTTGGCGGGGAAGTTGCCCGCGTAGGCCCGGAACATATTCTCGTACTGCCACTCGCCGGTGCCGATGACGACCAGCTGGAGGTCGTCCCACATCAGGTCGTCCATGACGGCCTGGACCAGATCCACGCCCTTGTGGCCCACCAGGCGGGTGATCATGATGACCATGGGGACCTCGTCCCGGACGGCCAGCCCCAGCCGTTCCTGGAGGAAGCGCTTGTTTTTCAGCTTGCCCTCCAGGTCGCCGGCGTCGAAGTTGGCGTAGATGAGGTTGTCCGTCTTGGGGTTGAACACCTCGGTGTCGATGCCGTTGACCACGCCGCTGAGCTTATAGGCGTGCTGGCGCAGCACGTCGTGCAGGCCGTGGGCAAAGTAGGGGTCCTGGATCTCATAGGCGTAGGTCCGGGACACGGTGCTCACCCGGTCGGCGGTGTGGATGGCGGCCTTCATCAGGTTGGTGCAGGTGTCGAAGTGCATGGTGCCCTTCCAGTTCTCGGGCAGGCCCAGCACCTCGTCTACGAAGGCGTCGGGGAAGCGGCCCTGATACTCCATATTGTGGATGGTGAACAGGGTTTTGATGGGCTGGTACTTTTCCGCGCCCATGTAGAACGCCCGGAGGAATACGGGGACCAGGGCGGTCTGCCAGTCGTTGGCATGGATTACGTCGGGATACCAGTCCAGGTACTCCAGGGACTCCAGGACGGCCTTGGAGAAAAAGGCGAACCGCTCACCGTCGTCATAGTGGCCGTAGCAGCCGTCCCGGTAGAAGTAGTACTCGTTGTCGATGAAATAGTACTGGAGCTTCTTTTTCTTGCTTACCGCCCGGAACAGCCCGCAGTACACGTTGCGCCAGGCCAGGGGGACGGTGAAATTGGTGAGGTACTCGGTCTCGAATTCCGGGTTGTCCTTGATGGCCTTGTAGTAGGGCAGGAAGACATAGACCTCGGTGTTGGGAGACTCAGCCAAGGCCTTGGGCAGGGCGGCCGCCACGTCGCCCAACCCGCCGGTTTTGATATAGGGCGCGGCCTCGGGGGAGGCTAATAAAATTTTCATACCGTGACTCCTTTGCGAATGACGACGGGATTGGTGTCCAGACCCTTGAGCTGGGCGCCGTTTCCGATGGTGACCCATTTGTCCACGATGACGTTCTCCAGGCAGGCGCCCTCGCCTACCACGCTGCCCTGCATGATGACGCAGTTCTTCACCTTCGCGCCCTTGCCGATTTTCACGCCCCGGGAGAGCACGCTGTTCTCTACGCTGCCGTCGATGAAGCAGCCGTCGGCGATGACGCTGCGCTCCACCTGGCAGTCCAGGCCGTAGTAGGCGGGGACCTCGTCGGTAACCCGGGTGTGGATGGGCCGGTCGCCCCGGAACAGGGCGGCGGACACGTCGTCCTTCAGGATGGCCAGACTGCTCCGGAAGTATTCGTTCACGTCGCGGATGCGCAGGACGGTGGTGTCCACCTCATAGAGGTTGATGGACAGGCGGCCCCGGTTGAACTCGTGCTGGACGAAATCCCGCAGGAAGTCGTAAATGCCTCGGGAGGTATAGTCCCGGATGACGTTGACCAGGAAATCCCGGGAGATGATCATGTGGCCCATGCTGGCGTACTCCCCGGGCTTGGCGGGGCAGTCCAGGGCGTAGGAGGTCACCTTGTGATTGCTGTCCGTCCGCATGACGGAGGCGGAAGGGATCTGGGAGTTCTCGGTCTCCCGGGTGGCCAGCATAGTGATGTCGCAGCCGCTGGCGATATGGTCTTCCAGGGCGGCGCGGTAGTCGATGTTGCAGATCACATAGGCGTCGGCCAGCAGGACATAGGGGGCGGAGGCGATGGTCTCCAGGTAATCCAGGGCGTTGCGCAGCTCGTCCAGCTTGCCGCGGCTGCCGCCGGAGTCGGAATCCTTGGTGGCAAAGGGGGGCAGGAGCTGGAGCCCGCCGTTCTTGCGGTTCAGATCCCACTCCTGGCTGTTGCTCAGGTGATCCATCAGGGAGTGGTAGTGCTGCTTGACCAGCACGCCCACGTTGAGGATGCCGGAGTTGACCATGTTGGACAGGGCGAAATCCACCAGGCGGTAGCGCCCGCCGAAGGGGATGGCGGCCATGTTCCGGTCCTGGGTAAAGGTGTTCAGCGCGTCGGAGTACATCTCGGAGAAAATAATGCCAGTCATCTGTTTGTTCATGGTAGACACCCCCTTAAACGATTTCTTTGGGCTTGATGACGGAGCCGGCGGCGATGGTCCGCTGGTGGCCCACCACGGCGATGCCCCAGTCGCCGTCCAGGTAGTTCTCCGGGCGCTCGCCGATCCTGGCGCCCTCCTCGACGACACACTGCTCGCCCACGATGCAGTAGCTCAGGTCGGCGCCCTTGCGTACGATGGTGTTGGGCATGATCACGGCGCCCACCACCACGGCGCCCTCCTCAATCTGGCAGCCGGTGTACAGCACGGAGTGCTCTACGTTGCCCCGGATGGTGCAGCCCTCGGCCACGAAGGAGTTGGTGACTTTGGCGCCGCTGCCCAGCCTGGTGGCGGGAGCGGAGTAGTTCCGGGCATAGATGCGGAAGCTGGGGTCGCGCATATTGATGGGGTCGCTGGGGTCCAGAAGGTCCATGTTGGCGTCCCACAGGCTATCCAGGGTGCCCACATCCTTCCAGTAGCCCTCAAAGGCATAGGCGAACATGGGCCGCCCGTCCTTCAGGAAGGCTGGGATGATGTTCTTGCCGAAGTCGTTTTCCGACTGGGGATCGGCCTCGTCGTCGATGAGGTACTGCTTCAGGGCCGACCAGGTGAAGATGTACACGCCCATGGAGGCCAGGTTGCTCTTGGGCTGCTTGGGCTTTTCCTCGAAGTCCACGATGGCGTCGTTGTCGTCGGTGCTCATGATGCCCATGCGGGTGGCCTCTTCCATGCTGACGGGCATGACGGCGATGGTGCACTCGGAGCCCTTCTGCTTGTGGAAGCTGAGCATCTTGTTGTAGTCCATTTTGTAGATGTGGTCGCCGGACAGGATGACCACATATTCCGGGTTGTACCGGTCCACAAAGGGAATGTTCTGGTAGATGGCGTTGGCGGTGCCCTTATACCAGGACTCGGTTTTGGACTGGGTGTAGGGCGGCAGGATATGGGCCCCGCCCCAGTTGCGGTTCAGATCCCAGGGCTGTCCGTTGCCAATGTAGTCGTTGAGCTCCAGCGGCTGGTACTGGGTGAGCACGCCCACGGTATCGATGCCGGAGTTGACGCAGTTGGACAGCGGGAAGTCGATGATGCGGTACTTGCCGCCGAAGGGCACCGCGGGCTTGGCGGTGTCCTGGGTCAGGCAGTACAGGCGGCTGCCCTGGCCCCCGGCCAGGAGCATGGCGATACATTCTTTTTTGCGCTGGAACAAGTTGAACTCCCCCTCAAAAATTAGTTTTCGGATTCAGACTTTTTTGCACGGGATTTGCGGGCGGGTTTGGGCGCTTCCCCGGCGTCGGCCGTCTTTTTAGCGCGGGGCCTGCGGGCGGGTTTGGGCGCTTCCCCAGCGTCGGCCGTCTTTTTGGCGCGGGGCTTGCGGGTGGTCTTGGGCGTTTCTTCAGCAGCGTCCGCTTCTTCGGCGGCCTTTCCCGCCCTGGCGGCGCTCCGGACGGCCTTGTGTTCATAGAACACGGCGGACATGGGGGGCAGCGTGAGCTCCACGCAGTAGGGCAGGCCGTGCTGCTCCTCCTTCCTGGCCTTGACGGGAGCCAGCTCCACGCCGGTGCCGCCGTATTTTACGTCGTCGCTGGACAGCACGGGGACATAGGTGCCCGCCTTGGGCACGCCGATGGAGTAGTGCTCCCGGAGGACGGGGCAGAAGTTGCACACCACGATGACCTCCTTGCCCTTGTCGTCAATCCGGCGGAAGGAGATGACGCTCTGCTGCCAGTCGTCGCAGGAGATCCACTGGAAGCCCTGCCAGTCCACATCGTTGTGCCACAGGGCGGGGTGCTCCAGATAGTAGTGGTTCAGATCCCGGACGTAGGACTGCATTTCGCGGTGCTTGTCATAGTCCAGCAGCAGCCAGTCCAGCCCCTTTGTCTCGTCCCATTCGATGAACTGGGCGAATTCGCCGCCCATGAACAGCAGCTTCTTGCCCGGATGGGTCATCATATAGCCGTAGAAGGCCCGCAGGCTCTGGAACTTGTCGCCGTAGTCCCCGGGCATTTTGTTGATCAGGGAGCACTTGCCGTGGACCACCTCGTCATGGGACAGGGGGAGCACGAAGTTCTCCGAGAAGGCGTAGGTCAGGGAGAAGGTGATGTTGTTGTGCTTGCCCTTGCGGAACAGGGGATCGGTGGACATATAGTCCACCATGTCGTGCATCCAGCCCATGTTCCACTTGAAGTTGAAGCCCAGGCCGTTGAAGTTTTCCTTGGGCTTGGTGACGTTGGCGTAGGCGGTGGACTCCTCAGCCACCATGATAACGGCCGGGTCGAAGGCGAAGGCGGCGGCGTTCATGTCCTGGAGGAAGGCCACGGCGTCCAGGTTGATGTTGTTGCCGTACTGGTTGGGGCGCCACTCGCCGTTCCTGCGGCCGTAGTCCAGATAAAGCATGGAGGCCACCGCATCCACCCGGATGCCGTCGATGTGGAATTTGTCCAGCCAGTAGACCACGTTGGAGATCAGGAAGGAGCGCACCTCATACCGGCCGTAGTCAAAGATGCGGGTGCCCCAGTCGGGGTGCTCCCGGCGCAGGGGGTCGGCGGGCTCGTAGCAGTAGCCGCCGTCGAACTCGAACAGGCCGCACTCGTCCCGGGGGAAGTGGGCCCCCACCCAGTCGATGATGACGCCGATGCCCTCGGCGTGGCACATATCCACGAATGTCATAAAGTCGTGGGGGGTGCCGTACCGGGAGGTGGGTGCATAGTACCCGGTCACCTGATAGCCCCAGGAGGGGTCGTAGGGGTACTCGCTGACGGGGAGCAGCTCCACATGGGTGTAGCCCATATCCTTCAGATAGGGGATGAGCTGCCGGGCACACTCCACGTAGGAAAGGAAGTTGCCGTCCTCGTGCCGCCGCCAGGAGCCCAGATGCATCTCGTAGATGTTCATGGGGCTGCGGAGCACGTCCCGGCGGCCCCGGGCCCGGCGATAGGCCCCGTCGGTCCACTCAAAGCCCTCCAAGTCAAAAACCTTGCTGGCGTTGTCCGGCCGGGTGGCGGAGTGGGTGGCGTAGGGGTCGGCGCGGAACACGAAGGTGCCGTCGGGCCGCTCGATGTAGTATTTGTACTCGTCATAGGTCTGCACGCCGGGGATAAACCGCTCCCAGATGGCAGGGGCGATGCGCTCCATGGACGGGGACGCCTTGTCCCAGTCATTGAAACGGCCCAGTACCCGCACGCTCTTGGCGTGGGGGGCCCAGACGCGGAAAACATAGCCCTCCTGCCCGTCCACAGTCTGGGGGTGGCAGCCCAGGAATCGGTAGGCGTCCGAGCTGGTCCCGTTGCTGAACCGTTTGATGGCTTCGCTAAGTTGGTCTGCTTTGATTCTCATAAGTGCCCTCCAAACTTCCGTCAAACCCGGCGGAAAATTCTGAAAATTGGTTCTCGTGTGCCATAGGTACACACTAATATTATTTATTATAACGTGCTTGTCTCATAAAGTCAAGATGCACAAAAAATAAAAGAAAATCCCAGAGGATTATGTCGTATTATGCGAAAATAATGGAAAGTGTATGGAGGGCTGGGAGGATGTGTCAGAATCTGCCCCGCCGCCCCCTCCCGCGGAGCGGGCGGCGGGAAGGTGGGCACGGCGCGGGAAAAGCCGCCGCGCGTATCCAAAAATACGCGCGGCGGCTTGATTTAGGGCTTAAATACCGCTGCCCTCTTCTTCGTCCAGGGTGACGG
>X363_Desmarests_Spiny_Pocket_Mouse__coassemble_659_pt1 | contig 18269 bp, 14 predicted proteins | sample X363_Desmarests_Spiny_Pocket_Mouse__metabat2_low_PE_031 | metagenome-assembled genome bin X363_Desmarests_Spiny_Pocket_Mouse | reverse complement strand
GTGAATATACAGCGGCTTTTCCCTGCCCATTCCTCCCCCACTATTTGACGCTTACGGATATTTACTACAACACCATTGGCTTGTGGTATGCCCCGGAGCCGGAGGAAATGGAGCGGTTCTTCCAGGAATACCTTGCCGGGAAACAGCAAAGGACGGCGTAGCCCTTGTATTGCAACGCTTTTGCTTAATAAAATTTCATTTCAAGATAGTCCAAGGGTGACACTTCCTTACGGAGTGCCACCCTTTAGTGCGGATTTTTTGCCTGCATCTCTTTTATCAATGCAACTTGGTGGACGATACAGGACTCGAACCTGTGACCTCCCGCACGTCAACGCCTGCTCAAAACTTTTTTGCGGCGTTTTCGGTACTTTTTAGTGGTTTCTGCTCGGTTCTGTTTGCTTTATAACACTGTTTAAGCGCATAGCTTCCACGTGTTCCAGCCATGTCTGTGGTCAGTTATGTGGTCAAACCCTCCAGCGGCAGTTTCCTGCACAGGAAACTGCCGCTTAAATTTTGCCGGTGGATTGCACCAGTGTCTACAAAGAAGAAACCTTCAAGTACACACAGCATATAGGCCAATAAAAAAGATGGGCTTTACCTGCTGGAACAAATTGTTATCAGCTCCTTCAATGTTGCGATGCCAAAGTCTACCCCAGATTCATTAGCCGCATCACCCAGCCCAGCGACCCAAAACCCGCCTGCCTTAGCCGCACAGATCCCAGCCGCAGCGTCCTCCACCACAAGGGCGTTGGAAGGCTGAATGCCAAGAAGCGAAGCGGCCAAAAGGAACACCTCCGGGTCTGGCTTTGACCGGCTGATTTGGTTGCCGTCGGCAACTGCGTCAAAAAAAGTATCCAGGCCAAGCTGTTCCAAAATCAGCGCGGTATTCCTGCTGGACGAGGCAACCGCCAGCTTTAAGCCCATATCACGCAAGGTGTTCAGCGCATTGAGCGTTCCTGCACTCAAATCCGCTGGTGTCATTTGACGTAAAAACGATTGGTATACCTGATTCTTTTCTTCTGCAAGCAATTCTTTTTCATGTTGCGTAAAACTCCTGTCAGTCTGCTTCAAAATGATATTAAGGCTGTCCATTCGGCTGATACCCCGCAGCCGTGCGTTAATCCTTTCATCAAAAGAAATATCCAGGCGATCCGCTATCGTCTTCCACGCTTGATAGTGATATAGATCCGTGTGGCAGATAACACCGTCTAAATCAAAGATCACTGCTTCTAACATACTATTCCCCCAATATAAACGTGCCGCGCGAAATTGTGCGGCACGTTTTGTCTCAGATAATTTGCCATGTGACCAGGCACGCCGTCTGGCCGGCCAGTTCTACATGGGCATCATCCCATGCAATTGTAAATTGGCAACCGAAACCATCAAGGAAGGTCTGCTCACCATTCTGTCCTGCCAGCAGGAAATGGAGATGGTCATATTTTCCCTTGCCGGGTTCGGGTTTGCTGCCAAGGGTAAGATCCGACGCGAGGTTTAGCGGGAGACCGTACCCGCAACGCAGGAACACCGGCAAGCGGTATTTGCTCCCCGCTGTAATTTGCTGCCCCCCTTCATGCTGGACATGGCTGAATAGATTGACCCATTGACCTTGCGGAAGATAGACCTCACGGCTCTCCGCATCCTCCTGAAGCAATGGGGCAACGAGAAGGTTCTCGCCCAACAGAAATTCATCATCTGCTTTTACCGCCAGCGGATCGTAGGGCCAGTCATAGACCAGCGGGCGCATCATTGGTTTGCCGCGTCGGGCGCAGTCCCGCGCCGTCATCCAAAGGTAGGGCTGCAAATTCACCCGAAGCCAATGCCAAAAGCGCATTTCTGCCATAAATTCAGGTGCCTGGTATGCTTCTGCCATATTCCAGGGACTGCGCTCGTTGTTGCCCTCGGCCCCCGGCATCAGTTCCCGGAACTGGCCCCCGTCCGGCTCCGAATGCCATTGCATGATTGGGCAGAAGCAGGCCAGCTGCGTTGCGCGGCGGTAGAGGTCCAACGTGGGCAGCGGCCCAGCAAAGCCAGCAATATCAAAGCCCCAGAACGGAATACCCGTTAGTGCAGCAGACAGGCCCGCCGTCAGCGCACTTTTCAGCTCGCGGTTTCGGGACTGCTGATCCCCCGCCCAGTGAATGGGGGTGGTGTGCTGTCCGGCATAGCCCGCCCGGCTGAACAGCACCCGCCCGCTTCCCAGAAAGTCGGTGTAAGCCTGGGTATAACTCTGGGCATAGCGGTTTTTCCCCTGCCGCCCGGTGGAGCCGTCGTAAAAGCGAGCAGAATCAGTGTAAATAAACTCCCCGCCGTCAGTCTTAAAGCCGTCCACCCCCATCTCCAGCAGATACCGGCGCTTGGCAAACCAGCTTTCTATCGTGGCGGGGTTGGTGAAATCCGGCACCATGGAGCCGGAAAACCAGTGCCCTTCCGGGATGGTATAGGGTGCGCCATCCCCATTATGGACACACAGTTTCCTAATTTGGGCGTCCGCCCGATCCAAGTCGTTTTGAGGGTTCGGCCTCTCATCCGGCTCCTGCTTTTTGTAGACCGGGATCTGCCAGAGCACAAGGTGAAGCCCCGCGTCATGGAGCCTGCGGATCATCCCCTCCGGATCCGGCCACGGGGAACCGGTGTAGTCAAAGTCCGCCCGGCCCAAGGGGCGTCCATCAGGGAGGGGCGCATACCTCGCCCCGTTCCAAATATAGAAGGTGGCCTCATCGCTCCACGCCTCCAGCACCAGCACAGAGGCCGGGAACCCATGCTCCCGCAGCTTTTCGATCTGGGCCTCCGCCTTTGCTTGGGTGTCCCAGCGGTTGGCGGAAATCCACGACCCAAAGGCCCACTCCGGGGGCAGCTTGGCAGAACCGAACAGCCCCGTATACTCCCGGATGATCTCCGGCGGCGTCCCGGCGAAAAGGATCACATCACAGCCCAAGGGCAATTCAACGGCGATGCTGCCCTCTCCAAACTGGAATACAGTCACCTCATCCGTTTCCACATACAGGCCAAAGCCGGTGTCCGTCCAGAAAAATGGGGCGGGGCAGTAGGTCTTTTCCCCCTGAAAGCAGAACTTTTCCTCCACCTGGTTGACCACGGTACGCCCCTTCTGATTGAGGGCGTTATAGCGCTCCCCCATGCCGTATGCGCCCCCGTAGGGCAGCGTTGCCGTCAGCCGGGCGCGGCTTTGGGCCTGTTCATAGGCTAAGATAGCCACGCCGCCGGGGAATGCCCACTCCAATTGGGGGAGCTCAGCTGAATATCGTATTCTTTTCATCGCTTAATCTATCCCTTAATACCGCCGGCCATCATCCCATTCTTGAAATTCCGTTGGGCGGCGATATAGATTATAATGATGGGTACCATCGACACCAGGCTGCCCGCCATCAGCACATTGTACTGCGGATTATAAGTGCCTTGAAGGGTAGCCAGCGCGATGGGCAGGGTCATATTCTCCCGCTGCGTCAGCATGAGCAGCGGCCAGAGGTAGTCGTTCCAGGATTCCATGAAAGTGGTGACCGACAGGGTTGACAGCGTGGGCAGGCACATGGGCAGGGCAATTTTGCGGAACACCTGGAAGATATTCGCGCCATCAATGCGGGCCGCGTCCAGGTAGTCCTCCGGGACAGCCCGCATCTGCTGCACCAGCATGAATACGGCAAAGGGTTTGAAAATGGACGGCAGGATCACGCTTCCAAAGTTGTTGATCAGGCCCATCTTATTCATAATGACAAACAGGGGGATCATGGTCACTTGGGTGGGGATCATCATGGTCGCCAAATAGACCTTGAGCAGCAGGTCATTGCCCCGGAAGTGGATTTTGGCGAAGGCAAACGCCGCCATGGAGGACGAAACCAAGGTAATGAGCGTATAGGACACCGAGACAAACAGGCTGTTCCCCACCGTGCGGAGGAAGTTGAACTTAGTGAACACATCCACATAGGCCTCCGTAGACGGATTCTCCGGCACCCATTGGATGGGGATAGACATGATGGCCCCCTGGCTTTTCAACGAAGTAGAGATCATCCACAAAAACGGGAACATAGAGATTACGGCAATCAAAACGGAGACCACATAGTAGCCCGTGGTTCCCAAGCGCCTTTTAAGCGTCATAGTTCACCCACCTTTTCTGCGCCTTCATCTGGACGGCCGTACACGCCATGATGATAACAAACAAAATCCAGGAGAACGCCGCAGCATAGCCCATGCGGAAATAACGGAAGCCGTATCTGTATATGCGCTCCACCATCACTTGGGTGGCGCCGTTGGGTCCGCCATCCGTCATAATCATAATTTGCGGGAACAGCTGGAAGGCGTTGATTAAGCCCACAATCAGCACATAAAAAATGGCCGGGCTCATCAGCGGTACAGTGATGCGCCAAAACTTTTTCCATCCGCCGGCCCCATCCAGGGAGGCCGCCTCATAGTAGCTCTTGTTAATGCCGATCATGCCGGAAAGAAGGATCAATCCAAAAAAGCCCGCGTCCTTCCATACGGAGACCAGCACAATGGCCACCATGGCCCACTTTTCATCCAGCAGCCAGCCCGGCCCCTGTATGCCGAACAGGCTGAGCAGGTTGTTCATCGCGCCGTACTGGGGGGAAAGCACCGTGGTCCAGATCAGCGACGCCGCCACCCAGGAGGTGAGCACCGGCAGATAATAGATCACCCGGAACGCGCCCACACCACGGCGGGAGCTGCCGAGCAGGTACGCTTCCAGCAGCGATACCGCCAGCATACACGGGATGTACATGACGATATACGTTCCGGTATTGCCGAGAACCTTCCAAAATTCCGAACCGGACAGGATATTCGCGTAGTTTTCAAACCCAATAAAATGCTCCTGCAAAAAACCGGGGGCAAGCAGCTGATCCAAACCATTCCAGTCCGTCAGGCTAATTACCGCTGAAACCAGCAGGGGGAGCAAGGAGAAAATCAGCAGGCCCAGCAGGCTGGGGAGCAGAAAGGGTGCCGCAGTGAACAATCCGTCCCGTTTTGGGCCCCCACGGCGGGTTACTTGATTTGACATATGGCGCGAGCACCTCCTATGAGATGAAGAGAGGGGGAGGAGCCATGCTCCTCCCCCTCTGCGGCGATTACTTCAGAGAGATTTGTGCCTGGCACTCGTTCTGAGCCTGATCCAAAGCCTCTTGGACAGTAACGGAACCTGCGGCGGCGGCAGCCAGTTTTTGGCCGATAATGTCACTCATCAGACTGTAATCCTCGATTACGGGCGGCACAACAAGATAATTCAGGGAATCAAACACGGCCTGGCGGTTTTCAGGCGGCGTGATGTCCAGGTAGGCGGACAGGGTGGCCTGATCCTTGATCGCGGGCAGATCCCAGCCCGCCTCAATGCGGATGGTGGCGGCCTTATCGCTGGAGGTCAGCCAGGTGATCCAGGTCGCCGCCGCAGCCTGCTTGTCGGCACTGGCGTTAGCATTGATGCAGCAGGCGTTGGAGAAGAAATGGGTGGCCTTTTGCTGCTTGCCGGGTTCCACGGTGATATCCCACGCAAAATCGCAGCCATCGGTGAAGGTGCCGAAAGCCCAGATGCCGGTGGGCATCATGCCCAGGCGGCCGCTCATAAACAGATCCCAGTCACCGATGCCGCCCATCTGCACTTCGTTGGGCTGGACGTTGCTGGTCAGGATACGGTCAGCCATCATCTGGGCTGCGGCCACGTTCTCGGGGGTGTTGATGGTGAACTCGGTCTTGTCCCCGTTCAGCAGGCTTCCGCCGAACTGCGCCACCACCTTATAAAACTCATTGTAAGTAAGGGGCTGGTAGTAGCCATAGATGTCATCGCCCAAGGCGCGGATGGCTTCGGCGGCCTTCTGGAGGTCATCTTGGGTCCAGTCGGCGGTGGGGTAGTCAATTTTGGCCTGGTCAAACAAGTCCTTGTTGTAGAACAGCACCACATTGGAGAAGTTGCCGGGCAGGCCGTACTGCTTGCCCCCCACATTGAACGCCTTCAGGGACGTCTCGTCCAGGCCGCTGAGATCCACGCCGGTAATCTCGGCCAGCTGGCCCTTGTTGGCGTAAGCGGCGAAGTTTTCAATGTTCAGCTCATAGCAATCGGGGGCGGTGCCGCCGGCCACGCGGGTCTGGAGCTGGGTGAAGTAGTCGCTGGCGGCGATGGTCTCAATCTCCACCGTGATGTTGGGATACTCCTGGTGGAACGCCTCGTACATCTTGGCCAAGGTTTCCTCATTGCCGCCGGAGGCGTTGAAGTTGGAATAGGTAATGGTGATGGGCTGGTCGGCAGGCGGGGTGCTTTGCTGCTGGCCGGGGTTGGCGCTGGGGGCGCTGCTGGGGTTGGAGGCCGCCGGGCCACAGGCGCTCATCAGGAGAACCAACGCAAGGGCCGATGCAAGGATCGCGGACAGGTGCTTTTTCATGTTTCTTCCTCCTCAATTGATTTTTTGGTTGATTTTTCGGCCCGGTTCGCTTAAACTGTATATCAGCGAAAGGGCCTTTGCGGAAAGGGACTTTTGCCGCGGCTCGCACCAGCTTTGACGGGTAGGTGTGGGCCGCTTTTTATACCTACTCGCCAATTGGTTTGACAGACCCCCGCTCGACCAGCTTTACGGGCAGAATCTGTTCCTGCTTGGTGAGATTAGGTTCGTTGATGTTTTTGATAAGCAGCTTGACCGCCTTTTCCCCCTTTTCCGATATCTCCTGCCGGACTGTAGTGAGACCGGGCGTCAGGTATTGCGAAATTTCCAGATCATCAAACCCCATGACGGAGATATCATCGGGAACCTGGACGCCCCGCTCGTAAACCCCCTTCATAGCCCCAATGGCCAGGATATCGGCGGCAGCCACCACTGCGGTGGCGGGGAGCCGGGAGGAGAGCAGCCGCTGGGCGGAGTCGATGCCGCTGGAGTAGTCGATTTTTCCCTCAAACACATACCGCTGGTCAAACGGGACGTCATATTCCAGCAGGGCGTCCTTGAAGCCGGTGAGCCGCTTTTTCATGACGCCGTTTTCCTTCAGCTGGCCGCAGAAAAAGGCGATTTTCCTGTGTCCCTTGGACAGCACATGGCGAGTGGCCAGATAGCTTCCATACGCATCGTCAATCCGGATATTGTGATAGTAGTGGTCATTGCAATAGCTGTCCACAAGGACAATGGGAATCTGGGATTTTTTCATCTGCTGGTAAAACTCGTCCGGATACATCCCAATGACGATGATGCCGTCCAGGTTGCGTTCCCGGGCCAGGCGCAGATAGCTTTCGTTGGCATCTGTGGCGGAAATAATGATGTGATATCCGCTCTGGCGGGCATGAAACTCAATGCTGCCCAAGATTTCCGAATAGAAACCATTTTGGAACATCAGGCGGCTGCCCTCAGTCTGGGGGACAACGACTCCAATGAGCTTGGAGCTGCGCTGGGTCAGGGTGCGTGCGGAGAGGTTGGGAATGTATCCCAATTCTTCAATGGCATTCATAACCCGCTGCCGTGTTTCATTAGGGAACGTCTTTTTGTCGTTGAGGATATAGGAGACCGTGGCCTTTGTCACCCCGGCTTTTTCGGCTACATCCTGTAGTGTCGCGCGCCGCTCCATATGATACCCCCCTCACGCAATTTAATCGGTTAACCTATTTCTGATTACATATTACCCAACGCGGCACGGTTTTGTCAAGCGTTTTTTGCAAAATTTGCAAAATTTTTCTTGACGAGATGGAAAACTATGTTATACTTAGCTTGGGAGAATAAGTTAACCGATTAAATGTTATGTGAGGAGTGGAGCTCTATGGACAAAAAGTATCTCCCCACCGGGAATGAGATGATCAGCATTCCAAAGCTGAACGGGGTCACCGCGGGTATTGAGGACATCACCTTCCTGCACATGGGGTACAAGGGCCTGGTGGATTTACGGGGCAATACCGAACAGGCCCTGATCGAACCGTTCGTGGAACAGGATGGCAAAAGCGTCCCCCTTACTGATTTGGAGTGGGAGCGTCTCGGCTTCTGGGTGCCCCGCTTTTCGGGGCAGGCTGGGCATATCCGTGTGGAGGGCGCCATCCTCGCCCCCATTGGGGAACGGGGGTTTATCTACCGTATGGAATTGACAAACCTGGACCGCCACCCCCACGATACCCGGTGCGGGCTGCGGGGCTGCTGGGACTCCGCCTGGCACTGCGTCAACGAGGACAAGGAAATTGAAGGAACCAAGCATTGTTTTGAGAGCGGGTGGAATGGCAGCCTAATTTTCGATATGCGGTGTGGGGTTCCCCTGTTCTGCTTTGCGCCCATGCCGGGGGATGATGGCTGCGTTTCCACTTGGGAGCAGACTGGTGCCGGGATCTCCTACCAGCTCATCCACAGCTTTACCTTAACGCCGAACCGTAAGCAGGAACTTGTTTTCTATTGGGGGTTCGGGTTTGAGGAGGTGTCCGCCGCCACCAGCGCAAAGGAGATGCTCCGGCAGGGATATCAGCATGAGGAAGCTGTCACCCTGTCCTGGCTCCGGGACCGCACCTGCTGGCTGGCGGATGATGCACTGAGACAGTTCTATAACACGAACCTGTTTTTCTGCATCTTTTTCTCCACCGGCATTACACTGGACACGGAGGAATTGGTGCTGGTAACCAGCCGAAGCCCCCGCTACTATGTCAGCGCCGCCTACTGGGACCGGGACAGCCTACTGTGGAGCTTTCCAGCCATTTTAGAGGTGGATCGGGAACTTGCCCGGGGGATGCTGGAATACGTTTTTGGCCGTCAGCGGCGGAATATCGGCGTCCACTCCCGGTTTATTGACGGCACTGTGCTGGAGCCAGGTTTCGAGCTGGACGAATTGATGGCCCCGGTACTGGCCTTGGGGCAGTACCTCGAAACCACCAAGGACGATTCCCTGTTGGCGGAGCCTGGGGTGCGCCGCGGGCTGGAGGAAATCCTGCAAAAGCTGGAAAAGCGGCGGCACCCGCAGGCCGCCCTCTACTCCACCTTCCTCCAGCCCACGGACGACGAGCGCGTCTATCCGTATCTCACCTATGATAATGTGCTGGTGTGGAAGGGGCTCACCGTCCTGGCCCGGCTTCTGAGCCGCCCCGATCTTGGCCGCAGGGCAGACCGGGTGAAAGCGGACATATGGCAGAACTGTGTCGTTGAAAACAACGGGAAGCCCTATTTCGCGTGGTCCATTGATTTGGAGGGACACCACGATGTATATGACGAGCCCCCCGGAAGCCTTCAGCTCCTGCCCCACTGGGGCTTTTGCGCCGCGCAGGACGAGGTGTACCGCAACACGGTGGATATGATCCGCTCGCCGGAATACCGGTACAGCTTTGCGGGTTCCCCCTTTGGGGAAATCGGCTGCCCCCACGCCCCCCACCCCTGGCTGCTCAGTATTGCCAACAGCCTTTTGTGCGGGCGGGTTGAACACGCAACGGACATTTTGAAAAAAGCCCTGATGGACAACGGCATTGCCTGCGAGAGCATTGATGAGACCACCGGCGAATGCACCACCGGCGAAGCCTTTGCCACCTGCGCCGGATTTGTCTGCCATGCCCTGCGCACAGCGATGGAGGGGACTGCCAATGCGGAATGATATTCAGCTTAATGGCTGGCACATCAGCGCCAACGGGGCCATTGATGATTCCTTCATGGAGAGCGTATTTTTCGCCGGCAACGGTCGTATGGGCGTCCGGGGCTATCCGGCGTTTCGCCCTGCCCCAAGACCGGTGGATACCGGGCTGTTTATCGCGGGCTTTTTTGATGTGTATCAGGCGGGGATAACTGATTTTGTCAACCTCCCTACCCCGGTCTGGGAGAGAATTGCGGTTAATGGGCAGGTGGCCGGCCTATCGTCCGGCGTTACGCGGGATTTGGATTTATCCTGCGGCAAGCTGACCACATCTTATTCCGTGACGGCGGACGGCACGGAGATTGCCGTCATCGAGGAAAGGCTGTTTCCCTTGGGCAATCCGGCGCTGCTTCTCCAGCGAAGCCGGTTTACCTGCCAGGGCAAGGGCTGTGGACTGTCCGTCGAGAGCGGTATTGAACTGGCCTGCCGCAATCAGCCGGTGCCGGATGACCAGGTGAAGCAGAACGATGAGCAGGTGTGCTATGTCCGCATCAAGGAGCCCGGCTTTTGTGCGGACGGCTTCACGGTTGAGCTGGAAACTAAAAGCACCGGGCTGGCCGCCCGGTACGATACTGCGTTTCACCCCGCCGGCTTTGGGGAGGGTGCGCCGTTCGCCACGGCGGAAGCGGCCGGACACCGCTTTGCCGCAGTGGTAGGATCAGGCGGGGCCTGTACGTTGGAAAAGCTGACCGCCATCACCACAAGCCGGGATCGTGATCCCATGCTGTCCCCAATCCCCGCGGGCTGGACTTTTGATGGGCTGGAGCAGGCAAACAGAAACATATGGGCTGAGAAATGGGAGATGGCCGGCATCACCATTGAGGGCGATGCCGACGCACAGACCGCTATGCGGTATGTTATTTATCAGCTTATTGTGAACTGCTCCGCCCGGGATGATACCGTCAGCATCGGCGCCCGCGGACTGACCCACACCCGCTATAAGGGCTGCTATTTTTGGGATACCGATCTTTTTATGCTCCCATTTTACCTGCTTACGAACCCACAGGCTGCGCAGAGCCTATCCAAATTCCGGGTCAACACGCTGCCCCAAGCAAAAGAACACGCAAAAAAAATGAATGGTACAGGGGCGCGCTATCCGTGGATGGTGGCGTTTGACGGGACGGAGCAATGCGAAACCTGGGATATTGGATGCAGTGAAGTCCATATAACTGCTGACGTGGCATACGCCTTGGGCCAGTGCATGGAAACTACCCAAGACAAGGAGCTTTTCTTAAATGGTGGGGCCGAGGTGCTGGTAGAGACCGCCCGGTTCTGGATGAGCCGTTATAGCCCCGACCCCGAAACAGGGCTGGTCAATTTGCTGTTCTGCAAGGGGCCGGACGAATACTGCGGCATTACCAGCAACAACCTGTTCACCAATATGATGGTGCAGCACAATCTGGAATTAGCAATCCGTTCGGCGGAAGCCTTGGAACAGATGGATGCCGGCCAGTACCGCCGTCTGGGAATTACGATGTCGGAGCGAGAGAGCTGGGTTCGCCTGTACCGCTCCATCAAACTTCCCAAAGATCCCGTTTCGGGGCGCTGGCAGACGGATGACACGTTTCACTTGCTGGAGACGGTAGACCCAAAATCATTGAAAATGGGTGACGGGGCCAGCTATCACCAGGTTTGCTTTGACCGCCTCCAACGGTACAAAGTGGTGAAACAGGCGGATGTCCTTTTGCTGATGACCCGGTTATCGGAGCGCTTTTCCCCTGCGGAACGGCTGGCGGCCTGGGAGGATTTTGAACCACTGTGTCTCCATGACTCTACGCTGAGTTTTGCCTCCCACGCACTGTTCGCGGCCCTGAATGGGCTTGTGGATCAGGCAGGGGAATATTTCCGAAAAGCTCTGTTTTTGGACCTGCGGGATATTATGAAAAACACAGGCAAAGAAGGGCTACACTTAGCTGGTTTTGGCGAAACATGGCAGGCTGTGGTATTTGGTTTCGCAGGTCTACATTTTGTGGACGGAAAACCACAGTTAAAGCCGCATTTGCCTGTCGGGTGGAACAAACTGGCTTTCCCGTTCTGGTATCAGGGCAAACGGTATCATGTTGATATTGATCGCCACAGTGCGTATTGCGCTGTTATCCAAATATAGAAAATGCCGTAAGTCAATGACCACGCTTTAATTGTTTTGCTACCCTACAGATTGCACCAGTGTCTACAAAGAGAAAGACCGCCACCTCCACGATCTGCAACTTCCTCACAGCTCCGCCAGTCTACGCTTCAACTCCTCGTCCGTCAACTCACCGCGCTCAGACTGGGCCACCAGATCCTGAGCCGCTGCCACGGCAGCATTCCATTCATCCGTGCTGATTTTCCCCCTTTGCTTCCGGGTCTTCAAGCGGTTATAGGCCCGGTCGTATTCCTTCTGCGCCGGGGTTCGGTTTTCCTTTCCCTGCGCCTCTTTGCGATGCGCGCCTACCTTCCTGCAGGTGCGTTCGGTTTCACCTGGGGCTATGCCATTGCAGTAGCAGGTATTATATCCCGCCGTCAACAGAAAGTACCGTCCACAGTTGTGGCAGCGGCGCGGTGCATTCCCTATCGCGAGTCCCCGGTAAAACTCGGTTCGAAGAAAATCTGTCAGGCTGCTGAATGTGGCCTTTTCCGCGATAAAAATCTTCCCCTCCTCAGTGGGGTGCATCATGGGCACAAAGCTCACCTCCATGGGAAAGCTCTGCTCAAAATCCTCATTGAAAATCTGTGCGCCAACAGAAATCATCTGGCTGTAAAAATCGGCATATGCCTCTGCGTATGCGCCGCTGTTCCTCCGCTCCAGCGGTTCAAAATATCGCTCCGCCATCCCGCTGACCTGCCCGCGAAAATTGAGGAGCCTGTCCGCAAAACAGGCCAGCTCGGCCAGCATCCCCTGGTACATCATGTGCCCCTCTGAATTTGGATCCTGCACCTGCGCCCATTTTTCCGGATCAGCCATCAACCGTTGGAAGGTGTGATAGTTGGTCTCCTTGTCCATCTTCAAATCCCGGTAGACCGGCAAAGTAAATATGATATCCCAGACAGCGTTCAGCTTTTCCTGTGCAAAGACTGCAGCGCTGTCTGTTTTTTGTGTAAGCAGATCAATTGCGGCAGAGATGCAGACCTTGACCCGATGTGCAATTTTGGTGAGGATTGCCTCGTCCAAATTCATCACGTCTACGCAGCACTGGCCAATCGGGTATTCCTTCCCTCCGACAAAAACATGGTCTCCGTAGAAGAATACCGTAAACTGGTCATAGGTGTAGGTATATGTGAACGCTTCCTGAATACGTTCCGATTCTTCTGTCATAGCACTCACCGCCTGTATCCGATTGAGTTTTGGGATTTGCCGGACATGGTCCAGATCTATTGAACTGGGAATTTTTCTCTGCTATGATTCTATCAGATTTGAAACCGGGATTCAATCTGACAGCAAAAAAATAGTCCGCACCTCGACAACTGAATACCCACCGCCGGAGTGCATACTCCCTGGGCGAAGTACCGCCAAGACCCCATGCCAAAAACGGGTGAGCATACCAGCAGGGTGAAAACGCCGCAGTGAAATTCTGGGGCAGGAAAGTGTACGGCGTGTGGCCAATGAAGGATTCAACCAGGCGCAGAAATTTTTTCTGTGCAACTCTCAAGAAAGGATTTGTGAATTGAAAATTTCCGAGTACAAAAGTTATGACGATCTGCCGCTGTTCCTCAACGCGGCAATGGTGGAAAAGGTGCTGGGCGTGTCGCCCAGCAGTGGTTATGAACTCATGCACGAACCGGATTTTCCTGTGCTGAAAATCGGCAGCCGGATGGTAGTCCCCAAGGAAAAGTTTGTGAAATGGGTGGAGCAGCGCACCGGCGGAGGTAGTAGCCGGTGAGAAAATATGCTCCGCTCACAAGCTGGCTCAAACGTGATCCCTGCCACTATCGGTTCCCGTTGCCGAATTCGGTGTGGGAGTACCATCTCAAACCGATTGAGTTCGTGATCCTGTCCTATCTCTGCTATTGCCGCTCACATGGTCACAACAGCGAAAGCGTTTCAGTAGAAGCTATCGCCAACGCCGTCCACCTGACAGCGGACACAGTGAAAGAGTATCTGTCCAGCCTGATCGACAGGGAACTCATCACCAGCGGGCATGTTCCCGTCTTCCGACACACTGACGATAGAAAGTTTTTCACTTTGCCCAACGAGATTTTTATGCTAAACCTCCCGCCGTCAGCGTTCATGGTCTATGCCTACCTACTGTTGCTCGAGGATCGCAGTACGCACACCTGCCACCCCAGCTACAACACCATCGCCACCGCGACAAGCCTGAGCAAAAACACCGTGATAAAAAGTATTGGTTTGCTCCTGGATGCGAAGCTCATCACCATGGAGCACAGCCGATACTTTGACCAGCGTGGGATGAAATGGAACGGTAACAACCTCTACACGATCCTGCCAGTGCGGCAGGCGGTAGATGTGTTCCATCAGCGGCAGCTCGACAGGCTGGAACTGGATGTGGAGCGCAGACGTTTCCGCGAACGGCAGGAGGCGTATGAGCGCCGCCACCCCAGAGCGGCACTCCTTCCCACAGCAAGACTTGGGTCCGAAGCCACTGCGTGAGCCTATTCCGAGGTTGGTTCCAAGCCGCTTCCAGCCCGCCCCCTTGGTTTGCCTTGTGAGGGCTTTTGTGCCCTCTTTGGAGCGGAGGTGATACCCCACACACCTCCGCTCCAAGGGAAACGCAGTCTTGGGGCGCTTGTGGCCGCTGTTGGCCCGATATTTCAAGAAGCCCACAACGGAGGGCTTGGCAAGGGCAACCCAGAGGGTCAGATTTAAGGGCGCAAAGGGCAAAGCAGGATAAAAGCCGGCGTCACAAGTGACACCCGGCAGCTCACATCGGCCCGCAGTGCGGACCGTTTCAAGGGCTTCCAGGGCTTTCCGGCGGGTCTCTTTTATGGCGTCTCTTTCGGGTTGAAAACCGCCGGATGGCGTCTGATTTCCCTGAAAGCCAGCTGTTCCAACGGTTTGGAGCGGCGTCTATCAAGATTTGGAGGTACTATGAGCAAAGAAAACAAAAATCGTCTGGCCCTGAGAATGGGGCCGGAAACCAGGCAGAAGATTAACCAGTGGTACGAAGCGGCGGGCTGTCACAGTCGGAACCAATTCGTAGAACAGGCGGTGAATTTTTACGCAGACCACTTGGCCGTCCAAAGCAATGACAACCTACCCAGGGCTGTTTCCTCCGCGCTGGATGGCCGCTTGGGGATGTTCGAGGATCGGCTGTCTGCTCTGCTGTACAAGCAGGCGGTAGAGTTGGACATGGTGATGGGCATCCTGGCGGACAGCTTCGAACTCAGCGAGGAGGATCTGCGCCGCCGCAGGGCAGACAGCGTCCGCAATGTGCGGCAGACCAACGGACGGCTGTCCTTCGAACAGAAGTTCCGTGTGGCAGATGAAACGGAGGACGAATGGCCCGACTGATTCTCAAGTGTCCGTACATCAAGGGCGGTGCGAGAGCAGGAAACTACGCAAAGTACATTGCAACGCGGGAGCGGGTGGAGCTGGTTCCCGATGGCCGTCCCGCCACAAAAAAGCAGGAAAAGCTCATCACCAGTCTGCTCAAAGATTTCCCCGGTGCGAAAAAGCTCCCGGAGTATGACAGCTACCGCGACAGCCCGACCAAGGTCAACGCGTCTGCGTTCATCTCCCAAGCTCTGGAAAGCAACTGGGACGGCACCCAGGAAAGTGATGTGTACATGAAGTACATCGCCACCCGCCCACGCGTGGAGCGGTTAGGTCGCCATGGCCTGTTTGGTGACGAGGACTATGTGGAATTGGAGAAGGTGTCGGCGGAGCTGCAAAGCTGTGAGAAAAATGTGTGGACGCACATCGTCTCACTCAAGCGGGAGGATGCATCGCGGCTGGGATACGACAATGCCAGAACGTGGCGCAACCTGCTCCGCACCCACCGCAATACCATCGCCGCAGCGATGAACATCCCGCCGAACGAGTTCCGCTGGTATGCCGCGTTCCACAATGAGGGTGACCACCCCCACGTCCACATGATGGCGTGGTCTGCTGGCAACGCGCCAGGGTATCTCAGCAAAGTTGGAATCCGAGATATCAAGTCCGCGCTGACCAACGATATCTTCCGGCAGGAGATGCTTCACGTCTATGAGCAGAAGGGGGCGTCCCGGGATGAGTTGGTGCGGGAAGCCCGCCAAGCCATGCTGGAACTGGCGGATGGGATGCGGCATGGCGTCTGCGAACACCCGGAAGTTGAGCAGCTAATGCTGACGCTGGCCCGTGAGCTGAAAAGTGTGAAGGGTAAAAAGCAGTACGGCTATCTTCCCAAGCGTGTGAAAAAACTGGTGGACGAGGTGGTTGATCAGATGGCACGTCTGCCTTCGGTGCAAACGTACTACGCAAAATGGCTGGAACTCCGGCAGGAGGTTAACGGGTTCTATTCGGACAAGCCCATGGAGGATATCCCGCTATCCCAGCAGAAGGAGTTCCGAGCTGTTCACAATGCGGTCATTCAGACGGCGGCACAGTTGGATCACCTCACCTTTGAGGACAAGGGTCTGGAGAAAGATGACGAGCCGGATGACGCGCTCCAAACCAGCGAAGCATACTGGCAGCTCTGGACGGTGATCTGCGACAGCAGTTTTCAGTTGGAGACACGAGACCAATGCGTGGTACGGCTCTGCTCCAAAGCTGAGGACGGCAACCCTCACGCTCAACTCCTACTAGGCAGGTTGTACCGGGACGGCCCTCTGTTCATCCCGGATTGGGTGGAGGCGCGGTATTGGTTTGAACAGGCGGCACAACATCTGCCAGATGCACAGTACGCCTTGGGAAAACTGTTGCTTTCAAATGATGCGGAAGTCCATAACAAAGAGATGGGAATCCGCTGGCTCACCAAAGCCGCAGAGAGTGGAAACGAATACGCCGCCTACCGTCTCGGCAAAGAGTTGCTGAAAGGCGGAGAGGTTACGGGTGCCCTGCCCTGGCTCACCACTTCGGCGGAAGCGGACAACCCCTACGCCGAGTATCTGCTGGGCAAATTGTACTGGGAGGGGTGCGATGTTCCCCAGGACAAAGGGCTGGCAGTCTACTGGCTGACCCAGGCGGCAAACAAAGGCCATACCCACGCGCAGATCCTGCTGGAGCGTCAGGACAGCACATCTCTGCCTTCTGTGATCCTGGCTATCAACAGTTTGCTCCATCAGATGGGGAAGGTGTTCCAAGACAACGCCTGGCCGGATGACGGCACCCATAATCAGCACACAGACCGCAAGCTGCGGCGGCGCATTCAAGAGAAAAAGATCGCCATGGGTCACAAGCCGGACGATCATGAGGAGCAAGGGCACATCGGCCCTGCCATGTGACAGGCGGATTTTCAAAGAAATGCTGTGTGCAATCTGCTTCGTTTCTGCTCTGATTTTTCTCCATGGTATTCTCTGAATGTGGTAGACTTCCCGATGGTTCTTCGGTATGGTGTTGCTTACCAAAATCGAAAGGGGAATCATCATGAACAGAAAACGCGAGGCAATTTTTATGGGGATCGGCGTGCTGGCAGGTCTTGCCCTCTCCGGCCCAGCGGTGCAGGCGGCGAATACCGTCCTCACCGCCACACTGAGCAGCCAGCCAATCTATGTGGACGGCCAGCAGGTGAGCATGGCCGCCTACCACATCGGCGGCAGCAACTATGTCCGACTCCGGGATATCGGTAGGGCGGTGGACTTCGGCGTGACCTACGATGCCGCTATCAACAGTGTCCACATCGACAGCACACAACCATACCAAGAGGAAGCTGCATCGGCACCCGGTGGAATCACCGAAGAAAGCGTCCAAGCCGCCATTCTGAAATTGAAAAACGTCTATCCCCACGGTACTGTGTACCCCACGCCCTACCGTCCCAACACTGGCACCAGGCGCCCCTACAGCAACTGTGATAAGTGCGCGGGCTGGGCGATGCTGTGCTCCGATGCCGCCTTCGGTGATCTCCCATGGCAGAGAATTGATAATCCCCGCTGGGAACAGATCCGGGTTGGCGATGTGATCGACTATCGGAATGAAATCTCTGGCCACGCCATTGTGGTGATTGAAAAGACGGACGAGTACGTCAAGGTTACTGAAAGCGGTGGAAACAATAAGGCGCTGTGGGGCGGGCAGTATCCCCGCTGGTGGTTGGAACAGCAGCCGGGGTACAGTCTGAACACACGTTACCCGGAATAGACATTGAATCGCAAGCGGGCGGCGTTCCGTGTCTGCGGAACGCAGCATCGCTTTTCCGCGTTGGCCCCTTTATGTGGTGCGGCGGGGCAAATAAAATCTTGCCTATCTTCTGCGTTTCCCGAAGTGATACAGTTCCTTCAGCCGCTCCAAAATCTCAAATACCACCGGGCACACCTCTGCCGCAGAAAACACACTGAGCAGGCTCCACAAACGATCCGGGCGATCTGTGTAAGGAAAGCCCTTGCATTCTTCCGGCTTGCACTCCTGGATCTGGCACCTGCCATCCATGCCAAGGAACCGGCAGGGGGCGGGCAGCTCCAGTCCATCCCGGCCCCGAATCAGGCAGTCCTCCAAAAATTTCTGCCGTGTTATGCCGAGATGGGCCGAAATAGTTTCGATTTCTTCTTCCGAAAGTTCCGTACTGTACCTCCGGCAGCAGTTCCCGCATTGGCAGCAATCGTATCCGGCAAAC
>X363_Desmarests_Spiny_Pocket_Mouse__coassemble_650_pt1 | contig 18586 bp, 14 predicted proteins | sample X363_Desmarests_Spiny_Pocket_Mouse__metabat2_low_PE_031 | metagenome-assembled genome bin X363_Desmarests_Spiny_Pocket_Mouse | reverse complement strand
GGGGTGCTCATCTTTTTGGAGCCCCTTTGCTCAACTTTTTACTTGACGAACACAGACGAGCTGGTGCCGGTGCGGCAGGAGATGGAATTCATCCTGCACTTCATTGACATACAGCACATCCGATTCCCCAACTCCTTCCATTTCACCTACAAGGTGGGCGAGGGCTGCGGGGAGGCATTGATTCCACCGCTTCTGATCGAGAACTTTGTGGAGAACTCGCTGAAGCACGCCCTGATCCCAGGGGAAATGGTGGAGGTTATGATAGACGTCCAGCACATCGGTCAGCATCTCCACATTGCGGTCAGTGACAGCGGCAACGGCATCAAGCCGGAGGTGCTGTCGGCGCTCAACGGCGGACAGCCCTATGTGGATCCCGTGGGAAACAAGCATATCGGTATTTGGAACTGTATGCGCCGGGTAGAGGTGTTTTATGGAGAAAAGGCCAGCTTGAACATCACCAGCCAGCGTGACAATGGAACAAACATCATTTTGATTGTACCGTATTGGGAGGAGGATAACCATGAAGCTGCTGATTGTTGACGATGAAATGTACGCGGTTCAAGGCATTCTGGACGGCGTGGATTGGGAGGCCCTGGGGTTTGACGAGATACTGACCGCCTACAGCTATACCCAGGCAGTGGCAGCTATAAAAGATACGTTTGTGGATGTGCTTTTGTGCGACATCGAAATGCCGGACGAATCCGGGCTGGAACTGGTGGGCTATGTCAACGCACACAGCCAAAATACAGTCTGCATTATTCTGAGCTGTCACGATGAATTTGACTACGCCCGGCAGGCGGTCAAGCTGGACTGCCTGGATTATATCCTCAAGCCGGTGCGGTATGAGACGCTGACGGAGATTCTGAACCGGGCCATGGAGCACGTCCGGGAGCGGAACCATCGGAACATGATGGAGAATTTCGGCCAGCAGTACGTTGACGGCATTGCCCAGGCGTCCAAAGGGGATTACGCCAGCACTGAGGACATTGCGGTGGGATTCATCCGGGATCATCTGGATGATGATTTGAGTGTGAAGGCCGTGGCGGACGCTGCCTTTGTCAGCACCGACCATCTTACCCGGGTATTTAAGAAAAAGTTTGGCATGACAGTGACGGACTACATTTTGGACCGGCGGATGAAGCTGGCCGGAGAACTGCTGAAAAAGCCCGATCTGCGCATCACAATGGTCAGCACCAGCGTGGGTTTTAACAATTATTCCTACTTTACGGAGCAGTTTAAGAAATATTATAGCCTCACACCCAGGGACTATCAGAAACGGTACAAGCAGGGGGTGGATAAGACATGAGGCGGCTTTTTCAGCTTGTGCTGGCCGCAGCGGCGTTTGTCCTCCTGGCCGGCTGCGGCACAGAAACACCAAAGCAAACGGAAAGCGATGACCCGGTCATCATGACATTTCAGACGATGTCCACCTCCCGGCTGTCCGGGCTTGGCCGCATTGAGATGGCAGTCAACGAGATTGCGCGGGAGGAAGTCGGTGTGGAGGTCTCCTTCCGCACCATTGACGCTTATGACTCCTTCACCGCCTATCCGCTCTGGCTCAGCCAAGGGGAGCGAATTGACCTGATGGTGCTGAACTATCAGGAGATACAAACCTATATCAAGAGCGGCCAGCTGATGCCGCTGGACGATCTGCTGGATCAGTATGGCGGCGGTATCCGGGCGATCATGGATTTCGATACCAATATTACTTCCGGTACCATGATGGATGGGAAAATTTACGGTTTGACGGTGCCTTCGGAAACCTCCGGAACCGGCGGCGGTCTATGGATATCAAGGCGCTACCTGGAGGCGGCGGGCTTCCCATATGAGGAGGAACGGATTTATACTTTAGATGAAATCGACGGGCTGTTGGCGCTGCTGAAGGAGCTGTACCCGGACAAATACCCCCTGGGCCAGGTGACCTCTGGCAATACGTTCTCCACCTATACCTTCTTCTATGGGCTGTCAAATTTTTTCGGTACCGGCGATGCTTCTGGCAGCTTGGATGCGGAGACCGGCAGGCTGGTCAATTTCTATGAGACGGAGGAGTACCACAGCTTTTTGGGGCGGACGCGGGACTGGTACCAGTGCGGCTATATTTACCCGGATGCGGCCTACACCGGCCTGTCTAACATTGAGCTGATGCGCTCCGGCGAAGTCCTCAGCATCCCCCACGCCAGCACTCCTGGCATCGTTACAGCGGAAGCTGTTGGAGAGGATGTGGTCTGCCTCCGGCTCAGCGAAATCGTCAAGACCAACGGAGGATCTCGCGGTGCGTTCTGGGTCATTCCGTCCACCTGCCAATGCCCGGAACAGGCCATGATGTTCCTGAACCTGATGTATACAGACGCCAGGGTCGTCAACCTCTTGGCCTGGGGTGAGGAGGGGACAGATTACCGATTCCTTGATGAAGCGGAAGGTGTCATTATCTATCCGGAGGGCGTGACACAGGAAAACGCGGACTATTACAACCCGCTCGGTCTTTATGGCGATGTGCGGCAAACCTATTCGCTGGGGTCAAATGAGTTAAAAAAGCAGGTAGAGAGATACAACAGCAATATTAAATATATTGAGCAGTCCTATGTGGGCTTTCTTTTCGATGAAACCCCGGTGTCCACCCGGGCGTGGCAGGTGCAGCAGGTATTGAACCGCTACCTCCCAGTATTGGAGTGCGGCTGCGTGGAGTTGGAGGAAAACTATGCGGCGTTTTTGTCCGCGCTCAAAGATGCGGGGATCGAAGCGGTCATCGCTGAAAAACAGCGCCAGTTGGACGTGTGGATCGAGGAGGAATAAAAAACCTTGAGAAGAAACCGACCTCCTGCATTTCAACAGAAATGCAGGAGGTCGGTTTTCTGATGGTTTCAGTCGGATGCTTTATATTTTTTCCTTGTCAGGTCTGCCATAATGAGTACAGTTGCAGCACACTAAAATGCGCAAATTGACAGGAGGATCGCTATGAAAAAGAAACTTTTTGCCCTTGTGCTCTGTCTCAGCATGATTCTGTCCTTGGCTGCCTGCGGCGGCAAGGACAATCCCGCTGACAGCCCGGAGCCCACCGAGTCCCAGCAGGTGGAGCAGAGCGAGCAGCCGTCCGTGGAGCCCAGCTCCAGCAACCTGTCCCCTATGGAGCAGATCGTGGACAGCTACTACGCCTACTATTACTACCCCAGCGCGGACTTCCTCATGGACTACTTCTTCCACTTCTATGACGAGGTTCCCGGTATCGGCAAGGTCTACTATGCCGGCTTTGCCCTCAACCAGATCGTGTTCAGCGGTACATATGAGGTGGTGGAGGAACCCCATGACTACGCTTGTTGGGCCACCCGCGAGGAGCAGGAGACTGCTGGCGATGGCGCGGAGGCTCCCACCGGCACCGCCCCCTACACGGTGAACTTCTATGACTTCGACGGCAATCTGGTGGACTCCTGCGGCTTTGACGGCCAGAACCTGTATGTGGATATGCCCAACATCAGCGGCGTGGGCGCGGAGCACAACGTGTTTACGCTGGACACCGATGTAGAAAACTCCGTCCTGGCCAACGACTATGCCAACGAGCAGGCCCCGGCCCTGGTCAGCCTGATCGACCCCAATGACGAGACCGCTACCTTGGATCTGCTCATCAACGGCCGCTACAAGGATATGGTCATCATGGCCGTGGATGGCACCTATGCCGCCAATGATGACCTGAGCGAGTTCACCCTGACCCCCAACAGTGAGAGCGACAACGGCGCCACCGTCACCAAGAACGAGGACGGCACCTACACCTACAAGTCCACCGACGGCACCGAGGTGACCATGAACGCGGTGAGCAATGTCAGCACCGTCTACACCTATAAGGGCCTGGTGCCTGTGCCCGGTGCGGACACCGAGGGCGACCTAATCGCGGAGCTCAAGAGCGACAACACCGTCCGCCTGTATGCCTCCGCCTTTGGCACCGAAATGGATCTGGACGCCGGCACCTATGCCATCGACATGACCACCTACTCCATCACGCTGACCTTCGACAAAGCCGGTGAAATCACTACCTACTCCGACGAGGCTGGTATGCACTTCGACTATGCTGCCACCGGACTGGAAGTCTTCGGCGATGTGGAAGCCACCCTGGATATGCTCGCAGAGTAAGATATCCTTCAAAAATGCCGCGTCCCCCCGGAGGATATCTCCGGGGGGACAATGGTATTTAGAATTGAAATCGTAAGGAGATTGCAAAATGCAGATCGTGCAATTGAAAACCAACCACATGGAAAATCCGGTGGGCTTCCAGATGGAGCGCCCGGTTTTCTCCTGGCAGGTCATTGGGGCAAAGGGAAAAGTTCAAAAGGCGGCCCAAATCAGGGTGGCGGAAGATTTCGGGATGTCCCGCATCCTCTTGGACACGGGCTGGCGCGCCGATCTGGACAGCCTTGCCAGCCCGGTGGTTCTCTCGCTGAAGCCCCGTACCAGGTATTATTGGACGGTGGCCGTGGAGAGCGACGCTGGCGAGTGCGCGGAGAGCGCCGTCAGCTATTTTGAGACCGGGAAGATGGATGAACCCTGGTCGGCCCAGTGGATCACCTGTGACCGAACTGGGCGGAATCCCATCTTCCAAAAGGACATCGCTGTGACCAAAGAGCTTGTCTCGGCTCGGCTGTATATCTGCGGCCTGGGCCTCTATGAGGCGGAGATCGACGGCGTGCGGGTGGGCAACGAGTACATGACTCCCTACTGTAACAATTACGCCGCCTGGGTACAGGCCCAGACCTACGATGTGACGGAGCAGCTGCGCTTCGGTGGGCGTTTGTCGGTGGCGCTGGGGGACGGCTGGTATATGGGACGGTTCGGCTACTTTGGCCGGGATAAGCTGTACGGCTCGGAGTACAAGCTGATCGCGGAGGTGCGTCTCGCCTTTGCCGATGGCAGCGAGGAGATAGTGGGTACCGACGAGAGTTGGGCCGTCACACGGGGCAATATCACGTTCTCCAACATCTACGATGGCGAGCACCGGGACGATACCCTGCCCAATCTGCCGCTGGAGCCGGTGCGGCTCACCGAAGCCCCCGCGCCCATCGTAGACCGATACAGCCTGCCGGTGACCATCCATGAGCGGATCAAGCCTGTGAAGCTGATTCAAACCCCCAAAGGCGAGACAGTGCTGGACTTGGGGCAGAACCTGGCGGGCATCTTCTCCCTCCGCATCCACGAAAAACCCGGCACCGTAGTGCATATCCAGGTCGGAGAGGTTTTGCAGGGCGGCTGCTTCTACAATGAGAACCTGCGCTCGGCCAAGGCGGAATATTTTTACACCTGCGGCGGGGAGGAGACCGTCCTAACCCCAAAGTTCACCTTCTACGGCTTCCGCTATGTGAAGGTGGAGGGGATTACCAATTTGAAGGCGGAGGACTTCACCGCCCTGGCCCTGTACTCCGACCTGCCAGAGACCGGCACGCTGACCACCGGCCACGAAAAGGTAAACCGGCTGATCGAGAACGTGAAATGGGGGCAGAAGGGCAATTTTCTGGACGTGCCCACCGACTGTCCCCAGCGGGACGAGCGCATGGGCTGGACAGGGGACGCCCAGGTGTTCTCCGCCACCTCCTGCTATCTGCGAGACAGCTATGCCTTTTACCGCAAATACCTCCACGATATGAACACGGAGCAGGCTGCGCTGGACGGCATGGTGCCGGACGTGGTGCCCTCCCTTGAGAAGGCCTACCAGGGCACGGCCAGTGTCTGGGGGGACGCGGCCGCCATCATCCCATGGACCGTTTACCAATTCTATGGGGACAAGATCATTCTGGCCGACAGCTTCGACGGCATGAAGGCCTGGGTGGATTATATCCGCCGCTATGACGGGGAAACCCACGCATGGCGGGAGCACTTCCACTATGGTGACTGGCTGGCGCTGGATCACCCGTCCAAGGCCGTGGATCAGTGCAAGGGCGGCACAGATGAGGGCTATATCGCCTACGTCTATTACATGAACTCCGCCGAGCTGGTTTCCAAAGCGGCAAAGGTTCTGGGCAAAGACGCCGAGGAACGGGAATATGCCGCCTTGGCGGCAAAGCTGCGCGGGTTCATCCGGGACGAATACTTCGCGCCAAATGGCCGCTGCGCGGCAGACACACAGACCGGGCTGCTGCTGGCGCTGCAATACGGCCTGACGCCTAACCCGGACGCCTGCCGGAAGCGTCTGGCGGAAAAGCTGGAAATGACGGAGGGCAAGCTCCAGACCGGCTTTGTGGGCACCCCCTTCCTTAACCGGCAGCTCACAGAGGCCGGGATGGTGAAGGAAGCCTACGACCTGCTGCTGAATGAGGAGTACCCCGGCTGGCTCTACGAGGTCAACCTGGGGGCCACCACCATCTGGGAGCGGTGGAACAGTCTCAGCCCGGACGGGAGCGTCTCATCCACCGGCATGAACAGCTTCAACCACTATGCCTATGGAGCAATCGCCGAGTGGATGTTTCGCTATATGGCGGGTTTGCAGCCGGTAGAGGACGCCCCCGGTTTCCGGAAGGTAAAGCTGGTCCCCGTGCCGGATCGCCGGATCGGACGGCTGGATATGACCTATCAGTCTGCTGCGGGAACCTATCACATCCAATGGGAGCTGGCGGAAACTGGGCAGTTTACCCTGGAGCTGGATATCCCCTTTGGCTGCGAGGCGGAATTGACCCTATTCCAGGCGCCCGGGGAATTGTCCGGGGCGCGGACACTGCCCGCCGGCCAGCATACGTTTATTTACGTCCTGGCAGGCTAAGTCCTGTTCCAGTATTCACGCATCAGAATATCGCTCAGCTCAGCCGGGGACTCAGCGCAGTCCCGGCTGAGCCAGCAGCCAATCAGCGCGGCCAGTCCGGACTTGAAAAAGATCCGGTGGTACAGGCGCTCCGCATCGGTTCGGAAGCCATACTCCGCCGCCGCCCGCTTCATCTTTTGCTCTGTCTCGTTGGAGAGCGTGGCATCCAGAACGTGCAGGTCACTGGAGCGGTGCCAATAGGCGCGGTAAAACGCCTGGTGTTCCAGGATAAATTGAAAAAGCTGGGCAAACCGCTGGCCTATGTCATAGTGTTCCGTCTCGTGCTCAAAGATATCCGCATAGGATCTGGCGAGACGGCGCTCAATCCGCTCCATCAGCTCAAGCACATCCTGAAAGTGGAGGTAAAAACTGGAACGGTGGATGCCGCACATCCGGCAGATTTCTCTGACGGTAATTTCCGAGACTTCTTTTTCAGCAAGAAGCGTAGTGAACGCATCGATGATTTGATTCTCCGTGGCCTGGAAGCGCTCGTTATTGGAACGGTTCATTAACACGACACCTCGCTTCTGATTGACGGTTGAACGGTGATAATAACGTGTTTATAATTTGATTATAAACACAACACATTTCTTTGTAAAGGAGAAATCACCGTGAATCAAAATGAGACGCTCCTCCGTGAGGGCACGTTCCCGCAGCTCCTTCTGAACCTCAGTCTCCCCGCCATTGTCATCATGGTGGTGATGGTGATCTACAACATGGCTGATGTGTTCTTCATCGGCAAGCTGAACGCCCCCTATATGATCGCGGCGGTGGGGCTGGCCGCCCCGGTATTCAGCATCCTGAGCGGCATTGGTACCCTGTTCGGCTCCGGCGGCTGCACCGTCATCTCCCTGGCGCTGGGCGGCGGGAACCGGGAACGGGCACGGCAGGTGTCGGCGCTGTGCTTCTACGGCTCCATTCTATTCGGCATAGTGTTCGCGGCGGCAGTGCTGCTGTTCTTGGAACCAGTTTCCTACCTCATCGGCGCGGACGAGACCACCATCATCTACACCATGGAATATCTGCGGGTTATCGCCCTGTTTGCGCCTGTATCCATTTTCTCCAACGTGTTCCTGAACCTGATCCGTGCTGATGGAGCGGCAAAAATCTCCATGGTGGCCAATGTGACCGGCACAGTGGCGAACATCATCCTTGACCCCCTGTTTATCCTGGTGTTCCGCTGGGGTGTGACCGGCGCGGCGATTGCCACTGTCCTCGGCAACTGCGCCAGCGCGGCAATCCTAATTTGGCACATCCGGCGCAGCGGCGGGCTCTACTCCATCCGCCCCGCTGATGGAAGGCCCCGAAAGGACGTACTGTTCCCGGTGGTCTCTCTGGGCCTGCCCATGGCGTTCAGCACCATTCTGATGAGCCTGTCCCATGTGCTGTCCAATAACCTGCTCATGGGCTACGACCCCATCGCCTTGGCGGCCCAAGGGATTGCTGGCAAGGTGGGTATGCTCATCTCCATGACCGCCATGGGCACCTGTATGGGGATGCAGCCGGCCATTTCCTACAGCTACGCCGCCGGCAACCGGGAGCGGATGCGAGATATCGTCAAAAAGCTGGGTATCCTGACGGTGTTGGTGGCATTGGCCCTCTCCGTACTGTGCTTCATTTTCCGGGAGCCGGTGCTCGCTGCGTTCATCGAGGACGAGGCGGTTGCCGCCATCGGCACAGTCGCGCTGATGGCCAGCGTTATCATGGGGCCGTTTTACAGCGTTTATCAAATCTGCACCACTTATTTGCAAGCTACTGGTCGGGCGGGGTTTGCCACGCTGACCTCCCTGCTTAGCAAGGGTATCATTTATATCCCGGTGCTGTTCCTGATGAATGCGGCCTGGGGAATGTACGGCATCCTCTTTACCGGCACCGTGACAGATATCCTCTCTCTGATTGCCGCGATTGGGCTGGTTGCGCTGGCTTCGCGGCAAGAGAGTCAACACACCTTGGCAAAGGAAAATGCATCGTCTTGATGATCGAATGAATAACACAAGGAGGAGTTTTTGATGGGAGCCAGTTTAACAGGCAAAGTAGCCATTGTGACCGGATCAGGGCAGGGAATCGGACGTGGAATTGCCCTGGGTCTGGCGAGGGAGGGCTGTAAGGTCATTACCAACAACCGAAAACCTGGAGGCGCGGCAAGCTACCGCCCAGAGGATATGTCAGAGGATGAGTACCGCAAAATACTCACCTTGCGTGGTGATGCGGAATCTACTGTAGCATTGATCCGTAGCGAGGGCGGCGAAGCAGCTCCGTTTTACGGAGATATGGGCGATCATAAGACCGCCCAACGCATGGTGGAATTTGCGATGGATACCTATGGGAGGCTGGATATCCTGGTAAACAATGCTGCCGGTCTGGGCCAAGGCACCATCCTGACCACCTCGGAATCAGAATTTGACTACATGACCATTGCTAAAATGAAGGGCGCGTATAACACCATGCATTTTGCCGCGCCCATTATGGTAAAGCAGGGCTTTGGCCGTATTTTAAACTGCGCCTCCGGGGCGTGGACAGGTACGCCGAACCTATGCGCTTATTCCGCCGGAAATGCAGGGGTGGTGGGTCTGAGCAAGGCGGCGGCCATGGAACTGGCACCCCACGGCATTACTGTGAATGTCTATTGCCCGGAGGCGAACTCTCCCGGCCACGTGGCGGAGTTCAACAAGATGGTACGCACCATGGAGGGGCGCCTGGGGCGCGCTCTGGCCATGAGCGAGGAAAAGAGGGCTGAGGTGGAAGCCGACCACGGTCCGGCGGAGAATCTGGGTCCTATGCTGGCCTATCTGTGTACCGAGGACGCTGGTTGGATCAACGGCATAGTGTTCGACGTGAAGGCATCCGGCAAAATGAGCTTCTTTTCGGAACCGGTCAGGGCACGGGAAATTAGAAAGACTGGCAATATGTGGACTGTTGAAGAACTGCAAAAGTCCGTTCCAAAAGAATTACTGTTTGACTTTCCGAGGATGTAGGCATGAATCAATATAAAAAAACTGCGATTTTTTCCATGGCGTGCGGTTCCATTGCTGTTTTGCTGGGCTTCATTGCACTGATGTGGCGGCGGGAAAGTGTCTCCTATCTCGCGGTGGGTACGACCATGGTCATCAATACCGTGCTGCACTTTGAAAGCTATATCAGCGAACTTCGCTTAGAAAACCGCCGCCAGCCCAATACGCTGGCTATGGCCATTACGGAGATGTTCCTTCTGGTCTTTTTCGCTGTTTGCCTGAAAGACATGGGTTGGTGTGAGTTCATCATCCTGTTTTCCACATATTTGGTTTTCAACGGAACATCGCTGATGGCGATCCCTTCCCCGTTTGCCCGGTACTGCGGGGCCACCGCTGCGCTCCTGGGGGGGACACAGTTCCTGTTCGGGCGGGAGTTTGGAACAATTGCCGCAGTCTTTGTGGGCGCAAACCTGATCCTCAACGGTGGGGAGCGAATTGTGATGTCCGCGCTTGGTGGAAAGAAAAAATGAATCACTGGTGGAGTGCATTTCTCCGGGTGGCCCGTTTCCGGCGATATCGCGAACGAAAAGCCGGCTTTACAGTCATGGTTGCGCGATGGACGATATCCGCCTGACCGATTCCTTCATCGTAACCGGGGATCAATTCATCTCGGGGAAGGGCAGAAAGTTTTATTCCGTCGTGAAGATTCTGTAAGGTCATGAGCGTTGGCACAGTTCGGAACAGCAGGGCAGTAAAACCATGGAGGTAATTTGAGATGGAGCGAAAAGAAATCCTGAAACGTTTGGGCTATCACTTTCCGGAACAGTATGCCAAGCGGGTCATTGTCTGCACCGATGCCCACAACGAGGCCGATGACCAGTATGCCATCGTCCACCACCTGCTGACGCCTTGTGAGAACGTTTTGGGCATCGTAGCCTCCCACTATGAGTACATGACCAACATGATGTGCGGCAAGGCGAAAGAATTGGGCATGAGTGAAGAAGAACTGCAAAAGCATTTGGTGGAGCACCAGTTTGCCCCCCTTCATGGCAGCGTGGATTTGAGCTATCGGGAAGCCCAAAAAATCCTGTCCCTGATGGGTATTGACGATATCCCCCTGCTGCGGGGCGCGGCTGATCCCTTCCGGGATGGGGAGCCACTGCCGGAAAACAACGGCTCTGATTTTATCATTCAAGAAGCCCTCAAACGGGATGAAGGGAAGCTGTACGTCTGTTTCCAGGGCAGCATCACTGACATGGCGGTGGCGCTGCTGAAAAAGCCGGAGATTGCGGACAATGTGGTGGTCATCTGGATTGGCGGCGGGAAATACCCGGAGGGCGGCGAGGAATTTAACCTGATGCAGGATGTAAAGGCCGCCGATGTGGTGTTCCAGTCTGGTGCAGAGGTATGGCAGATCCCCAAGGACACGTATACCAAAGCTGTGATCTCCTTCGCGGAGCTGGTTCGGCGTGTGAAACCCTGCGGCGAGCTGGGAGCGTATCTGGTGGAAAACCTGTTCCGCTTCCATGAGGAGATCGCTTTAGGCAGTAATAGCGGACACGCTGTGCATCGGGACGCCTGGATTTTGGGCGATAACCCCACCGTGTCCGTGCTGGCCGTGGAGGACTTTGGGGAAGCATACCGCATGGAACACGCACCCCGCATCAACGACGACTACTCCTACACGCCGAACCCGGATGGGAAGCTGATCCGCGTCTATGAGCGGGTGCATGAGCGGTTCATCATGGAGGATCTAATCGCCAAGCTGGAGCTTTGCTATGGGAAATAGAACCCAATATACTCGAAACTCCATATCAAACAATAAAAGGAGAGAGCGTGGAGATGAACTACTATATCGGAATCGACCTGGGCACCTCCGCCTGCAAGCTGCTGTTGGTGGACGAGAGCGGCGCGGTGCTGAACGAGGTGACAAAGGAGTACCCCCTGTCCTTTCCCCATCCCGGCTGGTCGGAGCAGAACCCGGAGGACTGGTGGACCGCGGTGACGCAGGGTATCCCCGAGCTGCTGGCAGGCTTCGATACCGCCCAGGTGTCCAGCATCGGCGCGGGTGGGCAGATGCACGGGCTGGTTGCGCTGGATGAGGACGATGAGGTCATTCGTCCCGCCATTTTGTGGAACGACGGACGCACAGCAAAACAGGTGGACTACCTCAACAATGAGATTGGCCGGGAAAATTTGAGCCGGTACACCGCCAACATCGCCTTCGCGGGCTTCACCGCGCCCAAGCTGTTGTGGATGCGGGAGAACGAGCCGGATAACTTCGCGAAAATCCACAAAATTATGCTCCCCAAGGACTACATCAACTACAAGCTCACCGGAGTGCACTGCACGGACTATTCGGACGCCTCCGGGATGCTCCTGTTGGACGTGGCCCGCAAGTGCTGGAGCACCGAGATGTGCGGTATCTGCGGTGTGTCCGAGGAGCATCTCCCCAAGCTGTATGAGAGCTGGGAAACTGTGGGAACGCTCCTGCCGGACGTGGCGGAAACGCTGGGACTGCCGGGAACAGTGAAGGTATGCGCCGGGGCGGGGGACAACGCCGCCGCGGCCATCGGAACCGGGGCGGTAGGAGCAGGCGGGTGCAATATCTCCCTGGGCACCTCCGGCACCATCTTCATCAGCTCGGAGCAGTTTGGCGTTGATCCCACCAACGGTCTCCACGCCTTCGCCCACGCAGACGGCGGCTGGCACCTGATGGGCTGTATGCTGTCCGCCGCCTCCTGCAACAAGTGGTGGTGCGAGGATATTTTGAACACCAGCGACTACCAAACGGAGCAAGTGCCCATCGGCATGGACAAATTAGGCCGCAATCGGGTATTTTTCCTGCCCTATCTGATGGGGGAGCGCTCCCCCATCAACGATACCGATGCCCGGGGCACGTTCGTGGGCATGAGCATGGACACCACCCGGGCCGATCTCACCCAGGCGGTGCTGGAGGGGGTGGCCTTCGCCATCCGGGACAGCTTCGAGGTGGCGAAATCGCTGGGTGTTTCCATCCCCCGCTCCACTTTGTGCGGCGGCGGTTCCAAAAGCCCGCTGTGGCGGACGATCCTGGCCAATGTGCTGGGCATCCCGCTGGACATCCCCCAGACCGAACAGGGTCCGGGCTACGGCGGTGCCATGCTGGCCATGGTGGGCTGCGGGGCGTTCAGGAGCGTCCGATCCGTCTGCGACGCCCTGGTGCGCGTAGCGGACACAGTGGAGCCGGATGCCGAACTCACCGCCCGGTATGAGGAACGCTACCAAAGGTTCAAGCAGATCTACCCCGCACTGAAAAATGTGTTCCCAAATTTGGGCTGAGGAGGGCCGGAACATGGAGATCAAAAGCGTATTTGACCAGGAATTTTCCCCCTACGGGCAGGTACATGAGGGCTACCGGCTGGACAGCTTGTTGACAGCCATGGACGCCATCCCCCTGCCGGAGGAGGGCACGGCCTACCAGCCCACTATTCCCGAATTGGAGGTGGAGGGCGTGTTCCACCAGTTTGGGACGAACGCCTACGGCGGGATGCCCATCCAGATTGGGATGTGCTGGGGCCGCAACACCAAGCTGAACTGTCTGGAGTACCACCGGGACAGCGAGTTCAACGTAGGCACCGGGGACTTCATCCTCCTGCTGGCCAAGCAGGAGGATGTTGTGGACGGCGTACTGGACACCGCCAAGGTGAAGGCATTCCGCGTCCCCGCCGGGGTGCTGGTGGAGGTGTACGCCACCACCCTGCACTATGCCCCCTGCCATACCAACATCGACGAGGGGTTCCGGGTGGCGGTGGTGCTCCCCCGGGGCACCAACGGCCCCCGGCCCGAAATCGAGGACGTTACCACAGAGGACAGACTGCTGTGGGCACGCAACAAATGGCTGCTGGCCCACCCGGACAGCGCCGAGGCCAAGCAGGGCGCGGCCGTGCGGCTGTCCGGCCCCAACATCGACATTGCAAACTATATTTGAATATTGGAGGAGTACATCATGAAAAACATTCCTGACGTGAAGCTGGGCCTGATCGCCGTCTCCCGGGACTGCTTCCCCATCGCGTTGAGCGAGAAGCGCCGCGCCGCCATTGCCGCCGCCTACTCCGGCGAGCTGTATGAGTGCCCCGTCACTGTAGAGAACGAGCTGGATATGCTCAAGGCGGTGGCGGATGTGAAAGCGCAGGACTGCAACGCGCTCGTTGTGTTTCTCGGCAACTTCGGCCCCGAGACGCCGGAGACGTTGATCGCCAAGAACTTCGACGGCCCCTGTATGTTCGTGGCCGCCGCCGAAGGGGATGGCGACCTCGTCAACGGGCGGGGCGACGCCTACTGCGGGATGCTCAACTGCTCCTACAACCTGGGGATGCGCCACCTCAAGGGTTACATCCCCGAGTATCCCGTGGGCACCGCCCAAGACATCGCCGCCATGATCGCGGACTTCGTGCCCATTGCCCGGGCGGTCATCGGTGTGAAAGACCTGAAAATCATCACCTTCGGCCCCCGGCCCCAGGACTTTTTCGCCTGCAACGCCCCCATCAAGGGCCTGTATGAGATCGGCGTAGAGGTGGAGGAAAACTCCGAGCTGGACCTGCTGGTGAGCTACAAGGAGCACGCAGGCGATCCCCGCATCCCCTCCGTCTGCGCCGAGATGGCGGAGGAGATGGGCGAGGGCCGCTATTACCCCGACCTGGGTGAGCGGATGGCGCAATTCGAGCTGACCCTGCTGGACTGGGCGGAGAACCACAGAGGCTCCCGGAAGTACGTGGCCTTCGCCGACAAGTGCTGGCCCGCGTTCCCCAGCCAGTTTGGCTTCGAGCCCTGCTACGTCAACTCCCGCCTGGCGGCTCGCGGCATCCCCGTGGCCTGCGAGGTGGACATCTACGGCGCGCTCTCCGAGTACATCGGGGCCTGTGTGTCCGGTGACGCCGTGACCCTGCTGGACATCAACAACTCCGTCCCCGCCCAGATGTGGGAGGAGCAGATTCGCGGGAAGCATGATTACCAGCTCACCGACACCTTCATGGGTTTCCACTGCGGCAACACCCCGGCCTGCAAGCTGTGCTCCGACCGGGCCGTGAAATACCAGCTCATCCAGCACCGCCTGCTGGAGCCCCAGGGCTCCGACCCGGACTTCACCCGCGGCACCCTGGAGGCCGACATCGCACCCTCCGACATCACCTTCTACCGTCTCCAGTGCGACAGCGATGGCAATCTCCGTTCCTACATCGCCCAGGGCGAAGTGCTGCCCGTCAAAACCGGCAGCTTCGGCGGCATCGGCGTGTTTGCCATCCATGAGATGGGCCGGTTCTACCGCCACGTCTTGATCCAGAAGCGCTACCCCCACCACGGAGCGGTGGCCTTCGGCCACTACGGCAAGGCGCTGTTCGGGGTGTTCAAGTTCCTGGGAGTGCAGGACATTGCCTATAACCAGCCCAAGAGCCTGCCCTATCCCACCGAGAATCCCTGGGGTTGAGCGCCATGGGAAAGACCTGTTTAGGCATCGAACTGGGTTCCACCCGGATCAAGGCGGTGGCCATCGATGAAAGTCACGCTCCCGTGTCCAGCGGCGACTACACCTGGGCCAGCAGCTATGAAAACGGCGTGTGGACGTATTCTCTGGGCGAGGTATGGACGGGGCTGAAGGCGGCGCTGTCCGGCGTGGAGGGCCGGGAAACTGTCTGCACTATGGGCGTGTCCGCCATGATGCACGGCTATCTGGCTTTCGACAAGGACTGGAATCTGCTGACGCCCTTCCGCACCTGGCAGAACACTATTACTGGGCCCGCCGCCGCTGAATTGACAGCCCTATTTGGCTTCAACGTCCCCCAGCGGTGGAGCATTGCCCATCTTTATCAAGCTGTCCTCAACGAGGAGGAACACGTTCCCCAAATCGCCCATATCACTACCCTGGCGGGGTACGTCCACTATATGCTCACTGGCGTGAACACTGTGGGCGTGGGCGAAGCCAGCGGGATGTTCCCCATCCACAGCGCGAACCTCTGCTATGATGGGGAGATGCTGCGGAAGTTCAACGAGCTGGCGTCAAACCGTGACCTACCCTGGAAGCTGGCGGACATCCTGCCCCAGGTGCTCCCAGCGGGCGCGGACGCAGGCAGTCTGACGGAGCAGGGCGCGGCCCTGCTGGACGGCCTGCTGCCCCCGGGTATCCCCTTTGCCCCCGCAGAGGGTGACGCGGGCACCGGCATGACCGCCACCAACGCCGTGGCGCCCCGCACCGGCAATGTCTCGGCGGGCACCTCCATCTTCTCCATGGTGGTGCTGGAAAAGCCGCTGTCCAAGGTGTATGAGGAAATTGATCTGGTGACCACCTCCACGGGCGCGCCGGTGGCCATGGTGCACTGCAACAACTGCACCAACGACACCAACGCCTGGGCCGGGGTGCTCAAAGAAACTGCGGAGCTGTTCGGGACCAACCCCGACACGGGCGAACTTTACACGAAGCTCTATCACAAGAGCCTGGAGGGCGGCCCGGACTGCGGCGGAATCACGGTTTGCAACTACCTGGCGGGCGAGGGCGTGACCCACATGGACGAGGGACGGCCCCTGGTGGCCCGCCGCCCGGACAGCAAATTTACGCTGGCGAACTTCTTCCGCGCCCAGCTCTATTCCACCATGGCGACCCTGAAAATCGGTATGGACATTTTGGCGGCGGAAGGGGTTGCCATCGACTCGTTGACGGGCCACGGCGGGCTGTTCAAAACCCCGGGGGTGGGCCAAAAATATCTCGCCGCCGCCTGTAACGCCCCCGTCACCTGCATGGAGACCGCTGGCGAGGGCGGGCCCTACGGCATGGCCCTGCTGGCGGCGTACCGGGAGTGGAAGTCCGAGGATGAGACACTGGAGGACTACTTAAACAGCCGCGTGTTTGCAGGTGTGTCCGGCTCCACCGTCCAGCCGGACGGGGAAACCGTGGCGGGCTTCAACGCCTACATGGAGCGCTATCGCGCCCTGCTGGACGTGGAGCGCAGAGCGGTGGAGGTGCTGTAAATGCTGGAAGAACTGAAACAACAGGTATTGGAAGCGAACCTTCTGCTGCCGAAATACGGCCTCGTCACCTTCACCTGGGGCAATGTGTCCGGCATAGACCGGGAGCGCGGCCTCATGGTGATCAAGCCCTCCGGGGTGGAGTATGACGGCATGACGGCGGACGACATGGTGGTGGTGAGCCTGGACACCGGGGAGCGGGTGGAGGGCAAATGGAAGCCCTCCAGCGATACCAAGACCCACCTGGAGCTGTACTGGGCGTTCCCGGATCTGGGCGGCATCGTCCACACCCACAGTCCCAACGCCGTGGCCTGGGCACAGGCGGGCGAGGACATTCCCTGCTTCGGCACCACCCATGCGGACTACTTCTACGGCTCCATCCCCTGCGTCCGGCATCTCACCCAGGCGGAGCTGGAGGAGGATTATGAAAAAAACACGGGGACGGTCATCGTGGAGACCTTCAAAGAGCGGTGCATCGAGCCGTCCGCCGTCCCCGGTGTGATCTGCGCCAGCCACGGGCCGTTCACCTGGGGCAAGGACGCGGCTCAGGCGGTATACCATGCCGTGGTGCTGGAAGAAGTGGCGAAAATGGCCCTTCTTACCCGGCAGGTGCGGGCTTCTGCTGGCCCCGCCCCCCAGCGTTATCAGGACAAGCACTATTTCCGCAAGCATGGGCCGGGAGCCTACTACGGGCAGAACTAAACACGCAAAAAATCAGGTGATGTTATTTCGACGGAGGAGATTATTTTGCATTATCTTGCCATCGACATCGGCGCGTCGTCGGGCCGGCACATCGTGGGCTGGTGTGAGGACAGGGCCATCCAAACCGAGGAGGTCTACCGCTTCCCCAACGGGGTGGCGGAACAGGCCGGCCACCTGACCTGGGACGTGGACGCGCTGCTGTTCCATGTGAAAGTGGGCATCGACCGGGCGCTGGAGCACTTCCCGGACATCGTGAGCCTGTCCATCGACACCTGGGGTTGCGATTATGTCCTACTACGGGGGGATGAGGAGGTCTGGTCCTGCTACGCCTACCGGGACGGCAGAACCGAGGCCGCTATCCCAGCGGTGCACGAACGGATACCCTTTGAGGAGCTATATGCCCGCACCGGGTGCCAGTTCCAGCCCTTCAACACCATCTATCAGCTCTATGACGACCTGCAACGGGGACGGCTGGAGGGGGTCACCGACTTCCTCATGGTGCCGGAGTATCTCATGTGGAAGCTCATCGGGGTGAAGGCCCGGGAATACACCAACGCCACCACCACCGGGCTGGTGAACGCCCAAACCGGGGCGTTTGACTTGGAAATCGTGGAGCGCTTGGGATTGCCTGAGCACCTGTTTCCCGCCCTCCAACAGCCGGGGTCGGCGGTGGGCGAGTACAAAGGCATCAAAGTGGTGCTGTGCGCCACTCACGACACGGCCTCCGCCGTGGAAGGTCTGCCCATGGACGGGGAGCAGCTCTACATCTCATCGGGCACCTGGTCGCTGCTGGGGGTGAAGTCCCCCGTCCCCCACACGGACGAAAACAGCCGCCGCGCCAACTACTCCAATGAGGGCGGGGTGGGCTACATCCGCTACCAGAAAAACATCATGGGGATGTGGCTGGTGAACCGCCTGCGGGGTGAGCTGTGCCCGGATAAGCCCTTCCCGGAAATCGTGGCGGAGGCGGAGGCCAGCATTTTTGACGAGACCGTGGACGCCAACGCGCAATGCTTCCTGGCCCCGGAGCGCATGAAAGCGGCCTTTGACGGCGCACTGTCCACCCCGCCCCAGACCGTGGGGGACTACTTTCGCTGTGCCTACCGCTCCCTGGCCCTGAGCTACCGGGACGCCATCCGGGAGCTGGAGGCCAACACGGGCA
>X363_Desmarests_Spiny_Pocket_Mouse__coassemble_646_pt1 | contig 18700 bp, 16 predicted proteins | sample X363_Desmarests_Spiny_Pocket_Mouse__metabat2_low_PE_031 | metagenome-assembled genome bin X363_Desmarests_Spiny_Pocket_Mouse | reverse complement strand
CCCCGGCACACTGCACCCGGCTGGGGTCCCTCTGGTCCTCCCCGCCGCATACCGCCGTCAGGACGGACGGCCCCCGGCCGTCCACTCCCAGCACCCGCACCAGGCCCAGCTCCTCCGGCTCCCTGGGGGCGGCCCTCCAGCCCGCCAGCGCCACCGCCAGGGCGGCGGCAAGCAGCAGCCATTTCTTCACCCCTGATTCCTCCTGTTCTCCGTGTTCAAGTAGTCGGGCCTGGTTTTGACCTGGGGCAGCGGCTCCCGGAGCACCGTGTGCCCCTCCTTCTGCTTCCCGGCGTTGGAGGCGAAGGGGGTCAGGTAGGCCACCCCGAAGCTCTCCAGCTTTGCCAGCCGGTATACCAGGGCCACCCCCGCCAGCGCCAGCCCCGCCAGCCCCAGCAGGCCCCCGGCCATGGTCAGCCCAAACCGCCACAAGCGCAGCGCCCCGGCAAAGTCCTGGCTGGGGGCGGTGTACCCGGCGATGCCTGCGATGGCCACCACCACCAGCACGGCGGGGGAGACCAGCTTGGCCTCCACTGCCGCCGAGCCCACTACCAGCCCGCCCAGGATGGACACCGTCTGCCCGATGGAGGAGGGCAGGCGCAGCCCCGCCTCCTGGAGCACCTCGAAGGAGAGCAGCATTACCAGCACCTCGGTGAGGGTGGAAAAGGGCACGTCCGCCTTGGCGGCAATGATGGACAGGGTGAGCTTCACCGGGATGAGCTCCGGGTGGAACAGCACCGCCGCCGCGTACAGCCCCGGCAGGAACAGGGTGACCAGCATACACAGGTATCGCAGCACGCTCAGCGCCCCGGCCACCGCCCAGCTGGTGCTCCGGTCCTGGCCGGTGCGGAAGAAGCTGTCCAGGGTAGCGGGGAAGAGCCAGCCCATGGGGACGCCGTCCACCAGCACCCCCACCCGGCCCTCGGAGAGCCCCGCGCAGAACCGGTCGGGCCGCTCGGTGTAGGCGGTGAGGGGGAAGGCCGTGCGGCTCTCGTCCGCCACGTACTGCTCCAGGTTGCCGGTCATGAGCAGCGCGTCGATGTCGATCTGCTCCAGCTTGGCCTTTACCTGTCCCGCCAGGTTCCGGTCGGCGATGCCCTCCACATAGAGCACGTCCACCGGGGTGAGGGACTGCCGCCCCACCACCTGCTCCTCCACCTTCAGCTCCGGGGCCCGGAACCGACGCCGCACCAGGGAGGTATTGGTGCGCAGGCTCTCCACGAAGGAGTCCCTGGCCCCCTTCACGTCGGGCTCGTTCTCCGGGTCGGAGACGGACCGCTTCTCCTCCGTCCCCGCCGACAGGGTGAGCACCTGGGCTTTTCCCGGGAAAAACAGGGCCACCGACCCGTCGATGAGGTCGAAGATCACCTGGTCGGCGGTATCCCGGCTCTGGACGGACAGGGAGTACAGCCCGCCCTTGGCCATGAGGTCGAAGGCGGCATCCATGTCGGGGGCCTCCCGCAGGGCCTCGTTCTGGGTGAGGGGGCGCAGCACGTAGTCGCAGGCCCGCTCGTTGCGCACCTGTCCGGCGATATACAGCATCTCCACCTGTCGGGCGGGGTCGTTGTTCAAATAGAGCGTCCGCCGGTTGAAATCGGCGCACCGGTCAAACACCCCGGCCACGCTGTCCGCCGTCAGGGGAATGTCGTACCGGGGCTCCCGCCTGGGATGTGGGGGCGGCGTCTGCTTTTTTGTCCCGAAAATGCCCATGATCCCGCCTCCTCGTTTCCCACAGTATCCCTGAACGAAATGTAAATTATGCACGCAGATCAAATATCCGCCTGTACAACAGGGCGTTTTGATGATATAATATTTTGTCCGCCCTCCCGGCGGCGCAAAAAATGACAAAAGGAGCCGCTCCCTATGAACACCAATTACGACGTGATGATCCTGGGCACCGGCGAGGCCGGCATTTACGCCGCCTATGAGCTGGCCTTGAAATGCCCCGCCGCCCGCGTGCTGGTGGTGGACCAGGGGGCGGACATCTACCGCCGCCAATGCCCCATTGTGGCGGGGAAGGTCCGCTCCTGCGTCCAATGCAGGGTGTGCTCCACCATGTGCGGCTTCGGGGGCGCGGGGGCCTTTTCCGACGGCAAGTTCAACTTCACCACCGCCTTCGGCGGCTGGCTCACCGACTTTCTGGAGGAGAAGGAGGTCATGGAGCTCATCGGCTACGTGGACGCGCTGAACGTCAAGCACGGGGCCACCACTGAGGTCTACTCCACCTCCACCCCGGAGGCCCGGGCCCTGGAGCGGGAGGCGCTGAAATACGACCTGCACCTGCTCCAGGCCCAATGCAAGCACCTGGGCACGGAGAACAACCTGAAGATTCTCACCAGCATCTACGAGGCCATCCGGGGGAAGCACACCTTCCTGTTCGACACCGCCGTCACCGCCATTGAAGCGGGGGACGGGGTCTACACCCTGGTCACCGAGGGCGGGGAGCGGTATACCGCGCCCTATCTCATCGCGGGCCCGGGCCGCTCCGGGGCGGAGTGGTTCGCCAACCAATGCAAGGGGCTGGGGCTGGGGCTGCTGAACAACCAGGTGGACGTCGGCGTGCGGGTGGAGCTGCCCGCCGCGGTGTTCGAGCGCATCACCGACGTGGTGTACGAGTCCAAGCTCATCTACCGCACCAAGGCCTATGGCGACCAGGTGCGCACCTTCTGCATGAACCCCTACGGCCACGTGGTGGCGGAGAACGTGGAGGGCATCAACACGGTGAACGGCCACTCCTACTCCGATCCGGCCCTGCGCAGCGAGAACACCAACTTCGCCCTGCTGGTGTCCAACCGCTTCACCTCCCCCTTCAACGAGCCCTACCGCTACGGCAAGCACATCGCCTCCCTGTCCAATATGCTGGCGGGGGGCGTGCTGGTGCAGCGCTTCGGCGACCTGGTGGGGGGGCGGCGCACCAACGACCACCGGATGGGCAAGTCCTTTGTAACCCCCACCCTCACCGCCGCCGTGCCGGGGGATCTGTCCCTAGCCCTGCCCAAGCGGCAGCTGGACGACATCATCGAGATGATCTACGCCCTGGACAAGCTGGCCCCGGGCACCGCCAACTACGACACCCTGCTCTACGGCGCGGAGGTGAAGTTCTACTCCGCCCGCATCAGGCTCACCGGCGAGCTGGAAACAGCCCTGCCCGGCTTCTTCGCCGTGGGGGACGGCGCGGGGGTGACGAGGGGTTTAGCCCAGGCGGGGGCGTCGGGCATCAAAGCGGCAAGGGTAGTTGCCGGGAGGATAAACCGATGAGGCCGCCGAAGGCGGCCCCCAGACGGCAGCCCAGCGCAGCGGGTGCCGTCTGGAGAGGAGGCGCAGTGGTGGCCCAGCGGCTGAACGGGTGACAGGCCATGGAGATCCAACGCATCGACGGCTATGACGACCCCCGTTTCCCGGAGGACGTGCTCAAGCAGCACGGGGCGTTCCTGGCGGACGGCGTGCCCTGGTGTTTCCGCATCCTGTCGGACAGGGGGGCGGTGGTGGCCGCTGACCGGCCCTTCGACCGGGACGCCCTGGGGGAAATGGCGGAAGAGTTCCGCTTCTACGCCGAGCACATCACCGACTTCTACGATGAAACGGGCACGCTGCTGCTGTCCCTGCCCCCGGTGGAGCGCTGGGAGGCGGATATTGATTCCCTCCAGCCCTCCCAGTTCTCGGTGGACGCGGACAAATGCGCCGCGGTGGACAGCTTCCTCCGCACTCCCGCCGACCTGGTGATCCCGGTGACGGAGCTGCCGGACGGCGCGCTGTGCGTACTGGACGGCCACACCCGGCTGTACGCCGCCTGGCGCAAGGGCATCCGGTCGGCCATGGTGTTCCGCTGTGCCGACGGCGAAACGGCGGCGACGGTGGCCCCTTTCACGGAGGAGGCCCGGAAGCGGGGCATTTTCCACGTCCGGGACATGGCCCTCCTCTCCCACGAGGAGCAGGAGGAGAAGTGGACCGGCTGGTGCCGGGGCTATTTCGCGGCGCTGGGGAACGGGTAAATCCATTAGTCACATTTCTGTAACAAAAAAGTTACAAAACCTGACAGACCTCGACAGGGCCCGACGGCCTGAATCCCCTCTGTTCCACAGTTTTCAACAACTTGCACAGAGTTTTCCACAATCCTTTTTTGCCCCGTTGGGGGTGACATAACCGCTTGTCAAGCAAAATTTTTCCGGCTTATCCCACAAACTTTACCTGGAGGACTTTCCCTTGAACCGAACCACACCTGTCATACCCGCTGAAGATATCCAGCGGCAGAAGGAATACTGCGCCCAGCTGCGGGCCCTGAATGCCCAGCGCCCCTCGCCCCCCCTGGCCTGGGTGGACACCTACGGCTGCCAGCAGAACGAGGCCGACTCAGAGCTTCTCCGGGGGATGCTGGCCGACATGGGCTATGCCATCGCCGACGGCGAGGAGGGCGCGGACGTGATCGTCATCAACACCTGCGCCATCCGGGAGCACGCGGAGCAGCGGGTATTCGGCAACGTGGGCGCCCTGGTCCACGGCAAGCGCCGCAACCCCAGCCAGATCATCTGCCTGTGCGGCTGCATGGCCCAGGAGCCCCACGTGGCGGAAAAGCTGCGCCGGAGCTACCGCCACGTGGACCTGGTGTTCGGGCCCCAGCAGCTGTGGCGATTCCCGGAGCTCTTCCGCCGGGTATACCTGCGCCGGGGGCGGGTGTTCGAGACTGCCCCCGATGACGGGGCCATCGCCGAGGGCCTGCCGGTGCGCCGGTCGGGGAAGCTGAAGGCCTGGGTGTCCGTCATGTACGGCTGCAACAACTTCTGCTCCTACTGCATCGTGCCCTACGTCCGGGGGCGGGAGCGCAGCCGGGAGCCGGACGTCATCCTGGGGGAGATCCGGGAGCTGGCGGAGCAGGGCTATAAGGACATCACCCTGCTGGGCCAGAACGTGAACTCCTACGGCAGGGATCTGGAGGGGGGCTGGGACTTCCCCCGGCTGCTGGAGGCTGCGGCGGGCATCCCCGGCGAGTTCTTGCTGCGCTTCATGACAAGCCATCCCAAGGACGCCACGGAGAAGCTTTTCGACGTGATGGCAAAGTGCCCCAAGGTGGCCCCCGTCATCCATCTGCCCTTCCAGTCGGGAAACAGCCGGGTGCTGGCGGCCATGAACCGCCGCTATACCCGGGAGCAGTACCTGGCCAAGGTGGCGGCCCTGCGGGAACGCATCCCGGACGTGGTGCTCACCTCCGACGTGATCGTTGGCTTCCCCGGGGAGACCGCGGCGGAGTTTGAGGACACCCTGTCCCTCATCAAGCAGGTGCGCTTCGACGCGCTGTTCACCTTTATCTATTCCCCCCGGAAGGGCACCCCGGCGGCGGAGCTGCCCGATCCCATGTCAAAAGAGGAGAAATCCACCAGCTTCGACCGGCTGGTGGAGGCCCAGAACCGCATTTCCCTGGAAAAGCACCGGGCCTATATCGGCACGGTGCGGCGCTGCCTCATCGACGGGCCGGGGGAGGACCCCCGGAACAACCTCACCGCCCGGACGGCGGGGGGGCGGCTGGTGCATCTCAGCGGCGACCCCGCCCTCATCGGGCAGTTTGCGGAGATCCGCATCACCGGCTGTTCAACTTGGGCTTTATTCGGGGAGCTCGTTTAGACTATGACAAGACGTGACACCATCATCAAATGGACCGCCTACCTGATTACCATGCTCCTGGTGGCGGCGGTCAACTACTATCTGCTGGGCCCCCTGCCCATCGCCCTGCCCCTGCTGCTGCCCATTCTGGCCGTCGCCGGGGGGACGCTGGAGGGCGCGCCCTTCGGGGCGGTCTACGGGGGGGCCTGCGGGGCGGTGATGTCCGCCCTGGGCCACCTCAGCCCCGCCTGCATCGTCTCCCTGTCCGCCTTCGGCTGGGTTGCCGGGCTGGCCGCTCAATACGTCCTCCGGCGGGACGTGTGGGGGCACCTCATCTGCTCGGCCTTCGCCGCCCTGCTCTGGGAGCTGTGGGAGGTGGGCCACCGCCTACTCCTCCGCGCCGCCCCCCTGGGGGTGCTGGTGCGGGTGGCGCTGCCCGAGCTGCTGTGGACCCTGGCCCTGACCCTGCCGGTATACTGGGCGGGGCGCTTCTGCTGCGTACACTACGGGAGGATCTACCATGAATAACCCCTTTGACCACACCCACATCCAGGAGGAAAAGGCGGAGCGGGAGGCCCGCCGCCTCAAGCTGCGCACCAATCTGCTCATCGCCCTGTTCTGCGCGGTGCTGGGCGGCTTTTTCGCCGTGCTCTACCAGGCGCAGATCGTGGACGGCGCCAACTATCTGGTGAACTCCGACGTGCGCATCGTGCAGACCGAGGGGGTGGACAGCGTCCGGGGGGAGCTCCTGGACCGCTACGGCCGGGTGCTGGTCACCAACGAGATCAGCTACAACGTCACCCTGGACTACGCCGCCATGGGCGCCCAGCGCAACGAGATTCTGGGGCGCCTCCTGGACATCTGCCGGGAGGAGGGAGTGGACTGGGTCTCCGATCTGCCCATCTCCCAAACCGCCCCCTGGAGCTATACCTCCGACGCCCCCCTGACCTACCAGCGGAAGAACGACGACGGCCAGCTGGTGACCAGGCTCACCTATCTTGGCTCCCTGGCCTCCGAGGACAACTGCAAGTGGTGGGACTCCGCGAAGGACCCGGAACCCTCCGCCGGCGAGCTGTTCCAGGCCATGTGCGTCACCTTCGGCCTCATCGAGAAGGGGGAAACCCCCACCCAGGCCCACCGGGATCTGGCCGGGGTGCTCTACGAGCTGTACCTGCGCCGTTACGAGGTGGACAACAGCCAGTACCTGTTCGCCCAGGGGGTGGACATCGCCTTCATCTCCAAGGTGAAGGAAAACGCCCTGGCGGGGGTCCGGGTAGAGACCGCCACCACCCGGAAATATGAGACGGGCTGCGCCGCCCACGTGCTGGGCTATACCGGCAAAATCAACGGGGACAACTTGGCGCGCTACAAGGAGCTGGGCTACCCCATGGACGCGGTGGTGGGGGTCGAAGGGGTGGAGCTGGCCTTCGAGGAGCAGCTCCACGGCGTCAGCGGCACCCGGCTCATCGAGAAGGACGCCAACGGCAACATCATCAGCCAGGAGTGGCGCCGGGAGCCCGAGCCCGGGGACAACGCGGTGCTCACCCTGGACATCGCCCTCCAGGCCACCACCGAGGACCTGCTGGCCCAATACGCCGCCCGCCAGGAGGTCAAGGTGGGGGAGGACGGAGAGCCCGAGCCTGCCAAGGGCATGGCCGCAGCGGTGGTGGACATGAGCGGGGGGGTGCTGGCCCTGGCCTCCTACCCCACCTACGACCTGTCCACCTTCCGGGAGAGCTACAGCGAGCTGGCGGCCGACGAGAGCCACCCGATGAACAACCGGGCCACCATGGGGCGCTACGCCCCCGGCTCCACCTTTAAGATGCTCACCGCTCTGGCCGCCCTGGACTCCGGCACCATCACCACCCGGGAGCGGGTGGAGTGCACCGGCAAATACCGCTTCTACCCCAACCCCGCCGACCAGCCCAACTGCTGGTGGCGCCCCGGTCACGGGAACGAAAACGTGACGGACGCCATCAAGGACTCCTGCGACGTGTTTTTCTACGACGTGGGGCGGCGCACCGGTATCGCCACCATCCGGGAATACGCCCAGAAGTTTGGCCTGGGGGAGTACACCGGCATTGAGATCCCGGAGGACAAGGGCCATGTGGCCGGACCGGAGACCTCCGCCCTCTACGGCCAGGAGTGGTACGACGGCGACACCATGTATGCCTCCATCGGCCAGGGGAACAACCTGTTCTCCCCCCTCCAGCTGGCCAACTACGTGGCCACCCTGGTGAACGGCGGCCACCACTACCAATGCCATCTGCTCAAGGAGTTCAAGTCCAGCGACTACAGCCAGGTCACCCAGACCTATCAGGCGGACCCCCTGCACACCGTGGACATCCAGCCCGAGCACCTGGCCGTCATCAAGCAGGGGATGTACGACCTGTCCAAGACAACCACCATGGCCCGGTGGTTCGACCCCCTGCCGGTGGAGGTGGGGTGTAAGACGGGCACCGCCGAGACCTCCTCCAAGGCGGCCACCACCAACGCCCTGTTCGTCTGCTTCGCCCCCTACGACGACCCCCAGGTGGCCCTGTGCCTGGTGGCCGAGGGCGGGGACGCGGGGGGCAGTCTGGCGGAGCTGGCGGCGGGCATCCTGGCCCAGTATTTCTCCACCGACGGCTCCCTGTCTGCCGTCAGCCGCGAAAACACCCTCCTGCGCTGAGCCTCCGAGCGGGGAGCGGGCTTTGGCCCGCTCCCCGCCTGTTTCCTCCCCTTCTCATAATTATTTTACCCTCCCTGCATCGGGAAAAACAGAACAAATCCGGCCTCTTTTCTCCGGTGCCTCTGTGCCCCAAATTCTGGAAGTCCCCTGCTCCCCAGGGTTTCCACAGCTTCCACACAGATTTCCACAGCTTTGTGCAAGGTTGTACCGGTCACTTTCTCCCCTCCTTCAGTTTACATAATGTTAAGGCCGGCCTTTCCTCTTTGCCCGCGGTTTTGCCCTCCCGTCCATGGGCCCATCCCCTGTCCCGCGCCGAAAAAACAGCTCCGGCTTTTCCGCCGAAGCTGTTTTTGCCTCCAGTCAACCTTTTATAAACTCCTCCGCCACCCGGGCGATGTTGTCCGCGCACAACCCGAACTCCTCCAGCAGCGCCGCCGCCGGGCCGGAGTGGCCGAACACGTCGGGGGTGCCGATGCGGCGCACCGGGGTGGGGCGCTTTTCGCTCAGCAGGGAGCACACCGCCTCCCCCAGGCCGCCGATGATGGAGTGTTCCTCGCAGGTGACGATTTTCCCGCACTCCTCCGCCGCCTTGAGCACCAGCTCCTCATCCAGGGGCTTGATGGTGGCCATGTTGATGATCCGAGCGGAGATCCCCCGGTTTGCCAGCAGCTCTCCGGCCTTCACCGCCTCGGCCACCAGCAGGCCGTTGGCGAGGATGGCGACGTCTCCGCCCTCCCGCATGACCTCGCCCTTGCCGATGGTAAAGGTGAAGCTGTCCTCGTCGTGGAACACGGGCACCGGGGAGCGGCCAAAGCGCATATACACGGGGCCGTCATGCTCGTAGGCGGCGCGCACCATGGCCCTGGCCTCCACCGCGTCGGCAGGGGACATGACCACCATGCCGGGGATGGAGCGCATGAGGGCGAAGTCCTCCAGGCATTGGTGGGAGGCGCCGTCCTCCCCCACGGAGATGCCGCCGTGGGAAGCGCCGATCTTCACGTTCAGCCGGGTGTAGCCGATGGAGTTGCGCACCTGCTCATAGGCCCGCCCTGCGGCGAACATGGCGAAGGAGGAGGCAAATGCCGTCATGCCCATGGCGGCGGCACCGGCGGCGGCGGCCATCATATTGCCCTCGGCGATGCCGCAGTTGAAGTGCCGTCCGGGGAAAACCTCCCGGAACATTCCCGTCTGGGTGGAGCCCGCCAGGTCGGCGTCGAACACAATCACGTCGTCGTGGGCCGCGCCCAGCTCCCGCAGCGCCTCGCCGTACCCCTGCCGGGTGGCGATTTTCTTGACCTCTGCCATCTCACACCGCCTCCAGTCCGGCCAGCTCCGCCCTGAGCTCCTTCAGGGCGGCCTCATCCTGTTCGTCGTTGGGGGCCTTGCCGTGCCAGCCCGCCTGGCCTTCCATGAAGCTCACGCCCTTGCCCTTGGTGGTCCTCATTACGATGGCGAAGGGCCGCCCCATCACGGTGCGGGCCTGCTCGAAGGCGTTCTCCAGCGCGTCAAAGTCGTGGCCGTCCACCTCCATGCACTCCAGCCCGAAGGCCCGCAGCTTGTCCGGAATGGGGTAGGGGCTCATGACCTGGTCCACCGGCCCGTCGATCTGGAGGCCGTTGTTGTCGATGATCACCCGCAGGTTGTCCAGCTTGTAGTGGTGGGCGAACATCATGGCCTCCCACACCTGGCCCTCCTGGATCTCCCCGTCCCCCAGCAGGGTGTACACCCGGCAGGGGTTGCCCTGCCTTTTGGCGGCCAGCGCCATGCCGCAGGCGGCGGACACCCCCTGGCCCAGCGACCCGGTGGACATATCCACCCCGGGGATGGACTTCATATCCGGGTGGCCCTGGAGGTAGCTGCCCACGCGGCGCAGGGTTTTCAAATCCTCCCAGGGGAAGAAGCCCCGCAGGGCCAGGGCGGCGTACAGCCCCGGGGCGCAGTGGCCCTTGGAGAGGACGAAGCGGTCCCGGTCCCATTTGCCCGGGTCCTTCGGGTCCACGTTCATCTCCCTGAAATAGAGGTAGGTAAACAGGTCGGCGGAGGACAGGCTCCCGCCGGGGTGGCCCGATTTGGCGGCGTGGGTGCTCTCCACAATGCCCATGCGCACCTTGCAGGCGCTGATTTGCAGCGCCTTTTTTTCCTTGGCAGTCATCGTATTCCTTCTTTCTTTGCAACGGGGCCGCGGCGGCCCGCGGGAATCCGCCGGTCAGCCCGGGGCCCGCTCCCCCCGGGGCAGTATGCCAAACCTGTACTCGGTCCGGCTGGTATGCTCCTCCCCGGCCCTCAGCACGCAGGAGGGGAATTCCTGCCGGTTGGGGGAGTCCGGGTAAAATTGGGTCTCCAGGCAGAAGCCGTGGCGGTCGCCGTATGCCGCTCCCCCCTTGCCCACGGGGCAGCCGCCCACAAAATTCCCCGCGTAAAACTGCACCCCGGGCAGGGTGGTGAGGGCGGTCATTGTGATGCCCGTGTCCGGCGACCACGCTGCGGCGGCGGGGCGGAGGGTTCCGTCCCAGCCGTCGATCACCCAGTTGTGGTCATAGCCCCCCGCCAGGGTGAGCTGCTCAAAGGGGTCGTCAATGCGCTCCCCGATGGGCCGGGGCTTGCGCAGATCCATCGGGGTGCCCTCCACTGGGGCGATCTCCCCGGTGGGGATGGAGCCGGGGCGGGTGGGGGTATACCGGGAGGCGTACACCTGGATCACCTGCCCCTCCGCCGAGCCGCTGCCGTGCCCCGACAGGTTGAAATAGCTGTGGTTGGTGGGGTTGAACACGGTATCCCTGTCGCTTTGGCCCCAATAGCGGATAGACAGGGCCTCGCCGGACAGGGCGTAGGTCGCCCGGACCCGCAGCGTGCCGGGATAGCCCTCCTCCATGTGGGGGCTGACCAGGGAGAGGGTGACGGCGTCTGCGCTGAGCTCCTCCACCGTCCACACCCGCTTGTCAAAGCCCCTGAGCCCCCCGTGGAGGGAGTTGGGCCCGTCGTTGGCGCACAGGGGGTACTCCGCGCCGTTCAGGGTGAATTTCGCCCCGCCGATCCGGTTGGCGTACCGGCCCACGATGGCCCCCATGTACTTGTCCTGGGCCAGGTAGTCCTCCAGCGTGTCGAAGCCCAAAACCACGTCCACCGGGTTCCCGTCCCGGTCCGGAACGGCCAGCGAGCGCACCGCGCCGCCGTAGGTGAGGATTTTGCAGCGCATCTCTCCCTGGCCCAGGGTGATCTCCTCCGCCGGGGTCCCGTCCGGCATATAGCCAAACAGCCGTCTATTTTCTTCCATAAGCCCCTCCGCTTCCACCGGAAATGCCGGCCTTCCTCCATCACGCCTTACTATACCATAGTAACCCGCCAAAAACAACCGCAAACCGCTTTTTTCCTCCCCCTTTTCCGATTTGTGAACAGTTCTAAAATTTCCACGCCGGGTGTTGGCATTCCTTAGATTTTTTGATATAATGTTTTTTAATCTTTATCATGGCGGAGTATTCGCAGCGGAAAGGATGGTGGCGCCCTTGGGCGGTTCCCTGCCGAAATTGAAGGAAAAGCTGCTGGAGGCGCTGAAGGCGGTGCTGCCCATCGTGGGCATCGTGCTGGCGCTGTGCTTCAGCGCGGCCCCCATCTCCCCCAGCATCCTGCTGTGCTTCCTGCTGGGGGCGGCTATGATCGCGGCGGGCATGATGTTTTTCACCCTGGGGGCGGAGGCCAGCATGACCCCCATGGGCGAGCGGGTGGGCACCGCCGTCACCCGCAGCCGCAGCCTGCCCGTCATCGTCCTCATGGGCTTCCTGCTGGGCTTCCTCATCACCATCTCGGAGCCCGACCTCCAGGTGCTGGCGGGCCAGGTGCCCGCGGTGCCCAACATGGTGCTCATCCTGTCGGTGGCGGCGGGGGTGGGGGTGTTCCTGGTGCTGGCCCTGCTGCGTATGCTCCTGGGCGTTTCCCTGCCCCCCATGCTGGTGTTTTTCTATCTCTCGGTGTTTGCGCTGGCCTTTTTTGTCCCCCGGGACTTCCTGGCGGTGGCCTTCGACTCCGGCGGCGTCACCACCGGGCCCATGACGGTGCCCTTCATCATGGCCCTGGGCGTTGGCATTTCCGCCATCCGCAATGACCGCCGCGCCGCGGACGACAGCTTTGGCCTGGTGGCCCTGTGCTCCGTGGGGCCCATCCTGGCGGTGCTCATCCTGGGCATGATCTTCCGGCGGTCGGACGAGTCGCTGGCCTATACGCCCCCCGTCCTGCCGGAGATCACGGACTCCGTGGAGCTGTGGGCGCTGTTCCGCAGCGGCCTGCCCACCTACATGAAGGAGATCGCCGTCTCCCTGCTGCCCATCACCGCCCTGTTCGGGGCCTTTCAGGTGGTGTCGCTGAGGCTGTCCCCCCGGACGCTGAAAAAAATCGGAGTGGGCCTTGTCTATACTTACATCGGGCTGGTGCTCTTCCTCACCGGGGCCAACGTGGGCTTCATGCCCGCCGGCAACTACCTGGGCCAGGTGATGGCGGGGCTGGACCACCCCTGGATCATCGTCCCCGTGGGCATGGTCATCGGCTACTTCATCGTCAAGGCGGAGCCCGCCGTCTACGTGCTCAACCGCCAGGTGGAGGAGATCACCGACGGGGCCATTTCCGGCTCCGCCATGGGGGCCAGCCTGTCCATCGGCGTGGCGGTGTCCATCGGCCTTGCCATGGTGCGGGTGCTCACCGGGGTGTCCATCCTGTGGTTCCTCATCCCGGGGTACGCCATCGCCATCGTCCTGTCCTTCTTCGTCCCCCGCATCTTCACCGCCATCGCCTTCGACTCCGGCGGCGTGGCCTCCGGGCCCATGACCGCCACCTTCCTGCTGCCCTTCGCCCAGGGGGCCTGCGCGGCGGTGGGGGGGGATATCGTCACCGACGCCTTCGGGGTGGTGGCCATGGTGGCCATGACCCCTCTCATCGCCATCCAGGTGCTGGGCATGGTCTACCAGGCCCGCCAGCGCGCCGCCGCCAAGGCCCAGCCCGCCCCGGCGCTGTCCTTCGACGAGCTGGATGACGACGCCATCATTGAACTATGAGCGCTGAGCCGTCGCGAGCAGGCGAAGCGTGACAACGCGGCAGCAAGCAATCACGAAAGGTGGGAAAGCCTTCCTTATGAACGAACTGTATCTCATGGTAGCCATCACCGAGCGGGCCCGGGCAAAGCAGTTTCTGGAGCTGTTCGCCCGGCACAACGCCTCCGTCACCCTGAGCACCCTGGGGGCGGGCACGGCGCGCAGCGAGCTGCTGGACTACTTCGGCCTGGAAAAGACGGAAAAGGTGGTCACCTTCTCCTTCGTCACCCGGAGCACCTGGCGCTCGGTGAAGTCCGCCATGCAGCGGGAGCTGCGCATCGACGTGCCGGGCACGGGCATCGCCTTTATCATTCCCCTGAGCAGCATCGGGGGAAAGAAGCCCCTGGCCTTCCTCACCGACGGCCAGGATTTTGAAGCGGGGGAGGAGAGCGCGTTGAAGGACACCAAATACGAGCTGCTGGTGGTCATCGCCAACCAGGGCCACACCGAGCTAATTATGGACGCCGCCCGGGAGGAGCAGGCGGGGGGCGGCACCGTCCTCCACGCCAAGGGCACCGGCATGGAAAAGGCGGAGAAATTCCTGGGCTTCTCCCTGGTGAACGAGAAGGAGATGGTGTTCATCGTGGTGAAAACCGCCACCAAGAACCGCATCATGAAGGCCATCATGACCAAGGCGGGGATGACCACCGACGCCAGGTCCATCGTGTTCTCCCTGCCCGTCACCGGCACGGCGGGTATGCGCCTCTTAGAGCTGGCCGGGGACGAGACGGACGAGTGACGCCATGGAGACGCCGGAATTTTTAACCCTGAACGGGAACAGCTACGCTGTTCTTGGCCTGTTGGGGAAGGGCAAGGGGGGCTATACCTGGCTGGCGGAGCGGGACGGGGTACAGTACGCCCTGAAGCAGATCCACCACGAGCCCTGCGACTACTACCAGTTCGGGGACAAGCTGGCCTCCGAGCTGGGGGACTACGATCGGCTGTGGGCGCTGGGCGTCCCCCTTCCCAAGCTGCTGGACGTGGACCGGGAGGGGGAGCTGCTGTTAAAGGAGCTTCTCCCCGGCGAGACGATCTATCGGCTGGTGCTGCGGGGCGGGGTGGAGCCTTGGCACCGGGAGCAGGCGGGGGCGCTGTCCCGCGCCCTGCGGGAGGCGGGGCTGAACATCGACTGGTTCCCCACCAACTTCATGTGCCGGGATGGTATCCTGTATTATGTGGACTACGAGTGCAACGGCTACATGGAGGAGTGGAGCTTTGAGAACTGGGGCGTGCGCTACTGGGGGCGGACGCCGGAATTTGACGCCTATGCCAAAGAGCATGGGGATTTGTAGAGGAGAGCCCATGGAACAAAAGAAAAAGTACGCCGTGCTGGTCTACCCGGACTTTTCCCTCCAGGAGATCACCTGCCTGACCTCCGCCCTGACCGTCTGGTTCGGGGAGAAAATCGACGTGATTGCCAGCGAAAGCAAGCCCTACGCCAGCGAGGACGGCTTTTCCATCACGCCCGCCAAAACGGTGGACGAGGCCAGCCCCGCCGATTACGCCTGTGTGATCCTGCCGGGCACCGTCAACCCCCTGCCCGCCCTGTTCGATGAGCGGCTGATTGACTTCCTTCGCCGGGGAAAAGGCGCCGATACCCTGTTCGCCGCCATCTCCTCCTCCCCGGCCCTGCTGTGCAAGGCGGGGCTACTGGAGGGCCGGGACTTCACCGCCGGGTTCTTCACGCAGTTCGCGGACACCTTCCCCTTCGTGGCCAAATCCCATTTTGTCCACCGGCCCGTGGTGGAGGACGGGAACGTGATCACCGCCATCGGGATGTTCTTCCGGGAGTTTGCCCAGCGGGTGCTGGAGCGGCTGGGCTATGATCCGGGGCCGGATTTTATGGAGGTTTCAGGGCATGAATACACCGAGGACGAGCTCACCTTCTACTGGACGGAGGAGGACTACCAGGAGTTTTTAGGCGAGCTGAGGGAATTTACCAACAAGGACTGATTGGGATGAAACACGAAAAAAGCTGCGGCGCTGTTATTTTTCGAGAAAATAATACGAACCGTCATTACCTGATCCTCACCAGCACCCTGGGCCACACCACCCTCTGCAAGGGCCATGTGGAGGGGGACGAGACGGAGCATGAGACCGCCGTCCGGGAGATCATGGAGGAAACCGGCCTGACGGTGGACTTCGTGGACGGCTTCCGTGAGACCATCACCTATTCCCCCCGCCCCGGCGTCACCAAGGACGTGGTGTTCTTCCTGGCCCGCGTGTCCGGGGGAGAGCCGGCCTGCCAGCCCGAGGAGGTGGCGGACGCCCGCTTTCTGCCCTTTGAAGCAGCCGTGGAGCGGCTCACCCACCCCTCCGACCGGGACACCCTCCGGAAGGCGGACGCCTTCCTGGGCGGGCGGTGAGCCATGCCCACCCCGCTTTACGACGCCCTTCGGGCCTATGCCGGCCGGGAGTCCGCCCGATTCCATATGCCGGGGCACAAGGGGAAATCCCTCCCTCTGGAGGAGCTGAAATATCTGGCCCCCATCGACGTCACCGAGCTTCCCGGCACCGGGAATCTATACGAGCCGGGGGAGCCCTTCGACGCCGCCCAGGCCCTGTGGGCACAGCGCTTCGGCTTTGAACAATGCCAGTTCCTCACCGGCGGCTCCACCCAGGGCGTCCACACCGGGCTGGCCCTGTGCTGCGCCGCCGGGGGCCGGGTGCTGATGGACCGGGGCTGCCACCGCTCGGCCTTCAACGCCCTGGCCCTGCTGGATTTAGAGCCGGTGTGGCTGGAGCGCCCCTGGCTGAAGTGTGAAAACCTCACCGGCCCCATCTCGCCGGAGGCGGTGGAGGCGGCCTTGGAAAAAGTCCCGGATGTCAAAACAGTCTGTATCACCTCCCCCACATATGCCGGATTGTTATCAGACGTTGGGGCCATTTCCCCCATTGTCCACGCCCACGGGGCAAAGCTTTTTGTGGACGGGGCCCATGGCGCGCATCTGCCCTTCCTGGGGCTGGAGCCCTTCCGGGGGGCGGACGCGGTGGTGGTATCCGCCCACAAGACCTTGCCCGCCATGGGGCAGTCCGCCCTGCTGCTGGCCAGCGGCTTCCCGCCGGAGCGGGTGCGGCAGCTGGCCTCGGTCTACGGTACCTCCAGCCCGTCCTATCCCATCCTGGCCTCCATCGACGCCGTCCGGGACTGGATGGAGCTGCAGGGCGCTTCGGAGTATGAGCGCGCCGCCGCGCGGGTGGCCGAGCTGCGCCGGGGCTTTCCCAGCCTGCGGCCGGGGCGCGGCCTGCCTCTGGACCCCACCCGGCTCACCCTGAAGGTGAAGGACGGCCCCGCCTTTGCCCGGGCGCTGGAGCGGCGGGGCATTTTTGCGGAGATGTCGGACGGAGGCCACGTGGTGCTGATCTGCACCTGCCATGATGAAGACTCCGCCTTCCGCCGGCTGGAACGGGCGCTGGAGGAGCTCCGCCCGGACATGGGGGACTGCCCGCCCCTGCCCCCGCCGCCGGAGCCGCCGGAGGCGGCCCTCACCCCCCGTCAAGCCCTGTTCGCCCCTCGGGAGCGTGTTTTGTTGGAAGACGCCCCGGGGCGGGCCGCCGCCTGCCAGATCGCCCCGTACCCTCCCGGTGTGCCGGTGATCGCGCCGGGGGAACGGATCGAAAAAAAACATCTGGCCTATTTGCGGGAAATAGGATATAATAAAAAAAGCTGTGACGTTGTCAGGGAGGTGTAGGACCATGGAGCTGCCCAATCCCCTGTCCCACGCCTACCTCATCACCGGGGGGAGCGGGGACGGCCGCGCCGCCCTGGCCGGCCGCCTCGCCGCCGCCTACCTGTGCCTGGGGGAGCGTCCCCCCTGCGGGGGGTGCCGGGCCTGCCGGAAGGTGGCGGCCAACACCCACCCCGACGTGTCCCGCACCGCCCCGGCCCCCGGTAAGCGGGAGATTGCCGTGGACCAGATCCGCGCCCTGCGCTCCGACGCCTATATCCGCCCCAACGAGGGGCGGCGCAAGGTGTACATCGTCGACCCGGCGGACGCCATGAACCCCGCCGCCCAGAACGCCCTGCTGAAGGTGCTGGAGGAGGGCCCCGCTTACGCCGCCTTCCTGCTGCTGGCGGGCCAGCCGGGGAAGCTGCTGGACACGGTGCGCTCCCGGTGCGAGCTGCTGGCCCTGCCCCCGGAAGCTCCCCCGCCCGACCCGGAGCTGGCGGCCCAGGCCGGAGCCCTGGCCGAGCTGCTGCTCACCGGGGACGAGCTGTCCTGCGCCCAGGCTTTGGTGGAGCTGGAGCTCTCCAAGCCCAAGCCCGACCAGCTGTCCGCCCTGCTGGCGGAGGTGGAGCGTCAGATTTCCCCCCGTCTGGCCCAATATCCCCGGCGGGGAGCGAAGGCGCTGGGGGCGCTGAAGGCCTGCCGGGACAACGCGGTATTCAACCCCGGCGCGGGGCACACCCTTGGCCTGCTCATCACCCGGCTGTTTTAGCGCCGTTCTTTTAAAAAGCCCCCTATTGGAAAGGGGGTGCCCGCGCAACGCGAGGGCGGGGGATTGCAGGAGACAGACTTTATTTTAGACGGAGGACAACCCCATGACGGAGATTATCAGCGTCCGGTTCCGGCCGGGCGGCAAGCAATACTATTTTGACCCCGCAGGCCTCACCGTGGCCGAGGGCCAGAGCGTCATCGTGGAGACGGGCAAGGGCCTGGAGTACGGCTCCTGCGTGCGGCGCAACACCCTGGTGGACGACGGCGCCGTGGTGCAGCCCCTGCGCCCGGTGGTCCGTCTGGCCACGGAGAAGGACGAAAAGCAGGTGCGGGAGAACCGGGGCAAGGAAAAGGAGGCCCTGCGCGTCTGCCAGGAGCTGGTGGAGCGCCACGGCCTGGACATGAAGCTGGTTCAGGTGGAGTACAGCTTCGACGGCAACAAGATCATTTTCTTCTTCACCTCCGACGGCCGGGTGGACTTCCGCGCCCTGGTGAAGGACCTGGCGGGCATCTTCCGGGCCCGGATCGAGCTGCGGCAGATCGGTGTGCGGGACGAGGCCAGGATGCTGGGCGGCTTTGGCATCTGCGGCAAGCCCTTCTGCTGCGCCCAGTTTCTGGACGAGTTCCAGCCCGTATCCATCAAGATGGCCAAAACCCAGAACCTGTCCCTGAACCCCACCAAGATCTCCGGCACCTGCGGGCGGCTGATGTGCTGCCTGAAGTACGAGCAGGGGGCCTATGAGGACGCGGTGAAGCGCTGCCCCAAGCAGGAGTCCTTCGTGGAGTGCCCCGACGGGGCGGGCACCGTATCCTCCGTCAACCTTCTCAAGGAACAGGTGAAGGTCCGGCTGGAGGACTCCACCGAACAGCCCAAGAGCTACCTGCCCCAGGAGCTCCGGGTGATCCGCAATGGCAAGGGC
>X363_Desmarests_Spiny_Pocket_Mouse__coassemble_628_pt1 | contig 19245 bp, 19 predicted proteins | sample X363_Desmarests_Spiny_Pocket_Mouse__metabat2_low_PE_031 | metagenome-assembled genome bin X363_Desmarests_Spiny_Pocket_Mouse | reverse complement strand
GGCAGCGACGCGCTGCCCGACTTCGCCCGGGGCGTCTACCTGGGCGGGGCCCGCGGCATCTGCCTCGGGGCGGCGTTCCTGCTCATCCGGGTGACCTACCTGCTGTCCAACCCCTCCGCCCGGAAAAAGGCCAAAATCAAGGAGCAGGACGAGCGGGAGAAAACCATCATCAACCAGTCCTTCCAGTTTGCCGGGATGTTCACCTTCTTTGCCGCCGCGGCCTCCATGTTCGTGCTGGTGGCAGTGAGCATGGCGGCAGCCCTGGCGGTGCTTGGCGTAGTGGCGCTGTATGCCGTCACCTGGCTCATCGCCACCATTTACCTGTCCAAAAAGCTGTGAGCACCCGGTATCTCACCTTACACATCACCCCCGAGCTGGCGGGACAGGAGGTCAACACCCTCCTGCGCCGCCGCCTGGGGCTGTCGGGCACGGTGCTGCGCCGGGTGAAGTGGCTGGAGGACGGCATCACCCTGGACGGGGCGCGGGTCAACGTCCGCGTCCGGGTGGGGGAGGGGCAGACGCTGGCGGTCCGCATGACCGGCCCCATCCCTTCCTCCGGGGTGGTGCCCGCCCCCGGTCCCCTGGACATCGTCTTCGAGGACGGGGACCTTATCGTGCTGAACAAGGCCCCCGGCGTGCTGGTCCACCCCGGCCACGGCCACTTTGACGATACATTGGGTAATTTTTTGATGTATTATTACAAAATATCCGGGGATGAGTCGGATTTTCACCCCGTCCATCGGCTGGACAAGGGCACCTCGGGGCTGGTGGCAGTGGCCAAGCACCCCCACGCCCAGGAGAAGCTGAAAAACCAGCTCCACACCGGGGACTTCCTCCGGGTATATCTGGCCGTCTGCGACGGCGCGCCCCCCGCCCCCTCCGGGGTGGTAGACGCCCCCATCGGGCGGGCGGACGGCTCCCTGATGAAGCGAGAGGTGTGCCCCGATGGACAGCCCGCCCGCACCCATTACCAGGTGCTGCGCGCCTGGGGCCCCCGCTCCCTGGTGGAGCTGGAGCTGGAAACGGGCCGCACCCACCAGATCCGGGTGCACATGGCCCACATCGGCTGCCCCCTCACCGGGGATTTCCTGTATGGAACGGAAAACCGGGCGCTGATTTCCCGGCCTGCCCTTCACTCCGCGCGGCTGGAGCTTCTGCACCCCATCACCGGGGAGCGGCTGGCGTTCCGCGCGCCCCTGCCCGCCGACATGGCGGCGCTGATTCCAAAGGAGGATATTTTATGAAAAAATTACAGTTTGTAAGCCTCTTGACGCTGGCCTCGTCGGTGCTGCTGTGGACGGCGGGGCGGATTTCCCACCCCCTGCCGGACTGGGCGGTGCGGGCCAATGGCGTGGTCATGTGTGCGGCGATGGCGGCGCTGGTGTTTGCCACTGTCCGGCTGAAAATTAAGAATTCTTAAAATATCAGGCCCTATCTTGACAGGCCAATACTATATATCATATAATTTTGATCGACCAGAAAACAAGAGAGGACAGATCACCATGGCAAAAAACGAACGGTTTGAAGTCATCCACCAGGAGGGCAACGGCCTCACCGGCCCCCAGCGCACGGTGCTGATGGATCGCGTCACGGGCGTACAGTATCTGTTCGTCCAATCCGGTTACGGAGGCGGGCTGTGCCCCCTGGTGGACAAGGAGGGCGGGCCCCTCAAATGGGACGTGTAATAAAGCGAGCCTCCCCCCTTGCAGGGGGGAGGCTTTTTTCGTTCCCCCTGTGACATCCGCCGCCAAATTGCGTCTTAATATAGGTGAAGGGCCCTTCATTTAGGAGTGATAGCCATGGACGACAACGAGATCATCGAGCTGTTTTTTGCCCGGGACGAGAGCGCCATCGAGGCCGCCCAGCGGGAATATGGCGCATATTGCGCCTCCATCGCCCAGCACATTTTGAACGACCAGGGGGCGGCGGAGGAGTGCGTCAATGACACCTGGCTGAAATGCTGGCAGTCCATCCCGCCCCAGCGCCCCCGCTCCCTGAAGGGCTACGCGGGCCGGATCGCGCGCAATCTGGCGCTGAGCGCCTGGCGTGGGTCAACCGCCCAGAAGCGGGGCGGGGGACAGGTGCAGCTGGCCCTGGACGAGCTGAGCGAGGTGGTGTCCGGCGGCGAGACACCGGAGGGGGCTTTGGACCGTCAGGCGTTCCGCGGGGCGCTGGACGGCTTCCTGGCCGCCCTTCCCAATCGGGATCGAAACCTGTTCCTACGGCGGTACTGGTACCTGGACAGCGTGGAGGCCCTTGCCAGACGCCATTCCATGAGCAAGACCCAGGTGACCACCACGCTCCACCGCCTGCGGCAGAAACTGCGCGTCCATCTTCAACAGGAGGGATTTGAACTGTGAAAAATTACGAGCTTTTGGATATGATCGGAGAGGCGGGCGAGGACTATGCGCCGGCGGCGGAGGACGGCGAAACACGGTCCCGGTTCCGATGGAGGGGCTGGGTGGCGGCAGCGGCCTGCGCGGCGCTGATTGTGGGCGTTTATCCCGCCTCCCAGGCTTTCCTCCGCCAGCAGGCCAACTCTGCCCCGGAGCAGAAGGAGGAGGCCGCCGGCGCGGGCAGCCTGATTGACCCCCCCGGCCTCCATTCATACCTGCTCATTGAGGAGGGCGTCCAAGCCGCCGCCACCCAGGATGAGAGAAAGGCCCCGGCGGGGGACAGCGGCATGGATGTTTCCCGGCAGAGCGCCCCCATCCCTAACCCCGCCCCGATGGCCCCCGCATATAGCGGCGCCGGCGTGCCCGCCGGCGGCCAGCAGGGCGGCGCGGAGACCGGCAATGATACCAAATGGGCAGGGAACGCCCCGGCTCAGGAGGGGGCCTCCGGCCAATACCGGGAGCTGCTCCAGTGGATGGGCGGGCAGGACGGGCGGGAACCAGATGTGTACCCAGACTGGTTTGCCGGGGCGTGGATCGACGGGGACAGGCTGACCGTGGCCATTGTGGACAGCTTCCGCACGCCGGGGCTGGAGGCGCAGGTCACGGAGCGGTGCGGCGGCACGGAAGAGGTGCGGTTCACCGGGGCGAAATACGCCCAAAATCATCTGAACGGCCTGATGGACGGGGTTGCCCGGATTCTTGAGGAGCAGGATGTCCACATCGCCTACGTTTACGCCGTAAATGTGATGGATAACTCCCTTGATCTGGACTTTTTCGGCGAGGTTCCCAGCGATGAAACCCTCTCCGTCCTCGCAGAGCTGGATCCCGACGGCGATGCCATCCGCATCCAGGTGTTCTGCGACCGGCGCCTCCAGCCCACCGATGAAAAGGGCCCCGCCCCTGGGGAGACTACCCAACCCACCTCCTTCGATCCGCCCCAGGACAATGCGGCGCCCACCCCCACCCCTGGCGGCGCGACCCGCCCCGCGGAGGACCCGCCCCAGGTCAAGGGAGAAGAGTACCAGCCCGCCCAATACGACCTGCTCCCTTTGGAGTAGCAGCGGATCAGGCGCAAATTTTCCTTCCCTTTTTTTGAAAAATCGGTTATAATACTGCCAGCCGCCCCACGGCTGGCAGTATTTTTTACGAGGTGACCGATATGGCCCGAAACAATATGGACCGCCCCACTGTGAGAATCTCCTACAACGCCCCGGTGTCCCTCACCTTCGCGCTGATCTCGCTGCTGGCGCTGGTGGTGAACTACTTTACGGCCGGCTGGGCCAACGCCAGCCTGTTCTCCGTCTACCGCTGCTCCCTGGCCGATCCGCTGGCCTGGGTGCGTTTCTTTGGCCACATTTTCGGTCACAGCGGCTACGCCCACTATATCGGCAACATGGTGCTCATCCTGGTGCTTGGCCCCAACCTGGAGGACCGGTTCGGGAGCTGGAACGTGCTGTGGGCCATCCTGTTCACCGCCCTGATATCCGGCCTTGTCCAGTTCATTTTCTTCCCCGGCACCGCCCTGCTGGGCGCGTCCGGCATCGTGTTCATGATGATCCTGCTGTCCTCCTTCGGCGGGGTGAAAAACGGCACCATCCCCACCACCCTGATCCTGGTGGCCATTTTTTACCTGGGCGGCGAGCTGTGGGACGCTATTTTCGTCCGGGACAACATCTCCCAGCTCACCCATATCATCGGCGGGCTGTGCGGCACGGTGCTGGGGTTTGCCCTCTCCGGCCGGCGGTGAATCTGTTCCCCCTTCCCTTTGGAAGGGGGATTTTTTCTGCTGTAAACAATATGTGAACGACATATATTCTTTCTTGACAAACCTCACGCCCAAGGTTAATATATGTGAAGCAAATGTATTCGGAGGTGATCCCATGCACGAGGAGGATCGTATCCCCATCCTTACCGTATTCCAAACTCTGAAAACCAAAACCGCCCGTCTGCTGGAGCCCGTAGTGCAGGCCGAGGGACTCACGCCTCTCCAGGCCAACATCCTGCTCCACCTGGCGGAGCGGGACACCAGCTTAGGCGGCATCAGCGAAATGACCTGCATGGGCCAAGCCAACACCTCGTCCCTATGCAAAAAGCTGGAGCGGGGCGGCTTTCTCACCCGCAGCCGGGGTGCGCCGGATGGCCGTGTGGTCACCCTCTCCCTGACCACCGCGGGGCGGGAGACGGCGGAGCGGATCCAGACCCGGCTGAACCGGTTTCTGGAGCTAATCAACGCCCTTCCGGACGGGCCCCGGAAGGATCTGATCCGGGGCCTGCGGGCTGCTGAGCAGATGCTGGACTATCTGATTGAACAAACCAAAGGAGACCAAGACTTATGCTGAAACTGGTAAACATCACCAAACAATATACCCTGGGCAGCAACACCATCGACGCCCTGCGGGGCGTCGACCTGGAGTTCCGGGAGAACGAGTTCGTATCCATCCTGGGCCCCTCGGGCTGCGGCAAGACCACCACCCTGAACATCATCGGCGGGCTGGACCGTTACACCAGCGGCGACCTGATTATCAACGGACGCTCCACCAAGGATTACAAGGACGGCGACTGGGACGCCTACCGCAACCACTCCATCGGCTTTGTGTTCCAGAGCTATAACCTCATCCCCCACCAGACCGTGCTGGCCAATGTGGAGCTGGCCCTGACGCTGGCGGGGGTGTCCAAGGCGGAGCGCCGCCGCCGCGCCGTGGAGGCCCTGGAGCGGGTGGGGCTGGGGGATCAGCTGAACAAGGTCCCCTCCCAGATGTCCGGCGGGCAGATGCAGCGGGTGGCCATCGCCCGGGCCCTGATCAACGACCCGGACATCCTGCTGGCCGACGAGCCCACCGGCGCGCTGGACTCCGAGACCTCCGTGCAGGTGATGGAGCTTTTGAAGGAGGTGGCCCGGGACCGCCTGGTCATCATGGTCACCCACAACCCGGAGCTGGCCCAGCAGTATTCCACCCGCATCGTCACCCTGAAGGACGGACAGGTCACCGGGGATTCCAACCCCTACCATGCCCAGGGGGACGCCCCCGTCCTCACCGGCAAACTGGCCAAGACGAGGAAAAAGCCCTCCATGTCCTTCCTCACCGCCCTGTCCCTGTCGCTCACCAACCTGCGCACCAAAATGGGCCGGACGGTGCTCACCGCTTTCGCCGGCTCCATCGGCATCATCGGCATCGCCCTCATCCTGGCCCTGTCCACCGGCATCAACACCTATATCAACCAGGTGCAGGAGGAGACCCTGTCCAGCTACCCCATCACCATCCAGGCGGAGAGCACCGACATGACCGCCATGATGGCCTCCCTCATGGGGGCCCGGCGGGAGCAGATCACCGGCGAAGCGGCGGAGGACCAGGACCCCAACCGGGTATACGCCTCCACCGTCATGTACGACCTGATGGATTCCATGCTCAACGCCGAGGTGGAGACCAACAACCTGGAGGCATTCAAGGCGTATCTGGATGAGGGGGGCGGCGGCATCCGGGACATGGCCAACGTCCACTACAGCTACGACTTTGATTTCGATATCTACACCCAGGACGAGAACGGGGATATCATCAAGTGCGATGTGATGACCCTGATGCAGGACGCCATGTCCGCCATGTACGGCGGGGACTACTCCTCCTATTTCGACCAGATGGGCTCCATGTACTCCGCCATGGACGTGTGGGAGGAGCTGCTGCCCGGCGAGGACGGCGAGCTCATCGCCCCCCAGGTGAAGGCGGACTACGACCTGCTGTACGGCGCGTGGCCGGAAAATTATGACGAGGTCATCCTGTTCGTGGACGGAAACAACGAGATCTCCGATCTGATGTTGTACGCTTTAGGCCTCATGCCCCACGACGACATGGAGGAAGCCATGGTATCCATGTCCAAGGGGGAGGCGGTGGAGATTGGGGAGATGAGCTGGAGTTATGAGGAGCTGTGCGCCCTGGGCTTCAAGCTCATCCTTCCGGCGGAGTACTACCAGCACGATCCGGCTGCCGATACCTATACCGATATGTCCAGGACCGAGGCGGGAATGGACTTCCTCTACCACAGCGACGACACCGGCGTGCCCCTGAAGGTGGCGGGCATCGCCCGTCCCACAGGGGACGGGAACGGCATGGGGGGCCCCATGACCTCCGGCGGCATCGGCTATACCAGCGCCCTCACCCGGTTTGCCATCGAGACCACCGGGGACACCGAAATTCTGCAAAAGCAGCTCAGCGACCCGGACACCGACGTGATCTGCAACCTCCCCTTCCCCAAGGACACCGACGTGGAGCCCACCGACCAGGAAAAGGCGGATGCCGTGACGGAATACCTGTCCGGCCTGTCCGCCGCCGAGAAGGCCGCGGCCTACGTGGACGCGATGGGCCAGCCCTCCCAGGAATACGTGGACGCGGTGGTGTCCCAGCAGATGGAGGGCATGACCCGGGAGACCATCGAGGAGATGATCGTCCAGCAGTACGCGGGCGAGATGGGGGTGGACGGGGACACCGTCCGAGGCTACATCGCCGACATGGGCGATGAGGAGCTGTTCGGCCGGGTGGAGGAGGCCATCGCCCAAGGTGTCAGGGAGCAGTACGCCCAAGGGGTCCAGGCCCAGCTGGGGGCCATGAGCCAGGAGGAGCTGGCCATGCGGCTGGACGGCGGCATAAACCAACCCTCCCCCCTCTCCTCGGCCCTGCCCTTTGAGGACTGGCAGATGGTCTACCTCTATGACAACTATATGCCCCCCACCCGCTCGGACTCCACCTATGAGGACAACCTGGACCTGCTGGGCTACACCCGGCTGGAGGCCCCCTCCGCCATCAGCATCTACGCCACCACCTTCGCCCAGAAGGACCAGATTGCCGATTTGATCCAGGACTACAACGCCGGGGTGGAAAACGAGGACGACGAGATCACCTACACCGACTACGTGGCCCTGCTCATGAGCTCGATTACGGGCATTATCAGCGGCATCAGCTACCTGCTCATCGCCTTCGTGTCCATCTCCCTGGTGGTGTCCTCCATCATGATCGGCATCATCACCAACATCTCCGTGCTGGAGCGCACCAAGGAGATTGGCATACTCCGGGCCGTGGGCGCATCCAAGCGGGACGTGTCCCGGGTGTTCAACGCCGAGACCCTCATCGTGGGCCTGGCGGCGGGTGTGCTGGGCATCCTGGTGAGCGTGGCCGCCACCTTCCCCATCAACGCCATCATCCACAACCTGACGGGGCTGGACGACCTCACCGCCGTGCTGCCCGCCGGGGCGGGGGCCATCCTGGTGGCCATCAGCGTGGCGCTCACCGTGTTCGCCGGACTGGTGCCCTCCCGGGGCGCGGCCAAGAAGGACCCGGTGGAGGCGTTGCGGAGTGAATAAGGGCGCGGCAAAAGGGCGGCGGTCCAGGGACTGCCGCCCTTCCCCCTTGCTTTTTTAAAAATGCGTGATATAATTTCAAGGATATTGAGCAGGATTGGAGAATTTCCCATGGATTACTTTCACCTGTCCGCGGGACAGGATGCCATTGACAAAATCAGCTCCCTGGGGCTGGCCCACCTGGGGGACGGCGTGTACGAGCTGATGGTGCGCTCCTGGCTCTGCCTCCACGGCAAGGCCACCAACGCGGGGCTGCACAGGGCCACCGTCAAATACGTGGCCGCCCCCGCCCAGGCAAAATTGGCCCGCGCCATCCTGCCCCTTTTGAATGAGGAGGAGCAGGCCGTCTACCGCCGGGGGCGCAACAGCCACACCGCAGCCGTCCCCAAAGGGGCCAGCGTGGGGGAATACCATGCCGCCACGGCGCTGGAATCCCTGTTTGGCTGGCTGTATCTGCGGGGGGAGACCGGCAGGCTCAACAAGCTGTTTGACGCCATGATGGAGGAGGCCGACCATGCCCTTTGACTCGTCGTCGCCAGCTTCATATCGTTCAGCCTGCCGCGGGCGGCAGGTCTCACTCATTCTGCGGCTCCTCCTCTCCCCACGAAAGCTGAAGTGCGCTTTCGCGGGGCCCCATTAAGGGCGCTTGCGTGGGCCACAAAATTTGGTTGGGAGGGACAGTGAATCATGCCCTTTGACGCGATATTTATGACGGCTTTAGCCGGGGAGCTGCGGGAGAAGCTCACTGGCGGCAAGGTGGACAAGCTCTACCAGCCCGCCCGAGACGAGGCGGTGCTCCATATGCGGGCGGGTCGGGACAACGTGCGCCTGTTGCTGTCCGCCAGCCCCGCCCATCCCCGGGCGCAGCTCACCCGGGTGCCCCGGGAGAACCCGGAGACGCCCCCCATGTTCTGTATGCTGCTGCGCAAGCACTTCACCGGGGCGCGGCTGCTGGCGCTCACCCAGCCCTCCATGGAGCGGCTGCTGGACTTCCGGTTTGAGGCACTGGACGAGCTGGGCGACCGGGTGGAGCGGCGGCTGGTGCTGGAGTGCATCGGTCGCAAGTCCAACCTCATCATGCTGGACGGCGCGGGCCGGGTCACCGACTGTATGCGTCGGGCCGACGGGGATTTGTCCGTCAAGCGTCCCGTCATGCCGGGGCTGTACTATACCCCTCCCGAGCCCACCGGGCGGCTGGACCCCTCCGCCATGGGCGCGGACGAGCTGCGTGCCTTTGTGCTGGAGGGCGCCCCCCAGGGGGACGGCCAGGACAAGTGGCTGCTGGACACCTTCAACGGCCTGTCCCCCCTCATCGCCCGTGAGCTTGCGTTCCAGGGCGGGGGCAGCCGGGAGGGGCTGGCGGAGCGCTTTGCCCAGCTCATGGGCCGGGTGCGGGACGGGGATTTCATCCCCACCGTGCTCCTCCGCGACGGCAAGCCTATGGACTTCACTTTTATGCCAGTGCTTCAGTACGGCCCCCAGGTGGAATTAAAGCGCTATCCCACCTTCTCCGCCCTGCTGGACGACTTCTACGAGCAGAAGGAAGCCCAGGAGCGGGTGAAGCAGCGGGGGCAGGACTTTATCCGCTCCGTCACCCAGGCCCGGAACCGCACCGCCAAAAAAATCGCCAATCAGGAGGGGGACCTGGCCCGCTCGACGGACCGGGAGAGGCTGCGCCGGTACGGCGACATTATCACCACCAACTTTTACCAGATGAACCGGGGCCAATCTCTCCTCCGGGCCCAGAACTACTACGACCCGGCGGGGAAGGACGTGGACATCCCCCTGGACCCCCTGCTCACCCCCCAGCAGAACGCGGCGAAATATTACAAGGACTACAAGAAGGCCCAGAAGGCGGAGGAGATGCTCACCATCCAGCTGGAGAAAAACCGCCGGGAGCTGGACTATCTGGACAGCGTGCTCCAGATGATTACGCTCTCCGAGGGCGACCGCGACCTGCAGGAGATCCGCCAGGAGCTGATGGACAACGGCTACCTGAAGCAGCACAAGCGGAGGATGACCGCCAAGGGCCGGGTGAAAATTGTCCACGCCAAGCCCATGGAGTTCAAATCCTCTGCGGGGCTGACGATTTTGGTGGGCAAGAACAACAACCAGAACGACCGGCTCACCCTGAAGGACGCGGACAAGCGGGATCTGTGGCTCCACGCCCAGAAGCTCCACGGCTCCCATGTCATCCTGAAAACCTGTGGGGCGGAGCCGGACAAGCAGTCCCTCACCGAGGCGGCCATGCTGGCGGCCTGGTTCTCCCAGGGCCGGGACTCGGGCCAGGTGCCGGTGGACTACACCCCCGTGAAGGCGGTGAAAAAACCCGCGGGGGCCAAGCCCGGTTACGTGATCTACAACACCTACCGCACGGTGTACGTCACCCCCAGCGAGGATCTGGTGCGGCTGCTGCGAGGCGGAACGAAAAGCTGACGGAGGAGAAACATGGCGGAAATCATGCCCAATGAGGAGCTGCGCCGCCGCGCGGCCCAGTTTATTGCCCGGCGCATCCAGTCCCCCGCCCGGGCCTGGCCCCGCTTCGACGGGGATGTGGCGCTGGTGGACGGGGACGGCCCCGACGGCTCGCTGCTGTTCGCCTGCCGCACCGGCCCGTCCATGTCCAGTCCCCTGGGCATCGTCCATGGCGGGGTCACCGCCTCCCTGGTGGACACCTGCATGGGGGTCACCTGCACGGCCCAATCCGGCGGTTTCCCCACCCCTACCGTCACCATGACGGTGAACTACGCCCGCCCCGTCCCCCTGGACGCGGATGTGCTGGTGCGCACCCGCACCGTCCGGGTGGGATACACCTCGGCCCAGCTGTCGGCGGAGGTCGTCCTGGCGGAAAACCCGGAGGAGGTTTTGGTTACCGCCACCGGGGTATACGCAATCAAGCGCTGAAAAGCGCCGCCCTTCAAAGGACCCCGCAGCGCCGCGGGTACAAGGCGTCAAAAGGCCGCACCCTGTGGGTGCGGCCTTTTCCCGTCCATTTACTTTTGCAGCAGCGCCCCGCTCCGGGGCTGCACGGCGATCCAGTTGCCCTGGGAGATAAAAGGTTTATGCTGGTCGGCGCTGACGCCGTCCGCCCGGAGGGTCCACCGTCCGGAGGGCAGCTGGATGGCGTAGTCGTGTTCCGTGGCGTTGTAGGCCACAAACAGGTCCTCCCCGCAAGGCCCGCCCCCCTTCACCTGGAAGGACACCACCCCGTCCCGGTGGACGGTGCGGTCCGTAATCTCCTCCTCCGCTCCGCCCCACAGCCCCGGCAGGGACTTGCGCAGGCGGATCAGCTGCCGGTAGTAGTCCGTCAGCGCCCCGAACCGCCACGCCCGCTGCCAGTCCAGCTTGTTCTCCTCGGGAGAGGACTTGTAGCTGTTGCTATTCCCCAGCTTGGTGCGGCCAAATTCCTCCCCCGCCTGGAGAAAGATGTTCCCCCGGCAGGTAAAGCAGATGAAGGCGGCAAGCCGGTTCTGCTCCAACAGATCTTCCCAGGCGGTCTCGTAATCAGAACCTCCCCCTGCGCACAGCATCAGCTTGTCCCACAGGGTGTAGTTGTCGTGGGCGGACACATAGTTGATGATCTGGGTGCTGGACCGGGGCTTAAAGTCCCCCTCGCCCCCCATCCAGCCCGTGGCGGCGGCCAGCACCGTCTCCCCCAGCCCCATGCCGCCGTTGACGAAACCGGGCTGTTCCCCATGAAAGCAGTCCCCCTTGATGGCGTCCCGGGTGGTGTCGCAGAAAAACGCGACGCCGGAGTCCAGCTTTGCGGCGTTGGCTTTCAGCGCGGGGATGGTTCCCGGCTCCATGGGGGAGTCCTGCGCCCGCCAGGGCTCGCCGTACACCAGCTTTTCTCCCGTGCCGAACTGGGCGTCCAGCGCCCAGCGGATGCGGTTCATCAGTTCTACCGTGAGCAGGCCCATCAGATCGAACCGGAAGCCGTCCACGTGGTACTCACGGGCCCAGTACAGCACCGAATTCAGAATATACTCGTCTGCCATGGCCCGTCCGGCGGCGATGTCGTTACCGCAGCCCGAGCCGTTGGACAGCGTCCCGTCCGCCCACCGGCGGTAGTAATACCCTGGCGCGGACCGCTCCAGCCAGGAGTCGGAGACATGGGTGTGGTTGTACACCACGTCCATCACCACCCGCATCCCGTTTTGGTGGAGGGCCTGGATCATCTCCTTGCACTCACGGATGCGCACGGTTCCGTCTGTCGGGTCGGTGGCATAGCTGCCCTCGGGCACGTTGCAGTTCATGGGGTCGTAGCCCCAGTTGAACTGCCTTTCATCCCCGCCCTCCTCCACAGAGGCGAAATCGAAGATGGGCAGCAGTTGGACATGGGTCACCCCCAGCCCCCGCAGATGCTCCATACACGCCGGGAGCCGCCCCTCCCTGTCCCGCCAGGAGAAGGCCTTGAACTTTCCCCGGTATTGGGCGGGCACGCCGCTGTCCGGGTCGTGAGAGAAGTCCTTTACATGGAGCTCATAGATGATCTGGCAGGGCTGGAGGGGGGGCGTCCGCTCCTCCTCCCAGCCCTCCGGGTTGGTGCGGGACAGATCCGCCGCCATGCTCCGCGTCCCGTTTTGGCCGCAGGCCACGGCATAGGGGTCGGCGGTGCGGGCCGTCCTGCCCCGGACCGTCACCTCATAGTCGTAATACACTCCGTGGAGATCCCCCTCTACCGCCGCGGACCACACGCCCCGCTCCCCTGGCGTCAGCGCCCGGTGGTCGTGGACCTCCGCTCCCGTCCCGTCCCGGTACAGGAACAGCTCCACCCGCTCCGCCTCCGGGCTCCACAGCTTGAATACCGTCCGCTCCGGCGTGCACGCGGCCCCCAGGGCGCCGTCATAGGCATACCGGCGGTCAAATTCCCGGTCGTACCTTGAATTATTCCAGTTCTCCACACAAATTCCCCATCCAGTCGATCTCGTCCCCGCCGTGGCGGAGGCGGCACGCCGCAAACTGAAGCAGCTTTTTTACTATATTTGTTTTTTCCCCCGCTGTCAACAGAAAATACCAGACTTCCGTTCCAAAAAAGGAGAAATCCCCGGCCCGGGCCGCGCTCTACCCAAGCCGGAGATTTTTTCATCACGTCGGCCCTATTCCGAAAGCAGGCCTCCCAGGAAGTCGGATACCGCCGTCCAGTACAACTCCCCGTCCGTCCCCACCGCCGTGGCGTGGCCCGCCCCGGGGACCCACAGGAACCGCTTGGGGCACCGGGCCGCCTGATACAGCTTCCCCATCATGGACGCGGGGACAAAGTCGTCCTCCACGCCGTGGATGAACAGGGTGGGGGTTTCGGACTGCTTTACCGCCTCGATGGGGGCGGCGTCCCGCAGATCATACCCCGCCCGGCGCAGGGTAGTCCGCCGCAGGGCGGAGAACAGCAGCCCCACCGGCAGGGGGAAGGGGGGACGGCCCTCCCACCGGGAGAGGAGATAGCGGACCTCCCCCTCGATGGTGGTGTAGGAGCAGTCGGAGACGGCGGCCCTCACCTGCCGGGGCATGGCCCCGCCGGTGGCCATGAGCACGGTGGCCGCCCCCATGGACACGCCGTGGAGCACCACCTCCGCCTCCGGATCACGGCGGATGATATAGTTGACCCAGCCCACCAGATCCAGCCGCTCGTCATAGCCCCAGCCCACATAGTCCCCCGCGCTCCTGCCGTGGCCCCGCTGATCCGGAAGGAGCACGTTCCACCCCCGCTCATGATACCACCTGGCGATGGCGCCCATGGACTCGTAGGTATCGTAATATCCGTGGACGCACACGGCCCACCGATGGCTTTCCGGCTGGCCGGGAACCACCGCCGCCCACAAGGCCAGCCCGTCGGCGGAGCGAATGGCGGCCTCCCGGAAGCCCTCCCGCCGTCTGGCCCAGGCCCTTCCCTCCGCCTGAATGGGATTGGCCTCCGGCTTGTCCGGGTCCCGCGCCAGGGGAACCATACACTGGCTGTATAGAAAATTGCCCAGGGCCTTCCAGCCCCCCGCCGCCCCGGCCCCCGCCGCAACCAGCCCCAGCAGTCCAACCGTGGTCTTTTTCTTCATCCCGGTCACCCCGTTTCGCTTTTCTCCCTCGTACTCCCGGCAAACTCCGCCCGTCAACGTCCAAGGTGTAAATCCTTTGCGCCCCCTGCTGTTCCGTCCGGCGGCGTGCAACGTTCCCCAGATATAGTGTCCCTTTTTCCGGTCTTTCTCATAAAAGTTTCGGAAAAAAACCATCCGACAGCCCTTGACTTTCCGCCGGCGTCGTGGTATCGTAAGGAGCGAAATAAAACAACTGTTTCATATTTGGAAAGGGGGTTCGAAAACGTGCCTTTTGCCGAACGACCTCCCCCGCCAGGGGCCAAAGCTGCTCTGATGGGGCCCCCGCGAAAGCGCCTTTCCGCTTTCGTGGGGAGAGGAGGGGCAGCGGAGTGAACGCAGCCTGACTTTAAAAAAGTCGGGGCAAGCGATACACAACTTGCCCCGACGTGGTGGAGGAGGATGGATTCGAACCATCGAAGGCAAAGCCAGCAGATTTACAGTCTGTCCCCTTTGGCCACTTGGGTACTCCTCCGTATTCAATTGGGCGGAAGAAGGTGGAGCTGGTGGACGGATTCGAACCCCCGACCTGCTGATTACAAATCAGCTGCTCTACCAGCTGAGCTACACCAGCACAGCAGCTTCCGCATTCACAACGATGCTTATTATAGCAGCAGGAGGTGAGCTTGTCAACTATTTTTCACAAAAGAAGCAAAATTTTTGAGGAGGGGGAGCGGATACGTCAACGATGAATTTCCAGCCGCTGCGTCAGGCGCGGTGCGCCCTGTGCCGGGGGGAGCTGTACCCCGGGGATCCCTATTTCGAGCTGGACGGCCGCGCTGTGTGCGAGGACTGCCTGGGCCGTTACGCAAAGCGGTACTTCGCCCCGCAGCTGCGCCGGGTGGGAACCGGGCGGCCGGGGGCCCTGATCTGCAGTGAAATGAGACAAATGGGAAAAAGAGGGACTATGACACTGTACGAATTATCTTTGGAATACGCCCAGACCGCGGCGAATCTGCGCCGCCGCATCGTGGAGCTGGAGCGCGCCGGCCAGGAGGCGGCCAGCGACCAGCTCCGGCTCCAGCTGGAGGGCCGGGCCCGCCCCCTGCGCTCCATGTACCGGGACGTGCGGGCGGTGGCCCGCCGCCTGGAGCATTACTACGACAAATACGAGCCCCGGCGTCCCGGCGCCCCGGCCGACCACAGAAGGAGGACTTGAGCATATGCATACCGTCTCATATGACAACACCTTCGGTATGGTGGACCTGTCGGTCTACACCCAGCTGATGGCGGAGGACAACAGGGATCAGGTCAACCGCCTGAAGCGCAACCTGACCCACGCCCTGCGCCAGGACGTCACCCGGCGCCAGCGGGAGTACATGGTCCTCTATTACGGCCAGGGGATGAGCATGGAGGCCATCGCACAGCAATGCGGGGTAAACAAATCCACCGTCTCCCGGACGCTAAAGCGGGGCCGCCAGCGGCTATACCGCTGCCTGCGCTACGGCGCGGCCAACCTGCTGGAGCAGGCGGAAAGTTAGCGTTTTTCACAATTGTAAACCGACCCGGTCTGTGATATCATAGGTCATGTTGCGGCATCCTGCGGGAGCTGTGACCAATATTATGGAGCTGAGGTCACAACATGAGATATCAAGGGGTATTTTTCGACTTCGACTACACGCTGGGGGACTCCACCCCCGGCATCGCGGAGGGCTATCGGCTGGGCTTCGCCGCCCTGGGGCTGGAGCCGCCCCCGGTGGAACGGGTGCGCGCCACTGTGGGCATGACCCTCCAGGATGGTTACGCCTTCCTCACCGGCGACCACGACCGGTCGCGGCAGGAGATGTTTTTCCACACCTTTCAGCACTCCGTGGGGGTGAAGGCCCAGGGGGAGAACCGAAGGCTGATGATTGAGGGCACCCAGCTCTTCCCCGGCGCGGTGGAGTTGCTGGGGGCGCTGAAGGGCGCCGGGGTGCGCACGGCCATCGTCTCCACCAAGCCGGGGCCCACCATACGAGGCATCTTCCAGCACCAGGGCCATCTGGAGCTGCTGGACCTGGTGCTGGGCGGGGACGAGGTCCAGCGCTCCAAGCCCGACCCGGAGGGGCTGCGGCTGGCCCTGGAGAAGCTGGGGCTGCGCTCAGAGCAGGTGCTGTTCTGCGGGGACACCGTCATCGACGCCGCCACTGCCCAGGCGGGGGGTTGCGCCTTCTGCGCGGTGCTCAACGGCACCACCCTGGCCCCCGCCTTCGACCGCTTTCCCCATGTACATATCTCGGAGGACCTGCACGACCTGAAAACCTGGCTCAAGGTGTAAAACACGCCCCCCGGCCTGTGCCGGGGGGCGTCCATTTTTACTGCGCCGGGGAGGGCTCCGCCGAGGGGGCGACGGAGGCATCCAGGAGGGGCCCGACGGGGTCGCTTGCGCTGAAGGTCACGGTCACGGCGTACACGTGCTCGTAGCCGTGCTTGGCATACTCCCGGGGCATCCCGAAATAGTCCACATCGTAGGAGCGGATCTCATTTTTCGTGGTGGCTATCTGGACGGTCAGGGGGATCTCCTGATCCAGCTCAATCGCCGTGCTCCCGCTCAGGGCGGAGGTGGCAAAGGTCATGCCGGATACATCGTCCCCCGGCTCAATCTGCACGGAGGCGGAGTAGTTCGCCTCCTTCGTCTGGACCGCCAGCCGCACCCCCTCCGTCATTCTTCCAAAGGTGAGGGCAATCCTGCCGTTCCCTTCCAAAAGCCCGATGCCACCGCCGCCCGGCAAATGGCTCCACTCCCCATTCTCCAGCTCGTAAATATTGAGCTCAAGGTACTTTGCCCCCTCCGCCCGGAACTCAAAAATGTGGTAGTCCTCCATGCCCAGGGCCAGCAGATCAGCCAGATTTTGCTCCTCCTCAGAGAGCTGGGCGGGTTGGATGGTCATGGCCCCGCCCCTGTCCTTCTCCTCCTTCGCCCCACAGCCGCACAGGGCCATCATCAGCGCCGCCAGCGCCAGGGCGGCAATTTGCCTCATCCGCATAACATACCTCCGTCACAGGGGAAATTTGTCGTCTCGCGGATATTATATCACAGTTTTCAGCCCCTGCCAATGGGACGAGGCAATTTTTCCTCTCCTGCGGCAGAGGGAACGCTTTCGCCTGTGCGCACAGGCTCCACAACGGGCAGCGGCCCCTCGGAAGCCGCGCGGCGCAGCGCCCGCCCCGCCCCCAGCACGATCCCCGTGGCGAGAAGCACCAGATAGCAGCTCATGGTGCGGGTTAGGATCATGGCGGGGGCCACCAGCGTCTCGCCATAGATGAGCAGGAAGCCCCGGAGGAACACGTTCTCCGCCGCCCCGGCGGAGCCGGGCAGAGGCAGGTAGCCCACGGCGATGGAGCACAGCGCCTGGAGCGCCATGATCTCCCACAGGGAGAAGCCGGACAGACCGAAGGCCCGGTAGACCACATAGGGAATCGCGTAGGAGCAGCCCAGCTGCGCCATGCTCAGCCCCACCACCTGAGCCAGCAGCCCGGGGGCGCGGCGGATGAGCTGGGCGCCCCGGTGATATTCCGCCAAATGCTCATCCGCCCGCCGCTCCAGCCCCGCCCGGTCCAGCCCGGGCCATACCCGCGCCCCCAGGGCAATGCAGCCATACAGCAGCCTTTTGGCCGGACCCGGGAGAAAGAGGAACAGGAACATAGCCGCGTCCAGCAGGGTGAAAACGGCCAGCCCCAGCCCCAGCAGCAGCCCCACCTTGCCCCCCAGCCGCTCCGTGAGCCCACCGGCGGCAACCAGCGCCGCGATCCCCCACGCCATAGCCGCGGTATTGTAGCCGATGGTCACCAGCAGCATATCCAGCGCGCCGGAGGCGGCGGGGACGCCGTCCTTTTTCATGGCCACCACCTGGGCGGGCTGGCCGCCGGTGGCGGAGGGGGTGATGGTGCTGAAGAAAAACCCCGTGCTGGAGTAATACGCGCACCGCCGGAAGGGCTGGGGACAGCCCAGCGCCCGGAGAATGGCATGGGTGGCCTTGGCCTCGCAACACAGGAACGCCGCCATCAGCGGCAGGCCCAGCAGCAGCACCCGCCAGTCCGCGCTGAGCAGCGCCCTGCCCAGCTGCCCGGGGGTCTGCTCCCGGAGGATGGTGTACACCGTCCACGCCAGCAGGGCCAGCACGGCCCCCAGGCATATGGTATGTTTGACCTTGTTCTTCATGGGTTTTCCACCTCAGACATTCCCGCGGCCGCCAGCTCCCGCACCACCATGCACACCGCCGAGCGCATCAGCTCCGACGCCGCCTCGTCCATGGCCCGCTCCATGGCGGCCAGCCCCTCGTCGTCATAGATGGTGCCGCGGATGGCGGCCAGGCAGGCGCTCTCCTCCTTGGCCGCGATGCGGGCCATGCCCCGGCGCACCAGGAACCCGGCGTTCTCCTGCTCCTGCTTCAAAAAGGGCTGCCACGCCAGAATGGGCAGGCGGGCCGCGATGGCCTCGAAGCAGGTGATGCCCCCCGGCTTGGACAGCATCAGATTGGCCCGGGCCATGTACTTGTCCACCTCGGTGGTGAAGGGCACCGCCTCGATGTTCTCATACCGCCCGTCCAGCCGCCGGAACAGCTTCTCGTTCCGGCCGGTGAGGATGGTGACGTGCACACCCGGAAGGGCGTTCAGCGCCCGGTAGAACCCGTCGCCCCGGGGCATAAGCCCCAGCCCGCCCCCCATGATGAGCAGCTCCCGCCGCCGGGCCCCATTCCGGCGGGCGGGCCGGAAGCGTCCGCTCACCGGAATGCCGGATACCACGATGGTATCCGCCGCCACGCCCTTGGCGATGAAGCCCTGCCGGACGGATTCGTCCGCCACCAGATAGCAGCCGGTGCCCGGGTGAATCCACTCGCTGTGGCAGGTGACGTCGGTGACGCAGGTCACCAGCGGCGTCCGCGGCCGCGCGTACCGGTTGTATTGGGCCACGGCGGCGGAGCACACCGGGTGGGTGGACACCACCACGTCGGGCCCCTCCTCGTCCAGCAGCCGCCCCAGCCCCTCCAGCAGAATATCCCCCCGGCCGTCCCCGGATTCGTCGGCGGTGAGGTCATGGTACAGGTTATAGAACACCCCGGCGTAGGTCACCAGCAGGTTGAACCCCCGGTACATGGCCGGGGCCCGCTCAGGCAGGGCATATTCAAACAGATCGACGACATCGGCGCGGTGGCCGTCCTGGCTCAGCTGCTCCTGCAGCGCCCGGGCGGCGGACAGATGGCCCATGCCGAACTTTCCAGTCAAAATCAAAATTTTCATGCGGCTCACCCCTTTTGACAAAGACGATGATAGCATAAAAATCTTTTGATTCCAGTGGCGCGCAATTTAAGATTGTATTAAGGAATATGGTACAGTCTTATAAGGCCCCCCAGGCGCGCAAAAAGCAAGCGCCCCATAGCGGGGCCCTTGCTTTTTGTCGAAATCCGTGCTATACTCCTCTTAACCCCCATCGGGGGCC
>X363_Desmarests_Spiny_Pocket_Mouse__coassemble_627_pt1 | contig 19282 bp, 19 predicted proteins | sample X363_Desmarests_Spiny_Pocket_Mouse__metabat2_low_PE_031 | metagenome-assembled genome bin X363_Desmarests_Spiny_Pocket_Mouse | reverse complement strand
CGGATGTTTCACGTGAAACATCCGGCTTTGTCATGCCGGACCAATGGAGTCCGGGTCGTCCCCGGTGAAGTAGACGCCCCGCTGGGCGCACAGCGCCCGGGCCAGGGCGGCGCCCTTCTCGTCCAGGCCGTGGTCGTCGATGACGACGGCCCCCCGCCACAGCCCGGTGCGCCGCAGCCACAGCAGGGCCTTGACGGTCTGTTCCAGGCCCTCGCCGTCCCCCCGGGCCTCTATCACCGCCCGCACCGGCTCCACGCCGGGCAGCAGCAGCCAGCCCATGGCCAGCCACCCCAGGCACACCAGCCCGAAGGCCGCCAGCAGCACCGCCAGAAGCTGTAAAAAGGACCACATATCCGCCGCCTCCTTTTCAAACTGAGGCATACTATGGCGGCGGGAGCGTTTTGGTTACCGGTTAAAGCGGGCCAGTTGGGCGGCGTCCCCCTCCAGATGGATGGCGGAATAGCAGCCATGGCGGAAGGACCACTCCCGCTGGAGCAGCTGCTTTTCGTCCACCAGCCCCAGATAAAACAGGATCAGGGACAGTGAGCCGTTGTGGGCCACCACCAGGGCGTCCTCCCCCCGGTCCAGAAGCGCGTCCACGCAGCCCGCCACCCGCCGCAGCATCTGGGAGGGGGACTCGCCGCCGGGGGGCGTGGTGTGGAACCAGTCACCCAGGAGCTGGCCGATCCGGTCGCCGAAGCGGGCCTCCGCCGCGCCCCAGCTCAGCCCCTCCAGCTCGCCCATGTTCTGCTCCCGCAGGGCGGGGCAGGGCTCGGGGGCGATAGGCCGGCCCTGGGTGCAGGTTAAGGCGGTGTCCCAGGCCCGGGCGAGGGGGCTGGACAGGCAGCGGGCGAACGTCACCTCCCGGAGCTTGTCCGCCGCCTGTTGCGCCTGCTCCCGGCCCAGCTGGGTAAGGGGATAGTCCCGGACGCCGAAAAACAGCTGCCGCTCGTTGCCGGTGGACTGGCCGTGGCGCACCAGATAGAGATACATAAAAATTCCTCCCCCTGCGCGGCTATCCTCGCGCTTCTAAATCAGGCTGACAACCCCATAGGACAGGATGCTGATGGCCATGCCCGCGATGAGCACACCCAGAATGACGGAGGGAAGGGCCTTTCGCAGGGGCATATCCAGGAACGCCGCCGCCAGCGAGCCCGTCCACGCCCCCGTCCCCGGCAGGGGGATGGCCACGAACAGCATCAGCCCCAGGTATTTGTACCTGGTCACCCGCTGGCCCTTGAGGTGGGCCTTGCGCTCCAGCTTGTCCACCAGGCTGTTCAGCCGGGGCAGCCTCCGGCGCATCCACTGGAAAATGCGCCGGATGTAGACGATGATGAAGGGCACGGGGATCAGATTGCCAATGACGGCGGCCAGGAACGCCGCCCACACCGGCAGTCCGGCGGCCACCCCGAAGGGGATGCCCCCCCGCAGCTCCACCACCGGGATCATGGACACCAGCACGGTGAGGGTGAATTCCCCCATCATGGTTTCCGTCAGCCACTGCATCAGTTCCATGGAATATCAGCTCGTTTCTAAAACGGTTTTCAAATATTTGCCGGTGTAGCTCTCCGGATGGCGGGCCACCTCCTCGGGGGTGCCGGTGCACACCACCGTTCCGCCGCCGGAGCCCCCTTCCGGGCCCAGGTCGATAAGGTAGTCCGCCGTCTTGATCACGTCCAGGTTGTGCTCGATCACCACCACCGTGTTCCCCTTGTCCACGAACCGCTGCAAAACGTTTACCAGCTGGTGCACGTCGGCGGTGTGCAGGCCGGTGGTGGGCTCGTCCAGGATGTAGATGGTGGAGCCGGTGGACTGCTTGGAAAGCTCTGTGGCCAGCTTCACCCGCTGGGCCTCGCCGCCGGACAGGGTGGTGGAGGGCTGGCCCAGCTTCACGTAGCCCAGGCCCACCTCCTTCAGGGTTTTCACCCGGTTATAGAGCCGGGGCAGGTTCTCGAAGAAGGGCAGGGCTTCCTCCACCGTCATCTCCAGCACCTCGTGGATATTTTTGCCCTTGTAGCGCACCTCCAGCGTCTCCCGGTTGTACCGCTTGCCCTTGCATACCTCGCAGGGGACATAGATGTCGGGCAGGAAGTGCATCTCAATTTTCAGCAGGCCGTCGCCGGAGCAGGCCTCGCACCTCCCCCCCCGGACGTTGAAGGAGAACCGGCCGGGACCGTAGCCCCGTGCCTTGGCGTCCGGGGTGGAGGCGAACAGCTCCCGGATATCGTTAAAGAGCCCGGTGTAGGTGGCGGGGTTGGAGCGGGGGGTGCGCCCGATGGGGGACTGGTCGATGGCGATGACCTTGTCCAGATACTCCACGCCCTCCATGCCGTCGTGTTTGCCGGGGCGGGCCTTGGTGCGGTTGAGCTCCGCCCCCAGCCGCTTATAGAGAATTTCGTTCACCAGGGAGGACTTACCCGAGCCGGACACCCCGGTGACGGCGATAAACGTCCCCAGGGGGAAGGACACGTCGATGTGCCGCAGGTTGTTTTCCGCCGCGCCGCGCACAGTGAGCATATGGCCGCTGCCGGCCCTGCGCTGGGTGGGGACGGGCACCTTCTTCCGCCCCGCCAGGTAGTCCCCGGTGATGGAGCCGGGGGTGTTCATCACCTCTTCGGCGGTGCCGCAGGCCACCACCTGGCCCCCGTGCACCCCCGCGCCGGGGCCGATGTCCACGATGTAGTCGGCGGCGCGCATGGTGTCCTCGTCGTGCTCCACCACAATCAGAGTATTCCCCAGATCCCGGAGATGCTTCAGGGTGTCCAGCAGCAGGTCATTGTCCCGCTGGTGCAGGCCGATGGAGGGCTCGTCCAGGATATACAGCACCCCCATCAGCGACGAGCCGATCTGGGTGGCCAGCCGGATGCGCTGGCTCTCGCCGCCGGACAGGGTGCCCGCCTGCCGGGTGAGGGTCAGGTACTGCAAGCCCACCGACTTCAAAAAGCCCAGCCGGGAGCGGATTTCCTTCAAAATTTGGTCGGCGATCATGGACTGGGTTTCGGTGAGGGTGATGGTGTCCAGAAACGCCAGGGCCTCGTCCACCGGCTTCTCGCAGAAGGCGTGGATGGAGCTGCCCCCCACGGTGACGGCCAGGGCCTCCCGCTTGAGCCGCCTGCCTTGGCAGTCGGGGCAGGGGCACTCGCTCATGCACTCTTCAATTTCCCGCTTCATGGCGTCGGACTGGGTCTCGCGGTAACGGCGCTCCAGGTTATTCACGATGCCCTCGAAGGGCTGGTACAGGGTGCCCTTGCCCCTCGGCTGGTCGTAGTTCAGGGTGAGCTTTTCCCCGCGGGTGCCGTATAGGATGACGTCCATCACCTCGCCGGACAGCTTTTCCACCGGGTCGGTGAGCTTGAACTTGTACTTTTTCGCCAGGGCGTCAAAGTACATCCGGGAGATGCCGTCGGACTTGATGTGGTTCCAGCCGGAGGCGGTGATGGCCCCCTCCAAAATGGACAGGGAGCGGTTGGGGATGATGCGATCCGGGTCGATTTTCATCTGGCTGCCCAGGCCGGTGCAGGCGGGGCAGGCCCCGAAGGGGTTGTTGAAGGAGAACATCCGGGGGGACAGCTCCTCGATGGACACGCCGCAGTCCTCACAGGCGTAGTTCTGGGAGAAGGTGATGTCCCGTTCCTCCTCCCCCAGCACGTTGATGATGACGATGCCGCCGGACAGGTTGGAGGCGGTCTCCACGCTGTCGGTGAGCCGCCTCGCCACGTCCTCCCGGATGACCAGCCGGTCCACCACGATCTCGATGGAGTGCTTTTTGTTCTTGTCCAGCTTGATCTCCTCGGTGAGGTCGTACAGGGAGCCGTCGGCGCGGACGCGGACGTAGCCGGACTTCCGGGCGTCCTCAAAGATTTTGGCGTGCTCGCCCTTCTTGCCCCGGATCACCGGGGCCAGCACCTGAATCCGGGTGGCCTCGGGCAGGGTCATCACCTGGTCGATGATCTGGTCGATGGGCTGCTGCTTGATCTCCTTGCCGCAGTTGGGGCAGTGGGGGGTGCCGACGCGCGCCCACAGCAGGCGCAGGTAGTCGTAAATCTCCGTCACCGTGCCCACGGTGGAGCGGGGGTTCTTGCTGGTGGTCTTCTGGTCGATGGAGATGGCGGGGGACAGGCCCTCGATGTAATCCACGTCGGGCTTCTCCATCTGTCCCAGGAACATCCGGGCGTAGGAGCTCAAAGACTCCACATACCGCCGCTGGCCCTCGGCGTACAGCGTCTCGAAGGCCAGGGAGGATTTGCCCGAGCCGGACAGCCCGGTGAGCACCACCAGCTTGTCCCGTGGGATCTCCACGTCGATGTTTTTCAGATTGTTTTCCCGCGCGCCTTTGATGACGATCTTGTCCTGCATGGGTGTTTCTCCTTCGTCTCTGTTGGATTTGGGCCCGAGTGATAGGATACTGGAACAAATTTTTAATGTCAAGCCCGCTTTTGGGGGATTTTCTGGAAGACCGAACAAATCGCGCCAGGCTTAACCTCCGCCCGCCAGCTCCTTCTGGACGTACTTGGGCAGCTTGGACACAATGAGCTCATAGGACATATCGCACAAAACCTTCAATACCGTGTCAGGCAGCTCCCCGTCCAGCAGGGCGGCGATCCACAGCTTTTTGTCGCAGTAGAAGCCGGGTAAAATCTCCGGGTACTGTGCCCGGAACGCCTCGGCCAGCCGGGGGTCGCACTTCAGATTCACCAGGTCATGGTCGTTGTACCGCTCGTCCTTCATCCCCCGAGGGGAGCACACGGCGGCGAACAGCTTGCCCCGCACCATATAGCGGTGCCAGCCCCATTCCAGCTTATAGTCCTTCTCCGCGCCCGGTTTTTCCAGCAGGTATTCGTCCAGCCATTGGTATTTCATGGGTTTGACCTCCTCATTCTTCCAGTCCGGCGATGTAACGCAGGGCCCCATCCCGCAGCAGGGCGATATTCGTTTCGTCCAGCGCCGTATCCTTTGCCGTGTGGATGCGATCCATGTAGTAGCCGATGATGGGCTTATGCTTCAGGGCGCACACCCCCGCGCCCTTCTTGAAGCTGGCGTTGTCCGAGGGGTAGAAGCCGAAACCCCGCACCAGCTGCACGTCCTTGCCGCCTGTGGGGAGGAAGGCGGCCTCGATCCGCCCCATGGTCTCCCCGTCTTTTTTCAGCTTCCGCCGGGGGAAGAACTGGATGGAGTCCCCGTCGCCCACGCAGTCGAAGTTGATGACGGGGGTGCTTTTCTTCACATTTTTGTGCCGCTTGGCGAAGGCGGCGGAGCCGAACATCCCCTTCTCCTCGTTGTCGAAGAACACGAAGCACACCTTGTCCCGCCGCTGGGGGGGCAGGACCAGGGCGGTCTCCACCAGGGTGAGCACGCCGCTGGTATTGTCGTTGGCGGTGTGCCGGTTGGCGGGGCCGTCGATGATCCACCACATGAAAAACGCGCAGATCACCAGGGAGGACAGGGGGCCCAGCCACCAGGCCACGGCCTCCGGGGCAAAGGCGAAAATGCACCCGCTCACCACCCCTACCAGCAGGAACAGGGGCAGCACGATGAGCAGCTGGTAGAGCAGGTAGAACAGGAAATTGCGGGGTGTGATGAAGTTGGGTATGGGCAGCACCGCCTGGGTGTCGTAGTGGGCGGTGAACAGGACTTGGGCCCTGTCCGGGTCGCCCACGACGACGTTGCGGGCGGCAAAGCCCTCCTCCACCGTTGGGGTGTAGCCCGCCGCTTCCAGCTCCCCGCACAGCCAGGCGCGGAAGGCCTCCTTTTGTTTGCGGGACTTGCGCACCTGCATCCCGGCCAGGATCTTGTTGGATTGATCTGTCATCTCTCTATCCCTCCACAATCAGATCGGCGGTTGACGCGCCCGCCAGGACCAACAAATCGGCGGGCTTTATCTCCACCTGGAAGCCAACCTTCCCGGCGGACACGCAGATGGTCTCCTGCTCCAGGCAGCTCTGGTGGAACAGGGTGGGGAACCGCTTTTTCATCCCCACCGGGGAGCAGCCCCCGTGGACGTACCCAGTCAGGGGCAGCAGCTCCCGGGCGGGCAGCATGGCCACGGACTTCTCCCCCACGGCTTTCGCCGCTTTTTTCAAATCCAGCGTGTCCGCCACCGGAATGTCGAACACGTAATACCCGCCGGAGGCCCCCTTTGCCACCAGGGTTTTGAACACCACCGCCGGGTCCTGGCCCAGCGCTTGGGCCACGCTCACCCCGTCGGGGGCCTCGTCCCCCACCGGGTAGGCGTGGGGGGTATAGGGCACCTTTTTCTGGTCCAGAATGCGCATCACGTTGGTTTTTTCGCCTTTTTGTTTGGGCATATGGTTCACCTATTCTCTGCGGTCGGAGCGGCCTAAAAGATAATCGGCGGAGACATTAAAATAATCCGCTAAAAATGCCAATGTGGTGGTTGGGATGTTGACCTTGCCATACTCTATTTTTTGATAATGACTTGGGGTACATCCCAAAAGCTCTGCCATCCCTTTTTGGGTCAACCCGTTCTGTTCCCGCAATCCACGAATTCGTTCTGCCATTGTTTGTAAAATTTCCATGCTGCACCCCTTGACACATTATTATATTGCGTGTATAATATCCTTGCAACACATCATTAAATAATGTGTTCGGGAGGGATATCAAAATGCACTCCTTTTATGAATGGCTCTATGAAAATTATGCAAAGCCCCGCCTGTCCCATTTTCCGCTCTCATCTGTCTACTGTGCGCAGTGGGAAGAATGGCAGGCCGTGGAGGAAAACCTGTCCCGGCATGACCGCTTATTGGCCTGCGACTTGATGAACACCATCAAAAACGATTGGGGGACGCTGGCGTTTGCCTGCGGCGTTCAGTTTGGGCTTTCCCTTGCCGCAGATTTTAAGAAGCAGGTGCGGTAGGCTATTTCCCGTCCCCCCGCAGCTTGATAATCTGATCCCGCAGCGCCGCCGCCACCTCGAACTCCAGCATTTTCGCCGCCTCCTTCATCTGCTTCTCCAGGCCGGCGATGGCCTCCATCCGCTGGAGCTTGGTCATCTGGGAGATGGACCTGTCGTTATAGTCCGGCTTGTCGTCGCCGGAGAGCACCATCAGATCCCGCACCGATTTTTTCACCGTCTTGGGCACGATGCCGTGGGCTTTATTGAAGGAATCCTGGATGGAACGGCGGCGCTCCGTCTCGTCCATGGCCCGCCGCATAGACGGGGTGATGGTGTCGGCGTACAAAATCACGATGCCGTCGGCGTTCCGGGCCGCCCGGCCGATGGTCTGGATGAGGGAGGTTTCCGAGCGCAAAAAGCCCTCCTTATCCGCGTCCAGAATGGCCACCAGACTGACCTCCGGCAGGTCCAGGCCCTCCCGGAGCAGGTTGATGCCCACCAGCACGTCAAACTCCCCCAGGCGCAGGTCCCGGATGATTTCCATGCGCTCGATGGTGTCGATGTCGTGGTGCATATACCGCACCCGGATGCCCGCGTTTTTCAGGTAGTCGGTGAGGCTCTCCGCCATCTTCTTGGTGAGGGTGGTGACCAGCACCCGCTCGTCCCTGGCTGTTCTCTCGGTGATCTCGCTGATGAGGTCGTCGATCTGCCCCTCCACCGGGCGCACCTCCACCCTGGGGTCCAGCAGCCCTGTGGGCCGGATCACCTGTTCCACGATCTGCCCGGACCGCTCCCGCTCGTACTCGCCGGGGGTGGCGGAGACGTACACCACCTGGTTGAGCCGCTTTTCAAACTCCTCGAACTTCAGCGGCCGGTTGTCGAAAGCGCAGGGCAGGCGGAAGCCGTACTCCACCAGGGTGGTTTTCCGGGCCCGGTCGCCGTTGAACATGGCCCGCACCTGGGGAAGGGTGGCGTGGCTCTCGTCGATGAAGAGCACGAAATCCTTCGGGAAGTAGTCCAGCAGGGTGTGGGGCGGCGAGCCCACCGGCCGGCCCTCGATCACCCGGGAGTAGTTCTCAATGCCGGAGCAGTAGCCCAGCTCCTGCATCATCTCCACGTCGTACATGGTGCGCTGCTTGATGCGCTGGGCCTCGATGAGCTTGTTTTCCCTCTCGAAGAAGGCCACCCGCTCCTCCATCTCCTTGTAGATATGCTGGATGGCGGCGTCCATCTTCTCCTTGGGGGTGACATAGTGGGTGGCGGGCCAGACGGGGATGTTGTTCAGCCGCCGGATGGGGGCGCCTGTCACCACGTTGACCTCGCTGAGCCGGTCGATCTCATCCCCGAAGAACTCCACCCGGACGGCGGTGTCCTTCCAGTAGGCGGGCCAGATCTCCACCGTGTCCCCCCGCACCCGGAACATATTGCGCTCGAAGGCGATGTCGTTGCGCTCGTAGCGGATGGACACCAGCTTTTTCAGCAGCTCCTCGATCTTCATCACCGCCCCCACCCGCAGGGCCACCATCATCTTGCCGTAATCCTCCGGCTCGCCCAGGCCGTAGATGCAGGACACGGAGGACACCACGATCACGTCCCGCCGCTCCAGCAGGGAGGCGGTGGCGGACAGCCGCAGCCGGTCGATCTCCTCGTTAATGGAGGAGTCCTTTTCAATAAAGGTGTCGGTGTGGGGGATATAGGCCTCCGGCTGGTAGTAGTCGTAGTAGGACACGAAGTACTCCACCGCGTTGTTGGGGAAAAATTCCCGGAACTCGGCGCACAGCTGGGCGGCCAGGGTCTTGTTGTGGGCCAGCACCAGGGTGGGGCGCTGCACCGCCTCGATGACCTTTGCCATGGTGTAGGTCTTGCCTGAGCCGGTGACGCCCAAAAGGGTCTGCTCGTCCAGGCCGTTTTCGATGCCCGCCGCCAGGGCGGCGATGGCCTCCGGCTGGTCGCCGGAAGGGGTGTATTCCGATACTACTTCAAACTTAGGCATAGCGCACCTCCCGGAACAGGTCAACAGCCTGTTCCTAGTATAGAACGAACGTTTTAATATGTCAACCCTATTTTCGTAAAAATAGAACGTACAAATTGAGCATACTATTATATCATAGAGTGGGGCGGACGGCAAGCTGTTTTGGGGCGGAAAGGATTCCAAGGCCGCCGGAACGGGGAGGGGCCGCCAAAAGTTCGCCGGGGGATGGGGCGGATTTTGGTTGTTTTTTTGGGTTTTTGCCCTTGCGTTTTCCCGGTTGAGATGCTATGATTTGTACCGCTGAAAGGCACGCGGGCCCGTTCGCGCAGATATGGGCCCGCTTCTCTTATATCTTTGTATATCTTTGCTTCGAGGTGTTTCGCTATGCAAATCCTGCTGCAACTGTCCTTTTCCCTGGTGGGCGGGCTGCTCATGTCCCGCCTGGCCAAGAAGCTGAACCTTCCCGCCGTCACCGCCTACCTGGTGGCCGGCCTGCTGCTGGGCCCCTACTGCCTGGGGGCGCTGGGCTTCTCCCACCTGGGCTTTGCCACGCCGGAGGCGGTGAGCAACCTGAACATCATCTCCCAGGTGGCCCTGGGCTTCATCGCCTTCACCATCGGCAATGAGTTCCGGCTGGAGCAGCTGAAGAGTATGGGCAGACAGGCCATCACGGTGGGGATTCTCCAGGCCATGGTCACCACCGCCCTGGTGGACGCGGCCCTGGTGGCGCTGCACTTCATCAATCCCGAGCTCATCTCTGTCTCCTCCGCCATCACCTTGGGCGCCATTGCCGCCGCCACAGCCCCCGCCGCCACCCTGATGGTGGTCCGGCAGTACAAGGCGGACGGCCCGCTGACCCGGCTGCTGCTGCTGGTGGTGGCCATCGACGACGCGGTGGGCCTGGTGCTGTTTTCCGCCTCCTTCGGGGTGGCGACGGCGCTGGAGAGCGGATCTGTCAACGCGGTCACCGTGCTGGTGGAGCCGGTGATTGAGATCGTGCTTTCCCTGGCGCTGGGGGCCGCTGCGGGCTGGGTGCTGAACCTGGTGGAGAAGTACTTCCACTCCCGGAGCAAGCGCCTGTCCATTTCCATCGGCTTTGTGTTGCTCACCGTGGGGCTGTCCATGGTGGAGTTTGAGGCGGGGGGCATCCGCTTCGGCTTCTCCCTGCTGCTGGTGTGCATGATGACGGGCACCATGTTCTGCAATATCTGCGACTTCTCCGAGGAGCTGATGGGCCGGGTGGACGGCTGGACCACCCCGCTGTTTGTGCTGTTTTTTGTGCTCAGCGGCGCGGAGCTGGATCTGAACATCCTGTCTAATCCCCTGGTGCTGCTGGTGGGGGCGGTGTATATCATCTTCCGCTCCCTGGGCAAGTACCTGGGGGCCTATGGAAGCTGCGCGCTGACCAAGTGCAGCGACAACATCAAAAAGCACCTGGGCATCACCCTGCTGCCCCAGGCCGGCGTGGCCCTGGGCATGGCCCTCACCGCCCAGCAGCTGACGGACGGCGCGGTGGTGCGCAACGTGGTGCTGTTCTCTGTGCTGGTGTACGAGCTGGTGGGTCCGGCGCTGACCAAGCGCTCCCTGGTGGCCGCCGGCGAGATCCACGAGGAGGGCAAGACCAGCGCCCGCACCAAAAACCCGGCACCCGCCCCCGTCCGGCTGGACAAATAACCCGCCCGCCTCCCCACGGTTTGTCCGGGACATTTCGGGCATACTAGGGGCGAGGTGAAGAGATATGCTCAGCGAAAACCAACTGCTCAACCACATTTATCAGACTGCCGAGATGGGGGGCGAGGGCATCCGGTCGGTGCTGAAATACGCCGAGGAGCCCAAGCTGATCAACGCCCTGAACAGCCAGCTCACCGAATATGAGCGGCTGCGCAATGACGCGGGCTCCCTGCTCCAGGCCAGGGGCGAGCCGCCCCGGGGGCTGGGGCCGGTGGCCAAGGCGTCCTCCGAGGTGATGAGCACCGTGAAGGCCATGACGGACCGGTCCGCCACCAACATCGCGGAGATGATGATCCAGGGCTCCACCATGGGGGTGACCAAGAGCCTGCGGACCATGCGGGACTGCGAGATGAAGGACGGCGAGGTCCGCCGTCTGGCAGACAAGCTGCTCAAGACCGAGCGGGCCAACATTGAGGAAATGAAGCGGTTTCTCTGACCAAAAAAGAGAAGGACCCGCGCGCGGCGCGCGGGCCCTTCCGTTTTCCGAATCCTGCTCAGCTCAGGGAGCTGGGGCCGAAGCCGTGGGGCAGCAGCTCCTTCAAGGGGAGCTTCACATACTGCCCGTCCCCCCGGGACACCAGCACGGTGAGCTCCGGGGCGAACTCGTAGAGCACCTGACGGCACACCCCGCAGGGCCAGCAGTAGTCGCTGCTCTTCCCCGCGATGGCGATGGCGGTGAAGTCCCGGCGCCCCTCGCTGACGGCCTTGGCCACGGCGGTGCGCTCGGCGCAGATGGTGGGGCCGTAGGCGGCGTTTTCGATGTTGCAGCCGGTGAACACCGTCCCGTCGGGGCACAGCAGGGCCGCCCCCACGGGGAAGTGGGAGTAGGGCACATAGGAGCGCTCCAGCATGGCGAAGGCCAGGTCTACCAGGGCTTGGTCGGTCATTTCCAAAACTCCTTTCCGAAAATGGGACTTTCTGGGCGGCGGAAGCCAGCGGGCTTCTTTTTTACAGTATAACAGGTTTTCGCCCCGGTTGAAAGAGGAAAAGTTAGAGGGCGCGTCGATTTTTGGGTTGCAAAGAGGGAAAGTTTCTGGTATACTATAATCCGTTCGGTGTCGGGACGGACTGCCCCGCGCCGTTTGCCGGATCAAAACACAACGGCCGCGCCGGGGACCGGGCCGCGGCAACGACGATAAAGGACTGATCAAATGATGTTTGGGAAGGGAAAGCGCCAGCGCCAGCAGAGCCAGGAGGACAGGCTCTTTAACCGGATGCTGCTGTGGCTGGCGGGCGCGGTGGCGGCGGAGCTGCTGCTGTGGCTGCTGCGCAAGGTTTACGTGGATATGGTCTTCGGCGGGAGCGCGGCCATGGGGCTGCTCACCTTCTTCCAGATCTTCACCATCGCGGGGCTGGTGATTGCCGCCGGGTGCGCGGTCTGGGCGGTGCTCTGGGCCCGGGGCGGAAAAAGCGTTTTGATCCCCGTGATCGCGGCGTCGGTGTCGGCGGGGCTGTGGCTGGTCTCGTTCCTGTGCTCTTTTGTGGGGCCGGAGGGCATCGGCATCCTCATGATGTTCCCCGCGGGAGCGGCGGTGCTCATTATCATCTTCTTCCTGTACCAGCGGCCCTTTTTCTACAACGCCATGCTCACCGGTGGCGGCCTGCTGGCCCTGTGGCTCCACGGGAAATACTATATGAAACACCCCCGGCTGATCACGGCCTGCTTTGTGGGCGGCATCATGGTGCTGGCGGCCGCGGCGGCGCTGGCGTTCCAGCTGCGCAGGAGGGACGGCAGGCTGGGCAGGCTCCGTATCCTCCCCCCCGGCTCCAACTATACCATGACCTGGATTACCTGCGGTGTCACCGCCGCGGCCATGGTTGCGGGGCTGGCGCTGGGCGTGTCCCTGTCCCACTATCTGCTGTATGTCTTGGTGGGCTGGCTCTTCGCCCAGGCGGTGTTCTTCACCGTGAAAATGATGTAAAAAAATTCCGGCGCCTCTGGGGTGCCGGAATTTTTTGCATCAGTGGTGGCCGTGGCTGAAGATGAGCAGCACCCCCAGGGCGAAGCCCAGCACGGTGGCCAGGATGGGCCAGCGTGATTTCCACTGAAGGGCCGCCTCGGGCAGCAGCTCGAAGAACACTACGTACAGCATAGCGCCCCCCGCCAGACCCATGGCCGCAGCCAGGGCTGCCGGGGCCTGATTGCCCACCAGGTAGCCCGCCACCGCGCCCAGCACCGTGGGCAGGCCGCTCAGCGCCGCCACCGCGATGGCGGAGGCGGTTTTGGAGCCGTCGTGGAGCAGGGGGATGGCGATGCTCATCCCCTCGGGGAGGTTGTGCAGGCCGATGGTCACCGCGGCCAGCACGCTGGCCAGGCAGACGCCCTGGACCGCCACCGTGGTCCCCACCGCCATGCCCACCGGCACATTGTGCAGGGCCACCGCCGCCGCCAGTACAATGCCGGCGGTGTGCAGGTCGTGGTGGCCGCAGGCGCAGTGGTGGGGGTTGTTTTTGTCCTCGTGGTGGGCGCTTTTGTCGATCCAGCAGTTGAGCAGATAGGTCACCCCGAAGCCCGCCACCAGCAGAAGGGGGGTCATGGGCAACCAGGGGGAGGCCTCAATGGCCTCGGGCACCATGTCCAGGGCCACGATGGACAGCATCAGCCCCGCCGTGAAGCTGAGCAGCAGGCTGCCCCCCCGGGGGGATTCCCGCTTGAACAGGGCGGCCATGGCGCCGCCCAGGGCCAGCCCGCCCACGCCGGTGGCGGCGGTGAGCAGGGTGACGAAGAGGATGGGATGCATATTGAATTCGCTCCTATGGAAAAATATGCCGGGCCGGCCACAGAGGCCAGTCCGGCACTAAGCATATTATCACAGCTTTGGGGAAAACGCAAGGGGGAATCACTCCCCCCGGAACAATTCCCGCAGGCCGATGACGATCAAAAACACCCCGAAGCACTTCCGGAGGACGCCCACGTCCAGGGCGGTGGCCGCCCAGGCGGCGAGGGCGGCGCACACCAGGCCCGCGGCGATGGCGGGCAGGAGGGCGGCTTTTTCCACATAGCCGTTTTTGAAATGGGCGGGGAGGGCGGTGGCGGCGGTGGGCAGGAAATAGAGCAGGTTGATCCCCTGGGCCAGCGTCTGGGAGGCGCCGGCAAAGCTGGTCATGTAGATGAGCAGCAGGGAGCCGCCTCCCACCCCGAAGCCGGACAGCACCCCCGTGATCGCCCCGGCCAGGGCGGCGATGAGCCAGTCCTTCATAGCAGCGCCTTCACCCCCCCGTACAGGATGAGCAGGGCGAAGCCCCGCCGCAGCCACACCATGGACAGCTTTTTGAACAGCTTTCCGCCCAGCCAGCCCCCCGCCAGTCCCCCCGCCAGATAGGGCAGGGCCGCCGTCAGGTCCAGCTGGCCCCGACACCAGTAAATGCCCGCAGACAGGGCGCACAGGGGCGCGATCACCGCCACCGAGGTGGCAAAGGCCTTCCGCTGGGAAAGGCCGCACCTGCCCGCCAGCAGGGGCACCAGCACCTGCCCGCCGCCCCCGCCGAAAAAGCCGTTCACCACGCCGGCGGCCCCGCCGGCCAGAGCGTACCACATCCGCTTGGAGTTTTTTTCCTTCAACGCGCATCCCTCCCAGGTCAGTATGCCGCGCGGGAAGAAAAAAATTCTTTGACCGTCCATAAAAATGTTACAAATCTCCCCTTGCGATACGGGGAAGAATCCGTTATAATCGTGTCAAAATTCCATGAAGCGAGGGGAAAATATGGCCAAGTCTACCAAGAACGAAATTGTCGCCACCCTGGGCGGGCTGCTCCGGCACAAGCGGCTGGATGAGATCACCGTCACCGAGCTGGTGGAGCGGTGCGGCATCTCGCGGCAGGCGTTTTATTACCATTTTTCCGATCTGTACGGCGTGGTGGACTACGCCATCCGGCAGCTGCTGGAGGAGCTGGATCGGTCCGGGGCCGAGGAGTGGCACGAGAGCATGGAGCGGGCGCTGACCCTGCTGCGGGAAAACCGGACGCTGGTGCTCAACGTCTACCGGGCCTATGAACGTAGCTATGTGGAGCACGACCTGCGCCGGTGGGGTATGCCTCTGGTGGAGGTCCGGGTTCGCCTGACCGCCCGGAAGTATGACGTAACGGAGGATCAGATCGACTTCATGACCGAGCTGCTCACCCAGGCGCTGGCCAGCACCGTGCTGAGTTGGGTGGAGCGGGGGATGCCCTCCAGCGTCATTGAGCGAATGGATGACTTCGACGTCCTGGTGGATGGCTGCCTGGATTACACCATGGAGCGGCTGGCCCAGAAAAACAAGCGGTGACCCAGCCGTCCCCTTCCATAATTCGACAATTTTTTACATTCCGCAGGCCCTTGTCAGAGTTTTGACAAGGGCCTTTTTCCTGTCTATGGAACCCTGCGCCGGGTAGGGCTATTATGGCCTTGAAAACAAGGGGGACGCCCCCGGAGAAAGGATCGGATGACATATGAATATGATGAACAGCGTAAAGCGGGCCGGCTTTCGGGCCGTGTACGGCTATCTGGACAAGGACCCGGACGCCAATATCCCCAAGCTGATGGATTGGGTGGACCGGTTTGCCGGGGAGGGCCCCAACAGCTTCCCCGCCCAGCGGGCGGCCTTCCGCAGGGTGATCGAAAACCCGGACAACAACTGGTACCGGCTCATCCGGTCCATGTGGACGGACATCGACGGCGAGGTGCGCAGGACCTTTTTTGAGAACTTTATGCTCAACGGCAACCTCATCGGCTGGGGTGTCCAGGAGGAGGCCAGGGAGCGCTACGGCTGCAACATCCCCTGGGCCATCCTGCTGGACCCCACCTCCGCCTGCAACCTCCACTGCACCGGCTGCTGGGCGGCGGAATACGGCAACCGGCTCAACCTCACCTTTGACGAGATCGACAGCATCATCACCCAGGGCAAGCAGCTGGGGGTGTATATCTACATCTACACCGGCGGCGAGCCCATGGTGCGCAAAAACGACCTCATCGCCCTTTGCAACAAGCACAGCGACTGTGAGTTTTTGTGCTTCACCAACGCCACGCTGATTGACGAGGACTTTGCCGACCAGATGCTGCGGGTGAGGAACTTCGTCCCCGCCATCAGCGTGGAGGGCTTTGAGGAGGCCACCGACGGCCGCCGGGGGGAGGGTGTGTTCCAGAAGGTGCGCCATGCCATGGAGCTTCTAAAGGAGCGCAGGCTGCCCTTCGGTACCTCCTGCTGCTACACCAGCGCCAACCTGGACTCCATCAGCTCGGAGGAGTTCGTGGACAAGCTGGTGGAGTGGGGGGCCAAGTTCAGCTGGTACTTCCACTATATGCCGGTGGGCAACGACGCCGCCCCGGAGCTGCTGCCCAGCCGGTCGCAGCGGGAGCAGATGTACCACCGCATCCGGGCCTACCGCAGGACCAAGCCCCTGTTCCTCATCGACTTCCAGAACGACGGGGAGTACGTGGGCGGCTGCATCGCCGGGGGGCGGCGCTATCTCCACATCAACGCCAACGGGGACGTGGACCCCTGCGTGTTCGTCCACTACTCCGACTCCAATATCCGGGAAAAATCCCTGCTGGACTGCCTGCGCTCCCCCATGTTCATGGCCTACCACGACGGCCAGCCCTTCAACGACAACCACCTGAAGCCCTGCCCCATGCTGGAGAACCCGGAGAAGCTGCGGGAGATGGTGGCGCGCACCGGGGCGAAATCTACCGACCTCCAGTCCCCCGAGACGGCGGAGCACCTGTGCGCCAAGTGCGACGGCTATGCCGCCGCCTGGGACGAGACGGCGGAGCGCCTGTGGGCTTGCTCCCGCAGCTGCGCGGGCTGCGGGCAGACTGGTTCCGAGCACAAACAGGCGGGCTGATAAACCGTCGGCCGCCCCGCCCCGCACGGTCCGCCCGCCCAGGCGCAGACAGTGGACCGCGCCAGTCTGACAGGCTCTGGACATCGGCGGCAGCGCAAATAGGGTGACGCCAGTCGCAAAGCCCCATGCGCCGGAAGGGCCCATGCCCGATTTCCGTATAGGGCTCTCCCGTAAACCGGGGATTCTTAAGGGGGAAAATCCTGCGAGCAAGAGCGCGTCCTTGGCACTCGAAGCCGAGCCGGATTTTCCCCCTTAAGTGTGTCTTTGGTTACTTTCTGCACAAGCAGAAAGTAACGCCCTGCAGGGCCCCTGCAAAATTTACTCTTGCAATTCCGCAAGAGTGTGTTACAATGAACCACGACAACTGAATACAGTTGCGAGAAACGCAGTAGAAAGGAAGAAGCAAAATGCCCAAGCTCGTCAAACGGGCCCTTTTGCTGCTGGCCGCAGTCGCCAAGCTGCCGGCTTCACTGTACGGACGTACAGGAGGCACGGGACACAGCGGGAGCGATTCGGCCTCTGCGCAATCGGGCGAGTTACCCAAGAGAGGAAGCAAAAAGCCCATGTCCGTCAAACGGGCCTTTTTGCTGCTGGCAGCCGTCGCCATGCTGCCGGCTTCCCTGTACGGATGCACAGGGGAGAAAGGGTCCGACGGGAACTCAGTCACGGTAGGTATCGCACAGGATTTGAGCAACCTCGATCCCCAGCTGGCCGCCACGGCCGGCATCCGCGAGGTTTTGTTCAACATCTTCGAGGGACTGGTGAAGGCCGGCCCCGGCGGCTCGGTTATCCCGGCCGTCGCCAGTGACTATGAGCTCTCCCCGGACGGCACCACGTACACCTTCACCCTGCGTGAGGGCGTGACGTTCCACAACGGGAATCCGGTCACCATCGAGGATGTGGTCTATTCCCTGGAACGCTGCGCCGGATCGGAGAACGATGGAACGCCTCTGGTCTCGGCGTTTTCTAATGTCTCCAAAATTGAGGCAGTGGACGACAGCCATGTGGTCATCACCCTGGCCCAGCCCAGCCTGGAATTTCTCAACGCGCTGACCGCCGCCATCATCCCCAAGGACTCCGGCGCCACCATCGCCGCCGAGCTCATCGGCACCGGCCCCTTCCGGTTCGTCTCCTACGCCCCCCAGGACAACCTGGTGATGGAACGGTACGATGGCTACTGGGGCGAGGCGGCCAGGCTGGACAAGGTGACCTTCAAGATCATCGCCGACGTGAACGCCCTGGTCATCGGCCTGAAGGGCGGCACGCTGGACATGGTGATCCACCTGCCCAACACCCTGGAGGCCGAGGTGAAGGATGCCTTCACCGTCCACCAGGACACCATGAAGCTGGTGCAGGCGCTCTACCTCAACAACGCCGTGGAGCCCTTCGACAACGAGCTGGTGCGCCAGGCCATGTACTACGCCATCAATGTGGATGAGATCATCGACTTTGTGTGCGACGGCGCGGGTGTGGCCACCGGCACCAGTATGTACCCCGCCAACGAGAAGTATTTCGTGCCCGGATTGGCGGAGAGGTATCCCCATGACGTGGAGAAGGCCAAGCAGCTGCTGGCCCAGGCGGGTTATCCCGACGGCTTTGCCATGAAGATCACCGTCCCCTCCAACTACGCCCAGCACGTGGACACCGGCCTTGTTATCGCCGAGCAGCTCAAGGCTGTGAACATCACCGCCGAGGTGGAGCAGGTGGAGTGGGGCGCCTGGGTGTCCGACGTGTACCGAGGCCGCCAGTACCAGTCCACGGTGAGCGGCATCGCCGCCGACGACATGACCGCCCGGGAGATGCTGGTGCGCTACATGAGCGACAACCGGAAGAACTTCATCGCCTTCTCCGACCCGGAGTACGATGAGGTGCTGGCCCGCGCCCAGGCGGCCATTGACGAGGAGGAGCAGACCGCCCTTTATAAGCGGGCGGAGGAGATCCTCAACGAAAAGGCCGCCAGCCTGTGGATTCAGGATATGTGCGAGCTGGTGGTCATGAACCCGGCGCTGGATGGGTTCACCTTCTACAGCACCTATGTGCTGGATATGTCCACCATCGGGTATAAATAACAGTAAAAAGCCTCCCCCCAAAGGGGGGGAGGCTTTTTACGATGAAAGGAGGGCTGTCCCATGGGGAAAGCCCTGTTAAAACGGGTGGGACTGCTGGCCGGCACCCTGCTGCTGGTGAGCGTGCTGGCCTTTCTGGCCTTTTCCGTGATCCCCAGCGACCCCACCGACGCCATTCTGGGCATTGAGGCCACCGAGGAGCAGCGCGCCACCCTGCGCGCCCAGCTGGGGCTGAATCTGCCCATTTATCAGCGGTATTTCAATTGGCTGACTGCCTTTGTCACCGGAGACTTCGGCCGGTCCTACAAATATGATATGCCGGTGGCGGAGCTGGTGGTCACCCAGGCAAAGGTGACGCTGGTGCTGGCGGCGGTCTCCTTTGCGCTGATTGTGGCCATTTCCCTGCCCCTGGGACTGATCGCCGCCCGGCGTCCGGGGGGGATGGCGGACCGGGTGGTGACCGTACTCACCCAGGTTACTATGTCTGTCCCCAACTTCATCATGGGCATTGGGCTGATGTACCTGTTCGCCCTGGTGCTCCGCTGGTTTGAGCCCAGGTACGTCCCGTTGGAGGAGGGCCTGGGGGCGCATCTGAAATTTATGGTATTTCCCGCCCTGGCCATTGCCCTGCCCAAAAGCGCCATGACGGTGAAGCTGCTGCGGGGCTCCATCCTGGGGGAGCTGGGCCAGGACTACATCCGCACCGCCTACAGCAAGGGCAACAGCCAGGGCTCCGCCCTGTGGCGGCACGCGTTGCGCAACGCCATGATCCCGGTGGTCACCTTCCTGGCCATGGCCATCGGGGATGTTATGGCCGGCTCCATCGTGGTGGAGCAGGTG